>Ga0164243_10003951_pt1 | contig 23426 bp, 25 predicted proteins | sample OricompcompostOP_FD_108781 | JGI IMG/M metagenome (GOLD analysis project Ga0164243, IMG submission 108781) | Organic Plus compost microbial communities from Emeryville, California, USA - Original compost - Organic plus compost (OP) | ecosystem: Engineered > Solid waste > Mixed feedstock >...
CGGTCAACCCGATCGCCACATTCTGACCTGAGCGCCGGAGGGCCGGGCCCAGCTCGATCGACGCCGTCGTGGTCACCTCGACGAGTCCGTTACGCCGGCCGCAAGGCGTCCAGCACCAGGCCCAGGAGCCGCTCGGTCTGCGCCGCGTCGGTGCGGACAGGCAGCATCGCGCCGGCCAGCAGGATGACCACGTCCTGCGGGTGGACGTCCGCGCGCAGGGACCCGTCCCGCGCGCCGGCGTTCAACAGCGGCGCGATCGCGGCGGCGATCCGGTCCAGCGTCCCGGTGTGGTCCATGGATCTGGGGCCGGCGACGGCCCCGAAGCCGAGCACCTCCACCATGCCCCGCTTGGTGGCCGCGAACGCCGCGAACTGGACCAGCCACGCACGCAGCGCCTCCCGCGGCGGCAGGTGCTCGGCCAGCTCCGCCGCACGCGCGGTCAAGGCTTCGACCTCCGCGGCGTAGACCGCCTCGACGAGCTCTTCCCGGTTGGCGAAGTTGCGGTACAGCGTCCCGATCCCGACCCCGGCCTGCCGGGCCACCGCCTCCAGCGACAGCGTGCCCTCACCGCTGGACAGGGCCTGCCGGGCGGCCTCCACGAGACGGTCACGGTTGCGTCGCGCGTCCGAGCGCTGCCGACGTCCGGCAGCCGGCACGGCACCCGAAGGCGTCCCGTCGGGTGACCGACTCTCTGACATACCGGAGGTGCCTCCGTTTCGTGGTAGCCTCGCACTTAGCGGAGTTCCCTCCGCTTCGTTGCCCATGATGCCACGAGTGAGGACCCCATCAGATGTCAAGCCCCTCGACACCACGCCCCGGAGGCGTGTTCGCTTTGGCGGGCCACGCGGTCGCCCGGGTCGGTTACGGCACGATGCAACTGCCCCGGCTCAAGGACGCCGCCGCCGCGCACAAGGTCCTGCGCCGCGCGTTCGAGTTGGGCGTCAACCACTTCGACACCGCACACTTCTACGGCGACGGGGAGGCCAACGGTCACCTCGCGCAGGCGCTGGGCCGTGAACAGGACGTCGTGATCGTGACCAAGGTCGGCGCACGCCCGGCCAAGCGCGGCCCGATCCCGCTGGTCCCGGCCCAGCGACCCGAAGAGCTGCGCCAGGAAGTGCTGGACAACCTCCGTACCCTGCGGACCGACCGCCTCGACGTGGTCAACATGCGCCGTATCCCACCGGGGACCTTCCCTCTGACGCCCGCACAGAAGGTCGACTTCGACGACCAGATGGCCGAGATGGTCGCCATGCGCGACGAAGGCCTGATCGGCGCGATCGGTCTGAGCACCGTCAACCTCACCGAGCTACGCCGTGCCCTGCCCGCGGGCGTCGTGTGCGTGCAGAACCACTACAGCCTCACCGTTCGCAGGGAGGAGCCCGTTCTCGACCTGTGCCGGGCCGAGGGCATCGCCTGGGTTCCCTACTTCCCGCTCGGCGGTGCCTTCCCCGGGTCGGCCAAGGTCACCCACGAACCTGTCGTCCAGGAGATCGCCCGGGCTCTCGGGGCAACACCCGCGCAGGTGGGTCTGGCCTGGCTGTTGCACCACGCGGACAACACTCTGATCATTCCCGGCACGACGTCGGTCGACCACCTCGAGCAGAACGTCGCCGCCGGAGCGCTCCGGCTCGACGACCAGGCCATGGCGAACCTCGACAAGGTCAACCCCGCGGCCGGAATCCGCGGATTCCTCAACCGGTTCCGCCGCCCCTGAGCCGTCAGCGGCTGAGCAGGTCGGCGAAGATGTCCACCACCTCCGGCCGGTGGAACGGACCGACATGCGGTGCGGCCACACTGCGTACGTCGGTCGGGTTGTCCGGGGTGAGGCGGTCCGCCTCGGCGATGAAGCGGTCCTGCAGCGCCACCGGGATGAGGCGGTCGAGCGTGAACCGTACGTAGGTGCGCGGAATCCGGCCCCACGTCTCCGCCTCACCCCGGGCCTCCGCGACCGGGATGGCGGCGGTCTCGTCGGGCTCGAGCTGGTTGAGCAGCCGGCGTACCGCGTCGTCGGCGAAGTCGGCGGCCAGGCACTGCTTGACGGCGTCGAACACCGCGGGGTCCGCAGAGCGCCAGTTGACCCGGTTGACGCCGAGCGTCATCGGATCGCCGACCGACACTGCCTGGATCAGCGGCAGCAGGCTGCCGGCGTTCTCCGGCGTGCCCAGGTAGGCGACCATGTTCGGCAGGTCGACGCAGCAGTACGCGGCGACGTAGACGACCCGGTCGAGCAGCTCCGGCACGGCGTTGCCGACCCGGCTCACGGTGACGCCGCCCTGGCTGGCGCCGGCGAGGAGGACCGGACCTTGCTGGTGCGCGCGACGTACCACGTTCACCACCCGCTCGACGTAGTCGTCGATCGTGAACGCGGCCAAGGGTGACGGCTCGGTCGCCAGGGCCTCGAGATCCTGCGGCGCCTGGTACGCGCGGGGCAGGAACGCCTCCTGGCCGTGCCCGGGCAGGTCGACGGCGAGGCACCGGTGCCCGCGCAGGGTGAGTTCGGTGAGCAGCCCGCTCATGAAGGCGGCGGAGGAGTTCGTGCCGTGGACGAGCACCAGCGTCGGCGTTGCGTACGGTGTATTCATGCGTCCACCGTAGGTGGCCGGCAGTGGACAACGTCAGTGTGCGAAGAACGGTGGTTGACAAAGTGCACCGTGGCGGCGTCGACTGCACTAGTACACCCGAGGAACGGAGAGCAGGCATGCCGCCGCGGCAGGAGCCGCCGTATCTGCGCATCGTCGCGGATTTCCGTGCCCGGATCCTGGCCGGTGAACTGCGTCCGGGTGACCGGATGCCGTCGATCCGGCAGATCGCCCGGCAGCGCGGCGTGGCGGTCGCGACCGCGACCAGGGTGGTCGCGGCGCTGCGCGACGAGGGGCTGGTCGAGGCCACGGTCGGCGCCGGCACCGTGGTCAGCGCGCGTGCGGGTCGCCGGCAGCCCGCCGGGCCGCCACGCCGGCGGGCCGTCGCACCGGCCAGACCCCTGCTCGACCGTACGCACCTGCTGCGCGCCGCCATCGCGATCGCCGACGTCGAGGGCCTCGACGCGGTCTCCATGCGGCGGGTGGCGGCCGATCTCGGCGTCGGGCCGATGTCGCTCTACCGGCACGTGGCCAACAAGGACGAGTTGGTGGCCCAGATGGTCGACGAGGTCTTCGGCGAGCTGGCGCTGCCCGATCCCGGCCCGGACGACTGGCGGGCCCGGCTGGAGCTCATCGCCCGCCGGCAGTGGGCGTTGGTGCGGCGGCATCTGTGGCTGCCTCGGGCGGTCTCGTTCACCCGTCCGCTGCTGACACCCAACACGATGGCCCACACCGAGTGGACGCTGCGTGCCCTCGACGGGCTGGGCCTGCCGACCGCGACGCGCATCCGCGAGGCGCTCACCCTGCACGGGCTGGTCGTCACCGTGGCCCTGTCCCTGGCCGACGAGGCCGAGGTCGAGCAGGAGACCGGCGTGACGCTCACCCGCTGGTGGTCGGTGCAGCGGCGCCGCACGGACGCGCTGCTCGCCACCGGCCGCTTCCCGTTGCTCGCCACGGTTTCCGAGGACGCGATGGCGGACCTGGACGAGCTGTTCGAGTACAGCCTCGCCTGCCACCTGGACGGGTTCGCGGCCATGCTGCGCCGCCGGGCGAGCGGCGTGGCATACCCCTAGGGGGTACGGTAGTCTGGGGCTCATGTTCCTGGTCGTCGGCTACGACGGGGCGGAACTGCTCGACATCGCCTGCGTCACGTCCTGCCTCGCGCTCGCCGGCCGGCTCGGCGCCGACCCGCCGTACCGGGTGGTCCTCGCGACCCCGGGCGGCCGTGACGTCGCGTGCGACTCGGGCCTGCGACTCGGCGCCGAGGCCAAGCTGGAGCGGGTCAACGAGCCGCTCGACACCCTGCTGGTCGTCGGCGGCCTGGGCCACGAGCGGGCCGCGGCCGACCCCGTCCTCGTCGGCCACATGCGCCGCTTGGCGCCGCTCGCCCGGCGCGTCGCCTCCGTCTGCACCGGCGCGAGCGTGCTCGCCGCGGCCGGGCTGCTCGCCCACCGCCGTGCGACGACCCACTGGCACTACGCCGATCGGCTGGCTCGGGCGTACCCTGACGTCCGCGTCGATCCCGAGCCGATCTTCGTCCGCGACGGCAACGTCGCCACCTCGGGTGGCGTCACCAGCGCGCTGGACCTGACGCTCGCCTTCGTCGAGGAGGACCACGGCGCGGCGCTGGCCCGGCACGTCGCGCTGGGCATGGTGGCGTTCCTCAAGCGACCGGGCGGGCAGGCGCAGCTGAGCACGTTCCTCGCGAGGCAGAGCAGCGACGACCAGATCGTGCGCCGGGCCACCGAGCACGTCGCCGCCAACCTCGGCGGCGACCTGCGCACCGGTACGCTCGCGCGGGTGGCCGGGGTCAGCGAACGGCAGCTCAGCCGGCTGTTCCTCACGTACGTCCACGCCACCCCCGCACAGTACGTGCGCCGAGCCCGCACCGAGGCCGCCGCCAACCTGCTGGGCTCGACGGCGCTGCCGCTCGCGGCGGTGGCCCGGCGGTGCGGCTTCGGCTCGACCGAGTCGCTGCGCCAGGCGTTCCTCGACCGGTACGCGGTGCCACCCTCCCGCTACCGCCACGCCGCCCTCGCCGCCGGCTGACGCGCCGAGCCCAGGAATCCGGCACCGCTTCGCAGGGATCCGGACGAGCCCGCCGCCGCGAGGTGCCCCCAACCGCGCGCTTGGCCAGTATCGGTGTCATGCAGATCGCGATCGTCCTCTATCCCGGCCTCACCGCGCTGGACGCGATCGGGCCCTACGAGATCCTCCGCCTGCTGCCCGACGCCGAGGTACGTTTCGTCGCCGCCGAGCCCGGCCCGGTCGTCGCGGACAGCGGGGTGCTCTTCCTCGGCGCCACCCACAGCTACGCGGAGACCCCGGCCCCGGACCTCGTGCTGGTGCCCGGCTCCGGCCCCCGCACGGCGACAGCGGCGGCCGACACCCAACTGACCGGATGGCTGCGCTCCGTCCATGAGACGACACAGTGGACGGTGTCCGTGTGCACCGGCGCGGTGATCCTCGCCGCCGCCGGCATCCTCGACGGCCAGCCGGCGACGACACACTGGACGGTCCAGGGTGGATTGCGCGCGCTCGGCGCCGAACCGCGGCGTGGCGAGCGGATCGTCCGCGCCGGCAAGGTGGTCACCGCCGCCGGCGTCTCGGCCGGTATCGACCTCGGGTTGTGGCTGGCGGGCGAGATCGCCGGCCGCCGGTGGGCGGAGACGATTCAGCTCTACATCGAGTACGACCCGCGACCGCCGTTCGACGCCGGACACCCCGACAAGGCGGACAAAGAGGTTGTCGACGCCGCCAACGCGCTCGCACGCCGCATCGCGATGAATCCGCCCGAGCTGCGCGCCGTCGCCTCGATCGCCTGGCGCCGTACCCTCGAGGCGTTCCGCGCGCGGCGCACCCCGCGCCGGGCCTGACGCCGGGTCTGCCGGGCTCAGCGGCCACTCAGTTCCCGGTCCAGGGTTTCCTGGGCATCGCGCATCGCTTCGGCGTACGCCGGTTCGGCGAGCCGCCGCATCCCCTCCTCGGGTGTGACGTCCTCGACCACCGCGCTGATCCACCAGATGTTGCCGAACGGGTCGCGGACCCGGCCGCCGCGCTGGCCGAAGGCGTGCGTGGCCGGCGCGGTGACCACGCGGGCTCCGCGGCGACGGCGCGGTCGATGGTCGCGCGATCGCCAACCGCGAGCGGCTGCGGTTCCGGTACCGCGACGCGGGCCGGCACGTCGAGCCGCGGGCCCTGGTGACGGCCGGGAGACGCTGGTACCTGCTCGCTTTCGACCTCGATCGAGACGACTGGCGGACGTTGCGGCTTGACCGGGTCACGCAGCCGGCGGCGACCGGTGCCCGGGCGGCCACCAAGGAGGTGCCCGGCGGGGACGCCGCGGCCTTCGCCGCCAGCCAGGCGATGCGGACGGCCACGAGCTACCCGGACGACGTCGTGTTCCACGCGCCGGCCGCCGACGTGGCGGAGCGCCTCGGCGGACCGCCGCCGGGGACCCTGACCGACCAGCCGGACGGGACCTGCTCGCGCCTCTCGACACCGGCGAATGGCACGCACTCCGGCTCGCGCCGATCGGGCGGCCATTCACGGTCAACGGTCCGGCGGAACTGGTTGCCCATCTCAGGTCAACCGCTGCGCTGTCCAGAGCGCTACGGGACAGTGAGCGCAGTTCATCTGAATGTATTTATACTCGCCGGGTGACTCCACCGGGATATCCGGCCCCGGCCGGGCCTCGGGTGATCCGTCCGCTCTGGTCGCTCGCCGGCCCGACGCTCGGCGCGCTGCTCGCCGGTGGACTGGTCACCGCTCCCATCGGACCGTGGGGCAGCGCCATCCAGCGCGATCTCGGACAGTCCACCGCGGCCATGGCGGTGACCCTGATCGCACCGTACGTGGTGGCACTGGCGGCCATGGTCGGACCGGGCTTCCTGCTCGGCCGGCGGTGGCCCACGGCGACCGCGGTGCCGGCGTTGGTGCTCCTGGTCGCGGGAAGCCTGGCCTGCTCGCTCGTGCCCGGCGCGGCCTCGATGGCGGTCGGGCGGGTGGTCCTCGGGTTGGGTGCCGGAACGGTGATCGGTGTTCTGCTCGCGATGTCCGGCCAGCTGGACCGCTGGCGTTCCCAGGCCCGGCTGGTTCTCGGCCTCGCGCTCGGCGCGGCCCTCCTGCTCGGACCCGTCGTGGGCGGCGTGCTGGCACAGGCGATGACCTGGCGGTGGGTCTTCCTGATCGCCCTGCCGGTGGCCGGGCTGGCACTGGTTGTCACCGCGGCGAGCGGCATCGCCATGTGGATCATGCGTGCTTCCCGGCCGAGCCCGCAGGCCGCCCCCGCCGCGGTGAGGCCGCCTTCCGGCGGAACCCTGCCCGGCGGCCCGCCTCGCTGACAGACCCGTCCGCACGCGACGGAGCCCCGACGACGGCTGCCTGCGAGCCACCCGGCCGCCATTCGTCCTGCCGTCGTCGGTCACTGTCCACATCGCCGTCGCCGCGCGGCCTACTGGCCGCGACCTCGCGCTGGCCGATGGTGCTCCTCGCGGTGATCGGAGTGGTTCGTCCGGCCCTGATAGTGCACGACCTCCACCTCCTCGACCGTGACCAGGCCCTCGATCATCAACTCGTCCAGTTGGGGGAGGAAGCCGCGTACGCGGTCGTGGGTGTCGACGATGACGATCGCGACTGGCAGGTCCTCGGTGAGGCTCAGCAGCCTGGTGGTGTGGATGACGTTGGAAGCGCCGAAGCCCTCCACGCCGTGGAAGACGCTGGCGCCTGCCAGCCCGGCGGCGTGAGCGCGGTGGACGATCTCGGTGTAGAGCGGTTTCTGGTGCCACGTGTCGTCGTCGTCGATGAAGATCGTCAACCGCAGTGCGCGGCCCATCTGTTTCATGGCCGCCTCCTCGGGGCAGGGGATCGGCTCGTGCACGCAGCGGGCCACCCCAAGCCGTGTCCATGGCCGATCAGGTAGGGACTGTTGCCGGCCATACGCTCCTAGATTGCGCCGAATTCAACGGAGATGCAACGGTACGACAAGCACCTCGGCCGGGGAGGTCGGCGCGACCGCCCTGACCGATCGGACGACGCCGGAAGATCCTTCTCGGTTCCGGCGGTCGACCGGATCGCCGACCGCCCGGCTCCGGATCCGAATCGGCGGATCGTCCCCGCGGCCAGCGACACAACCAGGCCGGATGATCACACGATGCGTGCCGGGATGACAGCATGGAGTGATGGAAGACAGCACGGGGACGCCGCCGGACGGATTCCGGCGCATCTTCACCAGGCCAGACGTGCGCGCGCACGGAGAAGACGCCGTCCTGGACACCGAAGACGCTGTGGCCTGGGCCCGGGCCCACGGCTACCGCCTGCGCGAGGTCATGTTCGGCACAACCAAGGCGTACGAGCTCAGCTCGATGGATGGCGGCGGCCCGCCCCCACTGCCCCGCTGACCGGCCAGCCCAGGCGGCGCGCGGGCCGGTGCACTGCACGCACTTCTCGCCGGCGGCATCGGGGTGGCGAACACCATGGCGATCGGACCGCGTCGTGCCCTCAGGGGCGACCCGCGGCGCGATCCGCCGCCAGGTCCTGGCGGAGCCCCGGCTGGTCGCGGTGTCGCCGGAGCGTTGTTTGGCAGCACGGTGACGGCTGCGGGAGGTCCCGTCGTGGGCCGGCGCCGGCGGGTTGGGAGCGGTCGGCGCCGGCGCCGGCCTGGCACCGACGGAGGCTTCCACTGAGCATCGCGTCACCGGCCCGGCACGGCCGCGGCGGCGGCCGCGAGCAATGTGGACCGCTCACCGGCTCGGCGACGCGGCCGGCGCCGTCGTGCGGGTCAAGCGGGACGACTTCCTCGACGGCTGCCGGGGTTGAGGACCGGAAGTCGGCCGTCTCCAGCGTGGTGCTGCCGAAGGTCACCGCTTTCACCGCCGCTTCGGCGTCAGGGCGTTGCCGCTTCAGCCCAGAGGCGGCTCCGGCTCGGCGCCGCGCGTCGCGTAGAAGCAGCCGGTGGTCGGCAGGGCGGTCGCGGCCGGCGGCGTGAGCCCGTCATAGAGGGCGAGCAGGAAGTTCTGCGGGCAGCGCCGCGTGCTGCCCGTACGGATGCCGAAGTGAAGGTGCGGCCCGGTGGAGTTGCCCGTGTTGCCGGTCAGGCCGATCTGCTGGCCCGGTACGACGGTCGCGCCATTGCTCACCGACCACGACGAGAAATGGCAGTACGTGTAGATCGCGCCATCGGTGCCGGTCAGGTTGACGCCCCGGCCGCAGAGGCTGTCGTCGACGATGGCCACGGTGCCGGCCCGCACGGCGTACGCCGGCGTGCCGGTGCCGACGGGCAGGTCGATGGCCGGATAGTCGTGGTGCGGGTCGTCGTACTCGGTGCGCGGCAGTGCCGACTTGGGCAGTGGCAGCGAGAAGGCGGGACCGCCGGTGACCGACGTGATCCGTACGGCGTCCGCGATGACGTAGCCGGTGCCGCTGGTCCAGCGGCTGACCCCGACGACGTTGCGGTCGCCGGCGGCCAGCGTGAAGGTGCCCAGGGTCACCCAGCGACCGCCCGTGGCCCGCTGGTTCACGATTACGGTCTGGTTGCCGCTGGTGGTCGCGACGACGAACGGCGTGGCGTCGTTGTAGCCGGGATCGGCCGGATACCAGACCTCGACCACGTGCGGACCGGTCGCGGCCACCGGCGCGGCGAACCAGGCCGCGTCGCTGGCACCGGCGTACGGGGTGGCGAACCGGTAGTCCGCACCGTACTTCTGGCTGGACCACGTGGACGTGCCCCAGCTGGCGCTGGCGGTGAAGCGGCCGGCGGTCGCGTTGTCCACGGTCGTCGTCGCCGCGGTGGCGGGCCCGGCCGGGCCGAGGAGGACGAGGGACGCCGCGACGGACGCCGCGACGGACGCCACGGCCACGGCACGCACGGTTGACACGGCTCGCATGGAGATCCTCCCACCTCGACGTCCATCGATGAATATTCTTGCCGGAATGCGTACCGCTTCCGAAGGTTCTTGTCAACCAGGGCAGCGGGACCGAGGACGCCGCCGGGACGGGACAGTTGGTAACGGCGTCGCGTTCTCACGGCTCACCGAAGGGACGGGTGAAGCATGACCACCGATTCGAGGCACGCCGGTGAACCGGCCCTCCCGTGGCGGAGCGGCCGCACGTTCCGGCTGTGGCGGTACGGCGTGGGCCACTCCCAGCTACTGCTGCGAAGCCCCGGCGATGGCGGTCGGGACACACTCGCGGTCCTCTTCGAGGCGGTCGAGTTCATGAGACTCAGGCGGAGCTACGCCGATCTCGTTCTTCGTCTCGCCACGGAGGACGAGGAATTCGGGTTCGAGGAGACCACGCCGGTGCCGATACCCAGGCTCCGCCTCGCTCTGGAGAGTCCCCAGGGCACGGGCCTGGTGGTGTGTTCCCGCGTCACGGCACGGAAGGTTGCCAACCCGGAAGACGACGGGTGGGCGGACGGGACCGTGCTGTTCTGGTTGGTCGCCGGCCGCTTGGCATAGCCGTTCCCGTTCGCGAGGCCGGGCGGCTGGCGTCGCCGGCCGGATCAGCTTCGCGATTAGTGGCGCGATGTGGATGGCGATTTCCCGGCTTCCCGCTCGACAGCATTCCCGGCCAAAGCCACCGGCTCCGATCGTCAACGACGAGTATTGACAGTGCCTTCCCGCGGCGTACAGCGGACAAAGCATCGGATTTCGTGTCCAAGATCAATTATTAACGAATACTTGCCGAGGTGTTGCCTTCGCAGTGATCTTCCGAGTTAAATATCAACAACCTCCACTCGGTGATGAGCGCGATGGCACGCGTGACTCGCCGGGTTCCGGCTCCTCCCGAGACTGCACCATTGTGGACAACCGGCACCTCGAGACTCCGTCGTCGGCGCGACGGTTGCCCCCGCTCTGAGGAGGACCGATGACGGCCAGTCCGGAAATCACCCGTTTCGTCCCTCGCCAGCGCGCCGTCCCGGGCACCGGCTGGCGGCCACTGTCGATCGCGATGATCGGGCAGAAGGGCATGCCGGCCACGTACGGCGGCGTCGAGCGGCACGTCGAGGAGCTGGGCAGCCGGCTGGCGTCGTTCGGCCACACGGTCACCGTCTTCTGCCGCGACAGCTACGGCGACCTCACCACGGACACGCACCGTGGCGTCCGGCTACGCCGCGTACGCACGGTCGCCAGCAAGCACCTCGACGCGATCGTCCACAGTGCCGCCTCGACAATCGCGGCGATGCGGGAGCGACCGGACGTCGTCCACTACCACGGCCTCGGCCCGGGTCTGGTCTCCCCGCTCCCCCGCTTCCTCTCCGGCGCCAAGGTGGTGCTGACCGTGCACGGGCTCGACCACACCCGGGCCAAATGGGGACGGGCCGCACGGGCCGTGCTCAACACCGCGTACTGGTTCAGCGGGCACGTCCCGGACGCCCGCGTGGCGGTCTCGCGCAGCCTGGCCGCGCACTACGACGCGAGGTTCGGGCGGCTGACCCGCTACCAGCCCAACGGCGTCAACGCCCCACGCCTCGTGGCCGCCGACCGGATCACCGCGCAGTTCGGCCTCCTCCCCGGACGGTACGCGCTGCTGGTCGGGCGGCTCGTCCCGGAGAAGCGCGCCGACCTGCTCATCCGGGCGTTCCGGCGGATTCCGGGAGATCTGCGGCTGGCCGTGGTGGGCGGTTCGTCGTACACGGACGACTTCGTGGCACACCTGAAGCGGACCGCGGCGGGCGACCCACGGGTGGTCTTCACCGGGTTCGCCTACGGCGACCTGCTCGCCGAGCTCTACTCGAACGCCGCCGTCTTCGTGCAGCCGTCCCATGTGGAGGGACTGCCGCTGACGCTGCTGGAAGCCGCCTCGTACGGACTGCCGGTCGTGGCCAGCGACATCTCCCCGCACCTGGAGGTGCTGGACCGGGACGGGGCCGGGCACCGCCTGTTCCGGGACGGCGACGAGGACGGACTGGTCCGCTCGCTGACCGCCGCCCTCGCCGACCCGGCCGCCGAGCGGGCCGGCGCGGCCGACCTGCGGGACCGCGTGATGGCGCAGTACAGCTGGGACGCCGCCGCACAGCTGCTCGAACGGCTCTACCTCGACCTGGCCACCAAGCGCTAGGGTCCGGTTGGTAACTGGGGTCGAGGCGACGCGGAGTCCAGACGGTGGCTGGGCCCGCCGCAGCCCAGCCTCAGTTGGCAAACGGACCCTACGGTGAGCCGACCTTCGGGAGCAGTGTGACCGTCCTTGTTCGAGGGCCGGCCCGGCCGGCCGGCACGGTGCTGACCGCCGCCGCGGCGTTGGCCGCCGCGGCGGCCGCCGCCGTGTCCGCGTACGCGGTCGGCGGCGGCAGTCGCACCGTCGCGGTGCTCTGCCTCGCGGTCGCCGCCGGCGTGCTCGTGGCGATGCTGGCGCTGACCCGGTTCGCCGCGTACGCGCTGCTGATGCTCGCCGTGCGGTCCTGCCTCGACCTGTTCAAGCTCAGCGGCCGCACCGCCGGCACCGGCTCGGACGGCGGCGCCACCCGGCTCCTCGACCCGGCGACGCTCGTCGGGGTCCTCTTCCTGATCGCCGCCGGGCTCTGGCTGGCCGCCCAGGCCCGGGCCGAGGGCCGGCTGCGCACCTCGCCGCTCGGCGTCGCCCTCGTGCTCGTCGCCGCCACCGGCGCCGTCAGCGCGCTCGGCTCCGCGCGGCCCACCTCCAGTGCGCTGGAGGTGCTGCGGGTCCTCACGGTCGTGGCCATGTTCCTCGTGCTGGAGCAGCTGCTGCCCCGGCAGGGGATGGTGCGGCGCGTGCTCCTGGCCGTCTACGTCTCGCTGGCCCTCGCGCTCGGTTACACCCTGCTGATGTCGCTGCTCGGCGCGCCGCCGGCCGAGGTCAAGGGCAGCTTCACCCGGATCAGCGGCCCGTTCAGCCAGTCCACGACGTTCGGCCGCTACCTGATGTTCATGGTGGTCTTCGGGTTCGGCATCTACCGGTACGTCGGCCGCCGCGCCAAGCTGGCTCTCGGCGTGCTGCTCGCCCTCTCGCTGGTGTTCCTGGCGCTGACCAACACCCGCAGCGCGCTCCTCGGCGCCGCGATCGGGCTGCTGGTGGTGGCCGCGCTGCACCGCAGCGCACGCCTCGTCGTCGCGCTCTGCCTCGCAGGGGTGGCGGCGGTCGCGGTCGCGCCGGGGGTCGCCGACCGGTTCGCCCAGCTCGGCGAGGCCCGGGAGGTCGGCGGCGGCCCGACCGGCAACACGCTCGCCTGGCGCGCCGGATACTGGGCCGAGGTCGTCACGCTGGCCAACCGCAACCCGGTCACCGGCATCGGCCCCAACATGACGCAGCGGGAGACCGACGAGGCCAAGCGGCCGCACAACGACTTCCTCCGGGCGTACGTGGAGACCGGCGTGCTCGGGCTCCTCGCGTACCTGGGGATGATCCTGCTCTGCCTGCACACGGCGGCGCTGGCTCTGCGCCGCGCACCTCCCGGCACGCTCGACCGCGGGATCGCGGTCGGGTTCGCCGGTTGCGCGGTCGCCTTCGTGGCGGTGAGCGCCGCGTCCAACGTGATATCCAATGTCGTTACTCTCTGGTATTTCGTCGCGTTCGCGGCGATGGCCGGGCTGGTCGCGGCCCGGCGTCCCCTGGAGGATCACTAGCGTGGAGATCGTCGACTACCTGCGCGTCGCCCGGCGGCGGCTCTGGGTGCTGCTGGGTGTGCCGCTGGCCGCCGCCGTCGCGGTCGGGCTCTTCGTCGGCCTGTCGCCGCAGCGGTACACCGCCACGTGCTACGTCGCCGCCCCGGCCCTGGTCGGCGGCGCCGCCGCCCAGCAGTTCACCGGCACCCAGGGCGCGAGCCAGTTCGTCGCGGCGTTCAAGGCGGCCGCCACGTCGCCGAAGGTGCTGGACCAGGTCGCCGCCGACACCGGTGTCGACGCCGGCGCGCTGCGCGACGGGCTCGCCGTGGCGCAGGTCGGGGCGAGCAGCCAGCTCACGCTGACCTACACCGGCGCGCCGCGCGACAGCGTCGAGCCGGTGCTGGCCGCGACCGCCCGGCGCGCGCTGGACTTCCTCTTCTCCTCGCAGGTCAACATCGCCAGTGAGCAGGTGGAGGCGGCCAGCGCGGACGTCACCGCGGCGACCGCGGCGATCGCGGACTGGGAGAAGGAGAACAAGGTCTCCCAGCCCGACCGCCTCTACCAGGCGACGCTCACGGAGATCGCCGGCCTGCGGCAGCAGAAGCTGTCGATGGAGGCGGTCGGCAACAGCCGCGCCGTCGACGCCGCCACCGCGGCCCTCGCCGCCGCCCAGAAGCGCCTCGACGCGCTCGGCCCGAAGCTGCCGGACTACCAGTCGCTGCTGGCCCAGCGCGACGCGGCGACCAGCGTGCTCTCCCAGGCGCGGCAGGGGCTGCAGAACGCGCGGGCACAGGCTCAGGCGGCGGATCCGGCGCAGGTGGCGAGCGTGGGCGACGTCCACGCGGTGTCCCGGGCACGCGCGCTGGCCACCACCGTCCCGCCCGCGGCCGGCGCCGGGCTGCTGCTCGCCGTGCTCCTCGTCGTCGTCCTGGAGCTGCTGTCCCGCCGCAACCGGCCGCCGGTGGCCGCCGAGGTGCGGACGCCGGCCCTCTCCGGGACGGCGTGAGCGCCGGCACCGCGGCCCCGCCGGAGTCCACATCGGATTACGGCGATCGCCAGGTGCGCGGGATGGCCCGCGGCGGAGGGCTCAACCTGCTCGGCGCGCTCTGCAGCCAGGGTGCGCTCTTCCTGGTCATGCTCCTGCTGGCCCGCGACCTCGGCACCGCCGAGGTGGGCCGGTACGCGCAGTGCTACGCCCTGCTCGCCCTCCTCGGCCTGCTCTCGCTGTCCGGCTTCCGGGCCGGGCTGACGCGGTTCGTCGCCGTGCACCTGGCGGACGACGACCCGGCCAGCATCCGCGGCACCGTGCGGCTCGGGCTGTCCATCTCCGCCGCCGCGGCCGCGCTGATCGGCGCCGCGCTGGCCGCCGCCGCCCCCCTCGTCGCCGAGGTGCTCAACGACCCGGGTCTCACCGACGGGCTGCGGCTCGTCGCGCTGGCGCTACCCGCCGCCGTGGTCTGCGAGGCGGCGCTCGCGGCCACCCGCGGCTGGCGCACGCAGCGGCCGTTCACCCTGGTCGGGCAGCTCTACGAGCCCGGCGCGCGGCTGGTCTTCACCGCCCTCGCGCTGCTGGCCGGGCTCGGCGTGACCGGCGCGCTGTGGGCCGTGGTCGTCGCCGCCTGGACGGCCGCGGTGCTCGCCCTCGGCGCGCTGCTGCGGCTCATGCGCACCGTGGCGCCGGCGCCGCCGGCGTACCGGCCGCGGCAGCTGTTCGGGTTCTCCACCGTGAGCTGGGCGTCGTCGCTCGCGTCGACCGGGCTCATCTGGATCGACACGCTGCTGCTCGGCGCGTTCGGCAGCGAGGACATCGGCGTCTACACGGTAGCCACCCGGCTGGTCACCGTCGCCATCTTCGTGCTGGCGCCGATCAACGCGGCTTTCGGGCCGTACATCGCCTACCTCTACCACCGCGAGCTGCTGCCCGAGGTGCGCCGGGTCTACCGGGCGGCGACCGGCTGGGTGGTGCGGCTGTCGCTGCCGGCGTTCGTGGCGCTGCTCGTCTTCCCGGCGGCGCTGCTGCCGCTCTTCGGCCCCGGCTTCGCCGACGGCGCGACGGTCACCGTCGTCCTCGCGGTCGGCCAGCTCGTCAACGCCGCGACCGGCCCGTGCGGCACGCTGCTGAACATGTCGGGACGCGTGTCGCTGAACATGCTCGACAACATCGGCGCGCTGGTGCTCAACATCGGGCTCAACGTCTGGCTCATCCCCGCGTACGGGATCGTCGGCGCCGCGGTCGCCTGGAGTGCGTCGCTGGTCGTGGTCAACCTCGTGCGGGTCGCCCAGGTGTGGTGGCTGGTCCGCGCCGTCCCGGTGACGGCCGGCCTGCTCAAGGGCGTCGCCGCCGGCGGCCTCGCGCTGGCCGCCGCGCTCGCGGTGCGGTGGCTGGCTCCCGGCGGCATGGTCGGCCTGGTCGCCGGCCTCGCCGCCATCGCGGTGGTGTACGTCGGCGCCGTGCTGGCGCTGGGACTGTCCAAGGAGGACACCATGGTGCTCCGGGCCCTCGCGCGCCGCCGCTCCCGGGAAGCGGCCGCGTCGTGAAGCGCGCGGCGGTCGACACGCTGCGCCGCGCCGTCCGCGGAGCCCGGGCGTGGACGTCGCGACCCGGCGCGCTGCCCGACTTCCTCATCATCGGCGGGCAGCGCTGCGGCACCACCTCGCTGCACGGCTACCTGGCACGGCATCCCCAGGTCCGGGTGGCCACCGGCAAGGAGCTCCAGTTCTTCAGCCTCCACTACGGACGCGGTGAGCGCTGGTACCGCGGGCACTTCCCGCCGGCGGCGACGGGCCGGATGAGCTTCGAGGCGAGCCCGCTCTACCTCTTCCACCCGCTGGCCGCCGCCCGGGCGGCGAAGACCCTTCCGGAGGGCCGCTTCATCGCCCTGCTCCGTGACCCGGTGGAGCGCGCGTGGTCGCATTACCTGCACACCCGCTCGTACGGCCAGGAGCCGCTGGACTTCGCCGCCGCGGTGGCCGCCGAGGAGTCCCGGCTGGGCACGCCGGAGGGCTTGCGGCGCTACTCGTACGTGTCCCGCGGCCACTACGCGGAGCAGTTGGAGCGCTGGTTCGCGCACGTGCCGCGGGAACGCCTCCACGTGGTGCGCAGCGAGGACCTGTACGCCGACCCGGCGGCCGCGTACGCCGGGATCCTGGACTTCCTCGGGCTGGAGCCGTTCACGCCGGACGAGTTCGCCGTGCACACCCGCCGCGTCGACCGCTCCGGCCCGCCGGAGGACGTGGCCCGCGCGCTCCGCGACCACTTCGCCCCGCACAACGCCCGCCTCGCCGCCCTCCTGGGCTGGCCGGCCGACCCCTGGCCCGCCTAGCGGACGCCCTGGAGGATCTGGGCGGGTGGGCGGCGGTCGGTGAGCACCACCGGGTCGGTGGTGACCTGGACGGCGCCGGAGCGGGACGGGGACGCGTCGAGCGGGCCGCTGCGGAGATCGGTCGCGGCCGGCACCGTGACCGGCGCTCCGGTGGCCCAGACCACGAGCGTGGTCCGGTCGCCGTGCCGGAAGGCCGCTCCGGTGAGGCCCTGGGCCGCGACCGGCTCGACCGTGGCGCCGCGGCCGATGGCGGCGAGGCTCGCCATCATCCGGCCGGCGGTGCGTTGCGTGCCGTCCGGGTCGAGCAGGCCGTAGCGGACCTCGCTGCCCTGGCGGTTGGCTGGGTTGTACGCCAACGGCAGCCAGACCACCTCGCGCACGCCGCCGGCCGCGAGCTGGGTGACCACCTTGACCATCTCGGCCGAGCGGGAGGCGGCGTCGCCGTCGCCGTCCCGCCAGAACTGGCCCACCTCCCACGCGGTGACCGGAGTGCCGGCGGGTGTCTCCGCGGACAGGTACGCCAGCAGGTCGGGCACCGCGCTCCAGTGCTCGTAGAAGTGCACCTGCCGGACGTCGACGGCCTTCTCGTCGAGCAGCCGCTCGGTGGCGGCGAGGTAGGCGAGGTTGCGGGTGTTCTGCGGCATCGCGAGCACGGCGCGCAGGTCGGCCGGCGTGGCGACCGCCGGTATCTGCCGGCCGCGCGTGCCGATCCGGCGCTGGAAGTACGCGTTGTACGCGCGCACCGCCTCGGCCTCCTGACCGCTGCGGAGGAGGCGGTCGGCGATGCCCATGCCGTAGGCGACGCTGCTGATGCCCGAGTCGACCACCCGCGCGCGGGGATCGGCGGCCCGGATCGCCTCGCCCGCGGCGCGGACCAGCGTGGCGTACTCCTCCGGGCTGCCCGCCCAGTACTGCGGCGCGTTCACCTCGTTCTCGACGGCGTACTCGCGGACACCGTAGGGTGCGTAGCGGCGCACCAGTCCGTCCACAAAGGATCGATATGCGGCCAGGTCGCGGGGCATCGCCGACTCGGTCTTGTTCGCCTGGCCCCGGGTGTGCTGCGCGGTCCCGCCCGTCGCCCAGCAGACCCCGATGCGGATTTTGAGGTGCAGGGTGATGCCCAGCGACCGGCTGCGCTCGGCGACCCGGTCCACCGCGCTCCAGTCGGGCCGGCCCGGCTCGCGCTCGATGTCGCACCAGCTCAGCTCGTGATAGGTCGAGGAGCCGGCGATCGTACGCAGGAATGGGACGAACTGGTCGTACCGGTTCCAGTCCCAGTGTGCCCCGAACGGCGTCGTCCCGGTCGCCGGCGCGGTCGTGACCTCCGGGACCGGCGTGGGCGGTGGCGGCGACGGCTCCGACGTGCAGCCCGCGACGGCGAGCAGCGCGACGAGTGCGGCGGCCCAGCGTCTCACCGGTAACCCAGCTCCCGCAGCGTCGACCGGGCGAAGAGCCAGAACAGCAGCCGCAGGAACGGGTCGAGCTCCCGCCGGTACGTCCCGACCCGCGAGCGGTAGATCTGCGCGTCGGTACGGGCGGCGGCGCGCCGCTTCTCCGCCTCCACCGTGTACTTCTCGGCGACGTCGTGCTCCTTGTCGCCGTAGTCGAGCACACCCGGCTCCCACGGTTCGTCCAGGAACTCGAAGAGCGCGCGCAGCGTCTTCTCCGGCTCGCGCACCGCGTCCTCGTACCGCAGCTCGTGGTATCGGCCCGGAGGCAGCGCGCGGCCGGCGGCGCGCGCGACGCGGATGTAGCGCGGCCACTTCACCACGCACTTGACCGCGGACCAGTAGCCGAACCGCTTGCGGTGCGACACGACCACGTCGCGGCCGTCGCGGATGACGTGCACGATCTGCGCGTCGGGGAAGACCTCGATGACGAACGGGATCACCAGCGCGTACAGCGGGGTCTTGTCGGCCCAGCGGGCCTTGCCGCGGCCGGCCGCGTAGTCGGCGTGGATGCCGCCGAAGAACTCGCGGATGCGGCGCAGCCAGTCCTCCCGCGGAAAGCCGAAGCGGGCCAGCCGCTCCCAGTCACGGCCGACGATCCGCTCCATGTCGGTCAGGAAGCGCGTCTCCGGGCCGCAGCTGATCCGCGAGTGGGAGTCGAGCACCAGCCGCAGCATCGTGGTGCCGGAGCGCTGGCAGCCGAGGAGGAAGATGGGTGCGTCAGCCATGGGCCACCAACCGGTCGGTCAGCTCGTCGCAGAGGGCCCGCACCCTCGGGTCGAGGTCGAGCGGGCGGCGCCGTGCCGGCACGCGCCGCTCGACGTGCGCGCACAGCCGCGGGTCGTAGGGCAGGTCGAGGAACGCGCAGAGCCGCCGGGTCACCGCCTCCGGGTCGGTGACCAGCGCGTCGTACGAGCAGAGCAGCACGTCGTCGCGGCGGTCCAGGCCGAGGCGGAAGAAGAGGTCGTTGCGGACATACCAGAACAGGGCGGCCGCGGTGTGCGGGCTCATCGCGGTGTAGTCGAAGCCGGCGACGAGCGCACGGGTCTCCGCGTCCAGCCGCTGACCCTGCCAGCCGTCGCCGATCGTGCCGGCGGCGACGGCCCGCAGCGCGTCCAGGTTGGACGTGCCGAACTTGGCCACCTCGGAGCGCGCGCGGTCGTCCACGTCGCGCCAGACCCAGAGCGCGCGGCCGGGCGGCAGGCCGGGCAGGGCGAGCAGCTCGTCGACCCGGTGCGACTCGCAGAGCGGCTTGACGATGACGTACGCGTGGCGGCTGGCCCGGATCGTGGCGCTGAGCACGGCGTCGGAGCGCAGCCGGAAGCGGTGGAAGACGCGCTTGTCGTTCTCGTTGCGCACCTCGAACTGCGGTGCCGCGTCCAGGCCGCGCATCAGCATGTTCGTGCCGGAGCGTTGCAGGCCCACGACGTACACCGGGCGGGCCTGGCCCGGGGCGACGCCGTGCGCGCGGCGCCAGCGGCGCTTGGCCCACGCGGTCGTGGCGCGCTCGACCGGGTTGAGCCGGTCCTCCTCGACGAGCCGGCGCAGCCCTTCGGTGCGTGCCCACCGCACGTGCCGGGCGATCCGGCGCGCGGTGTACGCCACGGCGGAGGGATGATCGACTGGCACGACAGGCATCCTCGCATGGATGTAGCCTCACGGTCGATGCGCGTGCTGCACGTCAACAAGTTCCTCTACCGGCGGGGTGGCGCCGAGGGTTACCTCTTCGACCTCGCCGCGCTCCAGCGTGCCCGCGGCGACGAGGTGGCGTACTTCGGCATGGCGCATCCCGACAACGACAGCCCGCAGCCGTACGGGCGGTATTTCCCGCCGCACGTCGAGCTGGAGCCACCGCCACCGGGCCTCGCCCGGCGCGCCGCCGCGGTCGCCCGGATGCTCCACTCGCCGGCCAGCCGGCGCGGGCTGGCCCGGGTGATCGCCGACTTCCGCCCGGACGTCGTGCACGCGCACAACGTCTACCACCAGCTCTCGCCGTCCGTGCTGCGGGCGGCGGCAGACGCCGGTGTGCCGTGCGTGCTGACGCTGCACGACTACAAGCTGGCCTGCCCGAGCTACCAGCTGCTGGCCGGCGGCGCGGTCTGCGACGCCTGCGTCACCGGCGGCCCCTGGCAGGCGGCGCGCACGCGGTGCAAGGACGGCTCGCTCGGCCGCAGCGCGGTGCTCGCGGCGGAGACCTGGCTGCACCGGGTCACCGGGGCGTACGGGTCGGTCGGCGCGTTCGTCAGCCCCAGCCGCTTCCTGGCCGGTGTGATGACCCGGGCCGGCGTGTATCCCGACCGCCTCCACGTCGTCAACCACTTCGTGGACGGCGCGGTCATCGCCGCCAAGACGGCACCGGGCGAGGGCGTGGTGTTCGCCGGCCGGCTGGCGCCGGAGAAGGGCGTCGACACGCTGATCGCGGCCGCCGGGCTCGGTGGCTTCCGGGTCGACGTCGCGGGGTCGGGCCCCGCCCGGCCGGCGCTGGAGCGCCTCGCGGAGACGGCCGCGCCGGGGCTGGTGACGTTCCACGGCCGGCTCGGCGCCGGCGACCTGCACGACCTGATGCGGCGGGCCCGGGTGGCGGCGGTGCCCTCCCGTTGGCACGAGAACCAGCCGATGGCGGTGCTGGAGGCGTTCGCCTGCGGGCTTCCGGTCGTCACCACCGGCCTCGGCGGCCTGCCGGAGCTGGTCGAGCCGGGCGTCGACGGTGCCATCGTGCCGGCCGACGATCCCGCGGCGCTCGCCGCCGCGCTGGCCGACCTGCTGGCCGACCCGGAGCGCGCCGCCGCGATGGGCCGGGCCGGACGGGCGAAGGTGGAGCGCGACTTCGCCCCCGACGTCCATCTTGCCCGGCTTCGTGCGGTCTACAGTGGAGGAGCGGCGTGACCCGGGTGCTTTTCGTGGCCGGCAGCGGCCGCAGCGGTTCCACACTCGTCACCAACGTGCTCGGCCAGGCACCCGGCGTGCTGGCGGCCGGCGAGCTGCACTACCTGTGGCAGCGCGGGGCTCTGGAGAACCGCCCCTGCGGCTGCGGAGAGCGGTTCGCCGACTGCCCGGTCTGGACACGGGCGATGAAGGAGGTGGACGCCGACCCGGCGGCGGTGGCGGCCACGCTCGGCCACCGGCTGCGGATGCGGCGGCTGCCGGCGGCACTCTGGCGCCGCCACGTCGATCCCCACCCGGCCGTCGCGTCCCTGTACGCCGCCCTCGGCCCCGATCTGGTGATCGACTCGTCCAAGTTGCCCCAGTACGGGCTGCTGGTCGACGGCCTGCCCGGGGTGGAGATGCGCGTGCTGCACCTCGTCCGCGACCCGCGGGCGGCGGCCTTCTCCTGGCGGCGCCGCAAGGGGCTCGACGGCCCGGACGACGAGCGGCTGATGAGCCGGCCGCCGGTGGCCAAGGCGGCGCTGCTGTGGCTGGTCCGCAACGCGGCGACCGCGCTGCTGTGGCGCCGGTCCGGCCGGTATCTGCGGGTCCGCTACGAGGACTTCGTCGCCGACCCGGCCGGCGTCACGCGGCGGATCGCCGACTTCGCCGGGGTGCCCGCGCCGGAGTTCCACGGCGCCACCGTCCACCTGGCACCGACACACGCCGTCGCCGGCAACCCGTCGCGCCATCGCACCGGCGACACCCCGGTCGTGGCCGACGACGAGTGGGTCCGCGGCCTGTCCCGACCGGCCTTCGCTCTGGTCACCATGATCACCGCACCCTTATTGTGGCGCTGGCGCTACCCCCTGCGCCGATCCACTTCTCCGGGAGGCTGAGGCCGTGCTTGCGGTGGTCGTGGGAACCGGACGGTGCGGTTCGACACTGGTCCAGGAGCTGCTCACCCGCCACCCCGCCGTCGGCTTCATCTCCGGCGTCGACGACCGGCTCTCCCGGCTGAACCCCGCCGGCCGCTTCAACGGCCCGATCTACCGCCGGATGGCGCCACGGCCGCCGGGCATGACGTCGTTCGCGCACAGCACGCGGTTGCTGGAGCGCAAGCGGCTGCGGATCGCGCCGTCCGAGGCGTACCGGCTGCTCGACCGGCACGTCTTCGCCGGGTTCTCCAAGCCGTGCCGCGACCTGCTCGCCGACGACCTGACCCCGCCGGTGGCGGCCAAACTCCGGGCCTTCTTCGACCGCCGGATCGCCCGCCAGCGCTGCGCGGTGCTGCTGCAGCACCTGACCGGCTGGCCGCGCACCGGGTTCCTGCACGCCGCGTACCCCGACCTGAAGGTCATCCACGTCGTCCGCGACGGCCGGGCGGTGGCGAACTCCTGGTTGCAGATGGGCTGGTGGGACGGCTGGCGTGGGCCGGACAACTGGCTGTACGGCCCGCTGCCCGCCCCGCTGCGCCAGGAGTGGGAGGACTCCGGCCGGTCGTTCCCCGTGCTGGCGGCGCTGGGGTGGCGGATGCTGATGGACGCGTACACGCGGGCCCGCGCCGCGCATCCGGCCGGCCAGTGGCTCGACGTCCGGTACGAGGACCTGGTCCGCGAGCCGCGCGAGCAGACGGCCCGGATGCTGGATTTCCTGGGGCTGGAGTGGACGCCGCGGTTCGCGGCCGGGTTCGCCCGGCACACCTTCCACACGGGGCGGGACGGGGCGTACCGCCACGAACTCACCCCGGCCCAGGCCGCCGCCGTCGACAGCGCGTTGGAGAAGGCCCTGCCGGAATGGGGTTACGACGTACGTCCCGATACGTACGGGTGATGCCGCTTCTCGACGGACGTCCCGGCGGGTGGTCGGCACCAGAATCGAGCCATGGATTCTCTGACAGGTCGGGTGGCTCTGGTGACCGGCAGCTCACGCGGCGTCGGCGCGGCGATCGCGACCACGTTCGCACGGGCCGGCGCGGAGGTGGTCCTGCACGGCCGGGACGAGGCCGCGCTGGCCGCCGTCGCGGCGCGGATCGGCGAGCGGGGTGGTGCGGTCAGCAGCGTGACCGGTGACGTCACCGTCGCCGCGGACATCGACCGCATGCACGACCAGATCATCGAGCGGTACGGGCGGGTCGACATCCTGGTCGCCAACGCCGGCAGCACGGCGAGCCGGCCCGCGCCGATCGAGGAGATCACCGAGGAGGCGTGGCGGGCCGACATCGACCGCAACCTGACCGCCACCTTCCTCACCGTGAAGCGGTTCCTGCCCGGCATGAAGGAGCGGCGGGCCGGGACGATCATCACCGTGTCGTCCGCGGCGGGACGGAAGCCCAGCGAGCGGACGATCGTCGCATACGCGGCGGCGAAGGCGGGGGTCCAGCTCTTCACGCAGGACCTCGCCGCCCAGGTGGGGCCGTTCGGCATCCGCGCGAACTGCATCGCCCCGGAGACGATCATGACAGAGACGAACGAGCGGTGGATTCCGGCGGAGACCCAGCGCGCACTGGCCGAGACGCATCCGCTGCGCCGCCTCGGCACGCCGGACGACGTGGCGAACACCGCGCTGTTCCTGGCCTCCGACCGCTCGTCCTGGATCACGGGCGTGATCGTCGACGTCGCCGGCGGCGCGGTCCTCGTCTGACCG
>Ga0164243_10003952_pt1 | contig 23416 bp, 18 predicted proteins | sample OricompcompostOP_FD_108781 | JGI IMG/M metagenome (GOLD analysis project Ga0164243, IMG submission 108781) | Organic Plus compost microbial communities from Emeryville, California, USA - Original compost - Organic plus compost (OP) | ecosystem: Engineered > Solid waste > Mixed feedstock >...
AGCGCGTTGGTGACCACGGTCAGCGCGGGCGCGCCGTCCGTGCTGTTGAACTCCGGCCGGGTCGCCAGTGCGCGGCTGACCTCCGTGCTCGTGGTGCCGCCGTTGAGCCCGACGCTCATCCCGCGCTCGGCGAGGCGCGCGGCAGCCTCGCCGATCCGCTGCTTCTCCGTCGCATTGCGCGCCGCCTTGTGCCGCAACGGCAGGTCGTATGCGACATTGCTCGGCACGGCCCCGCCGCGGGTGCGGGTGAGCAATTGCCGTCCAGCGAGATGGTCGAGGTCCCGGCGAATGGTCGCGGGCGAGACGCGAAGTTCTTTCGCCGTTTCCTCGACGTCCAGCCTCGCGCGCTGCCCGACCATTTCGAGCAGCGCGTTCAGGCGTTCATGGCGGTCCACAACTAACTTTTACCGGTTTCCCGGTCGTCCCGGAAATCGACGGTTGTTGGCATTTCGCTTACAAGGCGCGCAGGAAGGCGAGAGATGGCATGAAGAAGTATTCGCCGCCCTTCAGCGTGACGGCCTGCGGAACCGCGTCCACCACCTCGACCGCGCCGTTGCGGCCCCATTCCGGGGCGTAGCTCGGCGCCGGCCGCTCGCCATGGCCGATCACCGGGTCCAGCCCCGGCCGCGAACCGTCCGGCGTGATCGGGAACCCGGCGTTGTTGGCCCACAGTCGCTGGGTGAACTCGAACTGGTTGGCAAGATTGCTGTTGAACGCCATGAAAAGCAGCCCGACATCGCGGGTCGGCCGCACGATCGGCGGCAGGTCGGCGTTCGGATCGTCAAGACGGCGGCCGTAGGTCTGACCGCGCCGCGCCATCAGGTGCTTGTGCTCGTCCTCCGGCGTTTCCGCGCCGCCCGAACCACGCGGATTCGTCTTGCGGATATGCGCCGAGAACGGGCATTTCTGACCGAGTTTGTCGCTGTCGTAGCTGAAATCGTTCTCCACGGGATGATGCGAACCGGCCGCGCTCTGGGAAACGAGCGGAGTGCCGTCCTCGAACCGGCCCACGATCATCGCGCCGGCCCGTTCCCGGTCGTCTCCCTTCAACGACAAGGCGTCCGCGAGATCCTGCTCGGCCTGCTTGAACAGCTGCACATTCTGTTCGAGCTTGCGGAAAACGAAGTAGCTGCCGAAATGCACGCCGGGATCGGGCGCGGCCGGATCGGGCACGAGAACCTGTCCCAGCGGCCGCGACGGGTCCCATTCGTTGACGCCGTCGGTGGTGTCACGCTCGGCATCGACGTCCTCGGTGAGGAACAGCGGCTGGCTGCGCCCGTCGACGTACCCGAAATGCTCGATGCCGTCGCCGTTCTCGTTGGCCATACCGCGGCCCGACTCCTCGCCGAGCACGGTGATCGACTGCGGCAGCAGCAATTCGACCTCGGCACGCTTGGCGCGCATGGCTTTCGTGGTGGCGTCCCCAATCAGCACGACCGCGTCGATCGTCTGCTGGTACGCGTTCTCCCATGCCTCGACGGGCGGGTCGACCAGCTTCGACACCGCCGCCTTGGCGCCGCCCTGGAACGACGCGTCCGCGGGTGCGGTGATGCCCAGGGTCGCGTAGCCGTGCGCGGTCAGGCCGACGCCGACGTAGGCGGTGCCGCCCGTGTTCGTGGTCTTGAACGCCTCGATCTCCTCGAGATGCGCTCTGGCGGACTTCATCAGCCCGGCAAGCGATCTGAGGAAGGTCTTCGCCTCCCCGGCGTCGGAAAAACCGAGGAACAGCACCGAAAGGTGGTCCCGCACATGCGGTTTGAGAATGTTCGGCTGCAGTTCGTCGAGCAGCACCGAGGCATCGCCGCTCGCGGTCTTCCACGACAACGGGGTGGACAGGTCAACGGCCATCAGGAGCCCCCTAGTTCGGAAACCGGTTGGTGCCCCTAAGTCGCACTAGCGACCCGGCAGATGCCCCGTCCACCCCATTTTCACTCAAATGTCGTATTAAGCGATCGGCCGGTCCGTAGGCGCGATGGGAGCCGGCAGCAGGTCCCGCGACATGAGGTGCGCGTCCACCGCGGCCGCCGCCGAGCGGCCCTCCGCGATCGCCCACACGATGAGCGACTGGCCGCGGCCCATGTCACCCGCCACGAACACGTTGTCCACCGACGTCCGGTAATCCTTGTCCCGCGCGACGTTGCCGCGCTGGTCCAGTTCGACGCCCAGCTCGTCGATGAGACCCTCGTGCTGCGGCCCCACGAAACCCATCGCCAGCAGCACCAGCTGCGCGGGCAGTTCGCGTTCGGTGCCTTCGACGGGCACGAACTTGCCGCCCTCGTTGCGCACCTCGACCAGTCGCAGCGCACGCAGGTTCCCGTCCTCGTCGGCGAGGAACTCCTGCGTGTTGACCGAGTACAGCCGCTCGCCGCCCTCCTCGTGCGCCGAGGACACCCGGTAGATCATCGGGTACATCGGCCACGGATGCGCGTCGGAGCGTGACTCCGGCGGCTTCGGCATGATCTCCAGCTGCGTCACCGACGCCGCGCCCTGCCGGTGCGAGGTGCCGACACAGTCGGCGCCCGTGTCACCGCCACCGATCACGACCACGTGCTTGCCCTTGGCGCTGATCGGCGTCTCGTCGAGCGTGCCTGCGGCGACCCGGTTGGCCAGCGGCAGGAACTCCATCGCCTGGTACACACCGGTGACCTCGCGCCCGGTGATCGGCAGATCCCGCCACGCCGTCGCGCCGCCGGCCAGCACCACCGCGTCGTAGTCCGACTTCAGCTGCTCGACGGTCACGTCCACGCCGACGTTGACGTTCGTCCGGAACTCGGTGCCCTCCGCACGCATCTGGTCCAGCCGCCGGTCCAGCCGCCACTTCTCCATCTTGAAGTTCGGGATCCCGTACCGCAGCAGCCCGCCGATCGCGTCGGCCCGCTCGAACACGACCACGTCGTGCCCGGCACGGGTCAGCTGCTGCGCGGCGGCCAGCCCGGACGGGCCCGAGCCGACCACCGCGACCTTGCGGCCGGTGCGCGTCTCGGGCGGCTGCGGCTTGATCCAGCCCTCGTCCCACGCCTTGTCGACGATCGAGATCTCGACCCGTTTGATCGTCACCGGATCGTCGTTGATGCCGAGCACACAGGCGGTCTCACACGGCGCGGGGCACAACGTCCCGGTGAACTCCGGGAAGTTGTTGGTCGCGTGCAGCCGCTCGATCGCGTCGAGCCAGTCCTGCTGCCACACCAGCGAGTTCCACTCGGGAATCAGGTTCCCGAGCGGACAACCCTGGTGACAGAACGGGATACCGCAGTCCATGCAGCGCCCGGCCTGCTTCTCCAGCTTGTTCGACGGGAAACCCTCGTAGACCTCGCGCCAGTCCAGCAACCGGATGTCGACCGGCCGGCTCTTCGGGGTCTCCCGCTCCGTGGTGAGAAATCCCTTGGGGTCAGCCATGAGCGGCCTCCATGATCGCTTCGTTCACATCGCGGCCATCGCGCTCGGCGGCGGCCTGGGCCTGCAGTACTCGCTTGTAGTCGGAGGGCATGACCTTGCCGAACCGCTCGACGGCCACGTCCCAGTCCGCCAGCAGCGCGTGCGCCACCGCGGATTCCGTTTCCACGTAATGCCTTTCCACCGCGTCGCGGAGGAACTCGGTGTCCTCGTCGTCCAGCGGGTCGAGATCCACCATCTCGCGGTTGACGCGCATCGGCGACAGGTCGAGCACGTAGGCGATACCGCCGGACATGCCGGCCGCGAAGTTGCGTCCGGTGCTGCCGAGCACGACCACGCGTCCACCGGTCATGTACTCGCAGCCGTGGTCGCCGACGCCCTCGACGACGGCCAGCGCGCCCGAGTTGCGCACGCAGAACCGCTCGCCGACCTTGCCGCGCAGGAAGATCTCCCCGCCGGTGGCGCCGTAGCAGATCACGTTGCCCGCGATGATGTGCTCCTCCGCGGTGAACTGCGCCTCGCGCGGCGGCCGCACCACGATGCGCCCGCCCGAGAGGCCCTTGCCCACATAGTCGTTCGCGTCGCCGTACAGCCGCAGGGTGATCCCGCGCGGCACGAACGCGCCGAACGACTGGCCGGCGGTGCCGGTGAAGGTCACGTCGATCGTGTCGTCGGGCAGCCCCTCACCGCCCCAGCGCTTGGACAACTCGGAGCCGAGCATGGTGCCGACGGTGCGGTTGACGTTGCGCACCGGTAGTTCCAGCCGCACCTTGTCGCCGGAGGACAGCGCGCCCTCGGCGAGCTGGATCAGCGTGTTGTCCAGCGCCTTGTCCAGGCCGTGATCCTGCGCGACGACCTGGTGCCGGGCCGCGCGCGGCTCCAGCTCGGGCACGTGGAAGATCGGCGACAGGTCCAGACCCGCGGCCTTCCAATGCTGGATCGCGCGCCGCTTGTCCAGCAGCTCGGCGTGCCCGACCGCTTCGGCGATCGACCGGAAACCGAGCGCTGCCAGGTATTCCCGGACCTCCTGTGCGATGAACTCGAAGAAGTTCACCACGTACTCGGCCTTGCCGCTGAACTTCTCACGCAGCTTCGGGTTCTGGGTCGCGACCCCGACCGGACAGGTGTCGAGGTGACAGACCCGCATCATGATGCAGCCCGACACCACCAGCGGCGCGGTCGCGAAACCGAACTCCTCGGCACCGAGCAGCGCGGCGATCACGACGTCGCGGCCGGTCTTGAGCTGGCCGTCGGTCTGCACGACGATGCGGTCCCGCAACCGGTTCGCCAGCAGCGTCTGCTGTGTCTCGGCGAGCCCCAGCTCCCACGGGCCGCCCGCGTGCTTGATCGACGACAGCGGGGACGCGCCGGTACCGCCGTCGTGCCCGGAAATGAGCACCACGTCGGCGTGCGCCTTGGACACGCCGGCCGCGACCGTGCCGACGCCGACCTCGGACACCAGCTTCACGTGGATGCGGGCCGCCGGGTTGGCGTTCTTCAGGTCGTGGATCAGCTGCGCCAGATCCTCGATCGAGTAGATGTCGTGGTGCGGCGGCGGGGAAATCAGGCCGACACCGGGCGTGGAGAACCGCGTCTTCGCGATCCACGGGTACACCTTCGCGCCGGGCAGCTGCCCGCCCTCGCCGGGCTTCGCGCCCTGCGCCATCTTGATCTGGATGTCGTCGGCGTTGACCAGGTACTCGCTCGTCACGCCGAAGCGGCCACTCGCGACCTGCTTGACCGCCGACCGGCGCTCCGGGTCGTAGAGGCGCTCGGGGTCCTCGCCGCCCTCACCGGTGTTGGACTTGCCGCCCAGCCGGTTCATCGCGATGGCCAGCGTCTGGTGCATCTCCTGCGAGATCGACCCGTAGGAGATCGCGCCGGTCGCGAACCGCTTCACGATCTCGGAGACCGGCTCGACCTCCTCGATCGGGACCGGCGGCCGCACCCCTTCCTTGAACTCGAACAGCCCGCGCAGCGTCATCAGCTTCTCGGCCTGCTCGTCGACGGAGCGGGTGTACTCCTTGAAGATCTCGTACTTGCCGGAGCGCGTCGAGTGCTGCAGCTTGAACACCGTGTGCGGGTTGAACAGGTGCGGCTCGCCCTCGCGGCGCCACTGGTAGTCCGCGCCGGTCTCCAGCTCGCGGTGCGAGGGCCGCATGCCGTCGCGCGGGAAGGCACGCTTGTGCCGCTGCGCCACCTCGTCGGCGAGGGTGCCGAAGCCGACCCCGCCGAGCCGCGACGTGGTGCCGCGGAAGCAGGTGTCGATGACGTCGGCGCCGAGCCCGATCGCCTCGAAGATCTGGGCGCCGGTGTAGGAGGCCACTGTGGACACACCCATCTTCGACATCGTCTTGCGGACACCCTTGCCCAGCGCCTTGATGAGGTTGCGGGTGGCCTGTTCCGGTGTGACACCGGGAATCTTGCCCTGCGCGGCCATCTCCTCGACGGTGGCCATCGCGAGGTACGGGTTCACCGCGGCGACGCCGTAACCGATGAGCAGCGCGATGTGGTGCACCTCGCGGGCGTCGGCCGCCTCCACGATCAGGCCGACCTGGGTGCGGGTCTTCTGCCGCACCAGGTGGTGGTGCACGGCGCCGGCGAGCAGCAGCGACGGGATCGCCGCGTGGTTGGCGTCCACCCCGCGGTCGGACAGCACGATCAGCCGCGCGCCGTCGGAGATCGCCTCGGACACCTCGGCGCAGATCTCGTTCAGGCGCCGCACCAGCGCGTCGCCGTCACCGTCCACATCGTAGAGACCGTGCACGGTGACCGCCTGGAACTCGGGCAGGTCGCCGTCGTCGTTGATGTGCACGAGCTTGGCGAGTTCGTCGTTGTCCAGCACCGGGAACGGCAGCACGATCTTGCGGGCGTGCTCCGGGCCGGCGTCGAGCAGGTTCGGCTCCGCGCCGAGCTGGGTGCCCAGCGAGGTCACCAGTTCCTCGCGGATCGCGTCCAGCGGTGGGTTGGTGACCTGCGCGAACAACTGGGTGAAGTAGTCGAAGATCTGCCGCGGCCGGCTGGAGAGCGGGGCCAGCGGCGAGTCGTTGCCCATCGACCCGATCGGCTCGGCGCCCGCCCGTGCCATCGGCTCCAGAAGGGTTTCCAGCTCCTCCTGCGTGTAGCCGAACGCCTGCTGACGTCGTACGAGCGAAGCGTGCGTGGGCACCTCGCGCTCGCGCTCCGGCAGTTCCTCCAGCCGCACCAGGCCCGCGTCGACCCATTCGCCGTACGGGTGCTGCGCGGCGAGTTCGCCATTGCTCTCCTCGTCGTCGATGATCCGGCCCTCGGCGGTGTCGACGAGGAACATCCGGCCCGGCTCGAGCCTGCCCTTGCGCACGATGGTCGACTGGTCCAGCTCCAGCACGCCGACCTCACTGGCCAGCACGACGAGCCCGTCCTCGGTGACCCAGTAGCGGGCCGGGCGCAGGCCGTTGCGGTCGAGCACCGCGCCGATCTGCGTGCCGTCGGTGAACGACACCAGCGCGGGACCGTCCCACGGCTCCATCATCGTGGAGTGGAACTCGTAGAACGCGCGGCGCGCGGGGTCCATCTCCTCGTGGTTCTCCCACGCCTCCGGGATCATCATCAGCACCGCGTGCGGCAGGCTGCGGCCACCGAGGTGCAGTAGTTCGAGCACCTCGTCGAAGGTCGCCGAGTCACTCGCGTCGCGCGTGATGATCGGGTAGATCCGCTTGAGGTCACCGGGAATCAGGTCGGTGGCCAGCATCGACTCGCGCGCGTCCATCCAGTTCCGGTTGCCGCGCATGGTGTTGATCTCGCCGTTGTGCGCGACGTAGCGGTACGGGTGCGCCAGCGGCCACGACGGGAACGTGTTGGTGGAGAAGCGGGAGTGCACGAGCCCGATCGCGCTGTTCACGCGCGGATCGGTCAGGTCCGGGAAGAACTTCTCGACCTGCGGCTCGGTGAGCATTCCTTTGTAGACGATGGTGCGCGAGGACAGGCTGGGGAAGTAGACGCCTTCGGGCTCCAGCGCGTGCTCGGCGCGCTTGCGCACGCAGAACGCGGCGCGCTCCAGCGCCAGACCGGTCACGCCCTGCTCGCGGGAGGCGATGAACAGCTGGGCGAAATGCGGCATCGTCGTCGCCGCGGTGGGCCCGACATGCCGGGTGTCGACCGGCAGTTCACGCCAGCCCAGCACATGCATGCCCTCTTCGGCGGCGATGCGCTCGATGGCGCTCATCGCGCGGCCGCGCTCGGTTTCGTCCGTGGGCAGGAAAGCGGTGCCCACGGCGTAGGCGCCGGCGTCGGGCAGGTCGAAGTCCACGACCTGGCGGTAGAACTCGTCCGGAACCTGTATCAGGATGCCGGCGCCGTCGCCCGTCTCCGGTTCGGCTCCGCGTGCCCCACGATGTTCGAGATTGCGCAGCGCGACGAGCGCCTTGCGCACGATCTCGTGATCTCGCCGTCCGGCGAGGTCGGCGACGAACGCGACACCGCAGGCGTCGTGCTCGTACTGCGGGTCGTAAAGGCCCTTGGGGTCACTCGGGCTGTGGCGGGTCACGGCTGGCCGCCTCCTCTAAGGCGTCGGCGGTCGCAGGAAGTCACCCGTTCGTGCCAAGTCTGACCGACATGGCTAACGCAGCTGTCCCGGACCGCGATGGTCAGTCGAGAAAGGGTTTCGGCGAGCGCCCGCCGCTGGGCAGGCTGCATCGCCAGGCCACACTTCACTGGGTGGCCAGTGGTGTCTGTCGTTACTCCATCTGGCTGTTCGGGCGCGCAGCAACCACCGTCCGGTTGGGGCGTTGACGCGGCGCGCTCGTTACTCCCGGGTTCTCCGGGGTCTTATGACAGTAGTGTGAATTCGCTGTTATCGATATACGTCGCCTGCCGTGCGTGGGAAATGCCACGCCGGAGTTGACTACCGGCAGTTCGGTGTTCCTGGCCGTACCTGGGGCGTTGACCAGGTCAAACCCACTTTTCACCGGCCGCCGTGATCGATTCACCCGTTCGCGCCGCAGTGACCGAGGTGTTACCCAATTGTGGGCTCACGCTGCGGTCGCGGGCACACTCCGGGTGGGTGCCAGTGCCGCCTCGCCCGCCGATGTGAGTACCGCGGGCACCCGTTCGCCGGGGCTTCCCTCGCGTACCGGGCGGATGAGCCCGAGGTTCGCGAGGCGGTGCGCACAGGACTGGTCGCAGACCGCGAGTCCGTCGATGAAAAGGTCCGGTTCCCGGCTGCATGTCAGCTCTGCCCGGCCAAGGGCCACCGCACGAAGAGTGGCCCGTTCGCGATGATTCAGTTCGGCGTCATTGGCTTCCATCTCACGCCTCCTTCTCGGCGTGTCTCGATTAAAGCCCGAGGTCGCGCGGATTCCAGGGAGATTGTGCGGTATGTCTCGCTTTTGGACGGGCGGCCTGCGGTATGGCCAGTGATACTGGGGGAATGGACGGCCTGCTGATGCGTTTTCTCGGGCACTCGACAGTCCGGTTCGAGCTCGCGGGCAAGACCGTGCTCACCGATCCCGTGCTCACCGGTCGCGTCGGCGGGCTGACGCGGGTGGCCGAGCCGCTCGCGCCGGGCACCTGGGCCGGCGCCGATCTGGTGCTCATCTCGCATTTGCACGGTGATCATCTGCATGTGCCGTCGCTGCGGCTGATCGGGCAGGACGTGCCGATCGTGGTGCCGCGCGGGGCGGGAGCGTGGCTGCGCCGCCGCGGGTTCACCCGGGTGCGGGAGCTGGATGTCGGGGAGTCGTTGGTCGAGGAAGGTCTGACGGTCACGGCGGTGCGCGCGGAACATTCCGGGCATCGGTGGGGTCCGCGGTTCACGCACGGTCCGCAGGCGCCCGCCACCGGGCATCTCGTGGCGGCCGGCGGCACGACGGTGTACGTTGCCGGTGACACCGATCTGCACGACGGCATGTCGGAACTGTCCGAAGTGGACGTGGCGCTGCTGCCGGTCTGGGGCTGGGGCCCGAATCTCGGGCCCGGGCACCTCGATCCCGAGCGCGCGGCCGAGGCCGTGCGGCTCGTGCGCCCGCGCGTGACGGTGCCGGTGCACTGGGGCACGCTCGCGGTGCCGGGTATCGCGCGCACCGCGCGGATGCGCCGCCTGCTCGTCGAACCGCCGCTCCGGTTCGCGGACGCGGCGGCGGACGACACCGAGGTGCTGGTAACCCAGCCCGGCGACGCGGTACCCCTCCCCGCCCCGCCCGCCCTACCCGCCAAGCCCGCCCAGCCCGCCCCGCTCGCCTCGCCCGCCCCGCCCGCCCCGCTCGCGACTCCGAACTCGCCCACCGGGAACCCTCAACTCGCGCGCACGGAAGGCTCGACTCGCGCGCATCCCCGCGAGTCGAGCCTTCCGTGCGGCCGAGTCGCGGGTTCGGCGCGGTCGAGCCGAGGGATCGGGGCTGAGGTGGGCCGGTGAACCTGGCGCTCGACTGGACGAATACCTCCGCGATCGGTTACCCCACCTTGTTTTTCGGCGTGCTGATCGGCTCACTCGTGCCGATCGTGCCCACCGGCGCGCTTGTGGGTGCCGCGGCCGCGGTCGCGATGACCACCTCGCACCTGTCACTGCCGCTGGTGCTGTTGCTATCCGTGCTGGGGGCGGCGATCGGTGACGTGACGACGTTCGCGGTCGCGCGGCTCGGCAGCGACGCGGCCGTGCGGTGGCTGGCACGCGGGCAGAAACCGGACCGGCTCGCGAACGCCCAGGCGCGCTTCGAACGGCAGGGCTGGCAGCTCGTGGTCGTCGGCCGCCTGCTGCCGGCCGGCCGCATCCCGGTGTTGCTTGCGGCGGGCGCGGTGAGTTACCCGTGGCGGCGGCTGCTGCCCGCGACGCTCGCGGCGTGTGCGCTGTGGGCGGTGGCGTACGCGCTGCTCGGCGTGGTGAGCGGCGGTATCTTCGACTCGCCGCTGATCGCCACGCTACTGGCCGCCGTGCTGGTACTGCTGGTGACCGGCGTGGTGAATCTGGTGGCGCACCGGCGCCGGGAGAAAGCGAAAGTACCGAAATGACGGAAGCGGAGCGGGGACGGCTCCTGCGGCGCGGGCGGACGATCGCCCGCGTCGCGTTTGTCTGGTTGACGGTCGCGTTTGCCTTGCACGGCCTCGATTTGTGGCTCGACGGGTTCGCGATGCCGCAGTGGTGGCAGCCAATCGTGTGCGCGTTGCTGCTGGGCCTGCTGACGAGTGTGGTGTGGCCGCTGGTGCTGCGGGTGGCGTTGCCGATCGCGTTGTTCACGCTGGGGATCGGGAGTTTCCTGCTGCTGGGCGCCGGCGCGTTCGCCGCGCTCTGGGCGGTGCCCGGGGTAGAGGTCGACGGGCTGCGCACGGCGGTGCTGGTCGTGCTCGGCATGTCCGTGGTGAACGCGCTGGTCAGCAGCCTGCTGGCGATCGACGAGGACGAGATCTTCTTTCGCCGCGCGGTGCGGCGCAGCAGGCGGTCCCCGGACTGGGACGGCGACCGTCCACCGGGCGTGATCTTCCTGCAGGTCGACGGGCTCGGCTACGACGTGGTGCGCCGCGCGGTGCGGGACGGCGACATGCCGACGTTGGCGAAGTGGCTGGCGCGCGACACCCACAAGCTCACGAAGTGGCACACCGACTGGAGTTCGCAGACCGGCGCGAGTGTCGCCGGCATCCTGCACGGGTCCAATCACGACATTCTCGGTTTCCGTTGGTACGAAAAGGATCGCGATCACGTGATGGCGTGCGCGCATCCCAGGGACGCGGTGGAGATCGAGCGGCGGCACTCCGACGGGCGCGGCCTGCTGGCGGTGGACGGGGCGAGCCACGGCAACCTGTTCACCGGCGACGCACCGCACTACAGCCTCACCATGAGCGCGGTTTCGGTGTTGCTGCCCAAGGGTTTGCGGCGTCGCCGTGAGGACAAGGTCGGCTCCGGGTACTACGCCTACTTCGCGAACCCGGTCAACGCCGTGCACACGCTGGGCTCGGCGCTGATGGACGTCGCACGCGAGCTCGCCGCGGCCGCCAAGCAACGGCGCGCCGGGGTGCGGCCGCGGGTGAAGCGCGGCGGGATCTATCCGCTGGCGCGGCCCGGCACGACGGTGATCTCGCGGGATATCGTCGTGTCGGCGGTGCTGGAGGACATGCTGGCCGGGCGTTCGGTGGTCTACGCGGATTTCCTCGGCTACGACGAGGTCGCGCACCATTCGGGCATCGAGCGCTTCGACACGCTCGCCGTGTTGCGTGCGATCGACCAGCAGATCGGGCGCCTGCACCGCGCCAGCCGCCTCGCGCCTCGCCGGTACCACCTGGTCGTGCTGTCCGATCACGGGCAGACCCAGGGCTGGGCGTTCGCCGACCGGTTCGGCGAGTCGATCGAGGAGCTCGTCGGAAGGCTTTGCGGCGGCCCGGTTCCCGAGGCGGAGACGGCTGGCCTCATCGCGCAACGGTTGCGTGCCAGGGCGTTGCGGCCGAGTGTGCGGATCGAGCATCAGCGGCACAACGACAGCACGACGCCCGAGGTGACCCGAGTCGCACCCGGCGTGGTCGTGACGGCGTCGGGCCACCTGGCGATGGTGTCGTTCACCGAGTTCGACGGGCGTGTTGCGCTGGAGACCATCGAGCAGGAGCATCCGGGTTTGCTGCCCGCACTGGTGGATCACCCCGGCGTTGGCTTCATGCTGGTGCGCAGCGCGGAGTTCGGCCCGGTCGTGCTCGGACGCGATGGCCTGCACAGGCTGAACACGGGCGTCATCATCGGCGAGGATCCGTTGCGGGGCTACAGTCCGCATGCGGTGGAGCTGATCAAGCGCGTGGACACCTTCCCGCACTGCGCGGACATCATGATCAACAGCCGCTACGACCCGGAGACCGACGAAGCCTCCCCGTTCGAACCCCACGTCGGTTCGCACGGTGCGTTCGGGGGCCCGCAGGAACGTGGTTTCCTGATCTACCCCCGCGAGTTCGAGCCACCGGGCGAGCCGGTCGGCGCGGAGGCGCTGCACAAGCTGTTCCGCCTGTGGCTGACGAAACTGGGCCACCCGGAGCCGTCGGCGAAGACGGAGACAGCCGGATCAGCGGCGCCACAGCCAGAACGCGTGCAGCCTACGTAGGCCAGCAGGAGCCACATCGCCCCAACCCGACTCGAGCGCGCGGAACCTCCGACTCGAGCGCGCGGAACCTCCGACTCGGGCGCGCGGAACCTCCGACTCGGGCGCACGGAAGGCGCGACTCGGGCGCGCGGAACGCGCGACTCGGGTGCACGGAACGCGCGACTCGGGCGCGCGGAATCTTCGACTCGGGCGCGCGGAACCTCCGACTCGGGCGCGCGGAATCTTCGACTCGGGTGCGCGGAAGGCGCGGCTCGGGCGCGCGGAATCTTCGACTCGGGCGCGTGGAAGGCGCGACTCGCGGGGTGGTTGTGGTGGCGGTCGGCAGGGGTGCGGCGCCGCGCGCCCCCTACGGCGTCACCCCGAACTGGTTCGCCAGATCCGTCAGCATCGCCTGGGCGCCTTGCAGGCTCACCGAGGTGAACCACGTCGTGTCGTCCACGTTCACGATCTTGCCTTTCAGTGTGCCCCACAAGGGATTCGCCTCGAACCTGGCCTTCGGGTCCTCCGCGTTCTTCGTCTCGTCCTGGTACGACGACACGAAAATCATGTCCGCGTCGAGCTTGGTGATGTCTTCCTGGGACAGGTTGTCCGAGATCTTGTCCTTGGCGTCCGGCTGGCCCGCCGGCCTGGTCAGCTCCGCATCCGCCATCACGATGCCCGGGAACGACGCGCTGCTGTACAGCCGCACGGTCGGCTCGCCCTCGACGAAGCGCACCACCGAAACCATGGGCGAGTGGCCGAGTTTGGCTTCGATCGCATCGCCGATGCGCTTCGCGCGCTGCTCGTACGCGGTGATCTTCTGCTCCGCCAATGCTTCCTTGCCCAGCGACTTCGCGAGCAAGCGGATGTTGTCCTTCCACGACGCGCCCGTCGTCTGGCTGAACACGGTGGGTGCGACCTTGCTGAACTCATCGAAGAACTTCTCGTGCCGCACCTTCGCCGAGACGATCAACTCGGGTTTGATGTCGTACAACTGCTCGACATCCGGGCTCTCCAGCGCGCCGATCTCCTTGGCGTTGCTGGCAAAACGACGATCATCGCCCAGGTAGTCCGGCAGCTTGTCGTAGTTGCGGTACTTCGTGTAGGCGACCACGTTCGCCTCCAGGGCGAGTGCCGCGTCCACGTAGCTCGAGTCCAGCGCCGCAACGGACTGGGGCTGCGCCGGGATGACGGTGGAACCCATCACATGTTCGACGGTGCGCGGGAACCCGTTCTGGCCGGCCGCGCCCTGTTGTGCGGTGTCGTCGCTGCCGCCACCACAAGCGCTGAGCGCGAGGCAGGCGGTCACGGAGAGGGCGAACACGGCTCGCCTGGATGTGCTCATCGATGAGTCCCTTTCGGTAAGGCTTGCCTAAACCTTAAGATGCCATATGTCCGATTTGGAAGGTTGAGTTACCTAGATGACAGGAACGAAGCGCCTGAGCAGTCTGGCCGCGCTTTCGGTGCTTCTCCTGGTGGTCTGCCTGGCGAGCGTCGCGCTGGGCGCACGGCCGATTCCCCTCGGTGCGGTGTGGGAAGCGATCGTCCATCCACTCGGGACCGAAACCGACATCATCGTCCGTTCACTGCGTGTGCCGCGAACGGTGCTCGGCGTGCTGGCCGGGTTCGCGCTCGGCGCCGCCGGTGCGCTGATGCAGGGGCACACCCGCAACCCGCTCGCCGACCCCGGACTGCTCGGCGTCACCCAGGGCGCGGCGTTCGCGGTGGTACTGGCCGTCGTGGTGCTCGGGGTGCACAGCCTGTACGGGTTCATCTGGTTCGGCTTCGCGGGCGCGCTGGTCGCGAGCGTCGTGGTGTTCGTGCTCGGTGCGGTCGGCGGGCGCGGGGCGACACCGGTGACGCTCGCGCTGGCCGGTGCCGCGGTGAGCGCGTTGCTGGGCGGGTTGATCTCGGCGGTCGTGCTCGGCGACGAGCGTGGCATGGAGACCTACCGGTTCTGGCACGTCGGGTCGATCGCGGGCCGCGACTACGCGGTGGCCGGGCAGATCGCACCGTTCCTCGTCGCGGGGCTGCTGCTCGCGGCGGTCAACACGCCCGGCATGAACACGCTCGCACTCGGTGAGGACGTGGCCACCGCGCTCGGGCAACGCGTGCTGCGGACGCGGATCCTCGGGGTCTGCGCGATCACTCTGCTGACCGGATCGGTCGTCGCCGCGTGCGGGCCGATCGCGTTCCTCGGCCTGGTCGTGCCGCATCTGGCGCGCGCGATCACCGGGCCGGACTACCGGTGGCTCGTGCCGTTCGCCGCGCTCATCGGCGCCATTCTGCTGCTGGCCGCCGACGTGCTCGGCCGCGTGCTCACCGAGGACAGCTTCGAGGTCGGCATCCTGCTCGCGGTGCTCGGCGCGCCGGTGTTCGTCTTCCTGGTGCGGCGGAAGGGACTGGCGCACGTATGAAACGCAAGGTGTTCAGCGCCGGCCCCGTCGCGTGGGTGATCCGGCCGCGGGTGGCGGGCGTGGCGATCATCGCCGCGGTGCTGCTCGTGCTCGTGGCGGCGGTCAACATCGGCCGCGGCAGCTCGCACATCGGCGTGCTCGACGTGCTGGAAACGTTGCTGGGCGGCGGAACTCCGCGCGAGCAGGGCATCATTTTCGATCTGCGCCTGCCGAGGACGCTGACCGGCATCGCGGTCGGCGCGGCGCTCGGGCTTGCCGGCGCGCTGTTCCAGTCCATCGCCCGGAATCCGCTGGCCAGCCCCGACGTCCTCGGCATCACCTGGGGCGCCGGCGCCGGGGCGGTCGCGGCGATCGTCCTCGGCGGCTACCGGGGGCAGGTCAGCGGGCTCGTCGGCGCGCTCGGTGTCCCGCTCGCCGGGCTGCTGGGTGGACTCGCCGCCGGTGTCCTGCTGTACGGGTTGTCGTGGCGGCGCGGCATCGACGGGTACCGCATGGTGCTCGTCGGGATCGGGATTTCCGCCGTGGGCTACAACATCGTGTACTGGCTGCTCACCGTCGGCGACGTGGACGACGCGGCCCGCGCGACGACGTGGATCGTCGGCAATCTCGCCGACGTGGGCTGGGAATCGGTCGGCCCGACCCTGCTCGCGCTCGCGTTGCTGGTGCCGGTGACGCTGATCTGCTCGCGCACGGTCGGCGGTCTGCAGTTCGGCGACGACACCGCGCGCGGGCTCGGCATCCGGGTGGATGCCGCGCGCGGCACGCTCCTGTTGCTGGCCGCGGCGCTGGCGGCGGTCGCCACCGCCGCGGCCGGGCCGATCACATTCGTCGCGCTGGCCACGCCGCAGATCGCGCTGCGGCTGACCCGCACCGCGCAGCCACCGCTCGTCGGTTCGATGGTGCTCGGCGCGCTACTGACCGTCGGCGCGGACCTGGCGGTGCGGCTGCTGTTGCCGACGCTGCCGGTCGGCGTGCTCACCGCGATCCTCGGCGCGCCCTACCTGATCTTCCTGTTCGTCCGTACCCGCCGGGAGGCACGCGCGTGACGTCGAGACTGCGGGCCGAGGGCCTGAAACTGGGCTACGGCGAGGCACTGGTCGTGGACGGGCTCGACCTGGACGTGCTCGACGGCACGATCACCGCGATCATCGGCCCGAACGGCTGCGGCAAGTCGACGTTGCTGCGTGCGCTGGGGCGGCTGCTCAAACCGAAGGCCGGTGCGGTGCTGCTCGACGGCAAGCGCATCGACAAACTACCGACGCGCGAGGTCGCCGCGGTGGTCGGCCTGCTGCCGCAGACCCCGCTCGCGCCCGAGGGGCTGACCGTGCGGGACCTGGTGTCGCGGGGCCGGCATCCGCACCAGCGCTGGTACCGCCAGTGGTCCACGACCGACGACGAGGCGATCGAGCAAGCGCTGGAGCTGACCGGCATGGACGAGCACGCCGGGCGCGTGGTCGATCAGCTCTCCGGCGGGCAGCGTCAGCGCGCGTGGATCTCGATGACGCTCGCGCAGGACACCGGCCTGCTGCTGCTCGACGAGCCGATCACCTATCTGGATCTGGCGCACCAGATCGACGTGCTCGACGTGGTGTACAAACTGCATTCCGGGCGCGGGACGACCGTGGTGATGGTGCTGCACGATCTCAACCTGGCCGCCCGGTACGCCGACACACTCGTCGCCATGCGCGACGGACGCGTTGTGGCGCAAGGGAAACCGGCGTCGGTGCTGACGGAACCGTTGCTGGAGGAGATCTTCGGGTTGACCGCGCAGGTACTGACCGACCCGGTGTCGGGCACGCCGTTGGTGGTGCCGGTCAGCGCGCATCTGGGCGGGTGAGCAGTCAGGCCGCTGCCTTGGCGAGTGCGGTGCCGATCTCGGCGGCGGTCGCGTGGCTCTGCGCACGCAACTCCACCGCTTTCTCACGCAGGTGGGCCATGGCCGGGCTGTGCGCGGCCAGCGTCAGCTCGGTCTCGATGAGGGTGACCTCGCCGCCGAACACGTCGGCTCCGAAGGTGCGGAGCAGGAACGGCACGGAGTGGTCCCAGCCCTCCTGGGGCGCACCGGGGGAGGCGCCGCCGCCGCGCGAGACGACGAGCACGACCGGCTTGCCGCTGAGCGGGTAGGTCCGCGGTGCGAAGCGGGGGTCGGTCCACAGCATGTCGATCCAGCACTTGATGTGCTCCGAAGGACCCCAGTTGTACAGCGGAGCGCCGACGACGATCACGTCGGCGGCGAGCATCTCGTCCGCGAGCGTGGCGGCGAGATCGACGGCGGCCCGCTGCTCCGGGGTGTGCTCCCCGGACTCGCGCGCGCTGAGCGCCGCGGTCCACACGGCAGGCGAGAGCGACGTGCTGAGAAGGTCGCGCCGGGTCACGATGCCGGCGGGGAGCGCCTCGGCCCAGGCCCGTTCGAACTTGTCGGTGATCTCGCGCGTCACGGATTGATCGCCCTGAATGCTGCTGTCGATGCGGTAAAGGGTGCTCATGCGCGTCCTCCGGAAATAAGATACGTCTATGTATCTTAAGTTAGCGCGACGCGATAGGATACGCAAGTGAGTCTTAACTCCCGGAAGGGTGAACGGAGTCCCGCTCGCGGGCCGTCCCGGCGGCGCGGCGCGGAACTCGAGGCGGCGATCCTCGATGCCGCGTGGGAGGTTCTTCTCGAGCAGGGATATCCCGGTTTCACCTACGAGGCCGTCGCTGCCCGCGCTGGAACGAGCCGTCCCGTTCTCTACCGGCGCTGGCCGCGGCACGAGGACCTGCTGCTGGCCGCGATCACCCGGTTCTGGCGGTCACAACCGATCGAGCTGCCCGAGACCGGCAGCCTCCGGGACGACGCGATCGGGTTCCTGCGCAACGCCGATGTCGGGCGCGCGCGGATGATCACCTTGATCAGCGTGCAGATCATGGACTACGTCCGGGACGCGGGCAGCAGTCTCGGCGACCTCCGTGACGCCGTGCGTCCCGCGGACGAACCGCAGCCGTTCGAGACGATCGTCGCACGCGCGATCGAGCGCGGCGAGCTGCCCGGCCCGCCGCGCTCGGCGCGGGTGGTGAGTCTGCCGTTCGATCTCTACCGGCACGAAGCGATCATGACCATGCGGCCGGTGGGCGACGAGGTGATCGAAGAGATCGTCGACGACGTGTGGCTGCCGCTGCTGGCCGCCGCTACTGTCCGAAAACCGCGGTGACGCCGCCCAGCGGGCCCATGTTCGCGAACACCGTGTCGCCCGGCTTCACCGGGAACGCGCGGGTCATCGAGCCCGGCAGCACCACGTGCCCCGGTTCGAGGTCGATGCCCAGCGGGCCGATCGTGTTGGCCAGCCAGACCAGTGCGTTGATCGGCGAGCCCAGTACCGCGCCGCCCGCGCCGGTGGCCACCAGCTCCGCGCCCAGCTGCAGCGTGCAGCCCACCAGTCGCAGGTCCACTTCGGACAGTGGGGTCGGCTTGCTGCCCAGCACCACCCCGCCCGAGGAGGCGTTGTCGGCGATCGTGTCGACGATGGAGATCTTCCAGTCCGTGATCCGCGAGTCGACGATCTCCAGCGCCGGCACCACGAAGTCCACCGCGCGGATGGCCTCGGCGACCGTCACACCGGGGCCACGCAGCCGCTGACCGAGTACGAAGCCGATCTCCGGCTCGATCCGGGGCTGCAGGAACTTGTTCGCGGGAATGGGCTGGTGCTCCAGATGGAACATGCCCGCGAGCAGGTGCCCGTAGTCGGGCTGGTCGACCCCCATCTGCTGCTGCATGGCCTTGGACGCGAGGCCGACCTTGTGCCCCTTGACGATGTCGCCGTTGCCGACCCAGGTTCGCACCTGCTCCTGCTGGATCAGGTACGCGTCGCTGATCGTCGCGCCGGGGTAGGTCTCGATCAGTGGGGCGGTCGGCTCGCCCTTCTCGTAGGCGAGCAGCAACCGCGCGGCCGCCTCCTGCACCGCTGTCTGTTCCATGCCGTGCACTCTTGCCGCGCGGGACGGCGGACGCAAGCCCGCCGTCCCGCTCACCGGCACAGGCTACTTCTGATGCGGAGCCTGGTAATCCTTCGCGTCCGGGGCCTCGAACAGCGGTTTCACGTACTTCACGCCGCCTTCGACACTCGCGTCCGCCTGCGCCACGTACACCTGCCGCGTCGCCGGTGCGCCGGGCTTGGAGAAGTCCAGCGCGGCGACCAGGTCACCGGTGTCGGCCGAGGTGGTCTGCTGCAACGCGGCCAGTACCCCGTCGCGGGTCAGGTCCTTGTTGTCGCAGGCCTTCTTGAGCACGGTGCCCCACACCTCGGCGACCGCGTAACCGTAGGGCGTGCCCGCGTTCGGCGGCTCCGGGAAGCCCGCGGCCTTGTACTTCGCCGCGACCTGCTGCTCCTTCGGGATGTCCGCCGAGTACGGCACGCTGCTCGCCACGACGTAGAGCTTGTCGAGTGCGTTCGCGGCCGGGCTCTTGAGCAGCACCGGATCGTAGGTCGGGTTGTTGCCCAGCACCGGCACGTTCAGCCCGAGCGCCTTGTTCGCCGCCATCACCGACCCGGTCTGCGACGGCGTCGTCGTCAGCATGATCGACTTCACGCCCTGGCCACGCAGCCCGGTCACGATGTTGGTGAGGTCGGTGTCGGTCGAGGTGATCTTGACTTCCTTGAGCTGCAGGTTGTGTTTCTGCGCGTAGTACCGCGAACCACGCAGCCCGTTGGCGCCGTACTCACCGTCGATGTAGATGTGCCCGACCGTGTCGCCGTCCTTGACCATGCCCTGTTCCTGCAGGTAGGCCATGCCGTCGATCATCTCGACGTCGTAGGTGGTGCCGACGACCATGATGTAGGGGTTGTCCAGCAGCTCCGAGGACCAGGACGCGGGTGTGGTGGTCACCTTGTCCGCCTGGATGTTGCCCTTGAGCGCCGCCGTGATCGGCGAACCGACCAGCTGCACCATGCCGAGGATCTTGGGTTCCAGTTGCGGGTACAGCGTTTTCGCCGTGTCCGCCTTGTAGCCGTGGTCCACGACCTCCAGGCGCAGCTTGCGGCCGCAGACGCCGCCTGCGGCGTTGATGTCGTTGACCCACAACTGGTTGCCGTGCGTGATGCCGATCGAGAGGTTCTTGAACGGCCCGCTCATGTCGGTCATCACGCCGAGCACGATCTCGGACGAGGTGACCCCGACGTCGGTCTTCACGCCGGAGGCGTCCGAACCGGACGATCCGGAGTCACCGGCCTTGGTGCTGCACGCGCCGACTGCCAAGACGGCACAGAGCGCGAGGGAAAGTCGCCTCATCGCGGTCCTTCCTTTCCGGGGTTCTTGCGCGAAAATCCGGTGATCCTGCGACCGATCGCCGCCAGGCCCCCGGGTTCGAACAGCACGACGAGGATGATCGCCGCGCCGTAGATGAAGATGCTCACCAGCACGGGGGTGAACGCGCCCTCGCCGCTTTGGGTGAACAGGCCGGCCTGCGTCGAGTACAAGGCGAGGACTTGCGGCAGGCCGTTCACGATCAACGCGCCGACCAGTGCGCCGCCGACGGAACCGAGCCCGCCGATGATCACCATCGCGAGGTAGGCGATGGAGACGTTGATGCCGTAGGTGCCGTACTCGCTCTCGTCGGGTTTGAGGATGTCGTACCACAGCACGGTCATCACACCCGCGAGTCCGGCGTACGCCGAGGAGATCGCGAACGCGCCCGCCTTGGCCCTGGCCACGTTCACGCCCATCACCGCGGCCGAGGCCTCGTTGTCGCGCACCGCGCGCCAGGACCGGCCGATCCGGCCCTTGACCGCGCCCCAGGCGAGCACCAGCGCGATGATCGTCAGCGCCAGGAACAGGTACCACGATTTCTCGGCCTGGCGGAACGGCACGCCGAGGATCTCGATGCGCGGACCGGTGTTGTCGAACGGGAAGCCGAACAGTTCGAACGCCGCGGGTTCCCGGCCGGTGGACGTGCCGCCGGTGAGGGTGGACGCGGACTGTCCGAAGTAGAGTCCGAGGAACACCAGCGACAACGACGCGACGCCGAGGTAGATTCCGCGCAACCGTCCCGAAACCGGCGCGAACGCCAGTCCGAGCAGTGCGGTGAACGCGACCGCGAGTACCAGTGACAGCAACGGATCCAGGCCGAATCCGAGCACCCGCTCGTCCTTCGTCGGTCCCGCCAGCACGCAGTACGCGGTGCCGCCGGCGAGCAGGAAGAACGCATGCGCGAGCGATAACTGCCCGGCCTGCCCGACCAGCAGGGTGAGACCGATCGCGCCGACGGCGCCGACCATCGCGTACTCGCCCGCCTTGAGCCACGACGCGTCGAGGTAGAGCGGCAGCGCGAGCAACACCACCAGCAACACCAGCCAGGCGAGAATCCGCAGCCACCGGAGGCGTTTCGGCGCGGTGACGGCCGCGACGGGTTTGTCCATGACCGCGCTAGACACGGGTACTCTCCCTCGTTCCGAACAGTCCCGACGGCCGGATCACGAGCACGACGAGCATCACCAGGAACACCGCGCTCTTGGAGAAGTCGAACGAGATGTACTGCGCGGAAAGCGCTTCCGCGATACCGACGACGAGCCCGCCGACCACCGCGCCCGCCGTCGAGTCCAGTCCGCCGAGGATGGCGGCGGGGAACGCGGCGAGCGCGATGGAGTGCGTGCCGCGGGACAGTCCCGAGCCGGAGAAGTCCTGGGTGGCGATGAACAACACGGCCACCCCGGCGAGCAAGCCGGCCACCAGCCACGCGGTCGCGGTCACCCGCGAACTCCGGATGCCCATCAACGCGGCGGCTTCCCGGTTCTCCGCCTGCGCCCGCATCGCGATACCCCAGTTCGAGTACTTGAACGCGAGGTAGAACGCGGTGATCAGCACGGCGGCCACGCCCAGTGCGACCAGATGCGTGCGGAACAACGTGATTTCGCCGATCCGCACGGGATTGGCGTCCCATGCCTCGCCGATGAACGGGACGCTGACGCCGATCCGCCGCACGATCTCCTCGGTGACGATCACGTCGACGCCGATCGTGAGCAGCGCGAGGCTCGCCGGATCGGCGAGTCTGGACCGGGACAGCAGCAGCCGTTCGATCACCAGCGCCAGCAGCCCCGCGGTGACGATGCCGAGCACCGAGGCGCCGGCCCAGCCGAGCGCGTCGCGCGTGACGACGACGATGTAGCCGCCGAACAGCACGAGCGAGCCGTGCGCGAAGTTGATCACCTCGGTGGACTTGAAGATGATGACGAAACCCAGCGCCAGCAACGCGTACACCGCGCCCTTGCCGAGTCCGTTCACCACCAGCTGCAGAAACGTGCTCACGTCGCGGCCTCCGTACCCAGGTATGCCTTCACCACTTCCGGATCGGCCTGCACCTCGGCGGGGGTGCCGTCGGCGATCCGGCGGCCGAAGTCCAGCACCGTGACCCGGTCGGCGATGCCCATCACCAGGCCCATGTCGTGCTCCACGAGCAGGATCGAGATGCCCAGCTCGGCGCGCACGTCCTCGATCGTGGTCGCCAGATCCGCCGTCTCGCCCGCGTTCATGCCCGCGGCGGGCTCGTCGAGCAGCAGCAGCACCGGTTCGACCGCGAGCGCGCGGGCGATGTCGACGCGTTTGATCGCGCCGTAGGGCAGCGCGCCGACCGGCGTGTGCGCGAGGTGACCGATGCCGAGGAACTCGCAGATCTCCAATGCCCGCTGGGCATGCCGCCGCTCCTGCCGCGTCGCCCACGGCAGCCGCAGGCCCGCGGCGAGGAAACCGCCGCTGGTCAGCGCGTGCCTGCCGAGCATCACGTTGTCCAGCACCGAGGAACCCGGCGACAGTGCGGCGTTCTGGAACGCGCGGCCGATGCGCAGCCGCGCCAGTTTGTGCGCGCGCAGCCCGGTGATGTCCTCCTCGCCCAGCAGGACGCGGCCCTCGCTCGCCCGGTACAGGCCGCTGATCACGTTGAAACAGCTGGACTTTCCGGCGCCGTTGGGTCCGATGAGGGCATGCAGCGCGCCGGGCTTGACGGTGAACGACACCCCGTCGAGCGCGGTGAGCCCGCCGAAGCGGAGCGTGAGGTTCTCGACCCTGAGTTCGGGAATCATCCGGCCCACCTCGACAGTTCCTTACGCCCGCCGCGTCCCCGCGCGGCGCGGGCCTCCTCGGCGGCGGTGGCGTCGGATTCGGCGTGCCCGCCGAGGTAGAGCCGCTGCACGTCCTCGCTCTGTTCGAGTTCGGCGGTGGTGCCGGCCAGCGCGACCTTGCCGACCTCGAAGACCACGGCGTGATCGGCGACCCGCAGCGCCATCACGGCGTTCTGCTCGACCAGCACGACCGCGGTGCCCTGCTCGTGGATCTCGCGGATGATGACGCTGATCTGGTCGACCAGTTTCGGCGCCAGTCCCAGTGACGGCTCGTCCAGTAGCAGGAGTCTCGGCGTGGACATCAGCGCGCGGCCGATCGCGAGCATCTGCTGCTCGCCGCCGGACAGCAGCCCGGCGCGACGGCCGAGCAGCGGCTCCAGCTCGGGGACGAGCGCCAGCGCGTCCTCGATCGAGCCGCGCCCAAGCCGCAGGTTGTCGCGGACCGACAGCGTCGAGAACACCGAGCGCTCCTCGGGCACGAACGCCAGGC
>Ga0164243_10003953_pt1 | contig 23414 bp, 11 predicted proteins | sample OricompcompostOP_FD_108781 | JGI IMG/M metagenome (GOLD analysis project Ga0164243, IMG submission 108781) | Organic Plus compost microbial communities from Emeryville, California, USA - Original compost - Organic plus compost (OP) | ecosystem: Engineered > Solid waste > Mixed feedstock >...
AATTGCGAAACCGTTCCCGAGCCGGCCGGGCCCGAACCGCTTGACGAAGGCGCAATAGCTCCTGGGGAGGGTGAAGCCGGTGGCCCGCTCGAAGGCGTCGATGTCCTTAGCGGAGGGCCGCCTGATCGGATCGTGCTCCTGCTTGAATTCCACCGAGTCGGCGAACGCTTGCCACATGTCTTCGGCCATGGCGATTTCCGTTCGTTAGCATGGACGATGATGGGGACGGAATACTCCTTATTATAACAGGTTTCACCGGGACTGATACAGCCTCCGGCCCAACGAGCCGTCGCGGGCGCCATGCGATAACGCGCGGCGCCCGCGGCAGTGATTTGGCTCTGTTCCCCACGGTAACAGGCTACGGGATCACTACGGACAGGGGTTCAGTCGCGTATCCGAGTCGGGTAACTTTTCGTTCGGGTCGTTCTTCCAGTCGAACGGGACGTCTTTGCCATTCACGGTGACTATGACTTTGAAATTTTCCGGGACCCAGTTATTCACTTTCCTCCGCTTGTCAAAGTTCGGGTAGATCACTTCGACGTCCATAGTCACCGGATTACATTTCTCGGCGCATTTCCCGATCCGCTTTTCCATTTTGCGCCAGGCCCCGTACCTGTTAAATTGCCTGATCATCGGGACCAGATTTTCCAGGCAGGACGGACCACCGAGCGAATTGGCAATGAGGTGTCCGGCATCGTAGAAATCCACTCCCTGTGCCTGCTGGGGGGTCCGATAGGGGGGGGTTCCAAAGAACAGTAAGGTGTGAACCTTGCGAACAGCATCGTCGTCCCGTTCTCCGCCCGATGGCTTCACCGGACCCCTGAAGCGAGTGACCTTGCAGGCGCGGCGTTCACACGGCCTCGTGTAGAACTTGTCGTTCACGGCCTCGAACTTGGCATAGTAGGTCCGATTATCTCGCTTCAAGTTCGAATCTTCCCCCTCCTTGGAAGTAAAGCAGGGGTGCCGTAGACACTTCACGACCTCGTCCGTATATACCTGGAGGTTTTTGTCCATCTTCTTCGTCAAAGCTTCTAGCTCAGGGAGTTGAGCCGACCGTCTCAGGATTAGAGCCTGGTTGGCCAGTCTCTTCGCCTCGATGCTCATCTTACCGTAATCGTCCAGGAGTTGCTGAACGCACGGTCGGGTGTCACCATCTTCCTTCATGGCGGAGAAGACTTCCCTGACGGTTCGAGTCGGGTTGAACTCGACCATGATCGGGCCGTCCTTCTCGGCCCAGACCTTGACGGTGTCGCCGGTGTCGCTGTCCTCCCGGCGGTTCGGGTCGACGACGGCCGGCTTGTCGGCGAGACCGAGTTTCTGGAGGAATGGCTGCCAGACCTTCTGGTTGAACCAGACGGCCAGCCTGTTCAGGATGTAGCGCACGGGTTTCGTGGCGACGTCCTTGATCTTCTGGAAGGCGTTCCGGACTTTGGCCGGCACGCTGCCCAGGCCGGCGAGCCGGGCCAGGAGGTCGATGAACGGGACGATCATGCCGACCAGGGTGTTCTCGATCATCGGGCCGAGCTGGTTGGGGCCGGCCTCGTTCATCGCCGCCTGGAAGGTGCTGATGATCGAGCCCCAGAGGCCGGAGAGGGACCGCACGTTGGCCATGAACCAGCGGATGGCGTCGTACAGGGTGCGGAGCACGGTCCAGACCGCCCCGGCCGGGTTGAGCAGCCCGATGATCTTCTGCAGCGCCGCCCGGACGCCCGCGTCGATGACGGCCTCAACGGCCGACTTGATCATCGCCTGGAGCATCTCGAGCAGCTGGCCGGGCAGGTCGGATAGGAACTCCCAGGCCTGCTTGATCTTGGCCTGGACCCAGTCGGCCACCCCCATCTCGTACATGTCGTAGATTTCGTTGAGCACCTTGATGATGATCGCGACGGAACGCTCGCCCATGGCCTCCGTCATCGCGCCGACGGCGATGTTCAGGAGGTTATCCCAGTCGTAGCCGACCAGCTTCAAGAGCAGGTGCCCGTAGTCGGCGAGGTGGGCGTTGGCGAAGTCGAAGAGGAACAGGTCCTCCGGCACGCCGAGCCAGGTGGCCAGGCCCTTGCGGAAGTGCTGGACGATGTTCCCCAGGAAGCTGTCGAACCCCATCTGGGCGCCCGACAGGAAGTTGCGGATGACCATGCCGGTCCAGCCGGTCGGGATGCCCTTGAGGAGCTTCCAGAGGTCGGCACCGAGGACGGCGATCGTGTCGCAGAAGGCCATCCCGTCGACGCCGGGGATGTAGCTGAAGTAGCGGCACCACCACGGCGCCGTGCCGCTCGGGTCGGTGACGGTCAGGGGGTTGTTGCGGACGTAGCGGTAGGCGTTCGTGTCGGCGTCGAGGCCCGACGGGTCCTCCGAGAGGAACCGGCCGTCGGCGGCGCGGTACTGACGGGCGCGGAGGTGGTAGGTCCCGAGGTCGGCGTCGAGGTAGTACCCGGACTCGCCGACGTACTGGTACGGGTTGGTGCTCGTCCCGGTGCTGAACGCCGGCTCGCCGTACGCCTTATATGTGTAGTCGTCGGTGATCACGGCCGAGGCGTCGGTGAGGCTGTCGGTCGAGCCGAGGGCGTCGAAGTGGTAGAACTGCGAGACCGCCCCCTGGCGCTGCGAGACGAGGTTGCCGTAGAGGGCCGGCTGGTAGGTGTACTCGGCCTGGGTGTGCCCGAGCTCGTCGGACTCGTTCAGGAGGTTCTCGCCGTCCCAGAGGAAGACGGTGTCGAGGCCGAGCGAGTCGACGCGCTTGACCCGCCGGAGGTCGCCGTCGTAGGCGAACGTGACGACCTCGAGGGAGGGCAGGGCGACCTGCGTGTTGCGGTTCTCGAAGTCCCAGGTGGTCGTGGTGCGCTGGCCGCCGCTGTTGACCACCAGCTCGTTGCCGTCGGCGTCGTACGTGTAGGTCACGTTCGCCGAGGCGGAGCGGGCGGTGAGCTGGCGGTTGGCCGCGTCGTAGGTGTAGAGGGTCGTCCCGGCGTTGTCCTGCTTCTTGAGGCGGTTGCCGACCGGGTCGTAGGTGAACGTGGTCCGGTAGGCGTTGGCCCCGGTGCGGGCCTCGAAGGAGAGCTGGTTGGTCGCGTCGTAACCCCACCGGACCGTGTCGCCGTTGCTTTCGAGCACCGACGTCCGGTTGCCGACGGGGTCGTAGCCGTACTGGAACGACGAGATGATGGACGCGTCGGGCTTGAGGTGGTAGATGCTCTGGATCCGCCCGGTCGCGTCGTAGGTGGTGCTGGTCCGGGTGCCGTTGGCCAGCTTCTTAAGGAGCTGGCGGCCGGCGGCGTCGTACGCGAAGGAGGTGCGGCCCCCCTGGGGGTTGATGACCAGGGCGGAGCGCCCGGTCGCGTCGTAGCGGTAGGTGAAGCGGCCGCCGTCGGGGTCGACGAGGTAGCGGCGCTGGCTCGCGGCGTCGTAGGCGTAGGTGATCCGCCGCCCGGCCGGGTTGGTGAACGCGGTGACCCGGCCGACGGCGTCGTAGGCGAACCGGGACTGCCCGGTGGGGTCGGCCAGGAGGGTGCGCTGGCCCGCGGCGTCGTAGGTCATGGTGACCCGCGAGCCGTTCGGGTAGCGGCGCCCGGTGGGCCGGCCGGCGAGGTCGTACGTGAAGGAGGTCCGGTTGCCCCGGGCGTCGATCCGCAGGACGAGCTGGCCCGCGGCGTCGAACGTCCAGTTGACCGACTGGCCGAGGGCGTTGGTCTTGCGCGTCTGCCGGCCGGCGGCGTCCACGATGAAGCTCACCGTCTTGCCGTTGGCGTCGGTCAACGCGGTCTTGCGCGACGCGGCGTCGTAGGTCGTGGTGGTCCGGCGGCCGCGGCCGTCGATCGAGGCGACCGCGCGGCCGGCGGCGTCGTAGACCGTGGTCGTCCGGCTGCCGTTCGAGTCGATCACCGCGAGCGTCCGCGCGGCGCCGTCGTAGAGGGTCGTGGCGCGGAAGCCGAGCGGGTTGATGCTGGCGACGGGGCGGCCGTCGGGGCCGAACACGGTGGTCGTGATCTTGCCCGTCGGGTCCACCTGGCGGACGGCGCGGCCGGTCCGGTCGTAGGCGGTGGTGGCGCGGTTCCCCAGGGGGTCGATCTGGGCGACCACCCGGCCCGCGGCGTCGTAGATCGTGGTCCCCCGGTTGCCGAGCGCGTCGCTCACGGACCGGGTCCGGCCGGCGGCGTCGTAGACGGTCGTCGTCCGGTTGCCGAGCGGGTCGATGTGGCCGGTCGCCCGGCCGGCGGCGTCGTAAAGGACCGTGGCCACCCGGCCGAGCGGGTTGACGGTCCGCCGGCCGCGGCCCGCGGCGTCGTAGACGGTGGTCGTCCGGTTGCCCAGCGGGTCGAGCTTGACGACCGGCCGGCCCGCGGCGTCGTAGACGGTGGTGGTCCGGCGGCCGAGCGGGTCGATCGTGGCGACCTCGCGGCCCGCCGGGTCGAAGCGGGTGGCCGTGGTCTTGCCGAGCGGGTCGGTCACCGCGACGGTCTGGCCGGCCGCGTCGTAGGCGGTCGTCGTCCGGTTGCCGAGCGGGTCGACGACCCGGATCACCTCGCCGGCGGCGTCGTAGGCGGTGGTGGTCCGGTTGCCGAGCGGGTCGATGGCGGCGACGGTGCGGCCCGCGGCGTCGTAGCGGGTGACCGTCGAGTTGCCGAGCGGGTCGAGCACGGCGGTCACGCGCGAGGCGGCGTCATAGGTCGACGTGGTCCGCCGCCCACGCGGGTCGATCGAGGCGACCGCGCGGCCGGCGGCGTCGAAGACCGTGCTCGTGCGGTTGCCGAGCGGGTCGACCGTCGCCACCGGGCGGCCTGCGGCGTCGAAGACGGTGGTGGTCCGGTTGCCGAGCGGGTCGATCGAGGCGACGGCGCGGCCCGCCGGGTCGTAAACGCTCGTCGTGGCCTGGCCGAGCGGGTCGAGCGTCCGGCGGGGCCGGCCCGCCGCGTCGTAGACGGTGGTGGTCCGGTTGCCGAGCGGGTCGATCTTCGCCACGACGTGGCCCAGCGCGTCGTAGCGGGTCGTGGTCGTCTGGCCGAGCGGGTTGGTCGCGGCGACCGCGTGGCCCGAGGCGTCGTAGGTGGTGGTGGTCCGGTTGCCGAGCGGGTCCCTCGTCGCGATCGAGCGGCCCGCGGCGTCGTAGGCGGTCGTGGTGCGGCGGCCCTGCGGGTCGATGGCGGCGACGGTGCGGCCGGCGGCGTCGTACAGGGTGGTGGTGATCCGGCCGAGCGGGTTCACCGTGCGGCGGGCGCGGCCGGCGGCGTCGTACGCGGTGGTGGTGCGCCGGCCGAGCGGGTCGATGGCCACGACGGCGCGCCCGTTCGCGTCGTAGAGCGTCGTCGTCCGGGCGAGGAGCGGGTCGATCTTAACGGCGTCACGCCCCGCCGCGTCGTAGACGGTGGTCGTGCGGTTGCCCAGCGGGTCGAGCACGGCGACGGCGCGCCCGGCGGCGTCGAAGACGGTGGTCGTCCGGTTCCCCAGCCCGTCGGTCTTCGCCACCGGGCGGTCGGCGGCGTCGTAGAGCGTGGTCGAGCGCTGGCCGAGCGGGTTGATGACGAAGACGGACCGGCCCGCGGCGTCGTACCCCGTGGTGGTGATCAGGCCGAGCGGGTCCTGGCGGCGGATCGCCCGGTCGTCGGCGTCGTAGGTGGTCGTGGTCCGGCGGCCGAACGGGTCGATGGCGACGGTGGCGCGGCCGGCGGCGTCGTACAGGGTGGTCGTCCGGTTGCCCAGCGCGTCCTTCGCGCCGACGGTACGGCCGGCGGCGTCGTACAGGGTGGTCGTCCGGTTGCCGAGCGGGTCCCTCGTGGCGACCTGGCGCCCCGCCGCGTCATAGACGTTGGTCGTCCGGTTGCCGAGCGGGTCGATCCGGGCCACGAGCTGGCCGGACCTGTCGAAGACCGACGTCGTCCGGTTGCCGAGCGGGTCGATCGTGGCGACGGCGCGGCCCGAGGCGTCGTAGACGGTGGTCGTGCGGTTGCCGAGCGGGTCGACCGTGGCGACGGCGCGGGAGTTCGTGTCGTAGACGGTCGTCGTGCGCCGGCCGAGCGCGTCGATCCGGGCCACGGCCCGGCTCGCCGTGTCGTAGACCGTGGTCGTGCGCTGGCCGAGCGGGTTCACGGTGGCGGCGGTCCGGTTGGCCGCGTCGTAGACGGTCGTCGTCCGGTTCTTGAGCGGGTCGATGCTCGCGACCGAGCGGCCGTCGGCGTCGTAAACGGTGGTGGTGATCAGGCCCAGCGGGTTCTTCCGCGCCACGGCGCGGCCGGCGGCGTCGTAGCTCGTCGTGGTGCGGCGGTTGAGCGGCTCGACCGTGGCGACGAGTCGGCCCGCGGAGTCGTACACGGACGTCGTGAGCAGGCCCAGGGCGTCCTTGACCGTCAGCGCGCGGCCGGCCGCGTCATACGCTGTGGTGGTCCGGTATCCGAGGGGGTTGATCGCGGCGATCGCTCGGTCGCCGGCGTCGTAAACGGTCGTCGTCCGCCGGCCCAGCGGGTCGATGGCGGCGACGGTGCGTCCCACGGCGTCGAAGACGCTGGTGGTCCGCTTGCCCAGCGGGTCGATCGTAGCGACGGCGCGGTCGAGCCTGTCGAAGACGGTCGTCGTCCGCCGGCCGAGCGAGTCGACCCGGGCCACGGCGCGGTTGGCCGCGTCGTAGACGGTGGTGGTGCGGTTGCCGAGCGGGTCGACGGTCGAGACCGGCCGGTTGCCCTTGTCGTAGAGGGTCGTCGTCCGGTTGCCCAGGGGGTCGCGGACCGCGACGCGGTTGTTGGCCGGGTCGTAGACGGTCGTCGTGCGCAGGCCGAGCGGGTTGACCGTGGCCACGGCGCGGTTGTTGAGGTCGTAGACGGTGGTCGTCCGGTTGCCCAGCGCGTCCCGCTTGACCTGGACGCGGCCCACCGCGTTGTACTGGGTGGTCGTGCGGAGGCCGAGCGGGTCGAGCGTCGCGACGGCGCGGCCGGCGGCGTCGTAGATCGACGTCGTCCGCCGCCCGAGCGGGTCGACGGCCGCGACGGCACGCCCGAGGGCGTCGTAAACGGTCGTCGTCCGCCGGCCGAGCGGGTCGACCTTGGCGACCGCCCGCCCGGCGGCGTCGTAGATCGTCGTGCTACGCCGGCCGAGCGCGTCGACGCCGGCCGCGGTCCGCCCGGCGGCGTCGTAAACCGTGGTCGTGCGGAGGCCGAGCGGGTCGATCGTGGCGACGGACCGGTCGGCGGCGTCGTAAACCGTGGTCGTGCGCAGCCCGAGCGGGTTCCGCACCGACACCGGGCGGTTGACGACGTCGTAGGCGGTGGTCGTCCGGTTGCCGAGCGGGTCGATCACCGCGATGGGGCGGCCCGCCGCGTCGTACAGGGTGGTGGTGATCCGCCCGAGCGGGTCGACCTGGCGGACCGACTGGCCGGCCAGGTTGTAGACGGTCGTGGTCCGGAACCCGAGCGGGCTGACCGTCCCGACGGTGCGGCCCGCCGCGTCGTAGAGGCTCGTCGTGATGCGGCCCAGCGCGTCGATCGACCGGACGGTGCGGCCGGCGCGGTCGTAGACGTTGGTGACGCGGAACCCGAGCGGGTCGGTCAGCGCCGCGGCGCTGCCGTCCGCGTTGTAGATGGTGGAGGCCCGGCGGCCCAGGGCGTCGATGATCGCGACCCCGCGGCCGGCGGCGTCGTAGACGGTGGTCGTCCGGTTGCCGAGCGGGTCGACCTGGGCGGTCGGCTGGCCGTCCGCGTTGAAGACCACCGTGGCGCGGTTCCTCAGCGGGTCGATCGTCGCCACGGCGCGGCCCGCCTTGTCGTAGACCGTCGTGGTCCGGCGGCCCAGCGGGTCGATCGTCGCCGCCTGGCGGCCGTCCAGGTCGTAGACCGCGGTCGCACGGTTCCCCAGCGGGTTGATCGCCGCCAGCGGGCGGCCCGCCAGGTCGTACGCCGTCGTGGTCCGGTTCCCGAGCGGGTTCACCGAGGCCACGGCGCGGCCCGCCTTGTCGTAGACCGTCGTGGTCCGGCGGCCCAGCGGGTTCACCGACGCGAGGGCGCGGCCCGCCGCGTCGTACACCGTCGTCGACCGCGCCCCCAGCGGGTTGACCGTCGCCACGGCCCGCGACGCCGCGTCGTACGCCGTCGTCGTCCGCTGGCCCAGGGGGTTAACCGTCGCCGCGGTGCGGCCCAGCGCGTCGTAGACCGTCGTCGACCGCGCCCCGACCGGGCTGATCTCCGCCCGCCAGCGCTCCGACGGGTCGTAGCGGAGCGTCGTCCGCGCCCCCGTCGCGTCCACCCGGGCCGACACCCGGCCGCGGGCGTCGTAGACCGTCGAGGTCACGCGGCCGAGCGGGTCGATCCGGCGCACCTCCACGCCGGCCCCGTTGTACACCGAGGTCGTGCGGTAGCCGAGCGGGTTGACCGACGCGACCGCCCGGTTCGCCGCGTCGTAGACCGTCGTCGAGACCCGGCCCAGCGGCGTCACCACCCGCACCCCGTTGCCCACCGCGTCGTACGCGTAGCTCGTCCGGCGGCCCAGGGGGTCCACCGACGCCACCACCCGGCCGTTCACGTCGCGGATCTGCGTCGTCCGCGCCCCCGACGGGTCGACCTGGCCCACCGGGTTGCTGTCGGCGTCGTAGACCGTCGTCGTGCGCGCCCCGGTCGCGTCGACCACCGCCAGCAGGCGGTTCGCCTGGTCCACCACGTGCGTCACCACGTGGTTCAGCGGGTCGACCATGCGGACCCGCACCCCGTTGGCGTTGTAGCCGTAGGTCGTCCGCGCCCCGGCCGGGTCGATGTAGGCCGTCCGCTTCCCCTGCGCGTCGTAGCGGAAGCCCACCTGGCGGCCGAGCGGGTCGGTCACGCCCGTGATCTGCCCGTTGGCGTCGTACGACCAGCTCGTCCGCTGCCCCAGCGCGTCCACCAGGCCGGTGCGCAGCACCCGCGAGCCCGACCACGAGAGCGTCGAGCGGCGCCCCGTCGGCTCGGTCACCGACGCCACACGGCCCTGCGCGTCGTAGCTGTAGCTGAACCGGCCGCCGTCCGGGTACGTCACCGCCGCGAGCTGTTGCGCGCCGGCGGCGGTCGTCGTGTACGACAGCGTCGTCACCCCGCCGAAGGCGTTAACGGTCCGCGTGGGGAGCACCCCCGAGCCGTACGAGTACGTCACCCGGTTGCCCAGCGGGTCGATCACCCCGACGACGTTCTCGCCCGAGTACAGGTACGTCGTGCGGTGCCCGTTGGCGTCGACCACCCCCGTCCGGTTGGCGCCGTAGACGAAGGCCGTCTGCCAGCCGCCGGGGCGGGTCACCGCCGTCACCCGGTTGGCCGCGTCGTACGCCAGCGTCGTCCGCAGCCCGCCCGGGCTGATCCAGGCCGAGAGCCGGTGCGCGGCGTCGTACCGCGCCTGCGAGACGCAGAGCTCGGGGCTGACGAACTGCGTCAGGTTGTTCGACCCGTCGACCGCCAGCGTGGTGATCCGGCCGCTCGGCTCCTGGACGCGGCGGATGTTCCCCGAGGCGTCGTAGGCGTACCGCGTCACCCCGCCGAACGGGTCGCTGATCCCCGTCAGGTTGGAGGCCGCGTCGTAGGAGAGCGTCCAGCGGCTGCCGGCGTGGTTCTCGATGCGCGCGAACCGCCCCGAGGCGTCGTACCGGAGCACCTCGCCGGTGGGCAGCGACTCCGTCCACGAGCCGTCGCCGGCCTGCCTCAAGGTGTTGTAGTACCCGGCGGGCGTCTGGTACACCCCGCCGCTGAGGCCGGTGAAGGTGATCCGCTGGCCGTCCCCGGTGGACAGGACCGCGGAGGTCGTGCCCACGGCGTCGACGCGCTGGTCGTAGAACCGCGCCCAGTTGTACCCGACCGGCGTCCGGCCCCCGGTCTGGGAGTTGTACCAGACGGCCTGCGGCGGCAGCCCGGGCGCCCCCTCGGGCAGCGAGTACCGCAGGAACAGGTTGCCGCTGGTGACGTTCACCGTCGGCGGCGCGGCGCCGCAGCCGGCCAGCCGGGGCAGCGTGTAGTCGGCCGAGGGGGCCACGCCCCGGGCGACCGCCGCCGCACGCTCGATGACCAGGGCCACGTTCCCGAAGGCATACGTCGAGTTGCACTTGGAGCTGCACGACGCCCCCGGGGAGCCCATCGCCGGGGCCTGCGGCTTGCTGCTGGGGCAGCCGCAGTCCGAGCAACCGCTGCTGCAGTCGGCCGCCTGCCCCATCGGCGCCGGCGGGAGCGGCTTGCAACCCTTCTTGCTGCTGCTACTGCTGGACCCCCCCGACCCGGAACTGCCCGAGCCGGAACCCGACCCGGACCCCGAGCCCGACCCGGACCCCGAGCCCGACCCGGAACCCGAACCCGAGCCCGACCCGGAACCCGAACCCGACCCGGACCCCGAGCCCGAACCCGTGCCGGACCCCGAGCCGGAACCGGAGCCCGAACCCGTGCCGGACCCCGAGCCAGAACCGGAGCCCTTGCCGGATCCGGAACCGGAGCCCGAACCCGATCCCGATCCCGAACCTGACCCCGATCCGGAGCCCGACCCCGAGCCCGATCCGGACCCTGATCCCGAGCCGGAGCCGGAGCCGAAAATCGAACCCGAGCCCGATCCGGAGCCGGAACCCGAGCCCTTGCCGGAGCCCGAGCCGGTCGGGCTAGCGCTGGGCGAACCGCTCGGGTTCGGGGTGGGGGTCGGGGTCGGAGGCGGCCCCCCCGAGGACGACGGGTTCGGGGTCGGCGTCGGCGTCGGCGGCGGCCCGCCGGAGGACGACGGGTTCGGTGTGGGCGTCGGCGTCGGGGGCGGCGTCTGCGTCGGGGCCGAGGAGGAGTTCGGGGTCGGTGTCGGGGTCGGCATGGTCCTTGCGCTCCTTCAGATCGTGGCCCGGACGCGATCGCCGCCCGGCCGCCCGTTCGTGCCTGCACCCGTCGAAGGGGTGGTCGTTTCCCCGCGACAAAGGATCTTTGGATCCATTTTGCGGACGATCTTACACGCGGACGCCGGGGGCCGACAAGATCCAAAGGTCGGAGCAATAGCCGCGCGGCGGCCGCCCGGTTTGCGTAAACGGGTCTAGATGTTCTCGGGCCGTTGCGCGGCGCGGGGCCGCTCAGCCGGGGGACCGGACGAGGACCGCCTGGTAGCCGTGGTAGAGCACCCGCCAGCCGTTTTCGAGCATCCAGGGGATCGCGCGGGCCCCCTTGCCGCGGTAGCCGCCGCGGGAGAAGACGGTGTCGTCGATCATGACGACGGAGTTCTCGTGCAGGCGGTGGCTGGCGGCGCGGATCTCGTCGAGGCCGTGCTCGGCGTGGCGCGGGTCCTCGGTGTCGAGGCTGTCGAGCAGGAGGAGGTCGATCGGGCGGTCGAACCCGCGGAGGAAGTCGAGCGAGTCGGCCCAGGTGACCTCGACCGAGCCGCCGAACTCCGCCGTCGCCCGGCGGGCGAAGTCGCAGTGCTCAAGGGAGAGGTCGACCGAGAAGAGGCGGCCGCCGCGGCGGGCGGCGTAGAGGCCGAGCAGGTACGTGCTGAAGCCGGCGCCGCGGAAGTCCTCGTCGACCCGGACGCAGCCGGTCTCGACGATCACGGGCCGCTCGAACCGCTCGGTCGCCGTCCGCAGGGCGACGTCGAAGCTCCGGTTGCGGTCGACGAAGTGGGCGAGGTAGTTGGGGACGCCGCGCTCGAAGTCGAAGACGAACTGCTGGAGCAGCACGTCCTGGCCGATCCGGTCGGGCGTCAGGTAGCGGGGCGGGGCGAGCATCCGGGCGGCGTACTCGGCGATGAAGGCGTTGGTCACGCGGGGGCCGTCGCAGTGGACGATGTTGTAGGCCGCCCGCGCCCTTTTGTTCCACTCGTGCGTCGAGTCGCGCGGGACGAGCGTCAACTGCCGGCCCCGGGGGAGCGTGACCCGCGCCGGGTAGTGGTCCGTGTGGTTGAAGACGCCCATCGACGGCGTGTCGGTGAACCGCGCGGCGTGGAACGGGCCGCTGTCGACGCCGATGACGAGGTCGGAGGCGTCGATCAGGGCGATCAACCGGGGGAGCTCGATCGGCCCCCAGTCGTCGGTCAGGTGGCGGACCCGCCCGTGCGCCAGGCGGGGGACGCGGTCGTCCCAGTCGAGCAGGACGAGCGTGCCCTGGGTCGCGTCGAGCAGCCGCTCGTAGAGGTCGACCGCCTCCTCGGCCGGCAGGCCCTTGGTCTCCCGCGACGTGTCGCCGACGGTGTGCAGCAGGACGACCGGCCGGGGGAGGTCGCGGAGGAATCCGTCGACCGCGCGGCGGTCCTCGTCGGGGATGAACGGGCCGGGGTCGAGGCGGACGGAGGCGAACTCGTCCCAAAGGTCCGCCGCCTCGCCGACGTACGGCAACGGCGGGCGGCCGATGTTCGAGCCGGCCCTGTTGCAGCCCGCGTAGTTCGACCCCGACAGCCCGTCGACCGGCCCCGCCTCGTCCCACGGGTATTCGGGCGCGCCGCCGCGCTCGTGGACGATCTCGACGCCGCAGGGCTCGAACAGGATGCGCTTGTCCGGGTCGCACGAGACCCGGATCTTGTGCCCCCGCCGCACGTAGAGCGGCAGCTGGTGGGCGAAATAGACGCAGTCCCCGACCCCGCGGCCGAAGTGAACCTCGAGCACCCCGTCGTCCGACCCGTCGCCCACGACCCACCTCCGCCTCACGACGCCCCGACCCCCGCGCCGCCCGCCCTCCGGGCCCGCCGCGGACATCGTAAGCCCCGGCGGCCCCGCGGAACAAGAGGTTAGGATCCAAAGATCATTAATACAAGCCCGCCACAAACCCCGCGGCCGGCGCGCCCCGGGGTCGGATTCCTGAGGGGGGGCGGCGCGGCGCGTGCCGTGACGAGGCCGGCCGCCGCGTTGAGGCGGGTCGGGCGGACCGCTACAATGCCACGAGCCGCCCCCCCCCGGCCCGGGTACGAGACCGGCCCGGTATTCTGTGGCCGGGGCGTCCGGCGGGCCGGCGGAAATAGCGGATAGGCGGCGGGGGCTCGCCAATGGACGGGACCGAATGGACGAACCCGGCGACGGCCTCGGTCGCGGCCGTCATCCGCTCCGAGAGCTATCCGCCGGCCCTGCGGCGGCGACTCGGGGCGCGGAACCGCTGGGAGTCGGCGGCCAAGGTCGTGGCGTCGGTCGACGCGGACACCGACCACGTCGGGTGGCTGGCCGACACCCTGCGCGACCTGTACCGGCAGGCGGCCGGTGACGCCGAGCCGCGCGACCGGTTCCCGGACCGGGCCGACCTCGGGCTGGAGGACGAAGACCGGTTGCCGCGGGTGGACCTCGGGGAGGTGGACTGGCGGCAATTGGCGCGACACCTCCTCGCGGCGGTCGGCTTCGGCCCGCCCGACCCCCGCGCCGGTTAGCGCCTACGCTTTCCGACACCCGCCACGGCCCAACGGCCCGGAATCCGTGGGCCGACCGGGGCTCTACGACCGCGCCGCGCGGACGAGGGCCGTCGTCGCCTCGTCGTTGTACGAGAGGGCGCCGCCTTCGTAATAGGTCTCGATCCGGCGGATCACGTCCTCGGCGCGGATCATGTCGAGGCAGCGGGGGATGTTGAGGGTCGGCGAGACGGGGACGGGGCGCTCGCAGAGGTCGGTGTCCTTCGGGTCGCCGTCGCCGAGGGCCTGGCAGCGGGACCGCCAGCAGCCGCCGTGCTGGCCGCAGGGGAGGGCGCCGTTGTTGGCGATGAACTGGTGGTGCGGGTACGCCTCCCAGTGCGCCGGCTCGCGGGCGCCGGCGACGACGACGCAGGGGCGGTTCATCAGGCGCCCCGGCTTGGTGGGGACGGCGGCGGCGAGGTGCATGGCGAAGGTGACGGGGCAGACGACGCCGTCGGCGTGGTACATCAGCCGGATGAACTGCCGGGCGTCGGTCTTGCCGACCAGGTTCAACACGCCGCGCAGGCGCGGGTGCCAGTGCGCGCGGTCGCCGCACTGGACGAACAAGATCCGGCCGCGGAAGTGGTCAACGACCTTCTGGTAGCGCGCCGGGTCCCACCACTTCGCCGTAAAATCATATTTACCGCCGGCCATGATGATCCAGAAGCGGCCCTCGAAGCCGGTCTCCTCGACCTGAGACATCCAGCCTTTCTCCTCGTCCGAGAGGTGGACGTCGCCGCGGAAGCGGGTCACCTCAAGGGGGAGGTTCAGGGCCGCGCCGAGGTAGCGGGCGTAGCCGTGGATGAAGTGGAGGGGGACGTCGTTGCTCCGGTCGATGAGGGGGTACTCCATCCGGATCACCTCGACGTCCGGGTCCCCCTCGTTCAGCGGCGTGAGGTACGGGTTGTGCTCCCAGAGGGCGGGGACGGCGCAGCGGACGTCGGTGAGGAACCGGCCGGGGTAGGTCAGGTGGAGGTCGCGGACCGTGGCGGTCATCATCAGGATGTCGCCGGGGCTGTAGTCGTTGCGGAGGATCAGCCGGCGCGGCGCCCCGCCGCCGGCCGCGGCCTCCGTCGGGGGCGTGAGGACGGGGAGCGTCGTCGTCTCGGTCATCGGTCGGCGGCCTCGGTTCCAGAGGGCGAGAAGGGGTCGTCGGCGGGCGGACGGGTTAGCGGGCGGCGGCGAGGCGGGGGTCCGTCTCGGCCGCGGGGTCGGCCGCGGCGAGGGCGGCGGGGAAGTCGATGCCGAAGTGCTCGGCGAACCAGAACTCGTCGCGGTGGCGGCGGGCCATGAGGGTGTCGCGCTCGGCCTCGGCGCTCTCGCGGCGCTCGCCGAAGAGGGCCCAGGCCGGGCCCCAGAACGCCTCGCCGATCCCCGCGCGGAAGGCCCGCACCCAGGCCCGCCAGACCGGCCCGGTGAAGTTCCGCCGGGCCATCCGCATCGTGTTCGCGTGGACGTGCTCCAGCGGCACCGAGTAGGTGTCGAACGACGACCGGAACCGGTGCCCGACGACCGCCGCGGGGTCGTGCAGGATCGAGTAGCCCATCAGCCAGGTCTTCAGCGAGAAGTCGACGTCCTCGACCCCCCACATCCGCATGTCCGGGTCGACGCCGAGCACGTCGCGGTAGAGCGCGGCCGACATCGCCAGGCAGCAGCCCGACGCGGCGGGCGACTCCAGCAGGCCGCGCCCCCGCCACTCGTCGGACCGCCGGAGCGACTCGACCCACTCCCAGCGGAAGCCGAACCGCTCCAGGTCGAACGTCCCGCCGTTGCCGCGGACCGAGAGGTTGGTCTCCCAGGTGTCGGCGTCGAGCGGGGCGACGGCCGGGGTGATCACGGCCCGGCCGCAGGTCGCCTCGACGTCGTCGACCATCCGGGCGAAGAAGCCCGGCTCGGGCTTGCAGTGGCCGTCCATCAGCACCACGACCTCGCCCCGGGCCGACCGCGCGGCGAGGTCCTTCGTCGGCGAGGCGCCGAGCCGCTCGGGGTGGGTGAAGACGCGGACCTCGGGGAACTCCCGGGCCAGCGCCTCGATCGAGCCGTCGGTCGACGCGTCGTCGGCCACGACGACCTCCGCGTCGAGCCGGCCGAGCCCCTCGACGCACGACCGGACGGTCTTCGCCAGGTTCCCCCCCTCGTTGTGGGAGGCGATCACGATGCTGAGGCGCATGGGACGACGGCCCTCAAACCGTTTGACGTCGCTCGGGTCCGGCCCCGGTCCGCGGCCGGAACGGCTCTGGGTTCACGTTAATTGATGCAAAGTACATTAAGTCTTGTCAGACGGCCTGGAACGTCGGCGACGAGTGGAAGTGGCCCAGGCCCGTGCTGACCCGGCCGATGTGCTGCACCAGCGACGAGGCGGCGACGTAGAGGTACTGCCGCTCGATGCAGAGGTCGCGGATGAGCAGGTCGGCGGGGTCATCGACCCGGTCGACGCCGCGGCGGCGGAGGTAGTCGGCCTGCCCGCGGACGGTCGAGGGGGGGAAGTACATCCCCTGGGTGCCGAAGAACATGTGGGCCGGGTACGAGGCGTAGTGCCGGCCGCGCCGGAGCGTCTCGTCGGCGGCGAAGTCGCCGGTCGCGTAGAGGGCCAGGACGTACTCGTCGAAGTCGCGGCCGACCTCGTGCACGGCCGCCCCGAGGCGGTTCCAGAACCCCTCGACGTAGAGCACGTCGTCCTCGCAGAGGCAGACCCCCTGGCCGCGGGCGGCGAAGTAGTCGAGCGCGCGCCAGTAGTTATAATTGAACTTCTGGGTGACCGACGTCCCGGCGATCTTGGCGTACTCGTCGGAGGGCATCGTGTGGAGGACGTAGCGCGGGTTCTGCGCCAGCGCGGCCAGGTACGAGTCGTCGTCGGACCCGACGAAGAGGTGGACCGGCCCGGGGTACCCGCCGGACGTGGCGAGGCTCAGCAGCGAGCGGAAGACGTACTCGGGCTCGCGGCGGACGGTGATCACGGCGGCGTTCATAGGCGGCTGTCGCCTCCCCGCGCGGGTTCCAGCGTGGCGTCCGGCTCGTCGGGCCCGCATTCCGCGACGATCCGGGTCAGTCGGGGGCCTTCGAAGGCGGCGGTCAGGCGCGTCCGGCCGTCGACGTCGACGGCGACGAGGCGGTCGGCCCCGGGCCGGGGGTCGAACCCGTAGTCGCCCAGGTAGCCGGCGAGCGCCGCGCGGTGGTCGGACAGCGGCAAGGTCGCCGCCGCCCGGGGGAAGACCGAGGCGACCCGCAGGAGCGGCGCCGGGTGTTCGAGCGGGGCCGCCGGGTCGTCGAGCACGAGGTACGCCGCGCCCCCCTCCATCGGCGCCCGGAAGTACGCCGCCGAGCCCGCGAGGCTCACGCCCAGCAGGGCCAGCGCGTGCCCCCCGACCTCGCCGATCGCCACCCGCGGCTCCGTCAACTCCGTGGCCCCGAGCCGGCGGCCGACCGCCCGCAGCGCGCGGGCCGCCGCCAGCCGCTCCGCCGGCAGCGCCACGCCGCGGTTCGCCCAGCCCCAGAGCCAGACCCCTTCGCGGGCCGACTCCGTGCCGAGCAGCCCGGCGCGGTACTCCACGCCCCCGGCCAGCGTCAGGACGCCGGTCGCGAGCTCGTACCGCCAGGCGGCGTCGCCGAGGCGTTCGGTGAAGTCGAGCTGGCGGTCGAGCGCGGTCGCCGCGCGGCGGTCGAACAGTCGCGTGAAGGCGTCGGACACGGCTCCCCCCTTCCGGGACGCGCGGTGGCGGCGTCGCCCCGCGCCCTTCGGCTCAGTCGGCCGCTTCGAACCGGACCCGGACGGCCGGCGGGGCGTCGTCGGCGACGCCCTCCGGCGCGTCGTATTCGAGCACCACGCGGCGGCACCGCTGGTACTCCTCGGGGTTGCGGCCCGCCTCGCGCTGGACCGGGCCTTCCACCAGGTCGGCGATCAGCTTGCGGACGAGCCGCCCCCCCTCCTTGCCCCCGGCCGACTCGTTCACCCGGTGCGCCGTCCGGCCGATCGACTCGATCAGGCCCTCCGGCACGTCGACCGTCTTGTCCCTCTTCCTCAGCCAGAGCGCCTTGACCCGCGCCACCGCCTTCCGCGCGATGCCGACCATCGCCCCCTCGTCGAGCGGCCGGAAGACGACCACCCGCTTGATCCGCGCCAGGAACTGCGGCGCGAACACCGGCTGACCCGACCGCTCCTGCCGGACCCGCGAGAGCGTCTCCTTCACGTACGCCTCGACCTCCTCGGCCGACTTGCCCGAGCGCGTCAGTTGGGCGATCGCGTCGTCGCCGGCGTTCGTCGTCAGGATGAAGATCGCCCGGTCCGCGTGGGCTTTCACCCCGCGCTGGTCGACGATCCACCCCTCGTCAAACAGATTCAAGAACGGCTTCCAGACGTTCGGGTGCGCCTTCTCCGCCTCGTCGAGCAGGAAGACCGCATACGGGTCGGCGTTCAACTCGTTGACGAGCCGGCCCCCCTGTTCGTGCCCGACGTACCCGGCCGGCACGCCGATGATGCCCGAGACCGTGTGCGGCTCGGTGAAGTTCCCCATCGGGTAGACCTGGACGCGCTTCGACGACGAATAAAGCTCCGCCAGCCGCTTGGCGAGTTCGGTCTTGCCGACGCCCGTCATGCCGGCGAACAGCAAGACCGAGGCCGGCTTGTCCGGCTCGGTGAGCCCGGCCTTGATGAGCGCCAGTTCGCCCGCGACGGTCCGCACCGCGTCGTCCTGGCCGACGACCGAGACGGAGAGTGCGGCCTCGAAGTCGACGCCCCCCGGGTCGCCCGCCAGGGTCTCCTCCGGGATGCCCGTCCGCTCGGCGACGGCGCGGACGACGTCGGCGTGGCGGACGGCCTCGCGGGGCTTGCCGAGCTGCGTCCGCTCGTAGTCGATCGCGTCGCAGGCCCGGCGGAGCACCTTGATCGCCTTGGCCGGTAATCGGTCGCTGAGCATGTAAGTCGACGTCAACACGACGGACCGGCGCACGACGTCGTCGGGGACCTCGATCCCGTAATCGACGGCGAGCCCCTCGGCCGCGCGTCGGACGACCTCCAGGGCGACGGCCTCGGTCGGCTCCTCGACGTCGACCCGGGCGAACGACTCCCACGCCTCGGGCTCGCCCGCGAGCAGGTCGATCGACTCCCACGGCGAGAGGATGCCGATGAGCCGGGTGTCGGTCCCGTTCAGCAGGGCCCGGAGGAATTGCACGTTCGTCCCGCCGGGCTTGCGCAGCAGGGCGCCGAGGCCGTCGACGCAGAGGACGACGTCCGGCCGCCCCGAGAGCCGCGAGAAGATGCCCCCCAGGCAGGCGGCCGTCTCCTCGGGGACGACGTCGCGGGCGTCGACCCAGAAGAACCGCGCCCCCTTGAGGAACGGGACCTCCCCGGCCGAGGCCCGCCGCGCCAGCTCGCGGACGACGGCCGTCTTGCCGACCCCGCGCGGGCCGGAGAGCAGGACGTGGCGGTCGCCCCGGCGGTAGAGCGCGCGGGCGACCTGGTCGTACACGTCGGGCGGGCCGCCCTCCGCGGCCGGGGCGACGACCGCCGGGGCGATCCCGCCGGCCTCGGCCAAGGCCGTCAGGTCCTCCGAGGGGAGGAGCCCGGGCATCCAAGGAAAGGCCGGCGCCGCCCCCCCGGGGGCGCCGGCCCCCGCCGCCGAGGCGAGCGTCTCGGCGGCGTGCTCGCGCAACAGATCGATCGATAAATTCAACGGCGGCAGCCTCAACGCCGCGGCGACCCTCGGGGGCAGGTCGTCGAGCAGGGCCGACCACAGGTGCGCCGGCGCGACCGCCTCCGCCCCCACGCCCCGGGCCGCGGCCCGCGCCGCCTCCAGGATCGCCGCCGTGGACTCCGCGACCCCCGCGCGGTCGAGCCCCGGCCGACGCCCCCGGCCCGGCCGGCCGCCCCGCAGCGAGCCGGCCACCGCGCGCTTGACCGCGTCGACCGACCCCTCGCGGCCGAGCACCGGCGCGAGGGCATCCATCTGCGCCTCCAGCAGCGCCAGGAACAGATGCGCCGGCAGCACCCGCTCGCCCGACGTCTCCGCCGCGAGCGCCGCGGCGCGGCCCAGCGCCGCCCAAGCCTCGGGCGTGAACGCCCCCTTCCGCAGGGCGCCCGCCGCCCCTTCGAACAGCGCGCCGAGTCCGGCCGCCGGCCCTTCCAAGTCGATCATGGCCCGCCCCGTATCCCTTTCCCCGAAGCCCCCGCCGCCCGGCCGCCTCGCCCACGACCGCCCCATCCTAGGCGGGCCGGGGCCGGCGGTCAAGAAGTTTGGAGCCGAATCACTTTGGATCCAAATTCGCCCGCGGCGGCCGCGCCTTGACCGGGTGGAACAGCCCCCGGGCGCCGCGCTCGAAGCGGACGAGTTCCGTGTGGTACGTGTTCGTCGCGGCGCGGCGGGGGGGGAGTTCGACGGGCTCGAAGCCGTGCCCGCGCAGGAGCGAGCCGAGCCGCAGCTCGGCGAACACGTTCGGCGGCGTCGGCGCGGAGGCGACCGCCTCCAGCGCCCGGTGGGAGAGGAGCACGCCGTTCGTCGGCGAGACCCCCGCCGCCCGCCCGCGCAGCGGCGCCGGGAGCCGGGGGACCTGCTCGAACCACGACCAGTAATCCGCCCCGACCCGGTAGACCTTCGACGCCGCCGCGTCGGCGTCCCAGACGGCGTCGTAACACTCGCGCAGGGGGGCCGTCGCCAGCGCGTCCCATTCCAGGTAGATGTAGCGGCGGGCGCGGAGGCCGCCGTGGCGGAACCAGCGGTAGAGGAGCGAGTCGCACCCGGCCCAGGCGCTGTCGTCGCCCGACGGGCCGGCGGCCCGGCCGACGTCGAGCGCGCCGGCGACGGCCGACTCGGGGGCGTCGCAGACGGCGACGACGGGGTACGGGTTGAGCCGGCGGAGCAGCCGCAGGTGGGTCCGCGTCACCCGGTCGTCGCGGAAGTGGCCGAACACCACGCAGCAGTCGAGCATCGCCGGTCCCCCGTCCCCGCCGAGGCCGCGCCGGTCAGTCGGCCGGCGTCAGTTCGATCGGCATCCGCTCGTGGACGAGCCAGTGCCCCCGCCAGACCCCGTCGTTGCCGCGGCGGAGGGTGCAGGTCTTGCAGGCGTCGCCGACGATCGAGAGGGCCGGGCGGCCGTCGACCTCGTGGACCGACCAGAGCCGCTCGCAGGCGTCGGCCCCCTCGCCGATCGCCCCGCCGGGCTGGAGCTTGAGGAACCGCTCGTCGTGGCCGACGCGGCGGTAGCGGAACCGCCGCCCCTCCAACTCGGCCGCCACGCCCGCCTCCCGCTCGTTGGGCGCGGGGTTGCAGTGCGGCGACCCGGGCCAGAGCGACCGCAGCTCCTCCAGGAACTTGCGGCAAAGGTCTTCATACAGGAACCCGTAGATCCTCCGGTTCGGGACGTCGAGGCGCCACTTGTCCATGTTCCGGTGCTGGAAGACGCGGTTCCCCTCGAAGTCGTGCTGGCACATGCAGCCGTCGAGCGCGTAGATGGGGGTCGGGGGCATCGCGTAGGGGGCGCCCAGGCGGCGGAAGGCCAGGTGGAAGGTTTCCTTGTCGCCGTGGACGTGGTGGTAGTAGAAGTCGGAGTGTTCGTTGTAGTGGAGCGCCAGGTTGAGCGGCGCCCAGCACCGGCGGCGGTCGACGACGATCTGGCCCGACTCGAACTCGGGCTCGTCGCGGTACTCGACGCCGCAGACCGACCAGATCGAGCGCTCGGGGGCGAGCCGGCCGAAGTCGGGCCAGAAGACGGCGCCGGCCTCGCGGTACTCGGGCGTCTCGAACAGGAACGAGGGCTCGACCACCGCCACGTTGTCGGCGTCGAGCAAGAGGACCTCGTCGAACGGCGCGTGGACGAGGGCGTACGCCTTCAGCTCCCAGCCGTTGAGCAACCGCGCCGGGTGGGCCTCCCGCAGCGCCTCGCCGTCGACGCACTCGACGCCGAGCGACTCGATCAGCGCCCGCATCGGGTCGTCCATCTCGCGCTCGCCCAGGTGCCAGAGCTGGATCGGCAGCCCGCAGCCGAGGTGCCGGAGCATCCGGACGCAGACCCAGGCGCAGGGGAAGTACTTCCGCCCGCCGCCGCAGATGACGACGCCCCTCGGCCGCGTCCCCCCCTCGGGGAACTCCGGCACCGACCGCTCGGCCGCCTCCGCGAGCCGGCGGTGCGCCTCGACCACGTCGGGCAAGGCCTGCCAGTCGCCCCGGAGTTCGCCGACGAGCCCCGCCGCGAACCGCCGCGCCAGTTCGTCCACCGACCCGCCGTCCACCCCGTCGACGTGCGACACCGCGCCACCCCCCCTCGCCACCCGAACGGCCACGCCGGCACCCCCTCGGGCCGGCAACCGCCCCATCCTACGGGCCGGCGGCGGGCCTAGCAAGATCCTTGGATCCAAGTTGCAAAAGGGCGTCGGCCCCGGACGGCCCCGCGCCCCGCGGCGGCGGCGCGGGGAGGTGCACGAAGGCGTCGCGCGCGACCGCCGCGCCCCAGCCCGCGGCGCGCGCCCGGCGGCAGTAGTCGTCCACGGCGCGGGGGGCGTCGGCCCCTTCGTCGAGCGGGCCGGCGGCGTCGAACGCCTCGCGGCGGACCATCAGGCAGAAGGGGTCGAGGCGGTCGACCGGCTCGGAGAGCCCGTCGTACGTCCGGCCCCAGTCCCAGGCGAAGCCGTCGAGGTCGCCCGCCCCGCGGTACCCGGCCGGCACCCACTGGGCGCCCCCCGCGCCGTTCGAGCCGGGGCCGACCAGGCCCACGCCCGGCCCGCGGTCGAACGCCCGGTGCAGCCGTTCGAGCCAGCCGGTCGTGACGACCGCGCCGTCGTCCAGCAGCATCAGGAACCGGCCCGACGCCGCGCGGAGCCCCCGGTTCGCCGCGGCGGCGAAGCCGACATCTTCGGCGTTGCGGATCACGACCGCGCCGGGGACCGTGGCGAGGAAGTCCGGGGTGCCGTCGACCGAACCGTTGTCGACGAAGATCAACTCGGTCGGCTCGTCGGTCAGCCGCAGGAGGCCGTCGACGCACCGGCGCACCGCGTCGAGGCGGTCGCGGGTGACGACCACGACCGAGGTCGTCGGCCTCTCCGGCAGGTCGGCCGGGACCGCGGCGATCAGGTAGCGGGCGGCGTGGAACTCCTCGGCCTCGGTCTGCGAGAGGCCGGTGAGGCGGACCGGGCCGACGTCGGCGGTCGCGGGGCGGCCGTTGTTCAGCCAGTCGCCGTCGTCGTCGCCGGGGGCGAACCGCAGCTCGCGGACGGCGAACCCGGCGCGGAAGAGGAGTTTCTCGACCTCGCGCCGCGTGAAGAACTGCCACTGGCCGCGGTCGGGCAGGGGGGTCGCCCCGTACGTCCAGTTCCCCGCGAGGAGCGCGCCGGCGACGGACCGGTGCCGGGCGTTCGGCACGCTCAGCGCGAGCACGCCGCCGGGCTTCAGCCAGTGCCGCGCCCGGCGCAAGAGGGCCGCGGGCTCGCGCAGGTGTTCGAGCACGTCGGCGCAAACGACCGCGTCGAACCGGGCCGGCCCGAAGTCGGGCTCCAAGCGCTCGACGTCCCCCTCCAGCACCCGGTCGAGCGCCCCCTTGGCGGCCTCGGCCGCCGCGCCGTCGACCTCGATGCCGACGACCTCGCACTCCTGCCGCTCCTTCAAGAACGCCCCGAGCCCCCCCGCGCCGCAGCCGACGTCGAGGACCGACCCCGCCGATTCGGGGACGAGCGCCGCGACCTCCGGCCTGACCCGCCCGAGGTACGACGGGTCGCGCCCCCACCGCACCGGCCTCGGCCGCGGTGCCGCCCCCCCGCGCGGGAGGAGCCCCGGCGGCTCGCCCGCGACGGCCGAAAGGACGTCTTCCATCCGGCGCCGGTACGTGTGGTTCGCCAGCGCCTCCTGACGCCCCCGCGCGCCGACCAGCCGGCGCTCGGCGTCGTCGGCGAGGTAACGCTCGATCGTCGCGATCAGCTCGTCGGGCTCGCGGTACGTGGCGAGGTGGACGCCGGGGACGAACAGCTCGTTCAGGCCGTTCTCTTCGAGGTCGTTCGTCACCAGCAGCGACCCGCTGGCGAGGGCCTCGAAGACCCGCATGTTGACGTCGTTCTTCAGGCTCCGGTTGAAGACGACCCGCGACTGCGAATAGACCCGCGCCGACTCGTCGAAATGGCG
>Ga0164243_10003956_pt1 | contig 23403 bp, 16 predicted proteins | sample OricompcompostOP_FD_108781 | JGI IMG/M metagenome (GOLD analysis project Ga0164243, IMG submission 108781) | Organic Plus compost microbial communities from Emeryville, California, USA - Original compost - Organic plus compost (OP) | ecosystem: Engineered > Solid waste > Mixed feedstock >...
AGCAGCGCGAACGCGGCCATCGCCGCGTCGCCGAAGAACCACATGATCGCCCCGGCCAGGGCCTGGTCCTGCAGCAGGTCCGGGCCCCAGCCGGCGCTGGCGAACGCGTAGCTCGGCGCGACCGGCCGCGCCGCGATCATGAGCACCACGCCGACGAGCGTGTCCGGCAGCATCGCCACGAGCAGCAGCGCCACCCGCAGCGGATGCGGCATGCGCTGCCAGCGGATCGGCTCCGCCCCCACCGCCGGCAGCACGAACAGGTAGCCGCCGAGCAGGTACAGGACGATCTCGACGTGCTCCAGCCACGGCATCTGCAGCCGCAGTTCGAGGAACGGGCTCAGGTGGGTGGCCACGAGCACGGCCGAGTAGAGCACGAAGGTCAGCACGGGGTGGGTGACCAGCCCGGTGGCGCGGGCGTTGAGCAGCGCGCGGCGGCGCTCCCGCCGGTCTTCCGGCGCGGCCTGCAGCCACAGCTGCAGCGGTTGGCCGAACACCAGCAGCACCGGAACCGCCATGATCAGCGTCAGGTGCTGGGCCATGTGCACCGAGAACAGCACGTCGCTGTAGGTGGCGAGGAAACCGCTCACCCCGAGCAGCAGCGCGAGCAGCCCGGCGGCGTAGCTGGCCGCGCGCCACTTCGGCCACGCCTCGACGCGGCGCAGCCCGAGCGCGTAGGGCGCGGCCAGCAGCACCACCAGCGCCAGCCACGGGCTCAGGCGCCAGCTGGTGACGGCGGTCTCCCAGGTGAGCGGGGCGGCGTGCGCGATCATGCTCCGCCGTCCCGCGCGGCCGCGCCCGAGCTGGCGAAGCTGCGCAGCCGCAGGCTGTTGCTCACGACCAGCAGCGAGGACAGCGCCATCGCGCCGGCCGCGATGAGCGGGTTCAGCAGCCCCGCCGCGGCCAGCGGCAGCGCTGCCACGTTGTAGCCGAACGCCCAGGCGAGGTTGCCGCGGATGGTGCGCAAGGTCCGGCGGGCCAGGGTGACCGCCTCCGGCACCGCGTCCAGGTCGTCGCGGACGAGGATGAGGTCGGCCGCGCCGAGCGCCACGTCCGTGCCGGTGATCACCGCCAGGCCCAGGTCCGCGCGGGCCAGCGCGGGGGCGTCGTTGACGCCGTCGCCGACCATGGCGACCGTGCGGCCCTCGGTGCGCAGCCGCTCGACCGTGGTGGCCTTGTCCGCGGGCAGCACCTCGGCCAGCACCTCGTCGATGCCGACCTCGTCGGCGACCGCCCGCGCGGTGGCCGCGTTGTCGCCGGTGAGCAGCGCGGTGCGCAGCCCCATCCGCTGCAGCTGCGCCACCGCGCCGGCCGCGGACGGCTTGACCGCGTCGGCCAGCGCGAACACCCCGCGCACCTGCCCGCCGGCCGCGACCACCGCGGTCGTGCGGCCCTCCGCCTCCCAGGTGGTGCGCTGCTCGGCCAGCTCCGGCGGGATCGCGATCCCGCGCTCGGCGATCATGCGGGCCGAACCGACGAGCACTTCGCGCCCGTCGACGGTTCCGGAGGCGCCCATCCCGGACAGGCTCGCGAAGTCCCGCACCGGCTCGACGGATCCGAGCTCCTCGCGGGCCAGCGCGCTGATCGCGCGGGCGGCGGTGTGCTCGGAGGCGTCCTCGACCGCGCCCGCCTCGCGCAGCACCTCGGCGCGGCCGGCGTCGGCGGCCGGGCGCAGGTCGACCACGGTCATGGCGCCGGTGGTCAGCGTGCCGGTCTTGTCGAAGACGACGGTGTCGATGGTCCGCGCCGACTCCAGCGCGTGGTGGCCCTTGATGAAGATGCCCAGCTGCGCGCCGCGGCCCGAGGCCGCCAGCAGCGCGGTCGGCGTCGCCAGCCCGAGCGCGCACGGGCAGGCGATGATGAGAACGGCCAGCGCCGAGCTGAACGCCGACTCGACGCCCGCGCCCGAGGCCAGCCAGCCCAGCAGCGTCAGCACCGCCAGCGCGCACACCGCGGGCACGAACCAGCCCGAGATGCGGTCGGCCAGCCGCTGCACCCCGGCCTTGTCGTTCTGCGCCTGCTCGACCAGCCGCACCAGCTGCGCCAGCTGGGTGTCGGCCCCGACCCGGCCGGCCCGCACGACGACCCGGCCGCTGAGCGCCACCGTGCCGCCGACGACCTGGTCGCCTGCCGCGGCTTCGACGGGCGCGGACTCGCCGGTCATCGTGCTGGTGTCCACGGCGCAGTGCCCCTCCAGCACCTCGCCGTCGGTGGCGATGGTCTCGCCGGGGCGCACCACGAAGCGGTCGTCGACCCGCAGCCGGCCGACCGGGACCCGCTCCTCCCCGCCGTCGGGTCGCAGCCGCGCGGCGTCCTTCGCGCCGATCTCGGCGAGCGCGCGCAGCGCGCCGCCGGCGCGGTGCTTGGCCTTGGCCTCGAACAGCCGGCCGGCCAGCACGAAGGCGGTCACCCCGGCGGCGACGTCCAGGTACACCGAGCCGCCTGGCTGGAACAGCAGGTCCAGGGAGCCGCCGGAGGCCGAGGTGGGGGCCTCGTGCGCGAAGATCGTGTACACCGACCAGCCGCTGGCCGCGGTGATGCCCAGCGACACCAGGGTGTCCATCGAGGAGGCGCCGTGGCGGGCGTTGACCAGCGCCTGCCGGTGGAACGGCCAGGCGCACCAGGTCGCGACCGGCACGGTCATCGCCAGCAGCACCCACTGCCAGCCGGGGAACCGCAGGCTCGGCACCAGCGCGGTGGTGATCGACAGGTCCGCCAGCGGGGCGCCGAGCAGCAGCGCGACCACGAGCCGGCGCCACAGGTACTGCACCCGGCCCTGGTCCGGGTCCGCGGTGGCCTTGGACCGCTCCGGTTCGATGAGCTCGGCCTCGTAGCCGGCCTTCTCGACGGTGGCGACCAGCTCGTCGACGGCCACCGAGTCGGGCGCGGACACCGCGGCCTTCTCGGTGGCGTAGTTCAAGCTGGCGCTGACGCCGTCGAGCTTGTTGAGCTTGCGCTCCACCCGGTTCGCGCAGGCCGCGCAGGTCATCCCGCCCACGGCCAGCTCGACCGAGCGGGCGGAGACCTCCGCGGACTCCTCGACCGCCGACGACATGCGCACCTCGCTTCCGGGGCCTGCGGTGGATCCGCGTCCAGTATCCACCACCCGGCCCGGGCGGGAGCGCGCCGGTCAGGCCGCGTAGACCTCCTCCGCCCCGACCCAGGTCGCCAGCACCGCGATGTCGGCGAGCCGTTCGGGGTCGGCGGTGCGCGGGTCCTCGCCCAGCACCGCGAAGTCGGCGAGCTGGCCGGGCACGAGCTGGCCCTTGGTGTCCTCCTCGCCGGAGGCGTGGGCCGAGCCCGTGGTGTACAGCGCCAGCGCCTCCTCGGCGGTGATCCGCTGCGACGGGCCGAACAGCTGCCCGTCGGGGGCCCGGCGGGTCACGCAGCTCTGCAGCGCGTGCAGCGGCTCGTACGGCCCGCAGGGGAAGTCCGAGGAGCCGGCCACCGCGACTCCGGCGTCGAGCAGCGCCCGGTGGGCGAACATCCGCTCGACCCGCTGCGGCCCGTAGTAGGAGCGGAGCTTGTCGCCGTGGGTGGCGACGTAGTTGGCGAACGGCACCGAGATCATGCCCTGCTCGCGCATCCGCACCAGCAGGTCGTCGTCGACGATCGAGCAGTGCTCGACGCGGTGGCGCACCCCGGGTCGCGGGTTGTCCGCCTGGGCCTTCTCCACGCTGTCGACGACGCGGCGGATCGCCCGGTCGCCGTTGGCGTGCACGCAGACGCGCCAGCCCGCGTCGTGCACCCCGCGCACGATCTCGTCCAGCTCGGCGGCCGAGACCCGCGCCAGCCCGTGCGAATCGGTGCCCTCGATGGGCTGCTCCACCAGGCAGGTGCCGCCGTTGACCGCGCCGTCGGCGAAGGCCTTGACCCCGCCGATCCGCAGCCGGTCCAGCGGTCCGGCTGCGGGGCCGGCGGGTTGGAAGCGGTCGAAGTGCTCGTGGGCGACCAGCGCGGTCACCCGCAGGTCCAACCGCCCCGCGGCCTCGACGCGGCGCAGCAGGTCCCAGCTCTGCGGGCCGACCAGCGCGTCGCCGACCGAGGTGATCCCGGCCCGGTGCAGACCGCGGGCGTAGGCGCAGAACGCGTCGGTGAGCTCGTCCGGGCCCGGCTGGGGCACGACGGTCTCGCGCCGGGTGAACGCGGGGAACGCGAGGTCGTAGAGCGCCTGGTCGTGCACGACGCCGTTCGGCCGACCGGCCGCGTCGTGGCCGTGCTCGCCGCCGGGCGGGGGTTCGGTGGTCCCGTCGATGCCGGCCAGTTCGAGGGCCTTGGCGTTGAGCACCCCGGCGTGCAGCGTCACGTTGACCACGAGCACCGGGTGGTCCGGAAGCGCCTCGTCGAGCGGTTCGCGGGTGAGCTCGACGCCGCCGTTGCTGCGGAAGTGGTCGTAGCCGCAGCCGACGATCCACTGGCCGGCGGGCGTGCTCGCGGCTCGTTCCCGCAGCGCCGCGACCAGGTCGGCGGTGCTGGCGATCCGCGACGGCGACAGGTCGACCTGCAGCGACTGCTCGGCGCACACCGTGGGGTGCTGGTGGGCGTCGTTGAAGCCGGGCACGATCGTGGCCCCGCCGAAGTCGCGCACCGGCGCGTTCGGGAACTCCGCGCGCATCTCGTCGAGCGTCCCGCTGGCAGTGATCCACTCGCCGCGGGTGGCGAACGCCTGCGGATCGCCCGCCGCGTCGGGGCTCATCGTCGCGATCCGCCGCGCGGTGACGATCTGCTCCTGCCCAACCTGCTGCTGCCCGGCTTGCTGCTTCCCGGCCTGCTGCCCCGCTCGTCCTGTGCCGACCACTGCGACCACCTCCGCCCGGCAACCTACCGGGCGGGGCGCGTCCGGAGCACTACTCCGCGCCGGCAGCACTGCTCCGCGCTGGCGGCATTTCCCGCAGCGGCACCGTTTCCGCCGCCGCGGGTGCGGGTGGCCCGCCGCCGGCGGCACCGATTTCCGCCGCGTTGCGGCGAAACGACCTCCCGCGAGGGGCTGGAGATCGCGTGCCTGCCGTGCCATCCTTCCGCGACCGAGCGGGACGGAGGTGGCGCGTGCTCGTCGGCGAGCTGCTCGCGGATCCCGACCTGGGGCTGCGGCCGCTGGTGCGCGGTGATCCGCGGCGGCCGATCCGCTGGGTGCACACCATCGAGGTCGGTTCGCCGGGCCGGTTCCTGCGCGGCGGCGAGGTGGTGCTCACCGCGGGGGTGTGGCGCTCGGCGGAGGTCTCGGCCCGGTCGTTCGTGGCGGACCTGGCCCGCGCCGGGGTGGTCGCGGTCGGATTCGGCCTCGTGCCACCGGAAACCGCCGTTCCCGGCGATGTCGAGGAGGCCGCCCGCGAGCACGGGCTGACGTGCTTCTCCGTACCGACCGGGGTGGCGTTCCTGCAGATCGTGGAGGCGTTCGTCAGCGCCAAGCGCCAGGAGTGGGAGCGCCCGCTGCGGCGGCACCTGGGCCAGCACGACGCGATCGTCACCGCGCTGCGGGTGCGGCGGGGTGTGGACACCGTGCTGCGGTTGCTGTCGGAGCAGCTCGGGGCGCCGGTGGCCGTGCGGGCTTCGGGATGCCTGCTCGGCGGCACCGCGCCGGAGCCGGGCCACGCGCTGCCGCTGGTCGGTGAGGGGCTGGCCGACGCGGAGCTGCTGCTGCCGCAGCCGCTCGACGAGCTGGCGGTCGAGCAGCACGCGGCCGTGGTGCAGGCGATGCCGTTCGTCGCGCTGGAGATCGAGCGCACCCGCGCGGTGCGGGCCACCGAGCTGCGCTACGCCTGGGAGCTGTTCGAGTGGGTGCGCGGGGCGACCGTCGGTGTCGAGACGGTGCGGACGCGGCTGCGTTCGCTCGGGCTGCCGCCGGACGGGCCGCTGGCTGGCGTGGTGCTGCGCGGCGCCGACCCGGACGGGGACGCGGCGCGGCTGGCCGAGGTGCTCGGCGTTGACGGGGTCGCGGTGCACCGCGGCGGCGAGGTGCTCGCGTTCGCCCGGATCCGCGGGTCGAGCGCGGACTTCGCGCGGCGGGTGCACGAGTCGCTGCGGCGCGGCGAGGATCCGAGCACCGCGCTGGTCGGGGTGGGAAAGCCCGGTTCGGCCGCGGATCTGCGGGTGAGCCTGCTGCAGGCGCGGCACGCCGTGGAGGCGGTCGCCAGCCGCGCCAGCGGTGGGTGGATGACGCACGAGCAGTTGAGCAGCCCGACGCAGCTGCTGTCGGCGCAGGACCCGGAGTTGCTGGAGGCAACTTCGCGGGCGCTGCTGGGCCCGGTGCTGGAGCACGACCGGCGGCGCGGCGGGGATCTGCTGCCGTCGCTGGAGCAGTTCCTCGACAGCGGCGGGCGGTGGCAGGACGCGGCGCACCAGTTGCACGTCCACATCAACACGCTCCGGCACCGGATGAACCGCGTGGAGGAGCTCACCGGTCGCAGCCTGTCGCGCACGGCGGATCGCGTGGACCTGTTCCTCGCGGTGCGGGCGCTGCGGTCGAGCTGACGAGTCGACTGCTGGTGGCCTGCCCGTGCCGCGGGGTTTCGGCGTTCGGAGCGCCTGCCGCGGCGCTGGATGTTCCGCGGTCTGGCGCTGTTGCGCGTGAAGGCGTCCGCGGAGCAACTCCTCCGGTGGCGAGGTGGCTCGGCGCTCCTGCTCGTTCGCAGGTCGGCGGCCGAACCCACTATCGTCTATTGTGGACTCAACCCGGGTTCGCGTTTTCGCCGAGCTTCTTGCTCGCCAGCCCGCCCAGCTGTCCGCAACAGCCGACCTCCACCAATTCCGGACCACACCGCGGAAACCGCGGGTGCATGACACGCGCGAACGTCCGGAAGCGTCCGCCTCGAACAGGAAGTCCGTAGCATCGCCGGCACCGATCTCCCAGCCGCGAGAGGACCCGATCATCCGCGATGGCCGAACTCGTTCCGTTCCTGATGTTCCAGCACGGCGAGGCCGCCGACGCCGCGGCCTTCTACACCTCGCTGTTCCCGGACGACGCCGTGCTCGTCGACCAGCGCCACGGCCCGGACGGTCCCGGCCCCGAAGGCACCGTCGTCATGGCCGAGTTCACCGTGGCCGGGCAGAAGGTGCGGGCCAGCGACAGCTTCGTGCGGCACGACTTCGACTTCACGCCGTCCCTGTCCCTGTTCGTCACCCTGCGGACCCGCGGCGAGCTGGAGCGCGTCCACGCCGCGCTGGTCGAGGGCGGCACGACCCTGATGCCGCTCGACGACTACGGTTTCGGGCCCTTCAGCTGGGTCAACGACCGCTACGGCGTCTCCTGGCAGCTCAACGCGCCCACCGGCAGCTGAGGCCCGGGAGCCACCGGTGCGCTCGAGCCGCGAGGACCCCGGCTCGGCGCGGATGCGTCCGTGCAGGAGCGCGGCACGATGCCGCGAACACGTCCGCTGGCGCAGATTCCGGCGCTCGGAGAGGTGCTCCCGCCGCCATCTGGCGCGCTCGGTGATCGAACAGCGCGATCAGCGCGCCGCGCTGGTCCGCGACATCCGCTCCCCGGCAACGACCTCGCCACGGGTCCGCGGCGCGAAGGCTCATTCGAAGCGGCTCGGGTCACCGGCCCCGTACCGCACGATCTCCGGCTCGTCCGCGGAGAAGTCGACGACCGTGGTGGGCTCGGTGCCGCAGTCGCCGGAGTCCACGACCGCCTCCAGCTCGTTGTCCAGCCGCTCCTTGATCTCCCAGCCCCGGGTCAGCGGCTCCTCCTCGTCCGGCAGCAGCAGGGTGCTGGACACGATCGGCTCGCCCAGCTCCCGCACCAGCGCCTGGGCGGCCACGTGGTCGGGGATGCGCACGCCGACCGTCTTCTTCTTCGGGTGCATCAGCCGCCGCGGCACCTCCTTGGTGGCCGGCAGGATGAAGGTGTAGCTGCCGGGCGTGGACGCCTTGATGGCGCGGAACACCGCGTTGTTGACGACCACCAGCTGCCCCAGCTGCGCGAAGTCCTCGCAGACCAGGGTGAAGTGGTGCCGCTCGTCGAGCCGCCGGACGGCGCGGATCCGGTCGATGCCGTGCTTGTTGCCCAGCTGGCAGCCGAGCGCGAAGCACGAGTCGGTCGGGTACGCGATCAGCCCGTCGGAGCGCAGCACCTCGGCGACCTTGCCGATCAGCCGGGGCTGCGGGTTCTGCGGATGCACGTCGAAGTACTTCGCCATGGTCCGACCCTAGGGCAGGGATCGGCGGGTCGTGCGCTCCGGCGAGCACCGGGCACGACTCGTGCCGGGCCGCGGACCGAGAAGACGGCCACGACAGTGCGTCAAGAGAACTGGGCACCAAGAGAACTGGGCGTCAAGAGGACTGGGCTGACCGGGGAACGATCTTCCACGATCGGGTGGTAGCCGGGGCGAGGTCTTGGCCGCCACCGCCCGCCCTTGGTTGCCTTCCGGCGGACCGAGATCAACGGCCCGCAGCAGCCACGCGGCCCGCAGCAGCCACACCGGGAGTCGACGGATGCAGCCCTTCACCCTGCCCGAGTTCTACACCCCCCATCCCGCGCGGTTGAACCCGAACCTGCAGCGCGCGCGGTCCCACAGCGCCGAGTGGGCCCGCGAGATGGAGATGGTCGACTCGCCGCAGCAGGGCGTCGAGATCTGGAGCGAGCAGGACCTCGCCAAGCACGACTACGCGCTGCTGTGCGCCTACACCCACCCGGACGCCTCCGGTCCGGAGCTCGACCTGATCACCGACTGGTACGTGTGGGTCTTCTACTTCGACGACCACTTCGTCGAGCTGTTCAAGCGCAACCCGGACAAGGCCGGCGCCGAGCAGCACCTCGCCCGCCTGCCCCTGTTCATGCCGATCGACGGCGTGTTCACCGCGGAGCCGCGCAACCCGGTCGAGCGGGGGCTGGCCGACCTGTGGGCGCGCACCATCCCGCCGATGTCGACCGACTGGCGCCAGCGGTTCGCCACGAGCACGAAGAACCTGCTCGACGAGTCGCTGTGGGAGCTGGCGAACATCAGCGCCGACCGGCTGTCCAACCCGGTGGAGTACGTGGAGATGCGCCGCAAGGTCGGCGGGGCGCCGTGGTCGGCGAACCTCGTCGAGCACGCGGTCGGCGCCGAGGTGCCCGCGGTCGTGGCCGGCAGCCGCCCGCTGCTGGTGCTGCGCGACTGCTTCGCCGACGCGGTGCACCTGCGCAACGACCTGTTCTCGTACCAGCGCGAAGTCGAGGACGAGGGCGAGCTGTCCAACTCGGTGCTCGTGTTCGAGCGGTTCCTGGACTGCTCCACGCAGGACGCGGCCGAGGTGGTCAACGACCTGCTCACCTCGCGGCTGCACCAGTTCGAGCACACCGCCTTCACCGAGGTGCCGCCGCTGGCCGACGAGCACGGGCTCGACCCGGCCCAGCGGGCGGGCCTGTTCGCCTACGCCAAGGGGCTGCAGGACTGGCAGTCCGGCGGCCACGAGTGGCACCTGCGCTCCAGCCGCTACATGAACGAGGGCACCCGCTCCGAACCGGTGCTGGGCGGACCGACGGGCCTGGGCACCTCGGCCGCCAACATCGTGCCCTCGCTGCTGACCACCGCTCCGCAGCGGGCGCGCAGCTTCAGCCACGTCCCGTTCGAGGAGGTGGGCCCGCTCGGCCGACCCGACTTCCGGATGCCGTTCCCGCTCACGCTGAACGAGCACCTGGACGCCTCCCGCGAGCACGTCGTCGAGTGGTGCCGCCGGGTCGGGATGCTCGAACCCTCCGACCAGGTCCGGGCGGTCTGGAACGAGCCGCTGCTGCGCGACATCGACCTGCCGCTGTGCGCGGCCGGCATCGACCCGCGCGCCACCCGCGAGCAGCTGGACCTGACCTCGGACTGGCTGGCCTGGGGCACCTTCGGCGACGACTACTACCCCGTCGCCTTCGGCCGCACCCCGGACATGGCCGCCGCGAAGGCCTGCACCGACCGGCTGCCGCTGTTCATGCCGCTGGACTCGTCCGAGGTGCCGACGCCGCTCAACCCGCTGGAGACCGGCCTGGCCGACCTGTGGCAGCGGACCGCGTCGACGCTGAGCCAGCCCGGCAGGCGCGCCTTCCGCCGCACCATCGAGGACATGATCTACTCCTGGCTCTGGGAGCTCGCCAACCAGGAGCTGAACCGCATCCCGGACCCGGTCGACTACATCGAGATGCGCCGCCGGACCTTCGGCTCGGACCTGACCATGAGCCTGTCCCGGTTGGCGCGGGAAGGCGCGGTGCCGCCGGAGGTGTTCGGCACCCGCACGCTGGTCGGCATCGAGAACGCCGCGCAGGACTACGCCTGCATGCTCAACGACGTGTTCTCCTTCCAGAAGGAGATCGAGTACGAGGGCGAGCTGCACAACGCGATCCTCGTGGTCGCCCACTTCCTCGACTGCGACTACCAGCGCTCCCTGTCGGTGGTCCTCGACCTCATGGACGCGCGCATGCGCCAGTTCGAGCACCTCACCGAGAACGAGCTGCCCGCGCTGTTCGAGGAGTTCCAGCTGGACCAGACCGCGCGGGAGGCCGTGCTGGCCCACGTGCAGCAGATCCGCCACTGGCTCTCCGGCATCCTCAACTGGCACGACGGGTGCAAGCGGTACGCGGAGGAGGACCTGCGGCGGCACCACGGGCGGGCGGACGGCGCGAGCCCGGCAGCGGATTCGAGCACTCCGCACGCGGCGAAGTTCGCCCCGACCGGGATGGGCACCTCCGCGGTGCACCTGGCGCAGCGGCTGCGGGAATCGGCCGAGCCGGCTTCAGCCGCCCGGTGAGGCCGGCCAGTGACGCCGTCCCAGTGAGTCCGGCCCGCTGGGCCGCCCGGTGAGGCCGTCCCGGTGAGGAGGTCGCCCGCGGGGCGGGCCGGCCGGTGACCAGCCGCAGCAGGCCGCTCCTCGGGAGCGCACCGACGAGGCGAAGGGGCTCCTTCGTCACGGGGCACGGCCGTCCGCGGTCGCCGAGCACCGCTCCCTCCGCTCGGCACCGCGACGGCCGTGCCACATCCCTGCGCAACGACCGCGCGGCCACGCAGATCGCAGTCCGCGGTGGACGGTGGCGTGGCGCGTCGACTCCACCGCGCACCGGAGCACTACCGCGGCTCTCCCCACGAGTGCGGCAACAGGGGCCAGCGGTTCACCGCGCACCGCGTCCGCTTTCGCCCAATGCCCGCGGACCTGTCGGAACCTCGTGCCAAACTGCGGCCCGAGCAGGACCGCGACCGCGGTAGGGCGAGCACAATTCGGGGGGTGAACGTGTCCGATCCGACACCGCCAGTGATCAACGGCGAACGCTCCAGCACGGACTCCAGCGAGGATGACGGCGGGGACGAACTCGTCTACATCCCGTGCCACCCCGTCCGGAAGGGGGACCAAGAGGCATACCTGGAGTTGCGCCCGCTGGAAGACGGCCGGCTGGCGATGCTGGCCTACAGTTCGCTCGACCACCTGGTCGCAGGCTGCGGTGAGGCTCAGCCGTGGGTGGCGATACCGCGCCACCACGTCAGCGAGTACGAGAAGCAGTCCGGTTCCGACGTGGTCGTGTGGGACACCGAGTTGCCCGAGGAGCTGCGGCACAACAGCGAGGAGGAGTGACATGCCTCGGCAGGACGGGTTCGCGGAGGAACGCGGCGCGCTGGAAGAGATCGCCAACGATCTGGCGCACGGCGCGGACGACCTGCAGGGTCCGGCCTCATCGTCGCCCGCGGCTGTGGACGCAGGCCGCTCGACCGGCCTGGTGTCGACTTTCCTGGCGAAGGCCAACCACATGGGAGCCGGCCTCGCAGCGGGCCTGGACATGGCAGCGCGGGACGTCCGGCAGAGCGCGCGTACCTACGACGAAAGCGACGCCGATGTCGCGGCCGACCTGCGTCCGGGACCAACTGGCCACTGAGCGGCGCAACTGCGAGCGGGAGGAGAGCCCACAGGCCATGGCGCTGAACACCGAACTCTTCGGCAGCCCTGAGCAGTGCCGCGAAGCCGGCGAATGGTTGAGCAACACGCTCGCTCCGGCGATCTACGAGGCCGGCAGCGCGATCCGTCGTTCCCGTGGCCGTTCCGATGCCGTCTGGCACGGCCAAGCAGCGGAAGCCTTCCGCCGACTCATGGCCGACAGCGGCGAGGACGCCGACGAACTGCACGAGGCTCTGCAGAAGGGCGGACGTGCGCTGACCGCGTTCGGCGATGCCCTGTTCACGGCCCGCGCTCGCCGCGATCAGGCCCGCGAAGTGGCGGCATCCGCGGGTCTGGAAGTGACACCGACGGACATCCTGCCGCCCGGCGCGGAACCGGGTGCAGCTCAGCAGCCGCCAGGCTCGACCGCACCGGTGGACGACGCCACACCCGAGGACGAAGCCAAGCACCGGGCATTCCGCGAAGTGCAGGAGACCATGGAGCAAGTGCGGCGCGACGAGAAGCGGGCGCACGACGACCTCGAGGACGAGCTCAAGGAGCCGACCTCCATCCTGGATTACCTCGCCAAGAACTGGTACTGGATGAGCGCCTCGGCCGCGTCGAGCTCAGCTGGAGGCCTGCACCAGGCCGCGGAGACGTTCAAACTTCGCGAGAACGCGCACACTTCTCTGCAGTCGCAGTGGTCGTCGCTCTACAACGACCCGTCATTGACGGCGACCGAGCGCGGAAGGGCAGGCTCCGCGATGATGCGCCACCAAGCCCGCGCCACTGCCGCGCAGAACGCGCTCCAGAACAGAGCCCTGAAGCTCAACGAGACCAAGGCCGGCGGACGGGCGTTAAGAGCAGCTCACGCCTACCCCTCCAAGAGTCTCGTGGATAGCAGCACGAAACTCTTCGCCCGCGGCAGCAAGGCCGTATTAAGCAAGGTGCCGTACGTCGGGGCCGGCATTACCGCCTTCAGCACCGCTTCTGCCATCTCCCAGGGCAAGGACAAGAGCGAGGCCGTCGGCACCAGCGCCAGCACCTACGTCACCGGAGCGTTGGCCACCGCCGGGGCCGGCCTGGTCCTGGGCAGCGGCGGATGGGCCGTGCTCGGTGCGGTCGGCATCGGGGCCGCCGCTTCCGCCGGCGTCGGCTACGCCATCGACAACACCGGCGCCAAAGACTTCCTCCGCGACGCGCTCTGAGGTGGGCACGACCATGGATCTCGCAGAGCTTCCTCCCCGGCCGGACCCGTCCACCGGCGAGCCCCGCCCTCCGCGAGCACCGGGAACGAGCGGGGACCACAGGCCGCAAGACCACCAGTACGAACCCCACGAGCTCCCCGCTCCGCCCCCGGGGCAAGGCCCCACGCTGGAGCATTACCGCCTCAGCAAGCGCGAATCCGCGATGACGGGGCTGACCGGACTCGCCATCATCGTGATCGGCGGCTTGATCGCGACTGGTGGACAAGTGCTCTTCCAGGGGTGGCCCTGGGCCGTTCCCGTTGTCGGCGGCCTGCTGATCGCGTGGAACGTGCGCGGCACCAACCTCAGCGCCGGCGCCGACTGGTTGCAGAGCCGTCGGCACTGGGTGCGGCTCTACGAGCTCACCTCGATCAAGTGCACCACCAAACCCGGCGGATTCTCGGTGCTGCTCGAAGACACCCACGGCGGCAGCGCCGGCGGGGACCTGCGGGAACTGCAGAGCAACCCGGCGCTGTGGGACCTGGTCCACAACGGCGTCCTGCACTCCGTCGCCAGCCGCCCCGTGAAGGCCAACCTCGCCGCACGCCGCCACCTCCCCCTGCCCCCGGAACTCCGCGACAAGCTCCGGCGCGACAACGACGAGCGTTGACGCCGCGCGGCCGCGCGAGCACGTCCGCTTTGACCACATCGCAACTCCGTCCGCAGTGGACGGAATGGAGCGCGCCGACCGGCGGGACGCCCGGGAGCCTCCCTCGGCGCCTTGACAGCAACGCGCTGCACATGACATGAGCACCCGCCCGCGGGTCCTCTTCGCGTCGCGAACGTCCAGGCGAATCGGGAGATCAGTCCACTGTGCTCTTTGCGGGCGCTCTCCCGGATTCACCCAAATGGGAGGAAAATCGCGACCGCGCGACTACTCAGCGCATCCCGACTGACCACTGTGCGGGAAACGTCGCTGTCAAGGTGATCATGCTCATAACCCGTCCGGGGATCACAAACAACTGCGCGGCGTTGATGATGTCCCGCACGCAGGGCGCGCCGACGCACGCAGCCGGCTCGGCGCCCGCGCCCCACCGACTCCCCTGTCGAAAGGATGCGCCTCTCCGTGCCCGGAAGGACGCCCAGCGCCGCCGCAGCCACGCTCGCGCTCACCCTCGGCCTCAGCGGGTGCAGCCTCGACATGATCGGAGGCCCCAGCCCCGCACCGCCCGCCGCTGCGCAGCACGCGGCCGTTCCCGCGCCGCCCCCGCCACCGCCTCCGCCGCAGCTGCCGGGCGGCGGTCGCCACCTGCTGCCGGAGCGCCGGCTGGTCGGCTTCTCCGGCGCCCCGCGCAGCTCGGCGCTCGGCCCGCTGACCGGCAACCTCGACGAGGCCGACGCCCAGCTGCACCGGCAGGCCGCCGGCTACGACGCGGACAAGCCGGTGCAGCCGGTCTACGAGCTCATCGCCACCCGCGCGATCTCCTACCCCGGCCCGGACGGCACCTACCGCTCGCGGGCCAGCGACGAGACCATCGACGAGCACCTGGCCGCGGCCCGCGCGCACGGAGCGATCCTGCTGCTGGGCATCCAGCCCGGCCGGGCCGACTTCACCGAGGAGGTGCGCCACTACGACCGCTGGCTGAGCCAGCCGGACGTGGGCGTGGCCCTCGACCCGGAGTGGGCGGTCGGGCCCGCCGAGAAGCCGGGAAGCACCTTCGGCACCGTGACCGGGGGCAAGCTCAACGAGATCGCCGACCACCTCTCCGAGGTCGTGCGGCGCAACGACCTGCCGCAGAAGCCGATGATCTACCACCAGCTCGCCAAGAAGATCATCCAGAACGAGGAGCAGCTGCAGCCGCACCCGGAGCTGGCGATGGTGAAGTCGGTCGACGGCATCGGCTCGCAGCAGCTCAAGGAGGCGACCTGGCGCCAGCTGCTGCCCTCCACGCCGCCGTACGTGGCGGCGGGCTTCAAGCTCTTCTACCAGGAGGACGCGCGCAGCGGCCCGCTCATGACGCCGCAGCAGGTGCTGGCGCTGAACCCGAAGCCGCAGTACGTGCTGTACGAGTAGTCCCGCACTGATCGCCGGGCCGGTGTCGCAGTTCTCCGCTGCGGCACCGGCCCTTTTCGCCTGCGTCCACCGTGTCCGGGCGCCCCGGTCCAGCCCGGTCGACTCAGGCCGAGCCGTCAGTCGACGAGGTCGGCGTACTCGGGGTGCTTGGCGACGTAGTCGGCGATGTACGAGCACTCCGGCACCACGCGCAGTCCCCGCTCGCGCGCCGCGTCCAACGCCGCCCGCGCCAGCTGAGCTGCCAAGCCCTGCCCGCGGTGCGCGTCGTCGACGACGGTGTGGGTGAGCACCATCCGACCCGAGCGGAGCTCGTACTCCGCGCGGCCCGCGTGCTCACCGCCCACGCGGATCTCGAACAGCGACCGCTCCGGAACTTCGCGGACCTCGCTCATGGCACCTCCCCGACGCCGGACACCTCCACCGTATGCCACGCCACCGTATGCCACGCCACCGTATGCCACGCCGCCGTATGCCACGCCGCCGTATGCCACGCCGCGCGACGGCGAACGGCCGAACCGCGGCACCACCGGTGACCGGCGCGTTCCGCAGCGTGTCCGAGTCCGAATCGAGATTCGGCGCACCATTTCCCGGATCGCCGCGCGCTCGTAGCATCCGAGCGCCCGCGGGGGCCGCGCCGGGAAGGCCCTCGAGCAGCGGACGGGACCGCTCGGGCTGGAGACGAAGGGCGAATCATGACCAGTGCACCCCGGACCGCTGCGGAGATCGGCCGCCGGGGCCGCGGCACCGTGATCGGGGCGTCGACCATCGCGGCGCTCGGCGGTCTGCTGTTCGGCTACGACACCGGTGTCATCTCCGCGGCCCTGCTCTACATCGCCCCCGAGTTCGGGCTGTCCTCCGGGGTCAAGCAGGTCGTGGTGGCGTCGCTGCTGCTGGGGGCCGTGGTGGGGGCGCTCGCCGGCGGCACGGTCGTCGACCGGCTCGGCCGGCGCCGCACCCTGCTGGTCGTCTCCGCCGTGTTCACCCTCGCCGCGCTCGGCTCGGCCGCGGCGGTCGGGGCGGGCACGCTCGTCGCCGCGCGGGTCGTGCTGGGGCTGGCGATCGGGACCAGTTCGCTGGTGGTGCCCACCTACATCGCCGAGATCGCGCCGCCGAACCTGCGCGGCCGGCTGGTGTCGACGAACCAGCTGATGATCACGATCGGCATCTTCGCCTCCTACCTCGTCGGCTACGCGTTCGCCGACGCGCAGGGCTGGCGCTGGATGCTCGGGCTGGCCGCGGTCCCGTCGGCGGTGATGCTGGTCGGCCTGCTCTTCCTCGACGAGAGCCCGCGGTGGCTGCTGTCTCGCGGGCGCACCGCGGACGCGCGCACCGTGCTTCTGCGCACCCGCACCCCGGAGGCCGCCGAGGCCGAGATCGCCGAGATGACCGCGGCGGTGCGCGAGGAGAGCCGCTTCTCCCACCGCGACCTGTTCGGCCCGGAGCTGCGTCCCGCCGTGCTGCTCGGCGTCGCCGTGGCCGCCACGAACCAGCTCGTGGGGGTCAACGCGGTGATCTACTACGCGCCGACCATCCTCAACGACGCCGGCATGGGCAAGTCCGCCGCGATCCTGTCCTCGGTCGGGATCGGGGCGGTGAACGTACTGTTCACCGCGCTGGCGCTGGCGCTGGTCGACCGGGTCGGGCGCCGCCCGCTGCTGCTCGGCGGCACCTCCGTGGTCGTGGTCGTCCTCTTCGGACTCGGGGCGGTGTACCTGCTGCCGAGCGTGCAGGGCCTCGGGCTGGTGCTCACCGCCGGGCTCATGCTGTACGAGGCGGCGTTCGCGGCCAGCCTCGGCATCGCGATCTGGCTGGTCAACAGCGAGATCTTCCCGACGGCGGTGCGCGGCGAGGCCGCCAGCGCCGGCACCGTGACGCACTGGGGACTGGACTTCCTGGTGTCGGTCTCGGTGCTGACGATCATCCAGCTGGTGACCGAGACCGGCCTGTTCTGGCTCTACGGCGCGCTCGGCATCGCCGGACTCGTCTACCTCGCGCGCAGGCTGCCGGAGACCAAGGGCCGCAGCCTGGAGGACATCGAGCGGTCGCTGCGCGGTTAGCGCGCGGCGATCCGCCCGCGCCGCAACGGCTTCGGCCCGGTCGCTGCGACGTCCCCGCACGACCGGTCCGCAATTTTCCCGCCACGCGGCGCAAACCCGCCGCGCGTTCCGAAGGACGACAACTTCCACGCGAGTTTTTGCCCGGGAAACTCCCGGAGTTGACCCCGTTCGGTGCACGCCCGATCACAGTGCGAACCCGACGCGGTATTGTTCGCCCCGCCCCCGCGCCGCGCGGAACGCAACCCGCGGTCGAACGCCCCAGTTCCGCAAAACCGTTGGGAGAACGGCGTTCCGCGTCGCGTTCGCGACGACCGGCGAACAACTGTGAAGAGGTGGAGACGATGCGCGGCACTGCCACCAGCACTGCCACCACCGGAACCGCTGCCGCCGCGGCGGTCCTGCTCGCGTTCCTGACCACGACGACCGCCCACGCCACGACCGCCGAACCCCCGGAAGCCGCCCGCTACTGCGCGCCGGACGAAGTCGAGTCCGCGCTGTCCCCGCTGGACTCGCACATGGGCAAGACCAGCGGCGCGGTCGAGTTCCGCGTCCGCAGCGGGCGCAGCTGCCTGCTCACCGGTGCGCCGCTGCTGGTGTTCGAGGACGCGCGGGGACGGCCGCTTCCGATCGCGGCCGACTACCCGAAGCGCGAGGCCGAACCCGCCCGGGTGGACGAGCACCACGCGGCGAGCGCGCGCTTCGTCTTCGACCGGATCGACGGCCGCACCGGTGAACCGCTGCACGGCCCGGTCCCGGCCCGGGTCGCCGTGACGTATCCGATCCCGGCGGACAGCACGACGGTGGACGAGTCGTGGGACAGGCGCATCGAAGTTCCGGGGCCGGTGCGGATCGAGCCGGTGCAGGCCGAGCCAGCGCGTGGGCCAGTGCCGTCCGGGCCGGTGCGGGGAGCCGTTCGGTCGCAGCGCTGACCCCGGTCCCCGCGATCGCAGCTGGGAGCTCCGCGGCCTCCGCCCGAGCGCCGGACGTCCTTCACACCACCGGCAGGAGCGGCCCGCGCGCGTCGAGGTTCGCCGCGCCGTGCACGCAGTCGCCTCCGACGAACGTCGCCCGCACGGGCACGCTTCCGATGTCCCCGGTGTCCACTGTGACCGGATCGGCGCCGAGCACGACCAGGTCGGCGAGCACGCCGGCAGCGATCCGACCGCGCCGGTCCTCATCGCCGGCCGCCCACGCGGCGTCCACGGTGTAGGCGCGGAGCGCCTGCTCGGCGGTGACCCGCTCGCCGGCGCCGAGCACCGCTCCCCCGCTGCTGGTGCGCTCCACGGCGGACTGCACGCCCAGCAGCGGAGCCCCCGGTGCCACGGGGCGGTCCGAACTGGCCGGGACCCGCATGCCGGCGTCGAGCAGCGACCCGTGCCGGTACAGCCACGGCTGCCGGTCCGGCCCGAGCGCGGCGGCCATGGTGTCGCCGATGGCGTGCAGGAACCGGGGCTGCGGCACGGGGACCAGGCCGAGCTCGGCCATCCGCGGCAGCTGGTCGGGCCGCACGACGCCGGCGTGCTCGACGCGGTGCCGCACGTCGCTGCGCGGACGCTCGCGCTGGGCTTCGGCGAACGCCTCGACGGCGAGGTCCACCGCGCGGTCACCGATCGCGTGCGCGGCGACCCGCCAGCCGCTGCGGTGCGCCTCGACCATCCGCCGGCGCAGCACCTCGGGATCGTCCTGCAGGTGTCCGCGGGTGCTCGGCCGGTCGTGGAACGGTTCGGTCATCGCCGCGGTGCGGCCGATCAGCGACCCGTCGAGGAAGATCTTCACGGGCCCGAGGCGCAGCCGGTCGTCGCCGAACCCGGTGCGCATGCCCAGGTCCAGGCCGAGGGTCGCGGCGTCGTCGGCGTGGCCGTCCAGCGGGTGCAGCGCGTCGCTGGCGGGCATGAGCTGGGCGCGGACCGGGAGCTGGCCGCGGTCGCGGCACAGCTGGTACGCCGCGAGTTCGAGCGGGCTCTGGCCGACCCAGCCGCCGCCGATGCCGGCCTCGGTCACGTGCGTGAGCCCTTCGGCGACGTAGCGGCGGGCGGCCCGCGCGACGGCGTCCGCGAGCTCTTCCAGCGAGCACGGGGTCACCAGTGCGCTGACCAGCCGCTGAGCCTGCTCCTGCAGCAGTCCGGTCGGTGCTCCGCTCTCGTCGCGGACCACGACGCCACCTTCCGGGACGGAGCTCGAACCGTCCAGCACCCCGGCCTGCTCGAGGACTTCGCTGCTGACCGAGCACATGTGCCCCGAGCGGTGCTTGAGCCACACGGGACGTCCGCCACCGGCGCGGTCGAGGTCGTTCCGGTGCGGGTGGGCGCCGAGGACCGTGTCGTCGTAGCCGCTGCCGACGATCCACGCGCCGGGGCGGGATTCGGCTGCGCGGCGGGCCACCGCGTCGTGCACCTCCCGCGGGCTCGCGCACCCGCTCAAGTCCACTTCGGACAGCGAGAACCCGTACCACGCCATGTGGTTGTGCGCGTCGCAGAACCCGGGCGCCACCACCGCCCCGTCGCAGTCGACGACGGTGCGCGCCGGCAGCCCTTCCACCTCCTCGTCCAGGCCGAAGACGTGACCCGCGTGCACCCCGACGGTCCGCGCCCGCGGCCTGCGTCCATCGAGCGTGCGCACCTGCGCGTTCCGCAACACGAGATCGAGCATCAGCCCTGTCCTTCCGCCGGCGCCCAGCACCCTAGCGTTCGGCGCAGACCCGCGTACAAGGCGATTTTTCCACCCCGTTCCGACACAACGACGTCGGGAGAAGGAGGCGCGCATGGTCAGCGATGGGGATGCGAGGCGGCGCTGGCGCAGCGAGTTGTCCACAGGGAACGGGTTTGTCCACGGGCCGCCGAGACGGGCCTGGTTCAGCGCCGGCGCGTGGGCGACTCTCGATGACATGCGAATTTCCGAGAAGACCCCGCACCCCAACTCAGAGATCCCCACCGCGGAGATCCCCACCGCAGCGAGCTCCACCTCAGAGAGCTCCACCGCGGAGATCGCCGCGCCGAGCTCTCGCCGAGATTTCGGCGCAGGAACCTCGAGCGCCCGAACCGTGAGCCCACAGACCTTGAGTCCAGAGGCGGCTTCGAGTCCAGAAACCATGGACGAAAAGGCCTTGAACCCGGAGACCTTGGGCGCAGGGCCTTTCAGCGCGGAGATCCCCGGCTGCCCGCGCGCGACAGCGACATCTGCGGCATCTGCGAGCACGCATCCCGATGTGCGCACCGGGCGCGCCCTGCCCGCAGCTGTGCTCAGGTGGTGCGGTGGCCCCAGGTGGTGCAGGGCCCGCGAAGCCGCGCGGGCGCTGCGCTGCCGCCTCGGCCGAGCGCTCGGTGCGCTCGCCTCCACTTCGAAGGCCGCTCTGCGCCGGATGTCACCCCCGGAGGATCCGCAGCGCCCGCCTCCCCTGGCGCACGCAGTGGAGGATCCCCGCCGGGGCGAACAGCTCGAACGCCCCTCGACGGCGGAAAGGGGCCGGCGCTGCCCCACTTCAGCGCCGGCCCCGGTTCGAGGTGCCTCAGCTCCGCTGGGCGGAGGATTCCGCCGCGCCGGGCGAGGCGTCGTGGCTGAGCCACACGTCGTGGGCCACCTCCGAGCCGCCGGCCAGCGACACCTCGGCGGTGGCGGGCAGGTAGCCGCTGGCGACGACCGTGTAGTCGCCGGCCGGGAGGTCGCCGACGGCGTAGGTGCCGTCGTCGTCGGTCTGGGCGACCGCGGCGACGTCACCGCCCTGGTCGAGGACGGTGATCCGGGCGTCCGGAACGGTCGCCCCGGCGGTGTTGCGGGCGGTGCCGCGCAACCACACCACCCCGACCAGGTCGACGTCGCGCTCGACGAGTCCGCTGTCGGGTACCGAGACCGGCAGCGCGGCGGGCCGGTGGCCCTCGGCGCTGACGACGACGGTGTGGTCCCCGGCCCCCGAGCAGTGCAGCCGGTAGCGCCCGTCCTCACCGGTGACGACCGAGCCGGTCACCTCGCCGCGCTCGTCGGCGAGGGTCACGGCCGCGCCACCCACCGGCTGCCCGGTCTCCGCGCTGCGCACCGCGCCGGTGATCTCGCCGGAGCCGGCGAGGACCACGTCGGTGCGCACCGAGCTGGAGCCGACGGTGACGTTCGACGCCTCGGGCTGGTGGGTGGTCGCGGAGACGATGAGCACGTAGGTGCCCGGCTCCGCCGCGGGCACGGCGAACGTGCCGTCGGCGGCGCTCGTGCCGCGGCTGACCTGGTGGCCGTGCTGGTCGATGAGGGTCAGCTGGGCGCGCGGGACCGGCTGCCCGTCCGGGCGGTAGACGGTTCCGGTGACCTCGGTGCTGGCAGCGCTGGTTTCCGCAGCGCTGGTGCCCGCGGTGCCGGTGGCGTCGAGGTCGCCGGAGAACGCGGGAGCCGGCACGGCCGCGATCTCGGCGGTCGGAGCGTCCGCGCCGTCCTCGGCGGAGGTCTCGACGAGCGCTTCGCCGCCCTCCACCGCCGCCGCCGGTGCGCCGCCGCGCAGCGGGATCTCCCGCATGAACAGCAGCACGAAGCAGGCCAGCAGGGCCACGCCCGCGGCGGTGTAGAACACCGTGTTGATCGAGTCGGTGAAGCCGATCAGCACCGGGGTGCGGATCGCCTCCGGCAGCTGCTCGATCACCTGGGTGTTCGACTGCAGGTCGCCGATCTTGCCGCCGCCCGGCGCGTGGCCGCCGAAGGCGCGCTCGATGTTGCCGGGCAGCACGTTGAACAGGATGGTCAGGAAGACCGCCACGCCCATCGTGCCGCCCATCTGGCGGAAGAAGGTCGAGGCGGCGGTGGACACGCCCATGTCCGACCGCGGCCCGGCGTTCTGCACCGCGATGACCAAGGTCTGCATGCAGTTGCCCAGGCCGAGCCCGATGATCGCGGCGAAGCCCAGGGACAGCTGGATCGGGGTGTCGTAGTGGACCTGGGCGAACAGGGCCGCACCGATCGCCACGAGCAGGGTGCCCAGGATCGGGAAGATCTTGTACCGGCCGGTGCGCGAGGTGATCCGCCCGGACACGATGGAGGCGAGCATCATCCCGCCCATCAGCGGCAGCATCGCCAGCCCGGACTCGGTGGGCGTGTAGCCCTGCACGACCTGCAGGTACTGCGGGATCATGGTGATCGCGCCGAACATCGCCACACCGACGATGACGCCGCCGAGGATGGCGACGCTGAAGGTGCGGCTGCGGAACAGCCGCAGCGGGATGAGGGCGGCGTCGCGCATCAGCGCCTCGGAGAGCAGGAACAGCACCAGGCCGGCGGCGCCGATGCCGTAGCAGACCAGCGCGCTGGTCGAGCCCCAGCCCCACTTGGCGCCCTGCTCGGCGATGAGCAGCAGCGGGACCACGCAGACGATCAGGGTCAGCGCACCCCACCAGTCGACGCGCTGCGGCTGGCGCTCCTGCGGCACGTTGAGCACCTTGCTGACCACGGCCAGCGCCACGAGCCCGAACGGCACGTTGATGAGGAACACCCAGCGCCAGCCGGCCATGCCGGCGAACGAGTCCATCCCGGCGAACAGGCCGCCCAGCACCGGGCCGAGCACGGTGGACGTGCCGAACACGGCCAGGAAGTAGCCCTGGTACTTGGCCCGCTGCCGCGGGGAGACGATGTCGCCGAGGATGGTCATGGCCAGCGACATGAGTCCGCCGCCGCCCAGGCCCTGCACGGCGCGCGAGCCGGCGAGCATCGTCATGGACTCGGCGAAGCTGGAGCCGATGGAGCCGATCAGGAAGATGGTGATCGCGCTCAGGTACAGCGCCTTGCGGCCGTAGATGTCCGAGAGCTTGCCGTAGATGGGGGTCGAGATCGTGGCGGTGATCAAGTAGGCGGTGGTGATCCAGGCCTGCATCTCGAAGCCGTGCAGGTCGTTGGCGATGCGCACCACCGAGGTGCCGACGATGGTCTGGTCCAGCGCGGCCAGGAACATCCCGCACATCAGGCCCGCCAGGATCGTCAGGATCTGGCGGTGCGACAGGTTCGGCGTCGCGTCGGATCTGCTGCTGCGGGTGGCCGGTTCGGCCACGGACGTCGTCATGAGTCCCCCTTCTGCTGCGGCGCTGTGGCGCCGACGGCGAGTTCCGGATCGTGCTGCTCGACGGCCCCGTTGAACCGGTCGAGCAGCTCGGTGAGCTGCTGGCGGTCGGTGTGCGACCAGTCCTCGAGCAGGTCGGCCAGCCAGCGGTTGCGGTGGGCGCGGTTGCGCTCGAACACGCGCAGGCCTTCCGCGGTGGTCCGGAGCAGGCAGGCGCGACCATCCTCGGGGTCGACGGTGCGC
>Ga0164243_10003958_pt1 | contig 23396 bp, 16 predicted proteins | sample OricompcompostOP_FD_108781 | JGI IMG/M metagenome (GOLD analysis project Ga0164243, IMG submission 108781) | Organic Plus compost microbial communities from Emeryville, California, USA - Original compost - Organic plus compost (OP) | ecosystem: Engineered > Solid waste > Mixed feedstock >...
CCGAAGGAGCGGTCGACGGCGTCGAGCACCCGGTCCAGGTCGGGCAGGTACTCCTCTTCGACCCTAGCCGCGGGGTACGGCGTGTTGAAGCCGGTCACCCGCAGCACCGGTGCCTCCAGCGAGTAGAAGCACTCCTGCGTCAGCCGGGCCGCGATCTCCCCGCCGAGCCCACCGCCGCGCGGGGCCTCGTGCACCACGATGGCACGACCCGTACGGCGGACCGACTCCACGACCGGGGCGAGGTCCAGCGGCGAGAGGCTGCGCAGGTCGATCACCTCAAGCTCCCGCCCCTCGCTGGCGGCCGCCTGGGCGGCGTCCAACGCCGTACGGACCATCGGGCCGTAGGCGACGACCGTGACGTCCCGTCCTGGCCGCACCACCCGCGAGGCGAACAGCGGAGGTGCCGAGGCCAGCGAGCCGTCGGTCACCACGTCGGCCTTCTCCCAGTAGCGGCGCTTGGGCTCCAGGAAGACGACCGGGTCGTCGCTGGCGATCGCCTGCTGGATCATCCAGTACGCGTCCTGCGGATTGGCGCAGGTCACCACCTTCAGCCCCGGGGTGTGGGCGAAGTAGGCCTCGGGCGACTCCGAGTGGTGCTCGACCGCGCCGATGCCGCCGCCGAAAGGAATCCGGATGACCATCGGCACCCGGACCTTGCCCTGCGAGCGGTAGTGCAGCTTCGCCACCTGCGACACGATCTGGTCGTAGGCGGGGAAGACGAAGCCGTCGAACTGGATCTCGCAGACCGGACGGTAGCCGCGGATCGCCAGGCCCACCGCGGTGCCGATGATGCCCGACTCGGCCAGCGGGGTGTCGATCACCCGCTGCTCGCCGAAGTCCTTCTGCAGCCCGTCGGTGATGCGGAAGACGCCGCCCAGCTTGCCGACGTCCTCGCCCATGATGAGGACCTTCGGGTCGGACTCCAGCGCCCGGCGCAGTCCCTCGTTGAGCGCCTTGCCCAGCGTCATCGTGGTCATCAGTGCGCCCCCTCGAACGTCTGCAGGTACCGGGCGAACTCCGCGCGCTGCTCGTCGACGATCGGGGAACCGCCGGCGTAGACGTGGTCGAACATCTCCAGCGGTCGGGGGTCGGGCAACGCCAGCACACGCTCGCGCAGGTCGACGGCGGTGCGGGCGGCCTCGTCGGCGACCTCACCGAAGAACGCGTCGTCGGCGGCGCCCAGCTTCTCCAGATAGCGGCGCAGCCGCAGGATCGGATCCCGCGCCTGCCAGGCCTCCACCTCGGAGGCGATCCGGTAGCGGGTCGGGTCGTCCGAGGTCGTGTGGGCACCCATGCGGTAGGTGTAGGCCTCGATGAGGCTCGGACCCTGACCCTGACGGGCGTTGTCGAGCGCGCGGCGGGTCACCGCGTAGCAGGCCAGCACGTCGTTGCCGTCCACCCGCAGTCCCGGGAAGCCGAAGCCCGCCGCCCGGTGGTAGAGCGGCACGCGGGTCTGCCGCTCCAGCGGCTCGGAGATGGCGTACTGGTTGTTCTGGCAGAAGAAGACGACCGGCGCGTGGAAGACGCTGGCCCACACGAAGGCCTCGTTCACGTCACCCTGCGACGTGGCGCCGTCGCCGAAGTAGGCGATCACGGCCTCGCCGTCGTCGCCACCGACCTTGCCGTCCATCGCCACACCCATCGCGTAGCCGGTGGCGTGCAGCGTCTGCGCCCCGATCACGATGGTGTAGAGGTTGAACCGGTGCTCGACGGGGTCCCAGGCACCGTGGTTGATGCCCCGGAACAGGCGCAACGGCATGATCGGGTCGATGCCGCGGCAGTAGAGCACGCCATGCTCGCGGTAGGTGGGGAACGCCATGTCCTGCTCACGCAGGGCACGCCCGGAGCCGACCTGGGCCGCCTCCTGGCCGAGCAGGCTCGCCCACAGGCCCAGCTCACCCTGCCGTTGCAGGGCGGTGGCCTCGGCGTCGAGCTTGCGGACGACGACCAGGTCGCGGTAGAGCCCCCGCAACTCATCGTCGCTGAAGTCGACGTCGTAGTCGGGATGTGTGACGCGCTCCCCGTCGGGGGTGAGCAGCTGGACGAAGTTCTCTTCGTCGGGCCGCTCGGGAACGGGGGGAGCGGCCTGGCCGATCGACATGCATGTCTCCCTGTCGTTCAGTGCCGGCGTTGGGGGTCACCCTGCCGCGCGATCCAGCTGTGCCGGGCCCGGTGTGGACCCGTGGGAGCCGGCCCGGGATCGCCCAGCTCCGCAGGGTGAGCGGAGAGGCGGCCCCTTTGCCGCGGCGACACCGCGACCATCGTGGGTGCGGTCGTGGAGGAGCGGCCCGTACGGGCGGTGCGGTCCCGGCTCATCCACATGCGCCGGCCCTCAGCATGTCAGAGAAAGAGGCTTCCATCACAGCCCCGGGAGCCGGTTAGGAAGATCACCAATCTAGTGATCGTTCAGGAACCGTGCCTGACCAGCGACAACCAGCACGGTGACCGCGGGGCCGGCGACGAACTCAGTAGGCGCCCCGGCGGCCCAGCACGACGCCGATGGTCCGCCACAGGATGACCATGTCGAAGGCGAGCGACCAGTTGTCGACGTAGTAGAGGTCCAGCCGCACCGCGTCGTCCCAGGACAGCTCGGAGCGGCCCGAGACCTGCCACAGCCCGGTCATGCCCGGCTTGACGAGCAGCCGGCGGCGCACGTCGCCGAGGAAGTCACCGTCGTCGGCGGGCAACGGCCGGGGCCCGACCAACGACATCTCACCGCGGATGACGTTGATCAGCTGCGGCAGCTCGTCGAGGGACGTCTTGCGCAGGAACCGGCCCACCGGCGTGATCCGCGGATCGTCCTTGATCTTGAAAAGCAGGCCGTCCGTCTCGTTCAGGCTGACCAGCTGAGCGAGCCGCTCCTCCGCATCGGGATACATCGTGCGGAACTTGATGACCTTGAAGACCTTGCCCTCCCGGCCGACCCGGGACTGCTGGAAGAAGGCCTTGCCGTGATCACCCATTCGAATCGCGAGCGAGATCACCAGGAACAGCGGGGAGAGCACGACCAGCAGCACGGCGGCGAGCGCACGGTCCATGACGTTCTTGAACAGCCACGCGAAGCCGGAGAGCTTGGGCTCCTCGACATGCAGCAGCGGCAGCCCTTCCACGGGCCGCACGTGCACGCGCGGTCCCGCGATGTCGGTCAGCTGGGGCGCGACCACCAGATCGACGCCCGTGCCCTCCAGCTGCCAGGCCAGCCGACGCAACTCGCCGCCGTCGGTGCGGGCCGAGCCGCAGACCGCGATGGTGTCGGCGCCGATCTCGCGGACCCGCGCGATCACGTCGCCCTCGGTGTAGACCGGCACCGGACCCTCGGGCGTCTTGCCGGCGGGGAAGCGTTCCGTCAGGTGGATGCCGATCGGCAGCAGCCCCGCACCCGGCACCCGCGACACGGCGGCACAGACGTCGGTGGTCTCGGCGAGCGTGCCGACCAGCAGCACCCGGTGCGCGGCCCGCCCCCGCTTGCGCACGGCGGTCAGCACCCAGCGGGCGAACCAACGGGCGAGCAGGGTGTAGACGAGCGAGCCCACCAGCACCGTGCCCACGGAGAGCCGGGACAGGTCGATCTTCAGGGCGAAGGCCAGGAAGGAGACGGTCGCGGTCGCGGTGACGAACGCCCGGAACACCCGCTTGTACTCCTCGGCCCCGATGCCCAGGTGCCGGCGGTCGTAGGCGCCATGGCTCCACAGGATGAACAACCAGCCGATGGGCAGCAGGACATAGGCGAGGATCAGGAACCACAGCGGCGAGTGCTGGCGGAATCCGACGTTGGCCTGCTCGAACGTCGAGATGGCCGTGTAGCTGGCCAGCACGACGGCGCACAGATCGAGCAAGGTGAGACCGGCGACGTACGGGCGGTACCAGGTGGCCAGCCGCGGAACGGCCCGGTACCACGTGGTCCGAGGAACGCCGTTGTGCGTGAGGACCCCCTCACCCGCCTGCGGTGCGGCGGCGGTGCGTCGCTTGCTCCGGCGGGGTACCTCAGCGGTCGCGGGTCGCAGGCTCGTCGTCACGTCGGGCAGACCGACCTTTCGTCACCGTAGTTCCGCACCGGCTGGTCGAGGACCGGCCTTCCAGCCGCACACGAGATGCCGCACTCGGACCGATCCTGGCAGGCCCAGCTCGACGGCAGACTCAGTGTCACACAGAGCGTCGGGCCCGGACGCCGACCGGACGAGACTAGTGCGCCCACAGTCCACCTGTCGAGCGACGCCAGGCCCCGCATCGGACCACGTACCGAGATCGATGCCAGACAGACGGTGAACACGGCCGGGAAACAGGGTGGTACCTGCGCGAGGAGTGGTCTCACCACCACCAACGGTGAGGATGGGACGGGGTTGGCACGAGCATCCCAGCCGGCACATCTGTCACACCTCGTCAGCTGTCGCGAAACCGACGATCGACACGCCGTCAGGAATGCGTGGGGGCAGCCACGCTGGCCCTGCCGCGCCGGGCGAGCAGGCGGTCGATGACCTCGAAGTAGCTCAGCTTCTGCTGGTCCCAGCTGTACCCGGCCACGACCTCGCTCGCCCGCCGCGCCTGCCGGGCGGCCCGCTCGGGGTCCAGGGCGAGCGTCCGCATGGCGACCAGCAGGTTCTCCGGGCTGGCGGGATCGACGAACGTCACCGAATCCTCAGGGAAGTAGCGCTCGATGACCGGATTGCGGAAGGTGATGACGGGAATCCCCATCACGGCGTACTCGAGCAGCTTGGTAGGCAGCACGTTGTCGGTCCACGGATCCCGCTGGCTGGGCACCACGCCGACATGCGCCCGCGCCAGCCAGGCCGGCATCTCGGTGATCGGCAGGATCGAGGTGGGCAACGAGACGGCGTCGGTCAGGCCCAGCGCCCGAACCCGCTCGCTCAACTCGTCGAGCCCGTCGCCACTACCCAGCACCTGCATCCGCGCCTGCGGGACCTCCGCGCGCAGCGCCGCCAACGCTTCGATCACGTTGACCAGGCCGTGCCGCGGCGCGATCAGGCCGTGGTAGCTGAAGACCAGGTCGTCACCGAGCGAGCGCGGCTGGTGCGGGCGTGGGGCGAACAGGCGCGGGTCCGGGGAGTTGAGCACGATGCTGACCGGTCGGCGGGTCATCCGGCGCACGGTCGCGGCGTACGGCTCGTGCACCGTGAGCACCTCGTCCGCGAACGCCATCGACGCGCGGGCGCTGGCCCGGATGCCGGCCATGATGGGCCCGCCGTCGCGGAACTTCGACGCGAACAGCTCCTCGGTCAGGTCGTGCACGTCGAGCAGCAGCGGAATGCCGAACATCCGCTGCAGCGTCGCCGCGAAGATCACCGCCTCCGGCATCGTGTTGGCCTGCACCAGGTCGAACGACCGGGGATGGCGAGCCATCCAGGCCGCCGCGTGCAGGAAGTACCCGCCGTACAGGCGCAGGTACGAACCGGCCGACCCGCCGCGGTACTTGCGCACCGGGGTGTGGATGACCCGCACTCCGTCGACCATGTCGTCGCGCGGACGGCCGTCGGCGTGGAGCGCGATGACGGTCACCTCGTCACCCCGAGCCGCCAGAGCCTCCGCCTGACGCCGGACCCGAGGATTCGCCTCGTACTCGAAGACGATCAGCATGCCGATGCGGGCAGGCCGGCGGCCGGGCGCCGCTGGCGAGGACGAGGTAGATGCCACTCGCAGAGGATAGCCAGGTCGGTCCCGGCATCATCGCCCGCTCTGGGCGGATATCAGAGCATCCCGGTTGCCTCGACCACGAAGCCCCGACCATGCGTGTTTGTAGCTTTGTGCGGCGGCCATCAGGCGAGGTCTGCCACGATGGCCATGTCCACCAGCGCGGAGCAGGGCCGGCGCGGACCGCGCCGCCGCCCACGCGGACCGACCATCGCACGCTGCCCGCGGTGATACCTTTCCGCGTGGCCTCGGGGACTTTGGAGCTGATCAGCACATGACCGCGGACCAGGCGAACTCGCGGAGCTTGCGCAGCGAACATCAGGACCAGAAGGACGGGGTGGTCGGGGCAGTGCGGTCGGACCGGGACAAGGCATCGGCCTCCGCCACCGACAGGTCCGTCGCCACTCGACTACTCACAGCGGTGACCTGGCTGTTCCCGATCGTCATCGCAGCGCTGCTCATCGAGGTCTGCTTCGAGGCCTGGATCCAGGAGATCCTCGGCGACCGGGTGATGTCCCACAAGGGCGCGGTGGGCACCGTGCCGGAGTGGCCCAAGCACCTCAAGAACGGCCTGCTGCTCCTGCTCGTCGGCGCCAGCGTGGTGAAGGTGGCGCTGGAGCGCCGCTGGCGCGACTTCCGGACCCGGGCCGACCTGGCGATCGTGGTGCTCGGCGTGGTGCTCGTGCTCGCCGGCCTCACCAACGGCAGCCCGCCACCCCTCATCGGTGCCGCCGTCTTCGTCTACTTCCGCGGCGCGATCGTCTTCTACGCCTGGCGGGCCTGGCGGCCGGCGTGGTCGAGCATCCGGCCACTGCTCTTCATCGGTGGTGCCCTGGTCGCGATCAACGTCGTCGCGGCGATCGTGCAGATGATCGGCGGCCGGCGCGTCGTCACCACCATGGGCTGGACCGACATCACCTGGACCAACATCCACCGCGCCCAGGGCTTCTTCGACCACCCCAACCACCTGGGCCACGTGCTCGGCATCGCGCTGCTCGGTCTGCTCGCCTTCGGCGCCGACCGGGACCGCCCCGGCTGGCGGTGGTGGACCGCCTTCGCCCTCACGGCCCTCGCCCTGAGCGCGAGCCAGTCGCGGGAGTCGTTCCTCGCCGTGCTCGCGGGAGCCGCGCTGATCTGGTACCTGCGCCGCGGGGGGCGGCTCAACCTGCGTCGGCGCGGTGCCACCGCGGCGTCCGGGTCGACGCAGCCGGCGACGGACCCGACCGCGTCGGCGGGCGCCCACGGCGCCGGGGGCCGGCTCATCGCCATGGCCAGCGCGGTGCTGGTCCTCTTCTTCGTGGGCTACGTGCTCGCCCGGCCGGAGAACCTGGCCGAACTGCAACGCCGGCTCCAGGGGGTCACCTCGGCGGTCCAGACGCCCAGCGGCGCGGAAGCGTGCGAGGGCATGTCCAGCGAGGACTGCATCGATCAGGGCCTGGTGAGTCCCCGCGAGATCCGCATCCTCTACTTCCAGCAGGGCGTGACGCTGTGGGAGCGACGGCCGCTGCTCGGCTACGGCGTCGGGCAGTTCGGCGGCATCGTGGCCTACCAGTTCGATCCGAACTGGGCGTCGGACACCCGGTTCGGGCCCAACGGCTTCGACACGCACAACTTCAGCGACATCACCGTCGACTCGTTCTGGCTGCACCTGGTCGTGGAGACCGGCACGCTCGGCCTGCTGGCCTACCTGGCCTGGATGTGGTTCATCGCCAGCCCGCTGGTGCGCTCGGCGCGCCGCATCCGGGACGGCACGCGGCCCCGGCCCCACCCGGCGACCTACTGGGCGGTCGGCACGCTCGCCATCTGTGCCCTCATGGCCTTCCTCTCGCCGTCCCTGGAGGACCCGTTGCTGCCCATGGTGATGTTCAGCGTGGTCGGCATCGGATGGGCGATGGCCGACCCGGCCCTGGTCGCCGAGCCCGCCTGGCAGCGCCGACGCCCGGCACCTGCCGCCACCGTCCGATCGGTCGACGTACGGTGACCACTCCGTCGCGGGACCGGTCGCCGCGCGGCAGAGGCGAGCGCGGCAGTTGTCGGACGATGTCCTAGTCTCACGACACCGGGGTGGTGGCGCATGGCCAACAGCCCGTCACCTGTCGGAACGGAGCGAGCGGTGAGCAACCAGCAGCAGGTCGGGCATCCGGCGCCGGCACAGAAGCCCGACCCCGACGCCCCGGCCACGATCAGCCCGTTGGCCGTCGTGGCACCCGACGTGCAGCTGGGCGCGGGGGTCACGGTCGAGGAGTTCTGCCTGGTCGGACGCCACGCCGGCCGCTTCGCCGAGCCCGACGCCGGTCCCACCCGCATCGGCGCCGGCTCCACCCTGCGCAGCCACACGGTGGTCTACAACGGCACCACGATCGGCGCCCGGTTCCAGAGCGGTCACCACGCCCTGATCCGGGAGGCGAACACGATCGGCGACGACGTCTCGGTCGGCTCGTTGACCGTCGTCGAACACCACGTCACCATCGGCGACCGGGTGCGCATCCACTCGCATAACTTCGTCCCCGAGTTCACGGTCATCGAGGAAGGCGCCTGGATCGGGCCCCGGGTGACCATCACCAACCACCCGATGCCCGAGTGCCCGCACCCCGAGGGCTGCATGGTTGGTGTCCACATTGGACGCTACGCCCGCATCGGCGCCAACGTCACGCTCCTGCCCGGAGTCCGCATCGGCGCGCGTGCCCTGATCGGCGCGGGCGCGGTGGTCACCAAGGACGTCGAGCCGGGCGCCGTGATCATCGGCCACCCGGGCAAGCAGACGAAGACCATCGACGACCTGGTATGCCCCGCGCACCTCGACCACCGGCCGTACCCGCCACTGACCGCGAACGTGTAGCCTGCGCCGCGTCCGCAGCGGCGCGCCGAGCCAACGGAGACAGACCGTGACCGACAACCACATCCCCCTGGTCGACCTCAAGGCCGCCTACCGGCGTCACCAGGCGGCGATCGACGCCGCGATGCGCGACGTGATCGAGAACACCCGGTTCATTCAGGGCCGCGAGGTGGTCGAACACGAGGAGGCCTTCGCCAGCTTCACCGGCACCCGGCACTGCCTGGGCACCGGCTCGGGTACTGCCTCGATCCACCTGATCCTCGCCGCGCTCGGCATCGGCCCCGGGGACGAGGTCGCCGTACCGGCACACACGTTCATCGCCACCGCCGAGCCGGTGAGCTGGCGCGGGGCCCGACCGCGGTTCATCGAGGTCGACCCGGAGACCAACTGCATGGACCCCGACGCGCTCAAGGCCGGCATCGACGGCGTGCGCGCGGTGATCGCGGTCCATCTCTACGGCCGCCCCTTCGAGATGGAGCGCATCGGCGCGGTGACCGCCTCGGCCGGGGTGCCGCTCATCGAGGACGCGGCGCAGGCCCACGGTGCCGAGTACATCCGCGAGGACGGCAGCACCGTGCGGATCGGCACCTTCGGCGTCGCCGCCGCGTTCTCCTACTACCCGGGCAAGAACCTGGGTGCCTTCGGTGACGCCGGCTCCATCACCACCGACAGCACCGAGCTCTACGAGAAGATGCGGATGCTGCGCGACCACGGCAGCGTCAAGAAGTACGACCACCGCGTCGTCGGGTTCGCCGACCGCCTCGACACGCTGCAGGCCGCGGTGCTCAACGCCAAGCTGCCGTCCCTCGCCGAGGGCAACGAGCGGCGCCGGGCGCTGGCCGCCGGCTTCAACGAGAAGCTGGCCGGCGTCGGCGACCTCGTGTTGCCGCCCGAGACCCCCAACCGGCGCAGCGTCTTCCACCTCTACGTCGTGCGGACCCAGCACCGCGACGCGCTGCTCGCGCACCTGAACGAGCGCGGGATCGGCGCGGGCATCCACTACCCGGTCGCCCTGCACCTGCAGCCCGCCTACGCCCACCTGGGCCACCGGCGCGGCGAGTTCCCGCAGGCCGAGGCGTGGGCCGACGAGTGCCTGAGCCTGCCGATCTACCCGGAGCTGACCGAGGAGCAGCAGGACCGCATCGTGGCCGAGGTGAAGGCGTTCTTCGCCCAGCGAGGCGCCCAGTGACCTCCACCGCGGACCGACCCGTCGAGCAGACGGCCTCGGCCGGCGACCTGCCGGGGCGGGGCTTGCGCATCCTGTTCGTCACGAACATGTGGCCCGTCGGGGACAGCTTCCGGGGCATCTTCGTCCAGGAACAGGCCCAGGCACTGCGGGATCTCGGCGTCGACCTCGACGTGGAGATCGTGGCGCAGGCGCGGGGGCGCCGCGACTACCTGTTCGCCATGCGGCGCATCCGCAAGCGGGTCAAGCGCGGCGGATACGACCTGGTCCACATCCACCACGGCTTCTGCGCCCTGGCCTGCCGGTTCATCGGCGACACCCCCAAGGTGCTCGGCCTGTACGGCCACGACGTCAACTGGCACTGGCAGGCGGCCATCACCCGGCTGACGTGGGGCGGCGTGGCGGAGAAGGTCTACGTCTCGCGCCGCATGGCGGTGGCGGCCAAGGATCCGGACGGCCGCGTCATCCCCAACGGCGTCGACTTCAACCTGTTCTCACCCGACGACCGCGACAAGGCCCGCGCCGAACTCGGCTTCTCGCCCGAGGACAAGGTCGTCCTCTTCGGTGGCGCGCCCGCGAACTGGGTCAAGGGGTACGACATCTTCACCGACGTGCTCGCCGCCCTGCGGGAGCGCGGCTACCCGGCCAAGGAGCTGGTGCTCCCCGCGCCGGGGCAGACCCGGGCGGGTGTGCGGCCCAAGTTCAACGCTGCCGACGTGCTGCTCTTCACCTCGCTCAAGGGTTTCGAGGGCTCGCCGACCGTGGTGAAGGAAGCGACCGCGATCGGGCTGCCGGTGGTCACCACCGACGTGGGTGACGTCGTCGACGTGCTGCGCGGGGTGACCCCGTCGGCCGCCGTGCCCTGGCCCGAGCCGTGGGGCACGCCGCAGGCGCGGGCCACGCTGATCAGCAACCTCGCCGACGAGGTGGCGAAGGTCTTCGACGCCGGCACCCGCTCCAACGGCCGTGAGGTCAACGCCTGGCTCTCGTGGGAGCAGATCGGCCGTACCTGTATCGAGATGTACCGCGAGGTGCTCAGCCAGGTCCGACCGGCCGCGCGTCGGTGACCGGCCGGCACCGGAGCCCCGACGGCCCGGACCGTCGCCCCGATCGGAGGAACGACCCGATGACGCGCTCCACCAGCCCGGCGGAGTCCACCACGCAGCCCGCGGCGGCGGTCCCGGCGCAGGCGGCTCCTTCGGCGGTGGACCCCGGACCGGCGCATGGCTCGCGGGTGCGCCGGCTGCTGACCAGCCCGTCCCTGATCGCGGTCGTGGTGTGGCTGGTGGCGGCGCCGGTGGCCTTCGTCGCGCCGACCCTGCAGGAGTACGACCCGACGCGGCTGCGCGCCTGGCTCACGGCGCTGTCGCCGCTCTTCCTGGGCGTGCTCGCGTTCGCCGGGCTGGGAGTGTGGCGACGGACCCGCCAGGCCTTCTGGCTCGCCCCGGTCGCCGCGGGGGCGCTGGCGGCGTGGACGATCTTCGCGCTGCGGATCGCGGTGCGCGGCACCCCGATCCCGTTCGGCGGGCTCTGGGGCGACTCGGGCCGGCTGGTCGCGGCGGCCACCCGCTATCAGGCGAGCCCCGCGATCGCGGACGCCTGGATCCCCGGCCTCAGCGCCGAGTACCCGCCCCTGTTCCCGTGGCTGATCGGCCGCACCGCGGCGCTGCTCGACACGCCGGCGTGGCGGCTCGTCGCCGACTTCGAGATCCTCTTCGTCTCGCTGACGGTGCTGGTCGCGTTCCTGCTGTGGCGCACGCTCACCCCGACCTGGGTGGCGTTCGCGGTCGCGGCGGCCACGTTCCTGCCCGCGGCGTTCCCGTCGAAGGCGTACCAGACGATCACGCTGGCGGTCTTCATCCCGTGGGTGCTCGCCACCCTGGGCCGCCCGCCTCGGGGCCGTTGGCACTGGCTGGCCTCGGGCGCGCTCGCCGGCTTCATCGTGCTCACCTACTACGGATGGGTGCTCTGGGGGGCGTTCGGCCTGGTCGCGCTCGCCTGGCACATCTGGCGCACCGAGGCCGACCGGCGCGCGTACCTCTGGTACCTGGCCAAGGTGGCCGTGGTCGCGGCCGTGGTCAGCGCCGTCTACGTGGTGCCGTACGTCTGGGGTGCCCTCGCCCAGCCCGGCCAGACGGTCGGCGACCTGAACCCGGGCCCCGACATGCACCAGGGCCTCTTCCCGTTCCTGGAAGGCCCGTTCCCGGCACTCGCCGTGCTGCAGTGCATCGGCTTCGTCGGCCTGGTGTGGCTCGCGCGTACGCAATGGTGGGCGAAGGGTCTGCTCGCGCTCACCCTGTCGGCCTACGTCTTCCGGTTCGTCTTCTCCGCCTACTTCGTGGTCACCGAGCACAGTGCGCTGGCGGGCTACGCGAGCCGGCTCTCCCACGCGACCCTGGTGATCGCGGGTGTGCTGGTGCTGGTCCACGCCGTACCGCTGCTGGTGGAGCGGCTGCACGTCGCGCCCCCGCGCGAGGTCCTCGTCCTCGCCCTCGCCGTGTTGGTCGCCTGGACCGGATTCATCCTCACCAAGGACTGGCTGCCCGGCACCAACGGCCGGTACAGCGACTACACCCAGCTGGCGCTGGCCGAACCACGCACGGACGCGGCCGAGCTGTACAACGCGGTTTCCGTGCCGCCGTCGGCATGGTTCCCGGCCGACGCGATCCGGGCGGTCGGCGAGCGGGCGTACGGCCCCGACGTGGCCCACCACCTGAGCCTCTCGGCGGACGAGCGCCTGTACGCGTACCTGCCCTGGGCCGGGTACGCCGTCAACGAGCGGGGCGCGGCACCCGGGCGGGCACGGATGATCGACCGCTACGACGAGATCCACACGCTCGCGCAGACCAGGGATCCGGACCAGTTCAGCCACGCCAGCGCCACCACCCCCTTCGGCGCCATCGACATCTTCGTGCTGCGCCGCACGGAGGCGGGCTGGGTGTGGGAGGGCAACACCGGCTTCGACGCCCCGATCGTCACCGAGGTCTTCCAGCCCAGTCAGTTCCAGGCCAGCGACTGGGACGTGACCATCCTGTACGGCAGCGACTACGTGATGATCACCCGCCGGTCGTAGCTGCCGGCGCCCCGGCGGAGTCGCCCCGGGCGCGGGCGGCGGCGACGACCGTGCGCAGGTCGCGAGCGAGGACCACGGCGCCGACCAGCGCGAACGCGAGCGCCAGTCCGATGTCGAGCAGAACCCGACCGGTTCCACCACCGCCGGTGCGGTCGACCAGCAGACCGGCACCGGTCGCCAACGCCACCACGGCGACCGCGGTCGCGACCGGACGGGTCCAGGCCATGGCGAACTGTCGCCAGACGGCGACGATCGGACCGGCCGCACCGACCACGACGGCGAGCAGGTACGCCAACGCCACGCCGGTGCCCCCCAGGCCCACGCCGAGGGGCACCAGGGCGACCAGCCCCACGACCGCTCCCGCCACGGCCGAGAAGACCGGGATCCGCACCTGTCGACGCGAGCCGCTGGAGAGCGCGTTCACCGCGCCGACCTGCACGACCGCCAGGTAGGTGGCGAGCAGAATCCACTGCAGGACCGCCGCGTCGTCGGCGTAGTCGGCGCCGCCGAACAGGATCATCGCCTCGCGGGCCAGCGTCGCGGCGGCGGCGAAGAGCGGGGCCAGCACCACGAACAGCGCCCGGGTGGTGAGGTCGGCGTGCCGGCGCACGGCGTCGACATCGCCGGCCCCGTGGGCGTGGGCCATGGCCGGGAACAGCGCCATCGAGAGTGCGCGGGGCAGGAAGTAGAGCGGGGTGACCAGCACGATCGCCGCACCGAACGCGGCGACCTCGTCGGCGGAGGTGAAGCGTCCGGCGAAGAACGGCAGCAGTTGCAGCAGGCCGGCGCTGGCCAGGCCGCCGACGCTGGCCAGCACGATGAAGCCCGTCATCTCGCCGCGGTCGGCCACCCCCACCGACGCGGTCGGCTCACCGGCTCGGCGGCGCAGCACCACCAGCGCGCCCACGGCCAGCACCGCGTAGCCCACGGTCAGCGGCAGCAGATAGACGTGGGCGCCGGCCAGCACGATGGCGACGGTCGCGCCGATCGCGACGGCCGACCCGGCGATCTCCAACCAGGTGTAGGCGACCACACGGTCGAAGCCGTACAGCTCGCCCTTGGCCACGCTGTAGGTCGCGAAGACCGCGGTGAGCACCCCGGTCGCCGCGGCTTCCGACCAGGTCACGCCCGGTACGGTCCGCGCGAGCAGGGCGACGACGAGACCCAGACCGGCGGCGCTGAGATAGCCGATGGCCGTCAGCCACCGGTAGACGGATCGGGCGGTGGCCGGGTCGCCCTTGCCCCGGTGGTAGGGGATGAACTTCGAGGCCGCGCTGGCCAGCCCGCCGGGCAGGAAGAGGCTGGCGGTCATGACCAGGCCGACCAGGATGGCCACCTCGGCGTAGGTCGACGGGCCGAAGGCCCGGGTGATCAGCGACGCGTGCACGAGACGGGTGCCGCCGAGCGCGACCAGGCCGACCATCGCGAGCATGCCGGAGCGGACGACCGCCGGTCCGCGCCGGCCGCGACCGGCCGCCACGGGACTCGCCGCGGAGGAGAGCGCCTGGTCCGCCACGTTGATTCCTCCGCCCTCGCGCGCTGTTGCCCTCGACGCGATTCTCGCCGCCGCGGCGGCGGCGCTCGGGCATGCCCGCCAACCCTATCCGTGGGTGTCAGCGCAGCAGCTTGGAGAGCCGGCGGTCGGCGAGCGGCTTGCCGCCGGTCTGGCAGCCGGGGCAGTACTGCAGGCTCGAGTCGGCGAACGAGACCTCGCGGATGCTTTCGCCGCAGACCGGGCAGGGCAGGCCGGCACGGTTGTGCACGCGCAGGCCGGACTTCTTCTCGCCCTTGAGGTTCGCGGCGCCCTGGCCGACGAGTTGCGCCAGCGCCTCGGTCAACGTGGCCCGGGTCGCCTCGTGCAGGGTCGCCAGTTGCTCGTCGGTGAGCTTGGTCGTCAGCGCGAAGGGCGACAGCCGTGCCCGGTGCAGGATCTCGTCGGAGTAGGCGTTGCCGACACCGGCGATCACCTCCTGATCGGTGAGCATGCCCTTGACCTGACCGCTGCGGGAACGCAGGCGCGCGCTGAACGTGGCGAGGTCGGACTCCAGGGCGTCCGGGCCCAGCTTGGCGATGCCGGGCACCAGCAAGGGGTCGGTCACCAGGTAGGCCGCCAGCCGCTTCTGCGTGCCCTGCTCGGTGAGGTCGAAGCCGGCGGCCGGCGCCGAGGCCGGGGCGTCCGGGCGGGGCTCCAGGCGCACCCGCAGCGCGATGGGACCCTTGCCCGGCTTGAGCGGCGCCGGCGGCAGCGCGTCGCGGTAGTGCAGCCATCCCGCCCGCGACAGGTGCACCACGAGGTGGAGGTCACCGACGACGAGGTCGAGGAACTTGCCGAAGCGTCCGGCTCCGGTGATCTCCCGACCGTGCAGGGCGGTCGGCGGAGGATCGAACGTCTTCAACGCACTGATCGCGGCGATCTCGACCCGCGCGATGCGCTGACCGACCACACGGGAGCGCAGGTCGGCGGCGAGCGCCTCCACCTCGGGCAGTTCGGGCACCCCGCAACGGTACCCGCAGAACCGGCCGGCCCGGGACGCCGGCAGTGTCGGACGTCTTGAACATTCCTCGGCATCGAGTAACCATGTCGTAACCGTGCGTTCCAGAGGAGTGATGCGCGATGCGAGTAGCAGACGCGATGACCACGGTCGTCCTCACCGTCGGCCCCGACCACACCCTGCGGCAGACGGCCCGCATGATGACCGCCAAGCGGGTGGGCTCCGCCATCGTCGTCGATCCCGAAGGCTCCGGCGTCGGCATCATCACGGAACGGGACGTGCTCTACGCCGTCGGCGCGGGACTCGACCCGGACGTCGAACGCACGCGGGACCACCAGACCGCCGAAGTGGTGTACGCGTCGCCGGACTGGACGGTCACCGAGGCGGCGCGGGCCATGGTCCGCGGCGGGTTCCGGCACCTGGTCGTGCTCAACGGCGACGAGGTGCTCGGCGTGATCTCGGTGCGCGACGTCCTGCGCGTGTGGGCTGAGCAGCAACAGGTCGTCCCCGCCTAGCGCTGGTCCCCACGCGCCCGTCGCCATGGGGTGCTCGGACAGCGACGGGGCCGGCCCGCCGCAGCGGACCGGCCCCGATGTGCCGTGCCGGGCGCCGACCGTCAGGCCGGCCGGCCGTAACTGTGGATCGGTGGGCCGTAATCCATCTTGGTCATCCGGACGACGTCGCCCGACCGGGGCGCCTGCATGACCTTCCCGTCGCCCACGTAGATCGCCACGTGGTGCAGATCGCTGAAGTAGAAGACCAGGTCGCCGACCTGCAGATCGGCCCGGTCGACGTAGGGCATGGACCGGCGTTGGGCCGCCGCGTTGTGCGGCAGGTAGACGCCCACCTGGCGCCAGGCCGACATCGTCAGGCCGGAGCAGTCATAGCCACTGGAGCTCGCGCCGGCCCAGACGTACGGGATCCCCGCCTGGGCACACGCCCACGCCGCCGCCTTGTAGCCGTTGGTCGGCTCGTACGTCGCCGGGCAGGGCCACGGGCGCAGCGAGCCGGTGCCGTTGGTCTGGGCGTAGGTCGACCGGCGCAGGTTCTGCAGCTCGTTCAGGCGGGCCTCGATGGCCGCCTTGCGCTGGGCCAGCTCCGCGTCCTGTGCCTTGAGTTCCTCGACGAGAGCGTCGATGGGCGCCTTCTGGGCTTCGTAGTCGCGCTTGAGCGCGACGACGTCGCGCAGCTCGCGCTGCTGACTGACGGAGAGCACGTCCAGGTAGGTGAGGCGGTCAGCCACGTCACCGGGCGTGCCGCCGGCGATCATCGCGGCGAAGCCACCGACGGACGAGCCGCGGTAGACCTGAGCGGCGATGAGACCCACCCGGTCCTGCGCCTGCGACAGGCGGTCGGCCAGCGGCTTGATCTGCGCCGCGAGTTCGGCCTGCTTGGCCTTGTTCTGCTCGTAGCGCTCGTGAACCTCGTTGTACTGCTCGATGAGCGGCTCGGACTCCTCCCAGACCTTGGTGATCTGGGCCTCGATCTCGCTGACCGACGGCTCGGCGTGCGCCGCCGAACCGGGCAACAGGACGAGGAGCGCCCCGGCGGCCGCCACCAGGGCAACCCGCACGCGACTCCGGGCGAGACCGACTCGAGGGGGTACCACGCGTGTCCCACTCCTTAGCTCCGCACCGCCGACCGGGCGACTCGCAGACGGGTGGCGCGGAGGCGTTCCCGTGGCGTTCGTTCGCGGACCGACCGTTATCGATGTCTGGTGCCGCGATCCCGGCTCGCCGTAACTGGCCAAGGGTGATCGCGAGGGGTTCGCGGAGGGAGTCTCGTGCTTCCCTCGGTGCCCGTGGCGCGTGATCGACGCTGATCCGGCAGCGTGCTGGCGGCGATGAGGCGGGGCCCGGCCGCGGTCGGGGGTCGACCATGCGACAGCCGGACAATGCCTCACATTAGGCGTCAAGGACGGCGCTGGCAAGCCTCGCGGCCGTCACACCACGTCGGACTCCCGAACCGACGCGGCAGCGCCGCCGGGCGCACTCAACGCGGCAGGCGCATTCGATGTGGCGGGCGCGGCGGGCACCAGCACGCCGAGCACGTCATGCAGGGTCAGCACACCCAACGGGCGCTGACCGTCGCTGACCAGCACCATGTGCCGCCGGTTGCGTCGCATCGCCAGCAGGAGATCGCCGAGCGTCCGCTGTGGACTGACCACGTCGAGGCGGCGGATCAGCCGCACCGGAATGGGCGCGAGCCGGCCCGGCAGCCCGATCACGTCCTTGACGTGCACGAAGCCCACCACCCGCCGGGTCGGCGCGTGCACCACCGGAAACCGCGACCGGCCCGTCCGCGAGGCGAGCAACTCCAGATAGGCCGGCGACACGTCCAGCGGCACAGTGGTGATCTCGGCCCACGGCCGCATGGCGTCGGCGGCGGTCCGGGTACGCAGCGCCAGCGCCCCCTCGATCCGCGCGTACTCCTCGGGTTCGAGCAGGCCCTCCGACCGAGCCTGGGTGACCAGGTTCGCCAGCTCGTCGGCGGTATAGACGGTCTTGACCGCGTCCTCGGCCTCGATGCGCCACAACCGCAGCACCGAGCGGGCCACCCACTTCAGTGCCACGAGGACCGGACGTGTCGCCAGGCAGAACCAGAGCATCGGCGGGCCGAGCCACAGCACCGCCGCCTCCGGACCCGCCAGCGTCAGGTTCTTCGGCACCATCTCGCCGATGACGGTGTGCAGGTAGACGACGACGATCAGGCCCAGCGTGAAGGCCACCGGGTGCACCGCCGACTCCGGCAGGCCGATGCTGGTGAACGGCCCCTCCAGCAGGTGGGCGATGGCGGGTTCGGCGATCGCACCCAGGCCCAGGGAGCAGATCGTGATGCCCAGCTGTGCGCCGGCGACCATCAACGGGATGTCGTTCATGGCGCGGATGGCCGCGCGTGCCCGGGCGCTGGTGGCCGCCATCGGCTCGACGACGGTGCGGCGCGCCGCGATCAGCGCGAACTCGGCCCCCACGAAGAACCCGTTGCCCAGCAGCAGCACGAGGGCGACGACGAGCGGGATCATCACGTCTCCTCGACATCCGGCTCGGGCGCGACCACGCGCACCTGTTCGACCCGACGTCGGGCGACCTCGACCACCGTGAACTCCCAGTCGCCCTCACGGACCGTCTCCCCGGCCACCGGGATGTGTCCCAGCCGCGCCATGAGGAAACCGGCCAGGGTCTCGTAGGGACCCTCCGGCAGCCGGAACCCGGTGACCTCGGCGAGCTCGTCCTCGCGCAGCACACCGTCGACGAGGAAGGTCCGGGCACCGCCCGAGACGGTGACGGCGGCCCCACGGGGCTCGCCGAGCTCCAGGTCCGGAGCGGGCGCGAGCGGGTCGAGGATCGCCTCGGCGGCGGGCCCCACGTCGTGCTCGTCGGCGATGTCGCCGACGAGTTCCTCCACCAGATCCTCGATGGTGACCACGCCGTCGGTGCCGCCGTACTCGTCGACCACGATCGCGATGTCGGCGCCCGCGCCCTGCAGCGTCGCCAGGACGCCGTCGAGATCCAGCGACTCGGGCACCAGCACCGGCTCGCGGGCGACCGCCCGGACCGGGGTGTGCGCCCGCGCCCCCACCGGCACGCCGAAGGCGTCGATGACGCTCACGACGCCCACGATCGAGTCCAGGGTCTCCTCATAGACCGGGAACCGGCTCTTTCCGGTCTGCCGGACGAGTTCGAGCAGGTCGTCGACCGTCTCGGTCGCCTCGATGCCGGCCACGTCGACGCGCGGGGTCATCGCCTCGGCGGCCCGCTTGTCGCCGAACCGGATCGTGCGCCGCAGCAGCACGGCCGTCTCCTCGGGGAGGGCACCGGCCTTCGCCGAGTAGGCGGCCAGCAGCCCCAACTCTTCCGGCGAGCGCGCGCTGGCCAGCTCCTCCTGCGGCTCCACGCCGACCTGGCGCACCAGCCAGTTCGCCGAGCCGTTCAGTGCCCGGATCAGCCAGGCGAGCGCCGTGGCGAACAGGCGCATCGGCCCCGCTGTCATCCGGGCCGACGGCATCGGCCGCGCGATCGCGGCATTCTTCGGCACCAGCTCGCCGAAGAGCATCGAGAACAGGGTCGCGACGGCCAGCCCCAGGAAGCGGGCGACGGTGTCGCCAGCGCCACCGAGCCCGCCGAGCAGCGGTCGGATCAGCGAGGCCAGCGCGGGCTCGGCGAGGTAGCCCGTGAGCAGGGCCGTGATGGTGATGCCGAGCTGGGCACCGGAGAGGTTGAAGGAGAGCCGGTGCAGTGCCCGACGCACCGTCCGGGCAACCGGGTCACCGGCCTGCGCCGCGGCATCGACGGCGGCTCGGTCGACCGTGACCAGCGAAAACTCGGCCACCACGAAGAAGGCGTTGCCCGCGGTGAGAAGGACGAACGCGACGAGCGGCGCAGCGACCGCTAAGACACCGGCGTCGATGGTGTTTCACCCCGCTGGCGATTCTGACACAGCGCGCGCCGGTCGAGGCGGCCAGGGGCTTGTCGCCATCGACGAAAACCGGAGATGCGGACCCCGGCAAAGGAGGACGGTCGCGATCCTGATCGGCTGGAACGCCGGCTCGAACTGACCGCGGGCGCCGTCCGTACGGACAGACCGTACGGACGACGACGCGCAGGGCGCGGCACACGAGCGACCCACCCGCGGCCGCGCCGCAACGGCTAGGCGCCCCCGCGCACGCTGCGCAGCAGCACGGTGGCGACGTCGACCACCTCGACCTCGGCCTGTGCCTCGCCGGCCGACTTCTTCTGGGTCAGGCCGTCGCCCAGCATGGTCAGGCAGAACGGGCAGGCGGCGGCGATCGTCTTCGCCCCGGTGCCCAGCGCCTCCTCGACCCGCTCGACGTTGATCCGCTTGCCGATGCGCTCCTCCATCCACATGCGCGCCCCACCGGCGCCACAGCAGAAGGAGCGCTCCGCGAAGCGGCCCATCTCCACGAATCCGTCGCCCTCGGCGGTAGCGCCGTCCACGGTGACCGTGGCGAGCAGCTCCCGCGGCGGGCTGAAGACGCGGTTGTGCCGACCCAGGTAGCACGGGTCGTGGTAGGTCACCCCACCCTCGACCGGGCTGACCGGCTTGAGCCGCCCCGAGGCCACGAGCTGCGCCAGCAACTGCGTGTGGTGGATGACCTCCAGGTCGAGGCCGAGTTGGCGGTACTCGTTGGCCAGGGTGTTGAAGCAGTGCGGGCAGGTCGCGACGACCTTCTTGGTGACCCGGTCACCGAACGCCTCGTTGATCGTCTCCACGTTCTGGGCCGCGAGCATCTGGTAGACGAACTCGTTGCCCATGCGGCGGGCCGGGTCGCCCGTGCAGGTCTCGCCCTCGCCCAGCACGGCGAAGCTCACGCCCGCCTCGTGCAGCAGGGTCGCGACCGCGCGGGTCGTCTTCTTCGCCCCGTCGTCGAAGGCGCCGGCGCAGCCGACCCAGAACAGGTACTCGAAGTCCTCGACCTCGCCCACCCGCGGGACCGGGAAGTCCAGGCCCTTGGTCCAGTCGGCCCGGGTGTTCGGCGGGGCGCCCCAGGGGTTGCCCTTGGTCTCCAGGTTGCGCAGCATGACGCCGGCCTCGGCCGGGAAGTTGGACTCCACCAGCACCTGGTAGCGACGCATGTCGACGATGTGGTCCACGTGCTCGATGTCGACCGGGCACTGCTCCACGCAGGCGCCGCAGGTGGTGCAGGACCAGAGCACGTCGGGGTCGATGACCCCGCCCTCCTCGGCGGTCCCCACCAGCGGGCGCAGCGCCTGCGCCGGGACGCTGCCCGGGACGCGGGGGTAACCGGCCTCGGGCACGGAGTGCTCGTCGCGGTGCGTCTCGCGCAGCAGGGCCTTGAGGTCCACCTCGGGCCCCGGCTTGGCGGTCTCGCCGAGCAGGTAGGGCGCCTTGGCGAAGAGGTGGTCCCGCAGGTCCATGATCACGAGCTTGGGGGAGAGCGGCTTGCCCGTGTTCCACGCCGGGCACTGCGACTGGCAGCGACCACACTCGGTGCAGGTCGCGAAGTCGAGCATGCCCTTCCAGGTGAAGTCCTCGATCTTGCCCTTGCCGAAGACGTCGTCCTCGCCCGGGTCTTCGAAGTTGACCGGCTTGCCGCCCGACATGATCGGCGGCAGCCCACCCAACGCCACCACCTGGTCGCGCTTGGTCAGCACGTTGATCGGGGCCAGCGCGATGTGCAGGTGCTTGGAGTAGACCACGATCACCAGGAAGACCATGATCACGAGGATCTGGGCGAGCACGAAGATCGTCTCGATCGCCTCGTTGGCCCCGTGCCCGAGCGGCGCCAGGACCTTCGCCGTCGCCATCGACGCGAACGCCCACCAGCTGTCACCGAACGGGAAGACGCCGGTGTTGATCTGGGCGCCGCGGTAGAGCAGCAGGGTCAGGATGACCAGGAAGATCATGCCGAGGATCTGCCAGGCGGCGCCGATGTGCGAGCCGTAGAAGCGCGACGAGCGCTCGATCTTGGCGGGGTCCTGGCGACGGCGCAGCACGGCGAAGGTGGCGAGGCCGGCCAGGACCGCGACCGCGAAGAAGTCCTCCAGGAAGCCGACCACGGCCCATCGACCGATCAACGGGATGTGGAAGTCCTTGTCGAACACCGCGCCGTAGGCCTCGACGATGGTCAGGCCCAGCACGAGGAAGCCCCAGAACGTGAAGGCGTGGGCGAAACCGGGCACCGACCAGCGCAGCAGGCGCTGCTGCCCGATCACCTCGCGCAGCTCGGTCATCAGCCGCTGCGGGATGTCGGCGATCCGGCCGGGCGCCGGTTGCCCGGACGAGATCAACTTGTACAGCCACCACACCCGCCGGCCGGCGATGGCCAGCGCGATCGCGCTGCCGCCCAGACCGATGATCAGGCGCCACCACATCATCTTGGGGGTCCTCCGAGTCCACGCCTCAGGTCTCGCCACGGACCATCCGGCCGGTCCTGGGGTTCGAGATTGGCCCTGAGCCTAAGTGCTTGCGGTACCAAGGCGTAACGTGACGTGACTCGCAGGATTTGTCCACCGATGGTGAAGTTATCCACAGCCTGTGGACAGGGTTGGGGAAAACTACACAGTTGTCATTAGCGCGCACTCCGACGGCCGACCCGACCCCGAGCCGGCCAGGCGGTGCCCCAGGGCCGTGGCGCACGCGACGCGGCCCTGAACCGGGACTACCGCCAGCGCGTGAGAACCGCCAGCGACGCGACCATCGCGCCGAACCCGATGACCAGGTTCCAGTAGGTCAGCTCCGCCAGGAAGGCGAAGGGCTCGCCGAGATCGAACCACTGCCCGGTGAGGTAGTAGGTGACCAGCCAGCCGATCGCGAAGACGATCAAGCCGACGGCGGTCGCCGGGACCCAGGTCGGACTGGGCTTCTTCGCCGCCGCGGCAGCCTGCGGACGCAACTCCGCTGGCGGGGTGTAGATCTTCTTCTTGCGGACGCTCGACTTGGGCACGGTCTCTCCTGACGGGGGTTGCCTTGACCGTTCGGGGGTCACCCCAGACATCCGCCTTTGGGGGCGAAAGTCCGATCTCATGGCCGATCGGCCGGTGGCGACCCGGCGACCCTGAATAATGGTCGTGCACCAGCGTAGTCAATGCTCGGCAATGGCGCAGGAGGGGGAGCGTGGGCGGTGAATGAAGGCAGGGGCGCCGACCCTCGGAATCCGGCACCGGACGAGACCGCCGTGCTCGACGCGCGGCAGCTGCGGGCCGGGCATCCCGCCTGGGACAGCGCACTGACCGAGACCACCATCCTCCCCGCGGCCGAGACCACCATCCTTCCCGCGGCTCAGTTCGCCGAGCCCGCCGACGCACCGACCGTCGTCCTGCGGGCCGTCGCCCCGGACCCCGACTCCGCTTTCGCCGACCCCGCCTTCGCCGGTACGCCGGTGCCGGGCCGCACCCGCGCCTACGACACCACTCCGGGCAAGCCCGGCTACCGGGGCCGGCACGGCAACGGGTTCATCACCGCACTGATCGACCTGCCGAAGAGCCTCTGGTCGCAGGGGCCGGAGCCGCCCGGAGGGTCCGGCGCAGCGTCCGGCACCGCCGACGGCGTTCCGCCACCGCGCTCCACCGGCCGGACCATCGTCCGCGGCATCGGTGAGATCATGATCACATTGGGCCTGGTGGTGCTGCTCTTCGCCGGCTACGAGGTCTGGGGCAAGGCGGCGATCGTCAACGATCACCA
>Ga0164243_10003959_pt1 | contig 23396 bp, 21 predicted proteins | sample OricompcompostOP_FD_108781 | JGI IMG/M metagenome (GOLD analysis project Ga0164243, IMG submission 108781) | Organic Plus compost microbial communities from Emeryville, California, USA - Original compost - Organic plus compost (OP) | ecosystem: Engineered > Solid waste > Mixed feedstock >...
ACTCCTGTGCGCTGTCCATGGTCGTGTCCTCCTCAGCTGTGTACGTGCAGTGGCTTGCCGGCCAGGGCAAGGTGTGCTTCGCCGAGGGCCTCGGTCTGGGTCGGGTGGGCGTGGATCAGCGGAGCGACGTCCTCCGGGAACGCTTCCCAGTTGTAGATCAGCTGGGCTTCGCCGATCAGTTCGCCGACCCGGTCCCCGACCAGGTGCAGGCCGACGACCGGCCCGTCCGGCGCCTTGATCACCTTGATCGCGCCGGAAGTCTTGAGGATCTGGCTCTTGCCGTTGCCGGCCAGGTCGTACGTGAAGGTCTGCACGTCCGAGCCGTAGCGCTCCTTCGCGGCAGCCTCGCTCAGGCCGACGGAGGCGACCTCGGGGTGGCTGTAGGTGACGCGCGGGATGCCGGCTTCGTCGATCGCCTTCGGCTCCAGGCCGGCGATCTCCTCGGCGACGAAGATGCCCTGGGCGAAGCCGCGGTGCGCGAGCTGCAGGCCGGGGACGATGTCGCCGACGGCGTAGACGTTCGGCAGGTTGGTGCGCAGGCGCTCGTCGGTGATGACGAAGCCGCGCTCCATCTTGACGCCGGCCTCCTCGTAGCCGTGGCCCGCGGTGTTGGGGCCGCGGCCGACGGCGACCAGCAGCAGGTCGGCCTCCAGCGTCTCGCCGGACTCCAGGGACACGGTCACGCCGTTGTCGTCCTGCTTGGCGCCGGTGAACTTCACGCCGGTCTTGAAGTTGATCTTGCGACGGCGGAACGCGCGCTCGAGCTGCTTGCTGGCGAACTCGTCCTCGGCCGGGACCAGCCGCGGCAGCGCCTCGACGATCGTCACGTCCACGCCGAAGGAGGCCCACACGCTGGCGAACTCGACGCCGATGACGCCGCCGCCGAGCACGACGACCTTCTCCGGGATCCAGTCCAGGGTCAGCGCCTCGTCACTGGCGATGATCCGGCCGCCCAGCTCCAGGCCCGGCAGGGTCTTCGAGTACGAGCCGGTGGCCAGGACCAGGTTCTTGCCCGTGTACCGGGTGCCGTCGACCTCGACGGTGGTGCCGCCGACGAACGTGCCGGTGCCCTCGACGACGGTCACCTTGTGGGCCTTGGCCAGGCCCTGCAGCCCCTTGTAGAGGCGGCTGATGACGCCGTCCTTGTACTTGTGGACGCCGGCGATGTCGACGCCCTCCAGGGTGGTCTTCACACCGAACTGCTCACCCTCGCGGGCGGTGTCGGCGACTTCGGCCGCGTGGAGCAGGGCCTTGGTCGGGATGCAGCCGCGATGCAGGCACGTCCCGCCCAGCTTGTCCTTCTCGATCAGGATGACGGACTGGCCCAGCTCCGCGGCGCGGAAAGCCGCGGCGTAGCCGCCGGATCCGCCACCGAGGATCACCAGGTCGGCGCCAGCGTCGCTCACGTCACTCACTCCTCGCTCGTCAGGCCAGAATCCGGAGAGGGTTTTCGATCATCTCGACCATGGCGTTCATCCACTGGGCCGCGACGACCCCGTCGACGGGGCGGTGATCCACGGACAGGGTCAGGTGGATGACCTTGGCCGCCTCGACCGCGCCCGCCACCACCACGGGCTCGTCCCGGACCGCGCCGACCGCGAGAATCGCGGCATGCGGTGGGTTGATGATGGCCGCGAACTCCTCGACGCCGAACATGCCGAGGTTGGTCACGGTCAGCGTGCCACCGTCCAATGCGGACTGTGGTAGCTGACCCGACCGTGCTTTCTCCGCAAGTTCGCGAATCTCCCGGGAAACAACCGACGGCGGCTTGAGGTCGACGTCACGAATGACGGGGGTGAGGAGCCCGCTGTCCGTGGCGACGGCGACCGCGATGTCCGCTGTCGTGAAGCGGCGCACAGCATCCGCCGACCAGACGACGTTCATGGCGGGCACCCGGCGGTGCGCGCCGGCCGCGGCCTTGACGATCAGGTCGTTGACCGAGACCGGTGCCGGCAGCTGCTCGTTGATCCGGCGCCGCAGGTCGAGCAGTGGCTCGGCGCGGCAGGTCGCGCGGAGGTAGAAGTGCGGTGCGGTCTGCTTGCTCTCGACCAGGCGCGCGGCAATCGCCCGCCGCATCCGGGAATGCGGTATCTCTTCGAAGTTCTGTGCGGGTGGGGCGTCCTCCGGCTGCGAAACCGGGACCGGGCGCCCGGCGTGCTGCTCCGTCGGAACCGGCGGTGCGGGACGGGCGGCGATCGCCGCTTCGACATCCCGCCGGATGATCCGTCCATCCGGGCCGGTCCCGTTCAGCGCCTCCAGTTCGAGACCGGCGTCCTTGGCCATCTTCCTGGCCAGCGGGCTGGCGAAGATCCGCGCGCGTCCGGTGCCGGCCGTGTTCTCGGGATGCCCGGACGCGGGTCGCTCCTCCGGGTCACGCCCGGCGATTCCGAGCTCGCCGAGGAGCGCCTCGACGTTTCCGGCCTTCTCGCCCGGAGCGCCGAGCACGGCGATCGGGGCACCGACTTCGACGGTGCTGCCGGCCGCGACCAGCGTCTTCAGGATGGTGCCGTCGGCTTCGGCCTCGATTTCGACCTGGGCCTTCTCGGTCTCGACGACGGCGATCGTGTCGGCCTTGGCGAACTCGGTGCTCTCGGCGAGCGGCCACTGGGACAGGATGAGCTCCGTGGCACCCGCGGCGACGGCAGGCATGTGCAGCACGGTGGCCATAGGTCACTCCTTGGTTTGTTCGACGCCGTCAGTTCTTGGGGTTGATTTCGCGGAGCTTCACCACGACCTCTTCGGTGCCGGCGATGGCGGCCCGTTCGAGGACCTTGCTGATGCTGGGCGACGCGACGGCGCCGGTGATGCGCTGCACCGGCTGGTCCAGCCAGTCGAACAGCCGGCGCTGGATTTCGTCGGCGAGCCAGGCGCCGTAGGAGGTGCCTTGTGCGCCCTGCTCGGCGATCACGACGTTGTTGGTCTTGCGGACGCTCGCTTCGATGGTGTCCCAGTCGAGGCTCGCGCGGTCCAGCCAGCGCAGGTCGATCACCTCGAGGTCGAGACCGTCCAGCTGCCCGGCGGCTTCCAGGCAGTGGTGCACCATCGACAGGTAGGACAGGACGGTGAGGTCCGAGCCGGTCCGGCGGACCGCGGCCTTGCCGACGGGAATGCAGTAGTCGAGATCTTCGGCCGGAGCCGGGCCGGAAGCGGCGTACAGATCGACGTGCTCGATCACCACGACGGGGTCGTTGCAGCGGAGCGCGCTGTTCATCAGGCCGACGTAGTCGAACGGGGTCGACGGTGCGACGATCCGCCATCCCGGCGCTGTCGTGAAGATCCCCGCGGGATCCATGGAGTGCTGGGAGCCGTACCCGGTGCCCATGGCGACCTTGCTCCGGAGCACGAACGGCACGTCGCTGTCGCCTCCGAACATGTGGCGCGCCTTGCCGATCTGGTTGAAGATCTGGTCGGCCGCCACCCACATGAAGTCCGCGTACATGAACTCGACCACCGGTCGGAAGCGGCCGTCCAGGGCGATTCCGCCGCCGAGACCGGCGAAGGCGTTCTCGCTGATCGGCGTGCCGAGCACCCGGCCGGGGAAAGCCTCCGCCAGGCCCTTGGTCGCACCGTTCGTGCCTCCGTTCAGCCGGTGCACGTCCTCCCCCATCACGACGACGGACTCGTCCGTCGCCATTCGCCGGTGCATCACGTCCGCGACAATGTCGATGAACCTGCGCTCCCGCAGCTCACCGTCGAACGACTCCAGTTCCGCCGTCGGCGCGGAGTCGAACTCCCGCAGATCGCCCCGGATGCCCACATCCACGAAATCGGTGTCGGGCCACTCTTCGGCCCGGATCCGGCGCTGCCCCGGCTTGCCTCCCGGAACCGGCTCCAGCAACTCGTCGCCGATTTCCGACAGGACCGCTTTGGCCCGGGACAGTGCGGAGTCGACCACCTCCTGGGTGATCAGGCCGCGGTCGACCAGCTCGGCAGCCAGACGCGCCAGCGGGTCGCGCGCCCGCCACTGCTTTTCCTCCTCCTTGCTGCGATACCCGAAAGCACTGCCGGGGAAGGGCCCGTTCTGGTGGAAGTACCGGTAGACCTCGGCCTCGATGATGGTCGGGCCGTTGCCGGATCGCATGAAGGCCACGGCCTCCCGCGTCGCCAGGTGCACCGACATCGGGTCCATCCCGTCCACGCGCCAGCTCGGGATGTTGAAACCGAGCCCGCGCGCGGAGAGCCGTGGCTCGCCGGTGGCCTCCTCGACATGGGTGGAGACGGCGTACCGGTTGTTCTCGATGAAGAAACAGATCGGCAGCTTCCACGCCGAGGCCAGGTTGAAGGTCTCCAGGACCGAGCCGATGTTCACCGCACCGTCGCCGAAGTAGGAGATGGACACGGCGTCCGTACCCGCCTGCCGGTGGGCCCAGGCGAAGCCCGCCGCCTGGGGCACACCGCCGCCGACGATGGCGTTGGTACCCATGGCTCCCGCTTCCTGCCACTGCAGGTGCATGGATCCACCTCGCCCGCGGCAGAACCCCCGGGACAACCCGCAGATTTCCGCGAGCGTGCGCGTCAGTACCGAACGGACCTCCTTGGAGATCTCCTCCGCGGGGTCCAGCCCGCCGGGCGCCACGTGACCGAGCGCCTTGGCGAGGAACTGGTGATGGGCGCGGTGCGAGCCGTTGACCGTATCCCTGCTGGTCAGAGTCGCGATGGAGCCGACGGCCCCGCCTTCCTGGCCGATGCTGGAATGCGCGGGCCCGTGGACCAGGCCGGCGCCGGCCAGCTCCAGAACGTATTCCTCGAAGGTCCGGATCAGGACCAGCTGGCTCAGCATCGTCTTGAGCACGGCCGGATCCGCCGCATCCCAGTCGGTGGCCGTGGCCTCGACCTCCACCCACGGTGACGCCGGTTCCAAGGGACGCCGCTCGGTCACACCCAACTCCTCACCACGCTGTGGATCCACTGAAACTCGAGACAGTCGCCGGACTCGCGGTCGAGCACCGGAACGTGTGAGGACACTAGCCGCATCGGATCCATTTGCCAAGCCTTGCTTGTGACCAGATGGAGAAGTTGCAGGTCAACGCGCAGGCACTGCTCGCCCTAGCCCCTCGTCACGCCGATGCGCCTACCAAATGGATCCGATCGCGAATCCGAGTAGGTGCGTGCCACCACGCAGGACGGGAGGGCGTCAGAATCGAGCCAGCCGGCCGCCGAAGCTCGCCGAGCTGACCGGGACCACCCGATCGAGTCGCGTCGACGCCGGCCGCCGGTTTCCGGCACCCACGTACTGCAACGACAGGCAGGTGGTCGCCCGTGGTGCTTGAGGTGGTGATGGATCGGCTGCAGGGGCACACCGCGAGCGGTTCGCGCGACCGGAGCAGCGAGGCAGGTACGGGCGTATGTGTGCGGCTGTTCACGGGGCTTGAAGCGCAAGAATGGCCAGTTGTCCACAGGAGAATCACGGTTCCAGGATGAACAAGAACTCTCCACCGGCTCGGCCGGGGGAAGGGCCCGAACCTTCGCCGCGAGCCGGTGGAGCTGCGGATTCCAGGGAATTAGTCCTTCGCCGGCACCGAAGTGGCAAGCGGTGCCGCGAGAACACCGGAAAGAACCAGACGTCGTTCCTGGTGATCGGACCGGCTCGCACTCTCCACCTCACGGGGCACGATCGATCTCGAATGCGCGGAGGATCACCTCGGAATCGTCGCCATCGTCACCGCGCGCACCGTCGGCATCACCACCACCCGCCACCCGGGATCAACCGTCGTAGGCGCCGTTCTTCCACCGCTCCAGGGTGCGGGTCAGGTACTTGTCGAAGAGGCCGACGAGGTCGACGCCGGGGTCGAGCAGCCACTGGATCTCCAGCCCGTCCATCACCGAGCACAGCAGCCGGATCTCGGCCTCGGCCTTGGCGCGGGTGAGCGGTGGCACCTCGCCCGCCTCGGCCGCGGCGAGCAGGCGCTCGACCAGGTTGTTCACGACGGTGTCGTAGCGCAGGCTGATGAACGGGCGCGCGGGGTGCGCCGGGTGCACCGCCTCGCCGGTGAAGCGGGTGAACAGTTCGAGCAGCCCACGGTGCTCGGTGTGGTAGCGCATGACGTCGCGAAGCCGCTCGAAGGCCGCGAGGCCGCTCTGGCCCTCGCGGGTGATCGCGAGCGTTTCGCTCGCCCACCATTCCAGGACCGCCGAGAGCAGCTCTTCCTTGCTCTCGAAGTGCCGCAGCAAGGCGGCCGGTGAAACGCCGACTTCCGCGGCGATCTGCCGCATGGACGCGCCGTTGTAGCCGTGTTCGGCGAACGCCTTGGCCGCGGCGGCGACGATCTGCTCGCGCCGCTTGATCCCGGTCCGGTACGGACCTCGGCCGCCACTACCCGGCTGCCCCATCCCGACCCGCCCCTCCCGCCGGCTGACGAACCGCTCTTGCATCAAAAGCTATCACCCGTGTACGTTTGGCGAAACGTAAACACCTGATCACTTTTCAGTCGTGCGCCGGCGCACCGCCCTCGCGGCCGTCGGCGACGGCCACGTCGGACGGATCACCCATGCAACCTCTCGGAGTCGCGCTCATCGGCCACGCCTTCATGGGACGCGTGCATTCCCAGGCCTGGCACACCGTCGGCCGGGCATTCCGCCTGCCCCGCCCCGTCGAGCGGACCGTGCTCGCCGGCACCGACAGCATGCGGACCCAAGAGGCCGCCGACCGGCTGGGCTGGGGCCGCGCCACCAGCAGCTGGCAGGAGGCCGTCGCCGCGGACGACGTGCACATCGTCGACATCTGCACGCCGGGCGACAGCCACGCCGAGATCGCCGTCGCGGCCTTGGCGGCCGGCAAGCACGTCCTGTGCGAGAAACCCCTGGCCACGACCGTCGAAGGGGCCGAGACGATGGCCCGTGCCGCCCGGCGCGCCCGGTCTCGCGGCATCGTGGCGATGACCGGCTTCACCTACCGCCGGGTGCCCGCGCTGGCCCTGGCGCGCCGGCTCGTCGAGGACGGACGGCTCGGCGACATCCGGCACTTCCGCGCGCGCTACCTGCAGGACTGGCTGCTCGACCCGGGAACGCCGCATTCGTGGCGGCTGGACCGGACACGCGCGGGAGCGGGAGCGCTGGGCGACATCGGCTCGCACATCGTGGACCTCGGGCAGTACCTGCTCGGTGACCGGCTGGACGGGGTCTCCGCACAGCTGACGACCTTCGTCGACCAGCGCCCGCTCGCCGGCGGAACCGGCCGTGGCGAGGTGACGGTCGACGACGCCGCGATCTTCACCGGACGGTTCGGCAGCGGCGCCCTCGCGACCTTCGAGGCCACCCGGTTCGCCACGGGCCGCAAGAACGCGATCCAGCTGGAGATCAGCGGGACGCGCGGAGCTCTCGCCTTCGACCTGGAAGCGCTGAACGAGTTGCACTTCTACGACGCCACCGAGCGGCAGGCGACTGCGGGGTTCCGCCGGATCCTGGTGACCGAGCCCGAGCATCCCTACCTGACCGGCTGGTGGCCACCGGGGCACGGGCTGGGCTACGAACACGCCTTCACCCACCAGGTCTACGACCTGCTGACCGCGATCGACACCGGCACCGACCCCTCCCCCGGCTTCGAAACCGGGTTGGACGTCCAGCGGGTCATCGCGGCGGTCGAAGCGAGCGCGGCGCGGGCGGGCACCTACGTCCGGATCGACCGGGAGGTGAACCGCTGATGCCCCGTCCGGTCACGCTGTTCACCGGCCAGTGGGCCGACCTGCCCTTCGCGGAGGTCTGCCGTCTCGCCTCCGAGTGGGGTTACGACGGTCTGGAGATCGCCTGTTCGGGCGATCACCTCGACGTCCGGCGCGCACTGTCCGAAAAGGATTACCTGCCCGCGAAACGCGAACTGCTCGATCGTCACGGTCTCGCCGTCTTCGCCATCTCCAACCACCTCACCGGGCAGGCGGTCTGCGACCCCGTCGACGAGCGGCACCGCGCCATCCTGCCGGCCCGGGTCTGGGGCGACGGCGAGGCCGAAGGCGTGCGGCGGCGAGCCTCCGCGGAGATGAAGGACACCGCGCGCGTCGCGGCCGCGCTCGGCGCCAGCACCGTCACGGGCTTCACCGGATCGTCGATCTGGCACACGGTCGCGATGTTCCCGCCCGTCCCCGAGAGCGTGATCGAGCGGGGCTACCAGGACTTCGCCGAACGGTGGAACCCGATCCTCGACGTCTTCGACGCCGAGGGCGTCCGCTTCGCCCACGAGGTGCACCCCTCCGAGATCGCCTACGACCACTGGACGACCTGCCGGGCACTGGACGCGATCGGCCACCGCCCCGCGTTCGGCCTGAACTTCGATCCCTCGCACTTCGTCTGGCAGGACCTCGACTACCTCGGCTTCGCCCGCGACTTCGCCGACCGCCTCTACCACGTGGACTTCAAGGACACGAAGAAGAACCTCAACGGGCGCAACGGCCGCCTCGGCTCACACCTGCCGTGGGGCGACCCACGCCGCGGCTGGGACTTCGTCTCCCTCGGCCACGGCGACATCGACTTCGAGGGCTGCGTCCGCGTCCTGAACGCGATCGGCTACGACGGGCCGATCTCGGTCGAGTGGGAGGACGCCGGGATGGACCGCCTCACCGGTGCCCCCGACGCCCTCGCCAGGGTGCGCGTACTCACCCGCATCGAACCCCCGGCCGCGTCCTTCGACGCCGCATTCCACGCTCCCCACCGATCCACGACCACGGAGTAGAACCTCATGCCACAGATCGGAATCAACCCGCTTCCCTGGTACCTCACGGCCACCGGGATCGTCCTCACTCCCGAGGTCCTGCCGGACGTCTACCGGGCCGTCCGGGAATCGGGCTTCGGCGCCGTCCAAGCCGACATCCCGGCGGGAATGACCGTGCGCGACCTCCAGTCCCTGCTCGGCGAGCACGAGTTGCGTGCCGCGCCGGGGTACTTCTCGGCGACCTTCGAGGAGCCCGCCGCCGAGCAGGCCCGCGCGCACGCCGGGCAGCAGGCCGCGCTCGGCTCGACCGAGGTCTTCGTCGCCGCGGCCCCGGTCCCGGCGCGCATGACCGTCCCGGCCGCCGGTCACGACTTCGACGCCGGACGCCTCGCCACCGTGATCGAGCACCTCGGCCGGGCCTGCGAGGCGATCGTCGCCGAGGGGCTGCGCCCCTGCCTGCATCCGCACGTGGGGACGTGGATCGAGACCGAGCACGAGACCCGCGCGGCGCTGGACGCGATCGACCCCGCGCTGCTCGCGTTCGGCCCCGATGTCGGGCATCTGCGCTGGGCGGGCATGGACCCGGCGGCCGTGATCACGGACTACGCGGAACGGGTCGGCGGTGTGCACCTCAAGGACGTGCACCTCGCGGCCGTCGGGACCGCGCGTGAGCGTGGTGACGACTACCGCACCGCGACCCGGGTCCGCCACGTGTGGACCGAACCGGGGCACGGCGACATCGACCTGGCCGCGACACTCGCGGCTCTGCCGGAGGACTACGACGGCTGGTTCGTCCTGGAGGTCGACGTGCCGGACCGGGGCCGCGATCCCCAGTCCAGCGCGGTGCTGTGCCGCAAATGGGCGAACGAGCACCTGGCCGCGTGGGGGCAGCGATGAACCGCACACTGGGCGTCGGTTTCGTCGGCGCCGGCCCCGTCACGCAGGCCATCCACCTGCCGCACCTGGCCGCGCTGTCCGACCGCCTGCACGTCGCGCACGTGATGGACGTCAACGCCGGAACCGCGGCCGCGGTCGCCGCGCGCGCGGGCGCAGGGACCCGTCACGGCACCTCGGTCGAGGCACTGCTGGACGACGGGGATGTCGACGTCGTCGCGATCTGCAGTCCGCACGCGTTCCACGCCGAGCAGGCGGAAGCGGCGATCCGCGCGGGCAAGAAGGCCGTGCTCGTGGAGAAACCGTTCGCCACCACGGTCGAGGACGCCGAACGCATCGCCAAGCTCTCGACGGAGAGCGGCGTGCCGCTGATCGTCGGCGCGATGCACACCTACGATCCCGCCTATCTCGCCGCCGCCACCCGGTGGGACCAGCTCCCCGCCGAGGCGCGCCACATCCGTTCGGTGATCCAGCTGCCACCGAACGCCCGGTTCGAGGAACTGGCCACCCAGCTGCACGGCACGCCCCCCGGACCGCCCCGGCGGGACCTCAGCGACCCCGGGCAGCGAGCCACCGCGCTCCGCGGTTCCGTGCTCGGCCTGGCGATCCACGACCTCCCCCTCGTCCGGCGGTTCCTTCCCGACCTCGACCGGGTCGGCGAGGCGGACCTGCTGGCCCCGTTCGGCTACCGCATCACCCTGCACGGACCCGATGGCCGCACCGCCGAGCTGCTCGGCCACATGGGCACCGCGTGGCGTCCGGAGTGGACGTTCGAGGTGTGGAGCGCCACCACCGCGCTGCACGCCGGCTTCACCCCCTCCTACGTCCGCGCGGGTTCGGCGGAGGTGTCCCTGTCCACCCCCGGCGGTCGCATGTGCTTCGGACCCGATGGCCGCAACGGATACGAGGCCGAGTGGGTTCACCTGGCCGACCTGGCCTCCGGGGCGGCGCAGCCCCGCCACACCCCCGGCGACCTCGTGGCCGATCTGGCCTACGCCATCGACGTCGCCGACCGGGCCGCCGCGATCCTCAGCACGCAAGGAGCCCCCGCATGACACCGACCGTCCACCTCGACGACGATCTCGACACGCCGAGCACCCGCGCGGTGCTCGCCAGCCTGCCCCGTTCGCTGAAGCCGGGCGGGAACACGGGCGGCATCCGCGCCGTCTCCGGCGACCGCCCGGACTGGCCGGAGCGCGTGCGCACCGCGCTCACCCCCGAGACACGAGCCGTTCTGGTCAGCGAGGTGACGCCGGCCGAGCCCGCGGCGGTGCGCGAGCTGGCGGATGTGGCGACCGTGCCGGTCGTGCTCGACAGCCCCTGGGCGCTGAACCCGGCCACCCTCGGCGCGGCGGGGCAGCTGCGCGCCGCGGCATCGGCGGCGGCGATCATCGAACTCTTCGCGGTCCGGGACGAGGCGCCGGCCAAAACGCTGCTCGCGCAGCTGGCGTTGCTTCGCACCGCGGTCGGCGACGTGACGGATCTGCGTCTGGACCGGCTCGACGCGCACGGCCACCTCGGCTTCGCGCGGCTCGGCACCGTCCCCGTCCAGCTCACCGGCGTGCGCTCCACAGCCGGCGAGGAAGCCCGGCTGGTCCTGCGTGGTGCGGGCGAACAGTGGCGGCTGCAGTTCGGCGACGCGGCACTCGCCCGGCCGGCCGCGGTCACCCGCATCGACGAACACGGGGAACACCTGCTCCCCACCGTGTACGAAACCGCGCTCCGCGCGGCCTGGCGGCACACCCACGCCGCCGCCGAGGGCGTCACCCCGCCCTACACCCTGCGCCGGCTCGCGGACGACCTGTCCCTGCTCCCCGCCGGGGCGCTCGTGCGCTGAGCCCGGCTCGCGCAGCCTCCGGCGCGCGCCTCCATCACCACCGACGCTGATGCGACCTACCCTGGAGTGTCCCGTGACCACCTCACCTCCGAACCCGGCCACCTCCCCCGCCCGCGCCGGCCAGCCCCTGAAACCGGTCGGCTGGGGGTTCATCGCTGCCTACGTGCTCGGGCAGCTGGGCCTGTGGACCGCCCTGCTGACGCCGGTCACGGTGTCGATCTCGCTGAAGATCAGCGACATCGCTCCGGACACCAAGGCCACCGCCCTGAGCCTCGTGCTCAGCGCCGGAGCCGCGGTGTCCATGCTGAGCACACCGATCTGGGGCAATCTGTCCGATCGCACCACCAGCCGCTTCGGCCGTCGGCGGCCCTGGCTGGCCGGTGGCGTCCTCACCGGCACCGCGGGCCTGCTCGTCATCGCCATGGCGACCACCGTGCCCGTCGTCGTGGTCGGCTGGTGCATCGCGCAGGCCGGGTTCAACGCCGCGCAAGCCGCCCTCAACGCGATCCTCCCCGACCAGGTCCCCGAGGAGCAGCGCGGGCGCGTGTCCGGGTTCGTCGGGTTCACGTCCAAGCTCGGCACCCTCGTCGGTACCGGCATCGCCGCGCTCCTCGGAGCCAGCCTCGGCCTGATGCTCCTGGCCCCGGCCGTCTTCGGCGCCATCGCCATCGTCGTGCTGATCGCGGTGCTGCCCGACCGGCCCGCCGACCGCGCGGCCCTCGGCCCCTTCCGGCCCGCCGACATTCTCCGCAGCCTGTGGGTCAACCCGTTCCGGCACCGCGACTTCGGATGGGCCTGGGCCGGACGGTTCCTGCTCTTCCTCGGCTACTCGTTCTTCCTGACCTTCCAGGCCTACGTGATCACCGACCACCTCGGCTACAGCGACGCGCAGGCGCCGGAACTGGTCTTCTACGCCACGCTCACGGCCACCGCGGGCGGCTTCCTCACCGCCGTGTTCGGCGGGCGGCTCTCCGACCGCGTGCAGCGCCGGAAGGTCTTCGTCCTCGTCGCCGCCCTGGTCATGGCCGCCGGCCTGCTGATCATCGGCCTGTCCACCGGGTACGTGTCGTTCCTCGTCGGCGCCACCGTCGTCGGGCTCGGCATGGGCACGTTCCTGGCGGTGGACCTCGCGCTGGTCGCCCGGGTGCTGCCCAACCCCGACAACGCGGCCAAGGACATGGGCGTCTTCCAGATCGCCAACAGCCTGCCCCAGTCCCTCGCCCCGCTCATCGCACCGCTGTTCCTGACCCTCGGCTCCGGCGACGGCAACTACCCGGCCACGTTCCTGGCCGGTGCGGTCTTCGCCGTACTCGGCGCACTGGCCACCCTGCCCATCCGGCGCGTCCCCTGACACAGCGGTCTCGCCGGGCACCCGGACCTGTGACGCCGCAGCCACATCGGTGCACAGGCCGGGTGTCCGGCGACCGTTTTCCGGGACTGATCGCGCCGTGCCGCGCGTCAACTCCGTCCGCGATACGCGATGGCCTCGATCTCGACCAGCAACTCGGACCGGACCATGCCCGCGACCACGGTGCTACGGGCAGGCCACGGTTGCGGGAAGCACTCCGCGTAGATGTCGTTCATCTCCGCGAAGTCATCCCGCCGCGTGAGGAAGACCGTGGTCTTGACCACCGTCTCCAGCGATGCGCCGGCCGCTTCCAGGTTTCTCCGCAGCGATTCGATGGCGACCCGCATCTGGGCGCCGAACCCGTCGGGAATCGTCCCGTCCGCGTCACGTCCGATCTGGCCCGACGTGAACACCCATTCGTCGTGAGACCTGTGGCTGCTCAGGGGGATCGTCGTCATACTCCGCACCTCACTCCACGTGGACCGGTCAGAACACCAACGACGTCTCGGCGAGCGACGCCTCGGCGAGCCGGTCGATCCTGAGTGGATCGATGTCGATGGTGGACGCCCTGCCGTCGATGATCTCTTCGGCGATCACCTGCCCGACCATCGGCGCCTGCATCACGCCGTGGCCGGAGAAACCGCAGGCGTTGATCCACGCAGGCGCATCGGGCATGGCGCCGAGGAAGGGCCGGTGATCCGCGGTGATCTCGTAGGTCCCCGCCCAGGAAGCGGCGTGGTCGATGGGGACGTCTGCCAGCCAGGGGAACCGCTCGACGCCGAGTTCCAGCGCCGACTCCAGCCAGCGCCAGTCCATGCGCGTGGTGTATCCGGGCTCCTCGTCCGGGTTCGCACAGCCCATCAGCAGCCGTGCTCCCTCGCTGCGGAGGTAGAACCCGGAGCGCACGTCGATCGTCATCGGCACCTCCCGGTCGAGCGCGTGCGGCGCGCTGGCGAAGATCATCCGTCTGACGTGCTCGACCGGAACCAACAGGTTCGCCAGAGCCGCCACCTCGCCTGCCCATCCTCCCGCCGCGTTGACGACGTAGCCGGCCCGCAGCGCCGCCTTCGGCGTGCTCAGCACCCACTCGTCGCCGAGCCGCTCGATGGCGGCCACCGGCTGCTGGAAGCAGACGGTGGCGCCCCGTTGGCGGGCGAGGTCCAGGTAGGTCGTGGTGACGACATGCGGGTCAACCACCCCGTCCGCGTGTCCCCAGGTGCATCCGCCAAGCCCCGAGGTGTCGAAGGAGATGTACCGCTGTGCCTGCGAAGGAGACAAGGCGTCGACCGCCGCACCCAGCGAACGCTGCAGTGCCACAGCCTCCTGCTGGGCTTCCCAGGCGTCCTCGGGCACGAGCAGGAGATAGCCCGACGCCCGGTAGCCGGCGTCCACCCCGTAGCGGGACTCGAAGTCACGGTAGGTCTGGATGCTCGACCAGGAGAGCTGGATGTTGGTCGCGTCCGCCCACTGGGTGCGGATCGAGGCGAACGAGCGGCCGGTGCTCTCCATCGCGGGCCCCTCGTTCGCCTCCAGCACGGCGACCCTGGCGCCGCGTTCAGCGAGATGGAAGGCGCAGCTTGCACCGACGATGCCGGCGCCGACGACGGCGACATCCACCTTCTCGGGCAGTGCGAACATCGATATCTCCTCGGGGAAACGGTGGGTGTCAGCCGGCTGTGGTGGTGTCGTCCAAGGGCACCTCGGGGAAGGCACTCACCGGGAACGGCTCAACCTGAGGACTGCGCTGCTGCACCAGGACGCCACCGTCGACCACCAGCCGCGCGCCGGTCACGTAACGGGCGTCGTCGGAGGCGAGGAACACGGCGGGTCCGGCGAGATCCTCGGCGGTGCCACCACGGCCCAGCGGAACCGTCTGGTCACGGCGGCGCAGGGACTCCTCCGGCTCGTTCGGGTCTGTCGCGATCAGGCCGGGAACGAGCGCGTTGACGCGAACGCCGTACGGCCCCAGTTCGAGGGCCAGTCCGCGGGTGAGGGCCTCGATGCCGCCCTTGGACGCGTCGTAGGCGATCATGCCGCGATGTGAGCGCGTGGCGCCGCCGCTGGAGAGGTTGATGATGCTGCCCGAGCGCTTGCGCGCCATGATCGGGGCGGCCTTCCGAATGCACAGGTAGTGGCTCTTGAGGTTCGTGGTGAGGAACTGATCCCACCACTTCTCGTCGGTCTCCAGGAAGTGCCTGCCGGCCCCCATCACCGCGGCGTTGTTCACGAGGACGTCCACGGTGCCGAACTGAGTCAGGGTCGTGTCGAAGATGGCGTCGACCGCCGAGGGGACGCCGACGTCCGCGCCGACGCCGACCGCGGACCCGCCGTCGGCGACGAGGCGCTCAGCGGCTTCCTTCGCGCCGCTCTCGTCGATGTCGGCGAGCACGACGTGCGCGCCTTCGGTGGCGAACCGTGCGGCGATGGCGTTTCCGATGCCGCGGGCGGCGCCGGTGACGATGGCGACCCGGCCATCCAGTCGAGTACTGCTGCTCACTTGTTCTCCTCTTCCAGCGCGTGACGAAGGTCGTTCCACAGGTCTTCCAGGTGCTCGCAGCCGATGCTGAGCCGGAGCAGGGACGCCGGCGCCGACGACCCGCTGTACCGGGCGCGGCGGTCGATGAGACTTTCGATGCCCCCGAGACTCTTCGCGTGGGTGAACACCCGCACCCTGCGGCACACCGCCTCGGCGGTGTCGGCGTCGGCGTTCAGTTCGATCGAGAGCATCGCCCCGAAGCCGTCCATGAAGCGCTTGGCCCGCTCGTGCCCCGGGTCCTCCGGGAGCCCGGCGTAATGCACCGTGCTCACCATCGGATGTGCGGACAGTCGCCGGGCCAGTTCGAGTGCCGTACGCTGCGCGGTCTCGATCCGCAGCGGCAGGGTCCGCAATCCCCGCAGCGCCAGGTACGACTCCAGCGCTCCGGGTGTCGCACCGAGTTGAGCCCGGACGTGCCGCAACCGGGCGTCGTGCCGCTCGTCGCGGGTGCTCACGACCCCCATGAGCAGGTCGCTGTGGCCGCCGATGAACTTGGTCGCGCTGTGCATTGAAAAGTCCGCCCCCAGCTCGAGCGGACGTTGCAGAAGCGGTGTGGCGAACGTGGAGTCGACCGCCACCAGGACCTCCCGCTCGCGCAGCTCGGCGCAGAGCCGGTCCAGCTCGGCGATCTCGATCATGGGGTTGCTCGGGCTCTCCAGCCAGAGCAGTTCCGCGTCCGCACACGCCTTCAGCGTCGCCTCGGTGTCCGAGGTGTCGACCTCGGTCAGCGTGATGCGCCCGCTCTCGGCCCGTTCCCGGAGGAGGCTGCGGGTCCAGGCGTAGCCGGCGGCCGGGCCCACCACCTTGGCGGCGGCGGGCAGCGTCTCGATGATCGCCGTGGTCGCCCCGATACCGGAGGCGAAGGACACCGACCGGCCGCCGTCGAGGGCGCCGATGGCCTCCTCGAAGGCTTCCCAGGCCGGCCCGCCCTGCTCACGCGAGTATTTCCCGCCGTGGAAATTCGATGCGAGGGTCAGCGGCGGATTCAGCGGGGCGTCCGGTGTTCGCGGGCCTCGTCCCGCGTGAATCGCGACCGTGGACCGGTGCAGCACAGCGTCAGTCATGCCCGAAAACTATCGGCCGGCCGTCGGAAAACCTTCCGACAGCTGTCCGAAATCAGGGTGCCGACTTCGGACGGCCGCCCCACGACGCGAACGAAGCCGCTCGCCATGCTGTTGGCCATACCCAGCCAAGGTGACCGAGCAGGAAGACGACACCGATGTCAACTCCCCGCACCACCGCAGCACCACCGAACGACAAGCGTTTTCTCGGAACCGGCCCGGCAGGGATCTTCCGCCGGACGCTGCCGTCGGAAGTCCCTGCCGGAGAACGGATGATCCGCGCGCTCGGGCTCACGCAGCTGACGATGATCGGGGTCGGTGCGATCATCGGAGCCGGCATTTTCAGCCTGGCCGCGGCGGTCGCGCGTGATACCGCGGGCCCGGCGGTGTTGATCTCCTTTCTGGTGGCCGGCCTCGCGTCCCTGTTCGCGGCCTTCGCCTACGCCGAGTTCGCCGGCATGGTTCCGCGAGCCGGCTCGTCGTACACCTACTGCGCGGCCGTTCTGGGCGAAATCGTGGGCTGGATCGTCGGATGGGACCTCCTCCTGGAGTACACCGCGATCGTCGCCGCGGTCGCCATCGGCATGTCCGGTTACCTGGGCTTCCTCCTCGAAGCGTTCGGCATCCACCTCCCGGCCTGGACGCTCGGCGCCCCGGGCACCGGCGCCGGCCACCGGGTCGACCTGATCGCCGTGCTGATCTGCCTGGCCGTGGCGTGGTTGCTCACGCGAGGCACGCGCGCCTCCGCGCGGGTCGAGACCATCCTGACGATCGTGAAGATCGTGATCGTGCTCGTCATCGTGGTCGTCGGCTTCACCAAGGTCGACTTCGCGAACCTGCAGCCGTTCGCACCCTTCGGCGTGAGTGGCGCCCTCGCCGGGGCGTCGACGGTCTTCTTCGCCGTGTTCGGCTACGACGCGCTCAGCACCGCCGCGGAGGAGTCGCGGGACGCCCAGCGGCAGTTGCCCAAGGCGATGTTGCTGGCGCTGGGCATTTCGATGGTTCTCTACGTCCTCGCGTGTCTCGTACTGACCGGCATCCAGCGCTACTCCGACCTGGACCGGGACAGCGGCTTCTCCAGCGCCTTCGCCAGCGTCGGGCTGGGCGGGCTGGCGAACGTCATCGCGGTCGGCGCGGTCGTCGGCATCGTGACCGTGACGTTCTCCTTCATGATGGGCGCCTCCCGCATCGGGTACGCCCTCAGCCGCGATGGGTTGCTGCCCAAGGGTTTCAGCCGCCTGCACCCCAAGCGCAAGGTGCCGACGCGGGCCACCTGGACGATCGGCGTGGTCAGCGCCGCGATGGCGGGCCTGTTCCCCATCGCCGAGATCGCCGAAATGATCAACATCGGCGTGCTGATGGCGTTCGTCCTGGTCTCCGCCGCGGTCGTGGTCCTGCGGCGCACCAAGCCGGACCTCAAGCGGTCCTTCCGGTGCCCGGCCGTTCCGCTGATCCCGATCTTGAGCATCGTGTTCGCCGTCTGGCTGATGACCTACCTGCGGTGGGAGACCTGGGTCCGCATGGGCGCGTGGCTTGCGATCGGCCTGCTGGTGTACGGCTTCTACAGCTACCGCAACACCCGGAAGGTCATCCCGGGCGGCTCCGTGCAGTGGGAAGAAGAGGAACGGAAATGAAAGCGATCCCCCAGTGGCGGCTGCGCGCGGCCTTCGCGCAGCGACTGTCCGATATGTACGGACGAGAGGTGCCCGCGTACACCACGCTGGTCGAGGTCTCGCGCGAAGTCAATGATCACGTCCTGCGCACCACCGGCGCCGATGCCGAACGATTCGGCTCCATCGGCCGGGTGACGGCCGAGCGGCATGGTGCGATCAGGGTCGGCACCCCGCGTGAGCTGCGTGAGGTGGCGAGGATCTTCGGCGCGCTCGGCATGCATCCGGTGGGCTTCTACGACCTCCGCGCGGCGTCCGCCAGCGCGGTTCCGGTCGTCTCCACGGCGTTCCGGCCGATCGAGCCGGACGAGCTGGCACGCAACCCCTTCCGGATGTTCACCTCCATGCTCACGCCGGACGATCCGCGGTTCTTCGACGCCGATCTGCGAGCGCGGCTGGAGGCGTTCCTGGCAGGTCGCCGGCTCTTCTCGCCCGAGCTGCTCGGACTGGCCGAAGTCGCCGAGCGCGACGGAGAGCTGCCCGAAGTCGACGCGCAGCGCTTCCTCGACCTCGCGGTGGGCTCGTTCGAGCTGAGCACCGAGCCGATCGACCGGGTCTGGTACGAGGAGCTGGAGAAGGTCTCCGCGGTCGCCGCCGACATCGGAGGGGTGCGCAGCACCCACGTCAACCACCTCACCCCGCGGGTACTCGACATCGACGACCTCTACCGGAGAATGTCCGGCCGGGGCATCCGGATGATCGACGACATTCAAGGCCCTCCAGGCTGGAACGGGCCTGACGTCCTGCTGCGCCAGACCTCGTTCCGTGCGCTGTCGGAGCCGCGTGTGCTGCGCGAGCCCGACGGCAGCCTCACCCGCGGCTCCCTGCGGGTTCGCTTCGGCGAAGTCGAGGCACGAGGCATCGCGCTCACCCCGGCCGGCCGCGCCCGCTACGACGCGTTGCAGGAGGAGATCGACGAACGTGCCGCCGGACGGCCGGGCGCGGACCGGGCCGAGCTGGCTCGCGAAGTCTGGGAGCGGGGCTTCCCGGCCACGGAACGCGGTCTCGTCCAGCACGAACTGGCGTACTTCGAGTACCGGCCGCTCGCCGAAGGGCCGCTTCCGGCCGGCGCGAGTCTGACCGAACTCCTCGACCAGGGCCTGATCGCCGCCGAACCCATCACCTACGAGGACTTCCTCCCCCGCTCGGCGGCCGGCATCTTCCAGTCCAACCTCAGCGAAGAGGGCATTCGTGACGACGGCCAGCAAGAGGCCCACTACGACGCGGAGTGGTTGTCCGTCACGCTGGACCGGCACGTGCACGACCCGTTCGAACTCTACGGACGGCAGCAAGCCCGCTCGGTCGAGAAACTGTTCCGGGACGCCGGCCGACCTACACTGACGACGTGACAGCAGCGACCGGCGGCGATCTCTCGGACGAAGGCGTCCAAGAAGGGGTGGACCTGTTGGAGGTCGCGCTGGGCCGGCCGGTGATCCTCGAGGACACCGAACTCCGGCCCCTCGCGTACAGCAGGCAGCCCGACGACATCGACGGCGCACGTCTGCACGTGATCCTCCATCGCGGAGTGCAGCCCGAGTTCCTCCGCGCCTACCAGAGCCTGGGGATCAGCTCCGCCCGGGGACCGATGTGGACACCGGCGCTCCCGGAGTGGGACGCGGAGTCGCGGCTCTGCGTCCCGGTCCGGAAGGGCCGCACTCTGCTGGCCTACCTCTGGGTGCTCGCCCCCGAGGGTTCACTGACGGAGCAACAGGTCGCCACTGCCGCGGGCACCGCGTCGTTCATCGCGACGGCACTCGACGCCCAGCGCAGGCAGCGCCGGGCAGCCGAGCAGAGCAACCAGATGGTGCTGGCCAGACTGCTGGGCAGCGACTGTGAGCAGGCCAACCTCGTCGCCCACCTCGCCACCGCCGACAACCTGCCACCCGACAGCCGGGTGCTGGTTTCGGCTGTCGAGTCTTCGGCCGGGCCGACGGGCGATCAGGACGTGATCGACCTGGCTTTGCAGATCAAGGAACGGCTGCCGCGAATCCGGCTTCCCGTGCGCTGGCTGGTGCACGTGAGCAGCCGGCCGGGTGTGCTCGCCGTGCTGGGTCCCGCGGCGTCCGTGGCGGAAGGCGACGTCGCGCGAGCGGTCCAGACCGCGCTCGGGTCTTGCTTTGCCGGACCGGTGGCGGTGGGTACCGGTGGCGGGCCGGTACCGCTCGATCAGGTCAGGCACGCCTACGACCGTGCTTCCGTGGCCGCCTGGGTCGCGCGAGTGACCACTGACGGGAGCGGGGTGCTGTCCTGGTCCGACATCGGACCGTGGCGCCTGCTGGCCAGGCTGGCCGGGCGAAGTGTGGGCGACGGCGACCTGACAGCCGATCTCCATCCGGGTCTGCTCCGGCTGCTCGCCGAAGACCGCGGTGAACTGATCTCCACGCTCGACGCCTACCTCAGGACCGGCGGTGACGCCCGCACGACGGCACACCTGCTGCACGTGCACCGCTCCACGCTCTACTACCGGATCGACCGCATCGCCGAGATCACCGGAGCGAACCTGCGCGACGGCGAGGCGAGGTTCGAGCTGACTCTCGGGCTCAGGGTAGGCGCCCTCCTCGGGCTGCTGCCCCGCACGACGGTCCCGACAGATGTCCGAACAACGCCCTCGTCTTCCGACAGCTGACGCAGGACCAATGAGCTGTCCGCTCCTTACGCTGACCTCATGTCTGCCACCACCGAACGACCCACTGTCGCACTGAATGCCGACATCGGCGAGGGATTCGGCAACTGGACGGTCGCCGACGAGGAGGCATTGCTCTCGACGATCACGGATGCCAACGTCGCCTGCGGCTTCCATGCGGGCGACCCGGACACGATGTCCCGCATGTGCGCACTCGCCGCACACAAGAAGGTGACGGTCGGCGCCCACGTCGGATATCACGACCTCCGGGGTTTCGGACGGCGTTACATCGCGGTCCCCAAGCCGACCCTGACCAACGACGTCCGATACCAGATCGGCGCGCTTCGAGCGTTCACCTCTGTCGCCGGCACAACCCTGTCCTACGTCAAGCCGCATGGAGCGCTCTACCACTCCGCCGCTCACCGTGCGGACCACGCGGAGGCGATCATCGAGGCGATGCTGACCTTCGACCCGATCGTGCCGGTGCTCTGCCAGACCGGATCGCTCCTCGCCCGCGACGCGGAAGAGGCCGGGATCCCGGTGATCGCCGAAGGGTTCATGGACCGCGCCTACGCTCCGGACGGAACCCTGGTACCGCGCGCCCAGCCCGGAGCGGTCATCACGGACCCCGCACTGGCAGCGAAACGGGCCGTGCAAATGGTGACGACCCGGACCGTGACGGCGGCCAACGGGGAAACCATTCCCACCACCGTGCAGTCGCTGTGCGTGCACTCCGACTCGCCGGGTGCGGCCGTGATCGCCCGTGCGGTACGCGCCGCCCTGGAGGAAGCCGGCGTCGCGGTGGCGTCCGCCACCAGCCCACGGCGATGAACCGCCAGGGCGCCCCGCTGGCCGTGCGAGCGGCGGGGACGCACGGCCTGCTCGTGGAGACCTCGGGCACCGCCGCCGTGCGGAGGGTGACCGAATGGCTGCGCACGAGCGGGTTCCGGCCGCTGCTCGAGGACGTGGTGCCCGGCGGGAGCACCGTGCTGGTGCGGGCGTCGCGCGGACTCGGCGAACTCGCCGTCGCGTTGCGCGAGCTGTCCGTCGAAGAGGACTTGCCACCCGGGCCGTGCCGGACGGTGGAAATCCCGGTGGTCTACCGCGGGGAAGACCTGGACGAAATCTGCGAACGAACGGGGGTCAGCCGGCGTAGGTTCGTCCGAGAGCACTCCGGCGCCGTACACACGGTCGCCTTCTTCGGCTTCACGCCCGGCTTTCCCTACATCCTGGGGGTTCCCGAAGCGCTGCACGTTCCCCGGCGTGCGACACCGCGGACTCGCGTGCCGGGCGGCTCGGTGGCCATCGCCAATGGCTCCACCGTGGTGTACCCGGGAGGGACACCAGGCGGATGGAACCTGATCGGCCGAACCTCCTTTCCGCCCCTGTGGGACATCGAGCGGGAACCTCCGAACCTGCTTTCGGTCGGAGACCGCGTCATTTTCCGGGAAGTCCGTTGATCGAACTACTCCGTACCGGAATGCTGGCCACCGTCCAGGACCGGGGGCGGATCGGCTACGGCCATCTCGGCGTGCCGCGGTCGGGTGCGGCGGATCAGCTCAGTTACCGGCTGGCGAACCGGCTGGTGGGCAACCCCGAGACCGCGGCATGTCTGGAATTCACCCTGGGGAGCGGGGTCATCCTGTTCCACCGCGCCATGGGCGTGGCCGTGACCGGCGCTCCCGCCCCGCTGCGTCTGGCCGGCCGCCCGGCGCCGATGGGGCGGTGGAACCATGCCGCCGCCGGGGAAGTACTCGAACTCGGAGTGCCGGACTATGGCCTGCGCACCTACGTCGCCGTCTCGGGCGGGGTCACCGTTCCCCCGGTGCTGGGCAGCCGCTCCACCGACACGCTCTCCGGACTGGGCCCGGCACGGCTGCAAGCTGGGCAGGTGCTCCCGGTCGGACGGGAATACGCGACGCCGCCTCCGGGACCCGACGTCATAGCGGCACCGGTCCCCGGCAATCCCCACGTCGTGCTGGCGTACCGGCGCGGTCCGCGCGACGACTGGTTCACCAAGGACACACTGGCCAGGTTCGAGTCCGCCGGCTGGGAGGTCACCGCCCGGTCCGACCGGGTGGGGACGCGGCTGGCGGGCCCGCAACTGGCCACCGCCCGCCACGACCAGCTCCCGTCGGAGGGCATGGTTCTCGGATCGATCGAGATCCCGCCCTCTGGCCAGCCCATCGTGTTCCTCGCCGACCACCCCGCCACCGGCGGTTACCCGGTTATCGGCGTGGTCGAGCCCGAGGACGTGGCGGTCCTCGCGCAGACCCGGCCCGGGTCGACCGTCCGGTTCAGTCCCAGACCCACCGGGTTCAGCGCCCCGGGTGCGGGCTCGTCGTCCCGCCCGGCGAGGTAGAGGGCGTATTCAGCCCGAGAATCCGCACGATCGCCGACGCGGCCTGCCACTGCCGGATACACCGCGCTCCGGTCGCCTTCGGCGAAGACACTCTGGCCGGAAGCCGGCATCGGGAGCCGGACCGCCGCCCGCAGTGAGAATCTGTGAAGTAGCTTTGCTCGAGCAACCCAGCCATGCTGTGGTCGCTGCCCCGGCGGGGAGGAACTGAGGCAGGATGCCGATGCGGAACACGCCGAACCTCCGGGCTGAGCATGATGCTCGCCCCGCCGGACCAGGCCAAGGCGGCGAGGCAGATCGCCGTACCGGCCGAGCACGTTCTTTAGAGCTTGTCTCAGTTGGTTTGTTGGAGTCGTTTGAAGCAGACGAGGGCGGCGGCCAGCGCGAGGAAGGCTGTGAAGGTGTCGGCGCGGCGTTCGTAGCGCAG
>Ga0164243_10003960_pt1 | contig 23393 bp, 9 predicted proteins | sample OricompcompostOP_FD_108781 | JGI IMG/M metagenome (GOLD analysis project Ga0164243, IMG submission 108781) | Organic Plus compost microbial communities from Emeryville, California, USA - Original compost - Organic plus compost (OP) | ecosystem: Engineered > Solid waste > Mixed feedstock >...
ACGCGACGCTGGTGCCCTCCAGCTGATCGATGAACCAAAGACGCTGCTGTGGCCACGAAGCAGGAAGCTCTGCAATCTGTCCCGGTTGCCGCGGGCATAGCTTGATGCCGTCGCGCTCCTTAAGCTGGCGTGCGCGGAGCAATGCCAGCAGCTCCGCCCGATCCTCAGAAAGTGAACTCAGGACATGATCATTCAGCGAAACAGTCCGTGTCATAGTCTTTCCGTCCTCAGCGTACGAATCAGTTCCCGCACCTCGCTCTCCGGAAGCGCCGCCACCTGACGAACAAGTGGGTCCATCTCGTCAGCGGCCATTTCGAGTTGCACCTGAATCTGCGTGCGGCGGAGCTGCTCCACCTGGCTGGCAAGTTGACGCACTGTGGGCCTATCGAAGATCAGCCGTACCGGTGTCTCGACCGAGAGCGCTGCTTGAATGCGCACCACCACCTGCGTCGCGAGCAGCGAGTGTCCGCCGAGCTGAAAGAAATCATCGTCCACGCCCACCTGATCGACGCGAAGCACTTCCGCCCAGATGTCCGCCAATGTCCGCTCAAGCGCTGTGCGGGGCGCGACGTACTCACCCAGCTCTTCGGATCGGCTTTGCGGGAGAGGCAAAGCCCGATGATCGACCTTTCCGCTGGGCGTGAGTGGGAGCTGCCTGAGAGCCACCCACGCGGAGGGGATCATATGCTCCGGTAATCGGGATTTCAGGTATTCGCGCAGCTCTGGCAAGAGTTGCTGGCGGAAGGCCGTCTCCAAAGGATTGTTGACGAACGTCTCCAGCGGCGTGCTCGTGCTGCCTTGAACCGGTTGTCTGTCCGACGCCATTGAATCATCCGTATCGCCCAGGAGAACATCGAACTGATCCGGCCGGTCGGGCGCCCCATAGCGAACTTTGATGCGTTTGCCGTGAGCTGACGCCCACGCCCAGAACGCTTCGGGGTCCTTCCCCTCCATAACCGCCGCACTGAGTTGCCTGCGTAGCGTGCCGGCTTCGAGCGCTTCATCACTCATCTGAATGAGACGTTCCGCAGCAACGTCCTGTGCAAGGCGCGCATTTGGCACCGCGCATATGAGAGTAGGAAAACGCTTTGGCTTTTTCGCGCCCGCCACCAACGCGTCCAGAGACATGTCCTGCCACGGTATAATGTCCGCAACGATGGCAGGCCGCGTGACACCGGCACGTAGCACCACATCGTATCGATACCGCGTCAACTCATTCGCCGCGTGCCCTCGTTTGAGCTGAACGTCGGCGCCTGCGATACCGGGGCAATGCGCAGGCAGCGCTTCGAAAAAGCGCGGATCGATCACAAGCTCCTTCTCCTCAGCCAGCGCCCGTTCAATTCGGTTGCGTAACTGCCCGACGCGTACGGTTGCTGCCGCCCTACTGAGCTGAACCGCGCTGTGAAACGTGCGAAGCAGCCCGAGGTGTCGTACGTCTCCAATGAAGATCGCGCCGCCCGCGTCGAGCACGCGAACGGACTCGCTGAGAACCGCGAGCAGGTAATCGAGATCGGGAAAGTATTGTACGACGGAGTTCAGGATCACCGTATCGAACGCGCCGGATGGCAGGTCCTGAAGCTCGGTTGCCGCGCGACAAAGGAGTTTCACGTGCCCAAGACCTGGCCGACCTTGCGCCCATTTCCCCAAGTTCTCGATCGCCGCTGCCGAAAAGTCGGTGCCCACGTATCGCGCGCATTCCGGTGCCAGATGCTGCAGCAAGAGCCCGACGCCGCACCCGATCTCCAGTACGCGTTGCGGATGCAGTGCCCGAATGCGCTCAAGCGTGTGATTGAGCCAATCCTGCATTTCACCTTCCGGGATCGGCTCGCCCGTGTAGCTGCTATTCCAGCCGATAAAGCTGGGGCCTGCAGCCCCGCGTGCGTACGTCTGCTCGTGAATCATCTGCCATTGGCCGAGCATGTCTTCGCCCGCGGCCCGACTCTTGCTTTCAGACGCATCGTGTGCCGATGAAGCATCGGCAACGACATAGGCAACAAGACGCTTTTCGTCCGGAACATCTTCACGGGCCACGACGATCGCCTGGCTCACCTTCGGGTGCTGCCGTAACTGCTGTTCGATCTCGCCCAACTCGATCCGGAAGCCGCGAATCTTCACCTGAGTGTCATTGCGCCCAAGGTATTCGATCGTGCCATCTGCGCGCCATCGGCCCATGTCGCCACTGCGATACATGCGCGCGTTCGACTCCGTACTGTACGGATCACTGAGGAAGCGTTCGCTCGTGAGGTCAGGTCGATTGAGATAGCCGCGCCCGACGCCCTCTCCTCCTAAGTAGATCTCCCCCGCGACCCCAGGCGGAACCGGATGCCCGCGATGGTCGAGGATATAGATGCGGCGGTTCCCCATGGGACGACCTATGTGCGGCCCACTTTCATCATTCTTCAGCGCCGCGACGGTGCTGTCGACCGTGCACTCGGTAGGACCATAGACATTGTAGAAGTCGATCTGCTGGGAGTGCGCCAGTGTCCGCCACAGGTCCGGATCGATGGCCTCGCCTCCGACGAGCACCACCCGCAGCGGTATACTCGCCCGCTTCAGCAGGCCCGCTGTCAACCAGGCTTTCAGTTGCGACGGCGTGCAGTCAATCCCGTGAATCTCCTCCTCCCTGAGAAGTTGGAAGAGTTTCGACGCATCCCGGCGTGCCTCCTCCGGCACCAGATGAATAGTCCGGCCTGAGAGTAACTGTACCCACTGCTGAACCGAGGCATCGAAGCTCAGAGATGCGTTCAATGCAATCCGCTCGCAGGGGCGTGACAGCCTGTACACCTCCTCCAGACCTTGCCACAGATTGACCACCTGACGATGTTCGATCATGACCCCTTTGGGGAGTCCGGTTGATCCCGACGTGTAGATCACGTAAGCGAGATGATTGGGGCGTAGTGCAAGCCCACCGTCCGTGCGCTCTGATCCAGAGCTCGCAACCTCATTCCATTGCCTGTCAATGGCGACCAACGCTCCCGAGAACTTCGGAAGTCTCTCGCGTAGGCGCTCTTGCAGCAGTACCACCTTTGGCGCCGCGTCCTTCAGCATGTAGGACACTCGCTCCGTCGGATAGCTCGGATCGAGCGGCAGGTACGCACCCCCGGCCTTCAGGATTCCAACTACCCCAACGAGCATTTCGATACCTCGTTCGAGGTACACGCCGACGAGGTCGTTCGGACCGACGCCCCGCACGCGCAGATAGTGCGCGAGTTGGTTGGCGCGCTCATTCAGTTCCGCGAAGGAGAGCGAGGTCCCTGCCATCGCTATCGCCGTGGCGTTCGGCGTGCGCGCGACCTGCGCCTCGAACAGCGCGGCCAAGGTCGCTTCTCGTGGATAGGCAATCCGCGAGGCGTTAAAGACGTGAAGTAACTGATTTTGCTCCGCAAGGGATAGGATGGGTAGGTCCATCGCGCGGGAATCTGGTGCGTGCTCGAGTGCCTCGACAAGTCCGCCCAGTGCTACGTGCATGTGGCGAACCAGTTGCTGCGGATCAATTCGTCGGTCGGTCTGGGACGTCAATAAAAACTCATCACCCAGATCGTCAATAGACAGCGAAATTGGATAGTTTGTCCGATACTGTCCGGCGAGAACCCGAATGCCGTGCGCGCTTGCCCAGTCTGCCTGCCGATCTGACGCGCCATGGCGAAAGTTCATCACGGCACTGAATAGGGGAGCGCCGCCACCCATACCACTGTGACGCTGTGCCGTCGCGAGTGAAGCTTGTTCGTGTGCGAAAAGCTCCACCAGCTCGCGCTGCGTGCTCTCGACAAGCGTTCTCGCCGAAAGATCTGCAAGGCGAAGCCGAATCGGCAGCGTATTGATAAACATACCGACGATCCGCTTGGCGCCCGCACTGCCCTGCAAGCGTCCGAGCAGCACGCTGCCAAAAACTACATCCTCTCGCGCGCTGGTATGAGCCACAATCACTGCCCATGCCGCGTGAAAGATCGTGGCAACGCTGACATTGAGGCGTCGCGCGTGGGCGCGCGCGCGCCGACCGAGCGCAGCGTCAACGGGAGCACGTGCTTCCGCGAGACGAGCTCCACCTGCCCGTACATCCATTATCCCGAAGGGCGCAGTGGGCTCCACAATGTCCCCGAGCTTCTCACGGAAAAACGCGTCTGAGTCCCGCCTACGTGCTTGCGCAAGCGCTTGCCCCACGTGGTAACGAAACGCCACAGGCTCCGGCAACGCTTCTGCGCGACCTTCCAGGTGTGCGAGCACCTCTGAGATCATGAGATGGAGCGAGGCTCCGTCATCAACGATGTGATGAATCTGGAGCAATGCATACCATTGCGTGCCATGCGGCGCGGCCGCCACCTGCAGCCGCATGAGAGGCGCCTGTCTCAAATCGAGGTACTGTCGCTCAGGCTTGATCCACTCCTCGATCTGCTCATCAAGCCTGCGCCCCGAATCGAGCGCAAGCGTGTCGACCGGCAAGGGCGCCTTCCGATAGACAACTTGCACAGGGCGCGGCAGATCCTCCCACAGCACGGCGGTGCGCAGGATGTCGTGACGATCAATAACCTGCTGCAGCGCGTCGATGAGATCGTTGAGGCGCGCGTGTGACTCTAGCGACAGCACAGTCGTGACGACATAGGTGTCTCCACCACCCTCTGCGTCCAGCAGGTGATGAAAAAGCATGCCTTCTTGAAGCGGCGCAAGCGGATAGATGTCCTGAATGTTCGCAGCACCGCCCGGAACGGCGCGCGCAATGCTCTCGATATGGGATTGCTCCAGGTCTATGAGCGGCAGCATCTGCGGCGTGATAGCAGTGCAGCCGTCCGGAATGAGATTGGGCGGTACATCAAGCGGCGTCTTAGTGTCTTTCGTTAGCGCCCTGGCCAAATCCCCCAATGTTGCGCTTTCGAAGACGCGACGGACGTCTGTCGAAAGCCCTAGGCGGCGCAAGCGCTCCATCATCTGTACGATCAGAAGTGAATGGCCGCCCAGCTCGAAGAAATTGTCTGCGCGACCCACTTTCTCGACATGCAGCAGATCCTGCCAGATGCTCGCGAGAATCTCTTCGACCTGCCCCTGCGGCGGCTCATACGCACGACTGGCGTAAGCGCTGGACCCCGGCACAGGAAGTGCGTTGCGGTCCACCTTGCCGTGCGCGGTGAGCGGGAGGCACTCGAGAATCACAAATGCGCTGGGGATCATGTAGTCCGGCAGTACGGACTTGAGTTGATTGCGCACGAAATCCACACTTATGCCGCACGCCTCCTGACAGGTCAGGTAGGCAACCAGGCGTTTCTGCCCCGGGGCGTCTTCGCGCGCGAGCACCACGACTTCGTTCACCTGAGGCAGAGCGGCCAGCCTGGCTTCTATCTCACCGAGTTCAATTCTGAAGCCGCGGATCTTTACCTGATCATCATTACGGCCGACGAACTCGATTGTCCCGTTCCCCCGCCATCGTGCGACATCTCCCGTGCGATACATGCGCGCGCTTGTGTCAGTCCGAAACGGATCCGGGACAAAACGCTCTTGCGTCAGCTGCGGCCTGTTGAGATAGCCGCGCGCAAGCCCCTCCCCGCCGATGCATATCTCCCCGGGCACACCCACCGGAACGGGCTGCCCGTGCCGATCGAGAATGTAGATTCGCGTGTTCGCGATTGGCCGCCCGATGTGAAGCACCGGGTCATCGGGATCAAGCCTGCCGGAGCTTGCAACGACGGTCGATTCGGTGGGACCGTAGTTGTTAACGAGCGCGAAATGATTGCGCGGGACAGCTGAACGTAACCGATCACCTCCCACCAGCAGTGTCCTTAGCCGTGGGTTATGCAGACCTTTTGCAAAGGCGAGTTCCGCCATCGGGGTTGGCAGGAAGCTCACGTCAAGCGGCTGAGCCGCCCACCACGTGAGAAGCGCTTCTGCATCGCCACTCAGTTCCGGTGGAGCCATGACAAGCGTGGCGCCGACGCACAGAGCAGGCCAAATCTCCCACACTGTCGCATCAAACCCGATCGCTGCTACGCACGACGCAGCCGATCCCGCGTGCAAATCAAACGTCGCGCAGTGCCAGTGGATCAGGTTGGTGACGGTGTCATGGGCCACCATCACCCCTTTGGGCGTGCCCGTCGATCCGGAGGTGTAGATCACATACGCGAGGTTCTGCGGGGTGACGACGATGCCCTGGCCGTCGAGGTCGGCGCCCTCTTCGGCTTCCGCCGGCGCATCCACGAAGATGACCGGCAGACGCCCCTTTATCGAAATCTTCTGAAGTCGCCTCTGCGTCAGCAGAGCCACCGGCGCGCTATCGCCGATCATATAGGCGAGACGCTCCGCAGGATAAGTCGGATCGAGGGGCACGTAGGCCCCACCTGCCTTCAGCACGGCGAGCATTGCCGTCACGAGCTCGACCCCACGTTCCGTGTACACCGCCACGCGATCGTCTGGCCGGATGCCGTGCGCGCGCAGAGCACGCGCGAGGCGATTCGCGCGATCGTTGAGCTCGGCATACGAAAGGCTTTGAGTGCCGCACCGCACGGCCGTTGCACTCGGCGCGAACCGGGCCTGCTCCTCGACCAACGCGTGCACGAGCTCCTCACGTGGATAGTCCACCCGAGTCGCGTTGAAGGTGTTGATCACCTGCTCGTATTCCGTAGGCGGAAGGACCGGTAGCGCGACGGCAGGTGTATCCGTCGAGCGCTCAACCGCCTCGACCAGCGCATGGATCGCGGTCTCCATGTAATCCAGGATGCGCGTCGGTTCGATCGCTAGGTTCGTTTGAGCAGTGAGCGCGAACGGCCCGCTTTGATCCTCGATCGACAGCACGACGGGATAGTTTGTCCACTCCGGATTGGCGAGGATTTCAATACCTCTCGCCATTCGATGCTCGCCCGCCCGCACTCGAGGAGCTGTATGAACGTAATTGAGAAGCGCGGTGAAAAGCGGCGCCGAGCCCTTAATGCCGCTGCAGCGCTGCGCGATGGCGAGAGACGCCTGCTCGTGGTTCACGAGGTCCACCAACTCGCGCTGCGTTTGCCGCACGAGTTCCAGCGCCGAAACTCCGTCCAACTTTAGGCGCAACGGCAACGTGTTAATGAACATGCCAAGCGCGCGCCGCGCGCCGGCACTTCCCTGCAACCTTCCCAGCAAGACACACCCGAACACCACATCGTCTCGGCCACTGGTGCGTGCGACAACAAGCCCCCATGCTGCGTGGAAAAGGGTCGCGGGGCTGACTCCCAGACGACGCGCCGCCGCGCGAATCGACGCCGCCTGGCTTGAGAATATCTCGCGACGCGCCTCTCCGATGTTTCGCCCTGTGCCGCGAACTTCCAGTAGCCCAAACGGCGCGGTGGGCTCATCCACGTCGCCGAGTTTTGCGCGGAAGAAGGCAGTCGCATCCCGCGCCTGTGCCTGCTTGAGGGCGTGATCCACGTGATCACGATATGCCGCAACGTCCGGCAATTGGTGGGCGTGTCCTTCCAGATGCGCCATCACCTCGTCGATCACGATCTCCAGCGACTCGTGATCGGAGACGATATGATGGGTTTGAAGCAGCGCGTACCACTTCGCACTGTGCGGATCGGCAGCGACGGTGAGTCGCATGAGCGGAGCGCGCCGCAGATCGAGATGCTGGTGAGCCGGATCTGCCCACTCCTGTAGCTGCTCGGCGATGCCACGTGAGTTGTCGAACGCGACCTCCATCACGGGAAGGGGTGCTTTCCGATACACTACTTGCGCTGGCTTTTGCAACTGTTCCCAGACGATCGCCGTGCGCAGAATGTCATGACGGTCTATCACCGCTTGGAGGGCACGGATCAGTTCTTCCAGGCGCCCGCGCGAGTCAATAGCGAGGACAGTGGGCAGTACGTAAGTATCGCCACCGCTTTGATCCAGCACGTGGTGAAACAGAATACCTTCCTGAAGTGGGGTAAGCGGATAAATGTCCTGAATATTGCGCGGACCGCCTGGTACGGTTTCGACTATCCGATCGATCTGCTCATCATCAAGGGCGATCAGCGGTAGCAGCTCGGGCGTGATGACATCACACCCTGCCGGGATTCCGACGGGCGGAAGACGATTGGTGAGTTCCGCCGCCGGTTGCAGAGACGCGGCGAGTACGGCAAGGCTTGTGCTCTCGAAAACACGTTGGACCTCCGTGGTCCATCCTGCATGCCGCAGCCGCGACATTAATTGAACGATGATCAGCGAGTGACCACCCAGCTCGAAGAAGTTGTCTTGCCGACCCACGCGTTCGACTCCGAGCAACTCCTGCCAGAGCGTGGCGAGCAGGGATTCCTGATCACTACGGGGTGCCTCATACGGACGACTCGCGAAGGCGTTCGAGTTCGGCGCCGGCAAAGCGCGCCGATCGACTTTCTTGTTTGGTGTAAGCGGAAGGCGGTCAAGGGTGACGAACGCGCTCGGTACCATGTACTCGGCTAACGTCAGCTTCAGGTGAGAGCGAAGCTCGTCGGCCGTCGGTACTGCGCCTACGTCGTCGCGCACTACCACATAAGCGACAAGCCGCTTATCGCCCGCAGCGTCCTCGCGCGGGACGACGACCGCTTCCCTCACGCGAGCGTGCCTCACGAGTTGCGCCTCAATCTCTCCAAGCTCGATCCGATATCCGCGAATCTTGACCTGGTGATCATTTCTACCCAGGTAGTCAATCGTCCCATCCGCTCGAAAGCGACCGACATCGCCTGTGCGGTACAGCCGATCCTGTACATCTGTGCTAAACGGATTCGGAACAAAGCGCTCGGCGGTCAGATCAGGACGATTGACATAGCCTCGCGCGACGCCGATACCTCCGATGTAGATCTCCCCAGCAACTCCGATAGGCACCGGTTCCAGCTTGGCATCGAGGATGTAGATCTGCGCGTTCGCAATGGGACCACCGACTGACTCGACACCCAGATGAGGCTCTGGTGCTGCGATCTGGCGTACAGACGACCAGATGGTCGTTTCAGTCGGCCCGTAGAGATTCCAGAGCGAACCGACATTCCTTAAGATCTGTCTGGATAGGTCGCTGGGCAGAGCCTCTCCACCGCAAAGTGCCTTGAGGTTTTCTCGCCCGCGCCAGCCCGCGCTCAGAAGCAGTTTCCATGTGGCCGGCGTCGCTTGAAGCACCGTTACGTCGAATCTGTCGATCAGCGCAATAAGCGCCTGCGCGTCAAAGGCCGCCGCCCGGCTTGCGAGGACAAGGCGTGCTCCACAGATGAGCGGTAGAAAGATCTCGAGGCCTGAGATGTCGAAGGAGACAGTTGTCACCGCCAGCAGGCAATCGCCCGCGGACATGCCTGGACAGCGCTGCATCGAAAGCAGAAAGTTCACGACGCTGGCGTGCTCGATCATGACCCCCTTTGGCACTCCGGTCGAACCAGAGGTGTGCATCACATAAGCAAGATTTCGAGTGTCCTGCTGGGTCGTTCTCAACAAGTTGCCTGCCTCGCACTTCGCCAGATCCGCTTCAAGCGAGTCCACGGCAAGCAATGTCTCGGTCAACGTAGACAGAGACGCTCGCAGTGCGGTTTGTGCCAACACCAGAAGCGGCTGTGCGTTCGTTAGTACCTCGCGCAGGCGAGCAAGCGGATAGCTCGGATCGAGCGGCACATAAGCGCCACCGGCCTTCAGAACCGCAAGCATTGCCACAACGAGATCTATGCTTCGCTCCATGCAGACCGCCACGAGCCGATCCGGGCCGACACCACTTGCGCGCAGGTAGCGCGCTAGCCGATTGGCGCGGGCATTGAGCTGTTCATAAGTCAGGAACTCTTCGCCAGACAGGATCGCAACGGCTTTTGGCGTACGTACGACTTGTGCTTCGAAGAGGTCATGGACCTGAAGATCAGGTAGTGCGCTCGCAGTTCGATTGAAGACGTCTAGAATTTTCGTACGCTCGTCATCGGTCAGAACGGATAACGCGTTCAGTTCCGCCTGAGTGTCGGCAGCGAAGCTTGAGAGCCACACATTCCAGCACGACGCAAAGCGCTCTATCGTTTCGCGAAGATAGAGGTCCTTTGCGTAGAGAAGCGTGCAGGTGACCGTACGGTCAGAGGCTGAGAGCGCGATCGACAGCTCACCCGTGAAGGGATTGGCGATCCCCGGTAACGCCGCCGCCTCCGCGAGAATGATCTTCACAGGCGACGCATGAGAGTCCACCTCCGCAGTAGCAGAATCTCGTGCTTGCGAGAGCGCCTCTGTCAGGGATGTCGAGATCTGCTGCAGCAATCCCGTTGCGGGCGCATCGCCTCTCAACCGAACATGCAGCGGTACGCCCCGCCTATCCCGCTCCGATCGCTCGTCAGAAAAGCTAACAACGAACTCATCCTGCCCGCTCAGCCGGCCGAGAACGGCCATCCAGCCGCTCAATAGCACATCGGTCAGGGCCCCACCCTGCTCGCTCACATAGCGTCTGAGCGTTTCAACAAGTGGTGCGTCGAGTTCGACGACGATCCGCTCGACCGTGTAACGCGGTACGGCAGGCCGTGTTCGATCGCTAGGCAGTTGCAGCGGCTCGCACCGGGGGTCATCCATAACGTGCCCTCTTCCTTGACGAGATTCTGCGGCCCGCTGCTCCGCGGACCTGTAACACACGCGCGCGCGGGAACGCGTTGATCTGTGGTCGACCGGTTCTCACACGCCGTGCGCAGAAGACGCACGTCACGGTACTGATGTCGTCGCCTGCGCGCCCGAGTGTGCGGATTCACGCCACCAAGTCAATGAGAACTGAGGTATGCAGACTTACGCCGAACGCAGAACACATTGATTGTGCGGCAGAAATGATCCGGCGCCAGCACAATGACACCGGTGTCAAAGCACGGAAAACAATCATTGTCGAGAAATTGCCGACTCCACAATTTCGACTATGGCCGATCAGGCTCGTGAACGGTGCGGCTCAATGAGCACCCGCTGCGCGCAGCGCTGCGAGGAGATAGCCCATATGACTCCGCGCCGCATAGCAATCGAATTCGACCTCGCTGAGCCGATGAATCGTAACCGCAATGGCGCCCAGCCGCGTGCGCGCACAAGAGGCAACAGGGAAGACACTGCGTGAGAGGTTGAGACCGCAGTAGCAGGAAAGCACATCTTCCGCGCCCGGACCTCGCAGTCGAGCAACGGCCACAGCTCCGGTTATCTCCACCAGGACCAGCGACTCGATTTCAGGAACAGGTGGAAGATTTCCGACAATCCACCACTCCGCTGGGCCGAGGCAGAAGACAGAACACCGCGCCGCCGGTGCAGTAGAGGCGCCCACCGCGCGCGGCCACCCTTGTGCACCCAATACGTGCATCGCCTCGAGAGCCCCCCCCACGCTTCCCCAGGTGCTGAGACGGTGAATTGTGGGCTCGGGCAAGACATGAAGCTCGGGCCGCGAAGCAGCGATGACGGTTGTCGATGATTCGGTCCCGTTATGCATGGAGACGGTCTCCCGGCGCATCGTAGAACGGGGGAGCGACGACGGTTGCCACGCCGACTTGTCGACCAGCGTCGTAAATGCTGACCTCCTGCTGGAGGAGCGAACGTCCGCCTCGAATCAAGGCTAAACCGATGGGCGTGCCATCGGAGCTCAATCGGCCGGCCGAGGTCACCCATCCATCGGTAGTCCTGCGTGTGTCGGAGATGCGAATGTGACTGCCCGCAACGAGCAGCGCTCCGCTCGATCTCAATCCAACAAGTTGTAATCGATCCGCACGTACGCTCTCAGGCAACGCAAGAGAGCGCTTTCCGATGAAATCCCGCAATTTCGCGCGCGTGACATGTCCCCAGCCAATATCCTCCGGCACGGTGGTGCCATCGGTGTCGGTGCCGATATGTATGTATCCTTTTTCGAGACGCAGACGCTGCAGGGCCTCAACGCCGTACGGCTGAATTCCATAAGCCCCGCCGTGATTAAGGAGCTCCTGCCAGATTGACAATGCGGCGCTCGAGGGTACGTTGATTTCATAGGTGAGCTCGCCGGTGAAACTCACTCGATAGATACGAGCCTCCACCCCCTGCAGACGTGCCTGACGCATCGACAAATGCGGGAACACCTCCCGCGTCAGGTCGCAGTTCGGCTCGAGCCGCCTGAGGATGTCGCGTGCTTTCGGTCCGGACAACGAGAGTGTCGCCCATCGATCGGTGACCGGGACGATAACAACGCGCATTGATGGCCACTCGCATTGACGCCACTCTTCGAGCCAATGTGCCACGCGGGTCGCATTGCCGGAAGTCGTCGTGATGAGCATCTGCTGGGGCGACAGCGCGACAACCGTCCCATCATCAAGTACGACGCCATTCTCGCGCAGCATGATGGCATAACGAACTTGACCCGGCTTCAGGGAATCGAGTCGATTGATGTAAAACCGATCGAGGAATTCGCGTGCATCGGGTCCGTGAATTTCTATCTTGCCCAATGATGAAGCATCGAACAGACCGGCATCGTGCCGAACGGCCACCACTTCACGCCGAATGGCGTCCTCACGTGACTCTCCGGTTTGCAGGTAGCACGCCGGACGTTGCCAACCACCATACGTCTCGAGCACGGCGCCATGCGCCACGTGCCACGCGTGCAGGGGAGTTTCACGCCAGGAAGCAAAAAGCTTACCGTGGAGCCCACTGGCGATTGCGCCTAATGTGACCGGCAACACCGGGGGTCGGAAGGTCGTGTGTCCGAGGTCTGCGGGGCTCATCGCCCGCCTGGCAGCCACAAGTTCGATTGCCGCAACGGCTGAGGTCTTGCCCTGATCCGCCGACATGCCGATCGTCGTGTAGCGCTTCACATGCTCGATCGAGCGATAATTTTCGGCAATCGCCAGATCAAGATCGCTCACCGTTACGTCGTGAAGCAGATCAACCCACTGACGCCGAGGATCACCGCCGGGTCGTACGCGCGGTCCACAAAATTCCGAAGCGTTCGACGAGAACGCCGGACCCTCGTTCCCTAGAGCGCGGGCGTGTTTCACTGCCAGCTCCATGTCGTCGATGCCGGCGGCCTCGCCCGCCAGACTCACGGAAGCAAGCGGAAGGCTAGGAACGAGAATGCGGCGGTCCAAATCGAACTGAAGTTTCCCACCCGCCTGCGTGTAAAGTGCGAGGTTGGGATTCCAGCCTCCCGACACAAGAAGCGCATCACATGCGACACTCCACGTCGAGACGATGGACTGCGCATCGTCGCTCACGTGGCCAAGCGTCACGCCCGAAAGAACACGAAATCCTTCTGTGTTCAAGGGCAGACTGCCCTCATGCACCGGAACTCCCTCGCGCCTGAGGTCTTCGGCGAGAGGATGCGCAACGCGTGCTCGCGCATCGGTAATACAGGCAACACGAATGCCGGATGCGACCAGATCCCGCGCTACCGGATAGGCCGAATCGTTATTCGTCGCGATGACAAGCACCCGTCCCGGGGCGACGGCAAAGCGCTTCACATACTGATGAGCCGCGCCCGCCAACATGATGCCCGGGCGGTCGTTATTATCGAAAATGAGTGGCTGTTCGATCGCTCCGGCGGCCAAGACGATCTTTTTGGTGCGCAGAACGCAAAAGCGCTCGCGAACACCCTGCCCGTCCTCACACGTTTCGTTGAGGGCTACCACGCCGTGGTCATAGACGCCGACGGCGACCGTGCCGGTGTGGATGCGGACATTGTCCAGTGTCCCGAGTGAGCGAATTGTTGAGCGAATCCACTCCTGTGCACTCACGCCCTCAATTCGCCCGCTAGCCCAGCGCGCCCAACCGCCGAGCTCGCTCTGCTGTTCGACGAGCCACACGTCGAGATTGCTTCGCGCCGCGGCCAGAGCTGCCGCGAGCCCGGCCGCGCCCCCGCCGACCACGAGCACATCGCAATGCGCGTTCCGGACTTCGTAGCGATCAGGATCCGGCAGGACGGGCGCGCGCCCGAGCCCTGCAAGTCGCCGAATCATCGGCTCGTACCAGTGCCAACTCGGCCACATGAACGTTTTGTTATAAAAGCCCGCCGCGAACAATGGAGCGACCCGATCGAAGATGCGCAGCACGTCGAAACGTACATTGGGCCAACCTGATTGGCTCTTCGCGCGTAATCCGTCATACAGAGGGGTCAGGGTCGCTCGCGCGCTTGGGACCGTACGAGCGCCCTCGCTGAGTTGAAGGAGTGCGTTCGGCTCCTCCATACCGCACGAGAACACGCCGCGCGGTCGGTGGAACTTCAAGCTGCGACCGAGAACGCGAATGTGATTGGCGAGGAGTGCTGCTGCAAGCGTGTCACCTGGATGACCGACCAGCGCACGTCCATCGAAGGTAAACCAAATCGGGGTGGTTCGGTCGATCGAGCCGCCGCTCGACAACCGATAAGGTCCTGGCCTCATGCGCAGTACTCGCCGGCTCGCGTGTCGGGCACCGAACTGGGTTCATCCGCGCCAGAGACGGGTTGAATGATGTGGGTTTGTGTGTCTCGCGTGACGTTGAACCATCGAGCGCAACCGAACGTATGACACCACCGCTCCTCCTGACGCCCCTTAGAGTTCTCACGGACGTAGAGGTATTGCGCCCATTCGATGTCGGAACACTCGGGTGGCGGCCGCACGATATGGGCTTGCCCACCAAAGGTGAACTCGGACTCATCGCGTAGACCGCAATAGGGACACTGAATGCGCAGCACAACCGGACTCCTAGTGCGCCACGCCGGCGGCGGCGCCTTCATCGATCAATGCCCCGCGCGCAAACCGCTCGAGCGAAAACGGTTTGATGAGCGGATGGGGCTTCCCATTCGCAATTGTGTAGGCCATGGTTTCTCCACCCGCGGGAATTGCCTTGTAACCGCCGGTGCCAAAGCCACAGTTGATGTAGAGACCTGTCAGAGGCGTCAGGCCCATGATGGGACTCGTATCTGGGGTGATATCCACAGCCCCCGCCCACTGTCGCATGAGACGCAGGCGGCTGAAGCAGGGAAAAAGCTCGACGACTGCGGCGATCGTTGCACGAAGCTGCGGTATGCCGCCCCGCTGCGCGTAAGAGGTGTACCCGTCTGCACCGGCCCCCATGACGATCTCGCCACGATCGCTTTGACTGACATAGGCATGGATGGTGGGGGACACGACGACTGTATCGAGCACAGGTTTCACAGGCTCAGTCACCATGGCCTGCAGGGCCATAGTGGTAATTGGCAAAGCCAATCCTGCGCGTGCGGCGAGGACAGAACTGTGTCCGGCCACTGAAAGCACGACGTGCTCTGCGCGAACGCGACCTTGGCTCGTTTCAACGCCGGTAATGCGATCTCCCGAGCGCAGAAAATCGTGCACCTCGCAGTTCTGCACTATATCGACTCCCAACGCACTAGCCCCGCGCGCATAGCTCCACACGACTGCGTCGTGGCGCGAGATTCCGCCACGCTCCTGAATGAACCCACCAACGATGGGGTAATGAGTGTCAAGATTGATGATGGGGACACGGCGCCGGATCTCCTCACGCGTCAACATCACCGCATCGATGCCATTCATCACAATGGCATTGGCCCAGCGTCTCACCATCTCGAGCTCGTGCTCACTGTGTGCCAGGCCGAGTACGCCCCGCTGACTCAACATGACATTGAAGTTCAGCTCGCGCCCCAAACTCTCGTAGAGCTTCAGAGAATGATCGTAGAACGCACAACTCTCGGGATAGAAGTAGTTCGAGCGCGTGACCTGCGTATTGCGGCCCGAGTTGCCCGACCCTATCCACGCGCGCTCAAGCACGGCAACAGAGCGCGCACCGTAGCGTTTGGCCAGATAGTACGCGGTAGCCAGGCCATGCCCGCCCCCGCCGATGATCACGACCTCGTAATGCGGCTTGAGCGACGCATCGGTAAATGCCGGCTTCCAACCCCGATGAGCTGACAGCGAGCGCCGCAGTAGGGACCAAAACGAATACTTTTGCATGGCATGCCGACAGCCTGTGGCGCCGCCGGGACCTCCCTTCCGTCTCAAGTTTCGCCCTATTTGACGAGCCCCTCACCGTGGAGCAAATGTTTTTCAAACCAGCCGACGAGTCGCGCGACATAGTCGATCGCTGCAGGAAAGCTGCGGACCCCGTGACCCTCTTCGGGATAGGTGACGAGAACTGATTCAACCCCATTTTCAAGGAGGGCGTTGTGGAATTGCAGTGCCTCTTCCGGCGGCGTGCAGCGATCCAGCGCCCCACAGATATTGAGTGTCGGCGTTCTCGCCTTGTGGGCATGCATGATCGGGCTGCGATGGAAGTACTTACCATCGACATTCGTATACGTGTCGGCGAGAAAGAGGGACACGAAATGCGGAATGTTTGAAATCAGATGCTCACTTACGTGATTCGTCGCCGGCGAGAGTGACACCGCTGCGGCGAAACGCATCGGGTCCTGCGTGATGAGCCACGAAGTCATGAAGCCTCCGTAGCTCCCGCCCGTCACGCCAAGCCGCTTTCGATCAGCAATGCCTCGCTCAACGAGATAATCGAGCCCCGAAAGGTAATCATGCGTGTCCGCACCACCCATGTCGCCCAACACGTGCCGGACGAAGGACTGCCCGCGGCCTGTGCTGCCGCGTGGGTTTGGCAAGAACACCGCGTACCCGCGCCGAAGCAGCATGAGCATTGAGGGCGCGCGACCGCGGCCGAGCCACACCGGGCGCCACTGCCATACGGGTCCACCGTGCACATTCATGACGAGCGGTCGTGGGCCGTCCGCCTTGGGACGCAGTACCCACCCGTCAATGTCGAGCCCATCGGGAGCTTTCCAAGTGATTGTCTCAACCGCATCAATGGCATTGGCCTGATTCGCGTACTCACCGATATCAAGGGATAGAACCGCCTGATAGTCGCCGTTTCGGATCGTGGCGATCTCCGGTGCGCGCATGAATCCTTCACCGACCAATGCACAGTCACCCCGATCGCCAAAGCCCGAAACGGTGACGTAGAAGCCACCCGTTGTCAGCTCTGTGCTCGACCACACCTCGCTGAACCGATTGGAGTCGAGGTCATAGACTCCGATGACCGTTTCAAAGCGACGATGGCCCGCCACCAGGAGCCGTCGATCCGAACGCCACTCCGTATAGCTCACATCCACACTACGCGTGTCGATCTGCTGAACACGCCCCGAACTCGTGTCGATGAGTTGCAGATCGCCCGCGACGATCCAGCGGTCGCTACACAGAGCATCCACGACGGCGAGGTGACGCCCCGAAGGGGATGCTGATGGCCAACCGAGTTGGTCGCGAGGCTTGTATACCTCCCGACTCTCACCGCTGCTGAGCGACACGATCTCGAGGTGTGCGTTGTACCAGAGCCCCTCCTGGGCACCCGCTGAGACCACAGCAGCGAGAGCGTGATTGCCGCACCAATGCGCTTCCCAGACGTTGCGTCCGGGGAGGTCCACCGCTCGGACCTGATTGGAACGGAAGTCATAAAGCCAGAGCGTCCGCCATTGATGATGCTGGGCTTTTGTCTCAACGCTCGGCATCCAAGAAGGTAACCCCTCGGGCAACCTCTTACTGGTCACCGCGCCCTGCCCCCCTGCCACATCGGCGCCATGGCCAGCGACTCCAAGGAGAATTCGCTCGCCGTCGGGTGACCAGTGCAAGTACTCGATCCAACCCTCAACTGGCGGCGCCGCCCTCGCCGCACCGCTGCGCGCATCAAGCAGGTACAGTTGAAAGTCGCCTGCACGCTCGCGATCAGACAGAAATGCGATTCGTCGGCCATCCGGAGAGAACTTGGGCGATCGGTCCACGTTTGGCCCAAACGTAAGCACACGCGTGTCGCCGCTGGAGAGCTCGGTCACGCAAATCCGCGTCGGTGGCGTCCCTTCAAGTTTGTCGACGATCGCCCCTGCAAAGACGACGCGCTCCCCATCAGGGGACACATGCAATTCTGTCGCATCGCTGATCTGCCCTGTGCGCGGACGCCTGAGGCTCTCGTAAAGGGCTTCAGCATCTTTGAACAGAGAGCTCTGACGGAGATCTCTTTGCATCATGTTCTGTTTCCCTTCCATTATGGGGCGTACGCGCAATATCTTCGGTGACCGTTCGACCGGCTCGCCATACATGCCACGCCGCCCACGCGTATCCGGGGCAGAGCAGCAACAACGCGTAGCGAAGTGATTCCTCACCCTGCCAGGGTCGCAGAAGATCGCTCAGCGTTCCCGCCGCCAGTGGACCCAGTCCCATACCAACCAGATTTGCAAACAGATAGATCGTTGCGATCGACATCGCCCGCATGCGCTCTGGAACAAGCGTTTGAATCGTCGCGAAAAGCGGGCCGTTGGCTATCGCCAGACCCACGGTAGCGGCACCGACGGCGAGCAGCGCGGCGAAGCGATTTCCAGACATGTAGATCAGAACCGACACAAGACCCGCGCCGCTATACGCGAGGGCGGCACCTCTGAGCTGCCGACGCTCATTGCTCACGGCGTGCCGGGCGGCCCACTCACCCCCGAGATAGGTACCGAATATCCCGCCTACGCCGTAAATCACGGCGAACCACGTTCCGAGTTCGCCTGTGGCGAATCCGAAACTGCGAATGAAGAACGCAGGTTGCCACTGATTTATTCCGTAGGCGAAGAAATAGATGACGGAGAAACCGAGCAGCAGATGGCGAAAGCTGGCTTTCTGCCAGAGCGTCACGAGCACTTCCCTTACGGATGGCTCCGCGGTCTGCACTGCATCGGGATCGTCTATTACTCGGGACTTCGGTTCATCAAACATCTGGGCACGATGTACGCGCGGCTCGCGAATGGTCAGCCATGCGAGCAGCGCAAGAATGAGGCCCGGTGCGCCAATCAGGACAAACATGATGCGCCAGCCAAAGAACTCATTGATCCAGCCGGCGGCGAAGTAGCCGATCACAACACTAAGTGACCCGCCAAGCATATAGCGCGCTACCGCGCGCGGCCTCTCACCGCGGTCGAAGTAATCGGCGATTAGCGAGTGCGCAGGAGGAATGCAACCGGCCTCCCCGACCGCGACTCCGATGCGCACCAACATGAGTTGGCTAAAGTTCGTGACCAACCCGCACACGACGACTGCGACACTCCACAATGCAGTCGTAATCGTGATGATCGTAGATCGATTGCCGCGATCAGCCCAGCGGGCAATCGGAATGCCCATGACGGCGTAGAACAGGGCAAACGCGATACCTGTCAGAAGACCTAGCTGGGAATCACTCAGGATGAGGTCGCGTTTGATATCCTGCAAGACAAGTCCGAGCGCGAGGCGATCGACGTAGTTGAATGCGAGAATCACCAATAGGATGGTGAGGAGATACTGTTTGTAGGCGCGTCCTTTCATTATCAGGAGAAGTCCGAGGGAGCTTACGTGAAACGGCGAAATGGAATACCCCACGTGCGGGACGCGGAAAACTGGAAGCGGTCTGCGCCGGTGTCGAACAATAGGATGCCGCCCGTCCAGGACATCGCGGTGTCCGTAGATCGCGCGCGCCAGGCACCCTCACCCAGCGCCTCGAGCTTAAAGCGCGCCGATCCAAAGTGACCAAAAGTCGTGAACACGGGATCGCCGGCGCCTTCGGAAATCTCCGCGTCAGTCGCGATCGTGTCTGATCGATAGCGATCGATAATGTCCTTGGGTGCATGCTGTCGATCAGGATGCACGCGAAGCAGCTGATCGACGTTACCGAAATCGCGGAACTCAATTGCCGCAGGCCGCGCGGCATCATTTCCGAGCAAAGTGATCGACTGCTTCAGGTAACTGAAAATGCCGGCAGGCCAGAGCACACCGTTTTCATCCTGTTCGACGGGCATGTCCATTCCGTTGATGGAGGCCATCTGCTGTTCGCCCTTGGCGAAGAGCTGGATGACACGGGGCTGTGTGTGCGAGCGGAACGTCCCCTCCGCGGGTGCACATCGTTTCACGAGCCTTGCGTGTGCAAGCTCTGGCAGGCACGCGTCAAGAATCTCGTTGACCAGCAGGACGCCGACCACGTCGTCACGATTGGCCATGACCACTATGTCCAAGCCCGCCGAAGGCACTTTGAGCATGTGTGCGTTACCGCCAGTCACACCGCCAGCGTGGTGAATCGTTTCAACGCCGCGATAGCGTCCGCGCATGAGTCCGAGGGCGTAGCCTGTCGAAGTGCCGTTGGCGAGCGTCAATGGAGTGAAAAGTGTGTTCCACGTACGCGGGGAGCCGACGACCGGAAGGTCCATATGCGCCAGCCAGCGCATCATGTCGTCGACCGTGGAGACCATACCTCCCTCACCGGCCCACGCAGTACTCGTCAGGGTCTTTTCGAACCCCGCTGCCGGCGTTCCCAACCTGACAATGGTTGACTCGTAGGCCGGCTGTGCCTTGGCCCGATGCAGCGTGGCGCTGTTGGGCACGAAGTCGTCGTCGAAGCGACGCAAGAGCGTATCGTACATCCCGATCGGATCGAACACGCGCTCCTTGAGCACCTGCTCGAGTGGCTGATCGGTGATGCGCTCTATCACGGCGGTCAGCAAGAGATATCCGCCGTTATTGTACAGCCACGTGCGACCTGGCGCGGCGTTGACGCTATCAATGTCACGATAGAGCGAGAGTAGCTGGTCGCTTGAAACTCGTTCTTTTCGACCGCTAAACAGCCAGCAGATGTCGTGTGAATCGTGCAAGCCACTCACGTGCCCCATAAGCTGTCGCATGGTGACGCCGCGAGTGACACGGTGGAGCTCGGGCAGAAATCGCTCGAGCGGATCGTCCAGGGCGGCCTTGCCCTCCTCGCACAGCAGGAGGTACACAAGAGAGGTGAAGTGCTTCGTCTCCGACGCAATCCGCAGGCGCGTAGTCGGAGCGAGCGGTACCGGCAACTCCATGCTCGCCAGACCAAAGCCCTTTCGATAGATTGGTTTTCCGTCGAGCGCAATTCCGACTACGACACCTGGAAAGCGGCATTGATCGAGCTTTTCAAAGATCGCATCAATGCGCCGCTCATCGAAACACACTGCTCTCCTCACGAGGTCAGAACCTCATGGTGACCGTAACTCCGATACTGCGCGGCTGCAGAATCGAAACTTGCGCGGGACCGCCGAACGTAGAGTAGCCGTTGAACGAGGAGAGTTGTCCCCGGCGATTTAGCAAGTTGTGCGCATAGAGCTGCACATTGACCATGTCAAAGGTCGCACTGGTACGCAGGTCCACCGAGGCGTACGCCGGCAGCTCGTATTGCGGGAAATTCGTGCTTCCATCGAAGCTCGCGTTACGGCGCGAGACATAGCGGACGGTGGCCCCCACGGTCGGCCGGAGACCCGTCTGCATCAATTCATAATCGGCATTCAAGGCTCCCGTAAAGCGAGGCACGTTAGGGAGGCGCTCGCCGTCTCGCCCGCCAAGATTCGGGGCCGCCTCACTGAGCTGTGCATCCTGCAGCGCGATTGCGGTGCTCAGTGTGAAAGCAGGAACGGGCCGCGCGGTAAACGCGAGTTCAACGCCCCGGATCTCGGCTTTTCCTGCGTTATCGAAGCCCCCGAGGGCGCGCGAGAGCTGAATATCGCGCCAGTGGATGTAGTAGCCGGCGAAATCGATCCCGAAGCGACCGTCAAACGATTCCCTCTTGTAACCCGCCTCATAGCTCTTCAGACGATCTGCCTTGAAGGTCGCTGGCGCTTCGGGGTCAAAGCCTGTGAAGTTCGCGCCGCCGGGACGGTAGCCCGTCGCATAGCGCAGATAGGCAGTCGCGCGCTCGGAGAGGTGGTAGCGCGTGTTGGCGAGGTACGTCAACACACCCTCAGAAGAGTAGAGAGTGGGCGTACTCGAGCCTAGAATTCCCGCGCCTTCCTGCCTGAAGACCTGTCTGTTCTTGGCGTAGCGTGCGCCAACGGATACGTCGAAGCGCGAGGAGAAATGATGGGTCAGATCACCGAAGGCGGCCGATTCCTCGTATTGCGTGGGGTTGTTGAAGGTGTAGAGGTCATTAGTCAAGGGTTGCCCGTTGACGTCGCGAAGCGAAAACTCTTCCGCAACACGCGAGGCTTCATGCGTATAGAAGCCGCCAATCAGCCAATCCACGGCGTTCTCGCCCTCGGATGCAAAACGCAGCTCCTGCGTGAACTTGTGAGTCGTTGTGCGATCCGGTAGCCCGATTGAGGCGTATGTTCGATCGAAGAACGACTGCACAAGCGGCACGAACAGTGCCGAGACGTCGAATATCGTCTCGCGCTCCATCGTCTGGTAGGCCGATATCGACGTGAGGCTGGCAGAACCGAATCCGTAGGTCACCTTGCCACTCATGAGAAGCAGGCGCTGATCGAACGGCTCTGCCACGGGGCGCGATTGGGCGAGGTCTCCGAAGCGTGGTATCCCACTGAAGCTGTAATCTGCGGTTGATTGGCCATCGCGAGAGATCGTCTGCAAGAATGCGCCGAACTGGATTTCCAGCGCATCTGAGACGACCGTCAGAAAATTGATGCGGCCACCGTAGATCTTTGATCGGTCTGCATCTTGTGCACCGAACGCAACGTTATCGACGTATCCGCCATCACGTGAGTAGAATCCACTCGCTCGCAGGGCTGTTCTCTCACCCAAAGGGACATTGACCGTTGCCGAACCCAGGTAGTTGAAATCACCACTTGCAGTACTCGACGCCCCTGTTTGCGCGTCGATGCCGAAATTCGCGGGATCGGGCCGGCGGCTGACATACTTCAACAGACCGCCCATCGTGCTCGCACCATAAAGCGTGCCTTGCGGCCCCCGCAGCACCTCGAGTCGATCTATATCGAAGAGCCCGGCGTCAAAGGCAAGTCGCGCACCAAAGGCGAACGCTGTACTGGAGCCTACGGGTACGTCGTCCAGATAGACACCTACGGTCGGATTGTTCTCCACACCAGTGGTCACGCCGCGTAACGAGATCTGATTGGAACCCGCGCCGGTGGTAGTGAAGGTCAGTCCGGGCACTGTATTGGCGAAGTCCCGAAACTGCGTGGCACCCATCTTGCTCAGCATCTCGGAAGAGAGGACTGTCACCGATTGCGGTGTGTCGATTAGTCGCTCCTCACGCTTGGACGCCGTGACGACGACCTCTTCAATTCGCGTGCTGCTTCTCTCTGCACCCCGTGATTCGCTTCTCTGGGAAGCCGCAATGTCTTCTTCACCGCTTTGTGCGAGCACCAAAGGGCGCTCAGTCTCCTCGGAATTCTTTTTGCTCTCGGGAGAAGCAGCACGCCGAATCGCGACAGTACGATCGTTGACGTATTGATAACAGAGCCCGGTATCCGCCAGGAGTCGATCAAGCGCGACCTGAGGAGCGTACTTTCCAACGAGTGTGGGAGAGATCAACTCCGGAGTGACTTCGTCGTCCGGGTAGACAATCTGAATGCCGCTTTGATTCGAGAATGCAGCCAGAGCGGTTCTGATCGGTTGCTTCCTTATGTCGAGTTTCACTTCTGCAGGCGGCGCCGCTATCACGACGCCGCTGGGGAGGACGAGCCCTAAAATCGCCAAAGCCCGCGTGAAAACCTTCATCAGCCGCCCTCCACGTTCTTGTTC
>Ga0164243_10003963_pt1 | contig 23376 bp, 17 predicted proteins | sample OricompcompostOP_FD_108781 | JGI IMG/M metagenome (GOLD analysis project Ga0164243, IMG submission 108781) | Organic Plus compost microbial communities from Emeryville, California, USA - Original compost - Organic plus compost (OP) | ecosystem: Engineered > Solid waste > Mixed feedstock >...
CCGCCGCCGGTCACCAGCGCGACGCGCCCGTCGAGCGGCAGCGGGTCGATGCCGCGGCTCATCCCTGGTCCGGCTTGTGGGGCTCGGTCACGTAGACCATGTTGCCCTCGGGGTCGTAGAACGGCTTGTAGCGGTACCAGCGGCCGTTCGGGTGTCTCCAGGTGATCGGGTCGGCGCAGACCCACTCGACCTTGCCGTCCAGCTCGGCGAGCGCGGCGTCGAGGTCGTCGACCTCGAAGGCGATCGAGTCGAAGCCGGGCGCGTTGTCGGCGTTGACCTCGGTGCGGCGCGGCTCGTGCTCGCCCTTCTCGGACTTGAAGACGTAGATCGTCAGGTTGCCGGCGTCGATCGCCGCCCACTCCTCCTCGGGCACGTACGGGAGGTCGAACGGGAGGCCGAGGACCTCGTGGTAGAAGTCGACGACCTTCGGCACGTCCCGCGCGAGGATGTCGAGGTTGTCGATGCGCTTGAGGTTCATCCTCATGCTCCTGTCGTCGTGGTGGTGGTCGCGAGCGGGCCGACCCACTCGCCGTCGGGGTTGCAGGGCCCGCCGGCGCGGGCGCTGAGCGTGCCGCGCGCCGGGTCGAGGGAGACCGTCACAAGCGTCTCCCAGCGGTCGCCGAGCGGCGCCTCCGCGGCCGGGTGGCAGCAGAGCGCGCCGGCGCCGCCGACGTGGCTGCGCAGCAGGTCGAGCAGCTCGTCGCGGGTGAAGGTCGCCTCGCCGCCGCGGCGGCGGACCGCGGCGCGCAGCGCGCGCCGCAGCACGTCCATCCGCACGTAGCTGTCGGGGCCGATGCGGCGCTCACGGTCGCCGGCGGCGGCGTGCGGGTCGAGGAAGTGGTTGGTGTGCAGCAGCGTGCCGTCGCGCTCGGGCAGCACGAAGCGGGCGCCGCCGGGGCTCAGCTCGGCGCACAGCGCGCTCTTGCCGCCGCCCTCCCCCGCCTGCGCGCCGACCAGCGTCAGCACCGAGGAGGCTGACGTGCGCGCGGCGCCCAGCAGCGTCGCCGCCTGCGCGACGTCGCCGGCGCGGTCGAGCGCCATCCGTGCCAGCACGTGGACCGGCGCGCCGATCGGGCCGCCGTCGTCGTCGTGGTGGAGGATGTTGACGTGGACCGCGACGCCGCGGTCGTTGACGCCGACCTTGCCGACGATCCCGTGCTCGGTGACGGTGTGGACGACGCGCCCGTCGGGATGCTCGACCGTCCACAGCAGCCAGCCGTCGGCGAACAGGTCGTGCCAGTCCCACGTCTGCACCGAGACGGGCGGGCCGTCGTCCTCGCCGAGCGCGACGACCGTCGAGCACTCGCCGCGGACGGCGGCGCCGAGGCGCGCGAGCACCTCGGTGCGGGCGTTGACGGCCGCGAGCGCGTGGAGCGGGACGTCGGCGCCGCGGGCGATCCCGGCGACCTCCTCGGCCAGCTCGGGGGCGACCGCGTCGATCGCCGCGAGCGCCTCGGAGCCGAGCGCGTCGAGGTCGACCGGCGCCCCGCCGGCGGCGTCCGCGAACAGCGTCGCGTAGCGCTCGCAGGTGCGCGCGACCTGCGCGGCGTGGGCGGCGCCGAACGCCTCCCCGCGCGCGCCCGCCGTCGCCGGCGGCGAGTGGAAGCGCGCGATCACGCGGCGGCCGCGGTCAGTCGCGGGGCGACGTGCTCGGCGACCGCGTCCAGGCGCGCGAACCAGACGTCGCCGTCGGCGACCATCAGCTCGACCAGCCGCTCCAGGTGGACGAAGCGGTGCGCGCGGCCGATCACCTCCGGGTGCATCGTGAAGGTGACGTGGCGGCCCTCGGCGCGCGCGGAGCGGTACTCCTGCGCCCACGACTCGAACAGCTCCTCGGGCGCGGCGGTGTTGCCGCCGAGGTCGATCGACCAGCCGAAGCGCGGCCAGTCGTCCAGCGACCAGTGGACCGGCAGCTCCAGCAGCTCGCCGCCCTCCCACCGCTCCAGGTACGGGCGGTCGTCGCCCATGCAGGAGGAGTCGTAGCGGATGCCGCTGTCGGCCAGCAGCTGGAAGGTCTCGGCGGTCATCTCCCACGCCGGCGAGCGGTAGCCGACCGGGCGCGGCGCGCCGGCCGCCTCCAGCGCCTCGAAGCCCAGCTCGACCTCCGCGCGCTGGTCGTGCTCGGAGACCTTGTCGGTGCGCAGGTGCATGTGGCCGTGGTGGCCGACCTCGTGGCCGCCCTCCAGCAGCGTCTGCACCAGGCCGTCGTGGGTCGCGGCGGTGTGGCCGGGGACGAAGAAGGTCGACGGCACGTCGTGGCGGGCGAGCAGCTCGAGGATCCGCGGGACGCCGCGGGTGACGCCGAAGCGGCCCTCCGACAGCGTCGTCAGGCGGCGGGCGTACTCGGGCCCGTCGCCGAGGAAGCCGGCCTCCGCGTCGACGTCGAAGGTGAACGAGACGGCGACGGCCGCGCCGTTCGGCCACTCGTAGCGCTCGGGGGACGTGCTCATGCTGCTCTCCTTGACGGTGTTCATGACTCGGCGCGCACCGACGCGGCGGGCAGCCACGGCGGCCGGCGGAACGAGGCTTCGACGTAGGGCGACGGCGCGAGGATGCGGTGGTTGCCGTCCTGCACCTGGAAGACGAGGTGGGCCTGCCCGAGCGACGGGTCGAGCGTCACGTCGGGGTATGCCAGGCCGCACTGGCCGGCGTGGTCGAGGAAGTAGGAGCCGTTGACGCCGCGGTAGGTGGCGGTCCGCAGGTGGTCGGCGACGGCGGAGAAGTTGCGCGGGTTGGCGACGTGCGCCCACGCCTGCGCGAGCAGGTGGACCTCGTCGTAGGCGATCCCCGCGTGCGAGCGCCCCGGCGGGCGGCCGTAGGCGTTGCGGTAGCGCTTGAAGAACTGGCTGCCGACCGGGTCGCCGTAGGTGCCGGTGACCGTCGACCAGAGGATCCCCTCGGCCGCCTCGCCGGCGCGCTCGAGGAACTGCGGTATCGACGGCGAGTAGACGGCGTAGACGAGCGTCTCGGAGGGCTCCTGCGCGAACAGGCGCTGGAACTCGGCGAGCTGGTCGGGCAGGAAGTGGGTGACCATCACCGCCGCCGGGTTGAGCCGCCGCAGTCTCTCCACGACCGGCTCCCATTCGGTCCCCGACTGCGGCACGAGGTCGCAGGAGGAGATCGTCCAGCCGGAGGCCTCGGCCTGCTCGAAGGTCGCCAGGTTGGCCATCTGGCCGCCGGCGACCGGCGTCTCGACGAACGCGAGCGAGCGGTTCGGCGGCTGCCAGGCGCCGGCCGCGGCCAGCTCGTCGAGGAAGCGCACGAAGCCGCTGCCGTAGAGCGACTCCGACGGGCAGACCTGGAAGATGTGGCCGTGCGTGTCGGGGCTCTCGCGCACCTGCTGGACGCTCTGCTCGGAGGTCATCGCGTGCAGGTAGGGCGCGCCGTAGTCGGCCGCCAGGTCGCGCGCCGCCTCGTCGACGAACAGGTAGCCGGAGGTGATCGCGTCGACCTCGGCGCTGACGAGCTCCTCAAAGGACTCCAGGATCGACTCGCCGGCGGAGATGTCGAGGTCGACGACGACCTGCCGGATCGGCCGCCCGGCGATCCCGCCGCGCGCGTTGATCTCGGCGATCGCGAGCGCCGAGCCGTTGCGCATCTCGTGGCCGTCGGCGCTCCCCTCGCCCTGCAGCGGGAAGGCCGAGCCGATGATGAACGGGCGCTTCTGGCGCCGCACGTGGGCGGCGGTGACCGGCTGGGGCGCCGGCCGGTCGAGCGGCGCCGGGTGCAGCGAGTCGCCGCCGACCGCCTCGGCGGCGCCGGGCAGCGGCAGGCGGATCAGCCCGAGCCGCACCGAGGTCGCCGCCAGCGCGGCGCGGTTGGCCAGCTCGGTCTTGCGCAGCAGGTGCTCGACGTGGGTGCCGATCGTGCGGTTGGAGGTGACGAGCGCGTCGGCGATCTCCTGGTTGGTGAGACCGCCGGCGAGCAGCGTCAGCACGTCCATCTCGCGCGCTGTCAGGCCGTACGGGAGCGGCTCCTCCCCCAGCACGACGGTCGCCGACTCGCCCGCGCCGAGGTCGGGCTCGCGCTCCAGCCCGACCCGCAGCCAGGCGCCGTCGGGCCGCTGCCAGTAGAAGTCCAGCCGCGCGTCGGCGCCGTCCAGGAACGACTCGACGAGCGCCAGCAGCGGCGGGTGGGCGCGCAGGGCGCGCGCGCCGGCGCCGCCGTCGACCTCCTCGATCCGCCCGTCGCGGCGGACGGTCGCGGTCGCCGCGTAGGTCTCGGTCGGGCCGGTCGGCTCGAACGTCATCATGAGGAGGTCGCTCCCGGGTCCGCGGTCAGGGGGTCGTCAGTCGACGCCCCACGCCTTCTTGTACGCCGAGCGGAAGTCGACCGTCGAGACGTACGGCCCGCTCTCCGGCGTGTTGTGGTCCTTGTCGTACAGCTGGATGCCGATGCCGCTGCTGACCGGTCTTCTGCCCGCGAACAGGCGGTTGAGCGAGTCGACGGCCGACCATCCCTCCCACTCGTTGTCGAGGCCGACGCCGGCGGCGACGACGCCGTCGCGGACGAGGTCCATCGTCGCGTCCTGGCCTTCGCCCGCGGTCAGCGTCAGCTCGCGGCCGGTGCGCTCGGCCTGCTGGACGCCCTCGGAGACGCCGCCGTTGAGCAGCGCGTCGTAGGCGACGCCGACCGCGGATATGCCCGGGTTGCGCAGCAGCTCGTCCTGGACGCGCTGCGAGAGGCCTCTGGCGATCTCGTCGAAGGAGTACTCGACGACCTTGCTCTCGCACTCCCCGCAGGTGTCGATCTCCTGCTTGAAACCGGCGACGACCGCTCTGGTCGAGATCGCGGCGTTGTCGGCGACGTAGAGGATGTTGCCCTTGCCCTCGGTCGAGGCGATCAGGTACGAGGTCATCGCGCGGCCGAAGTCCCTGATCCACGTGAGCATGTCGCCCTCGACGTAGGACGTCGTCCAGGTGAACAGGCTCGGCGCGCCCGGCTCGCTCTGGTCGCAGTCGACGCCCTCGGACTGGACGACCGGGATGCCGGCGGCCTTCGCCTCCTCCAGCGGCTTGCGCATGTAGGAGCAGTCGATGAAGTACGAGTAGATGCCGTCGGCCTTCGCCGCGATCGCCTGGCGGATGCCGTCGCCGGCGCTGGAGAGGTCGCCCTTGGTGTCGAACACCTGCGCGCTCCAGCCGACCGCTCTCGCCGCCTCGACGGCGCCCTTGGTGCCGCGCGCGCAGGAGGACAGCGACTGGCCGCAGGAGATCACCCAGATTCTCTTGCCGGCGGCCATCCTCGGCGCGCCGTCGGTGACCGGCTCGGTCGAGGTGCCCTTCAGCCATCTCTCGACGTTCGCCTTCGCCTCGGCGAGGCCCGGGGCGCCGCCGCCGGAGCCGCTGCCGCCGCCGTCGGTTGAGGCGGCGGCCGGCGTCGAGGCGCTGGAGTCGGCGTCGTCGCTGCTGCCGCAGCCGATCGCCGTGCCGCAGGCGAGCGCCGCCGCGGCGGCCAGCGCGGCCGCGCGCAGTCGCTGTGCTTCGATCATCGTGTTCCCTCCCAGGGAGCTGTGGGGCGACGGGGTGGTGACGGGTCGGGACGGTCGGCTCAGGCGCCGTCGGCGGTGCGCCGGCGGGCGAGGATCGCCGCGAGCGAGACGCCGGCGATCAGCGCGCCGCCGTTGGCGAAGTCGTTGACGTACGGGCTGGCGCCGGCGAGGTTGAGGCCGGAGTTGAGGATCGCGAGGAAGACGATCGCGACGAACGTCCCCCAGACGTTGAAGCGCCCGGGGGTGATCGCGGCGACGCTGAGGAAGGCGGCGGCGATCGCCGGCAGCGTGAAGTTGTCGCCGACCTGCGGGTTGCCGGCGCCCGAGACGCCGACCTGCAGGATGCCGGCGAGGCCGGCGAGCAGGCCCGCGATCAGGAAGGCGCACAGCGTCAGGCGGTCGACGCGCAGGCCGACCAGCCGGGCGGCGCTGCGGTTGGAGCCGATCGCGTGCAGGTAGCGGCCGAACGGCGTGTGGCGCAGGACGTGCCAGGCGACGACCGCGAGCGCCAGCGCGATGAAGAACGAGCCGGGGATGCCGAGCACTCTGTCGGTCACCGACGTGAGCGATCTGGGGATCCCGGAGACGATCGAGGTGCCGGCCGTCTTCCACGTGATCACGCCGGTGATGATCGTCGTCATGCCGAGCGTGACGATCACCGAGTCGACCCGCACGACCGTCACGAGCAGGCCGTTGACGAGGCCGACCAGCAGCCCGCAACCGATCCCGGCGAGCATCGCGACCAGCAGCGGGCTGCCGGAGGAGGCGACCGAGGCGACGATGATCGACGAGAGGCCGCAGGTCGCGCCGACGGAGAAGTCGTACTGCTTGCAGACGAGCGGGAAGAGGATCCCCATCGCGACGACGACGAGGACCGACTCGCCGATCACCATCACGCGCAGGTTGGCGACGGTCGGGAAGGTGTCGGCGGTCGCCGGCAGGATCGAGAAGAAGACCGCCAGCGCGACGGTCAGGACGATCAGCCCGGAGGCCTCCGCCAGTCTGAGCGCGCCGATGCGCCGCTGTCCGCCGCCGTCCGCGGTGCCGCTGCCGCTGCCGGGGGTCGCGGGGCCTTCGTGCGCGGGGCTGTGCGTCGCGTCGACGGCGCTCATGCCGCGACCTGCAGTTCGTGGAGCATGTGGTTCACTCGCTCAGAGGAGATGGACTCGGCGTCGAGCGCACCGACGATGCGCCCGCCGCGCATCACGACGATGCGCTGGGAGAGGTGGGTCAGCTCCTCCAGGTCGGAGCTGACGAGGAGGATCGCGGCGCCCTCCCGCGCCGCCTTGCCGATCAGCTCCCACAGCTCGGCGCGGGCGCCGACGTCGACCCCCTGCGTCGGCTCGTCGAGCAGCAGCAGCCGCGGTCTGCGCGTCAGCCAGCGGGCGATCGAGACCTTCTGCTGGTTGCCGCCGGAGAGGCTCGCGATCTCGACCGTCGGCGAGGCCGCGCGGACGAAGAACTCTCTGATCGCGACCGCGGTCGCGGCCCGCTCGGCGGCCCGCCGCACCCAGCCGAAGCGCGTGTACCTGGCGGTGCTCGGGAGCGTGAAGTTGTCGACGATCGGCAGGTCGGGGAAGACGGCGTCGCGGCCGCGGTCCTCGGGGACGAGCGCGACGCCGGCCGCGATCGCGTCGGCCGGGGCGCGCGCGGCGAGCGCGCGGCCGCCGACCTCGACCGTCCCGGCCTCCGGCTGCTGGGCGCCGAACAGCAGCCGCAGCAGCGTCGAGCGGCCCGAGCCGGCGAGCCCGGCGACGCCGACGATCTCGCCCGCGCGGACCTCGCAGTCGACGCCGCGCACGGCCCCGCCGACGAGGCCGCTGGCGCGCAGCACCGGCGCGCGCTCGTCGCGGACGGTCGCGGCGGCGCTCGGCGCCGGCGGCACGACCGTGCGGCCGACCATCATCTCGACGAGGCCGTCGCGGGTCAGCTCGGCGGCGGCGCGGGTGCCGACCAGCCTGCCGTCGCGCAGGACGGTGACGCGGTCGGAGATCTCCATCACCTCGTCGAGCCGGTGGGAGACGAACAGGACCGCCTGGCCGGCGGCGACGTAGCGCTTGAGCGCGTCGAGCAGCACCTCGACCTCGTGCGGCGGCAGCGCGGCGGTCGGCTCGTCGAGCGCGAGGACGCCGTCGCTGGCGCCCTCCTGGTCCTGCAGCGCGCGGGCGATCTCGAGCATCGTCTGCGCCGCCGGGCGCAGGTCGCCGACCATGTCGTCGGGCCGCGCCTGGATGCCGAAGCGGTCGATCAGCTCCTGCGCGCGCCGGCGGGCGGCGCCCCAGCGGATGCGCGTGCCGGTGGTCTGGAAGCCATGCCCGATCGAGAGGTTCTCCAGCACCGTCAATTCATTGAATGTGGTGCGATGCTGGTGAACCATGTGAAGGCCGCACCGCTGCGCCTGTGACGGTGAAAAGTGACGCAGGTCGTACTGCCGCCCGCCGACGTCGAGGGTTCCGGAGTCGGCCGCGTAGGCGCCCGCGAGGATCTTCATCATCGTCGACTTGCCGGAGCCGTTGCCGCCCATCAGCGCCAACGTCTCGCCCGCGCGCGCCTCGATGCTGACACCGTCGAGCGCCCGCGTGCCCGGGAAGCTCTTGGTGACGTCGCTGACGCGCAGGACGACGTCGCCGGCCGGCGAGGCCGCCGGCTCGCTGCGGTCTGTCATGCGTCCACTCTCTCTCGAAATTCAGTGCCGGCGCTTGGTCTTCACCGACCGCGTGCAACGGTACGGGAGCGTACGGGATCGCTCAATCGGTCGAACTACCGATGTCTGGCGGCCGGCGCGCGCTCAGCGCGGCTTCGCCAGCTCGCGCTTGATCGCCGCGACGTGGGCGAACATCCGCGCGCGGGCGGCCGGTGTGGTGGGGACCGGCCCCTTGCCGCTCAGCTGGCGGTGGACCGTCGTCACGTTGAGGACGATCCGCTCGGCCTCGCCCCAGCCGGCGAAGCGGTCGAACTCGGGGTCGCGGATCATCGCCCGCGCCGCCTGCATCGCGCTGCGGCCGGCGTCGCGGTGGACGGCGACGCTCTCCTTCAGCCACAGCCAGTACTGGCGCAGCTCGGCGATCTGCTCGCGCCCGCCGACCGGCCCGTGGCCGGGGACGAAGACGTCGGCGTCGAGCTCGGAGATCAGCGCCAGCGCGCCGAGCCAGTTGTCGACCGGGCCGGCCCACATCGCCGGGGTGACGCCGAAGAACAGCAGGTCGGCGCCGAAGACGACGCCGGCGTCGGGGACGTGGACGACGAGGTCGCCGGGCGTGTGCGCCGGCCCGACCTCGATCAGCGACAGCTCCCGTCCTCCGGCCCGCTCGGTCGCGCGGCCGCTGAAGGCGCGGGTGGGGAAGCGCAGCTCGACCTCCTCGAAGGCGAACGGCGCGAGCATCGGGCCGGTGTAGCGGCCGATCGCGCCGGCCGGGCCGGGCACGCGGCTGAAGGCGCGCGACAGCCGCCGCAGCCGCGCGAGGCCGTGCGGCGTCTCCTCGCGTCTCATCGTCGCGAGGCTCGCGTCGCTGGTGACGATCGCGGCGTCGTCGGGCAGCTCGGCGTTGCCCCACCAGTGGTCGCCGTCGGAGTGCGTGTTGACCGCGAGCGTGATCGGCGCGCCCTCGTGGTGAGGCGCCATCGCGTCGAGCATGCGGCGCGTCAGCCGCTGGTCCCAGAGCGTGTCGACCAGCGCCGATCCGCCGTCGCCGACGACCAGCCCGGCGTTCGACTCGCCCCATCCCCCGTTCGGCTGGATCCACGCCCAGACGCCGCGGCCGACCTCGCGCAACCCGGCCGCGTACTGCTCCGGATCTCCGTGCAGTGTCACACTCATCGCGGGCAAACTAGCCCGTGCGCGGCGACGGCGGCGCCGGTTGACGACCGTGCTGCGGCCAACTCGCCCGCGTGCGAGGCGGGCCGCGGCCCTGCCGCACGGAGATCGTTTCGTTGCAGATCGTCTGTGAACAGACCGACCGCTGCTACGATCGCCGGATGGCGACCACGACCCTCTCCGAAGCGGCCGCGGCGACCCGCGCGGCGCAGCCGCTGAGCGCCAACCTCTGCTGGCTGCTCAGCCGCGCCAGCTTCACGCTCACGACCGAGCTGACGGCGCAACTGGAGCAGATCGGCCTCTCGACCCGCACCCATCAGGTGCTGATCGCCGCGGCCGAGGGCGGCCAGACGCAGAGCGACCTCGTCAGAGCGGTCGGCCTCGACAAGACGACGATGGTCGTGACCGTCGACGAGCTGGAGCGCGCCGGCCTCGCGGAGCGGCGCCCGTCGCCGACCGACCGCCGCGCGCGCGTCGTCGAGGTGACCGACGCCGGTCGCGAGAAGCTCGCGGAGGCCGACCGGCTGATCCACGCCGTCCACGACGACGTGCTCGAGACGCTCCCCGAGCCCGAGCGGACGGTCTTCGTCGACGCGCTGACCGCGCTGGTCGGCGGGCGACTGGCCGACCCGGTGCCGACGAGCCAGCCGGTGCGGCGGCGCAGACGACGCGCGCCGTAGGTAGTTCCGCACAAAATAGTTTTGAACAAGACGATCTGGTACGGTCCGGTTATGTCCGAACCAGTCGCCCCATCGAACGCGGTCACAGCGACCGCCCCGGAGGCCGCCCCCGCTCCGCCGGCCACCGCGGCCACCACGGCCACCGTGCCCCCGCCCGCCGCCACGCCGGCGCGCAACCGCTGGATCGCCCTCGTCGCGCTCTGCGCCGGCTTCCTGATGATCGTGCTCGACACGACGATCGTCTCCGTCGCGCAGGCGTCGATCCAGCAGGACCTCGGCTTCTCCCAGTCGGGGCTCGCCTGGCTGGTCAACAGCTACCTGATCGCGTTCGGCGGCCTGCTGCTGCTCGCCGGCCGGATCGGCGACCTGCTCGGCCGCACGCGCGTCTTCCTCGGCGGGCTGTGGCTGTTCCTGCTCGCCTCGCTGCTGTGCGGCCTGTCGCAGACGCAGGAGACGCTGATCGCCGCCCGCTTCCTCCAGGGCGTCGGCGGCGCGCTCACCTCGGCGGTGATCCTCGGGATGATCGTCGCGCTGTTCCCCGGCGAGCACGAGCGCAGCCGCGCGATCGCCGTCTACGCCTTCGTCGGCTCGGCCGGCGCCTCGCTCGGGCTGGTCGCCGGCGGCCTGCTGGTCGAGGCGCTCAGCTGGCACTGGATCTTCTTCGTCAACCTGCCGATCGGGGTCGCGACCGCGCTCGTCGCCGCCCGCGTGCTGGAGCGCGACGAGCCGCTCGGCCTGCGCGCCGGCGCCGACCTGCCCGGCGCGCTGCTCGTCGTCGCGGCGCTGATGGTCGGCGTCTACGCGATCGTCTCGGCCGCCGACCACGGCTTCGGCGGCTGGCGGACCGCGCTGCTCGGCCCGCTCGCGCTCGCGCTGCTGGCGCTGTTCGTCGTGCGCGAGTCGCGCGCCGCCCACCCGCTGATGCCGTTGCGGCTGCTGCGCGTGCCCGACCTCGCCGCCGCCAACCTCGTCCAGGCGCTGGCGATCGCCGGGATGTTCGGGATGCAGTTCATGCTCGCGCTCTACCTCCAGCTCGTGCTGGGGCTGACGCCGGTGCAGGTCGGCCTCGCGATCGTCCCGATCGCGCTGACGATCGGCGTCACCTCGCTCGGCGTCAGCGCGCGGCTGATGGCGCGCGTCGGCCCGAAGGCGACCGCGCTGCCGGGCGCGCTGCTGATCGTCGCCGGGCTGCTGTGGCTCCAGCGCGCCCCCGCCGACGGCGCCTACTGGCTCGACGTCTTCCCCGCGACGATCCCGATGGGGATCGGCGCCGGTCTCTTCATGCCGGCGATCTCGACGCTGGCGATGGCGTCGGCGCCGCCGCAGGACGCCGGCCTCGCCTCCGGCCTCGCCAACACGACCCAGCAGATCGGCGGCGCTTTCGGGCTGGCGGTGCTGGCGACCGCGTCCGCCTCGCGCGGCGACGCGCTGCGCGACGGCGGCGCGAGCGCGGCCGAGGCGCTCGCGGGCGGGATCGGCCTCTCCTTCGCGATCTCCGCCGGGCTGGCGCTCACTGCGGCGGCCGTCGGGCTGGCGCTGCTGAGCGGGCGGCCGTCGCTGCGGCGGCGGGCGGCGGCGCGACGGCGCGCCGCTACTGAGCGCAGTTCGGGCTTCCGTTGACGAAGCCGGGACCGCCCCCGATGCCGGTCACGAGGGCGCTCGGCGCCGACCCAACCGTGTTGCGCTGCTGCAGGAGCGCGGTGACGGCGGCGTAGTCGGTCGGCGCTCCGGCGAAGCCCGGGATCGCGATCGTCGCCTGGTCGCGCTGCCGGACGTAGATGCCGTAACCGCCGACCGCGGACGCGCTCCCGACGTCGTTTGGCGCGGTCCGGCCGAGGTCGAGACAGAGCCGGCCGGTGTCGGTCGCCCCGGCGCCGCCGGCGGTCGCGGCGATGCCGTCGACCGGCAGGCCCGTGACATCGGGCTCGTTGAACCGGTTGTTCCAGGCGGTCACGTCGAGTCTGCCGCTGCCGTCGTTCTGGACCAGCGTCATCCCGGCGGTCGCGTAGCGCCGCACGACGTTGCCGCTGACGAGCGCGACCACCGACGCGCCGCCGTTGGAGCGGATCCCGATCCCGGCGCCGGTGCCCGAGCCCGACCCGACGACGCCCGCGCTGCCGATCGTGTTGCCGGCCAGCAGCGTCCGCAGCCCGACCGTCTGGCTGGTGCCGCTGCCGGGCGTGTCGACCGTGATCGCCTCGTTGCGCGCTCCGGTGATCGTGTTGCCGGCGACGTCCACCGTCCAGGTGGCGTTGTCGCCGCCGGGGTTGACGACGACGCCGCCGCCGGCGGTGCCGACCGGGTTGCTGAGCGTCGAGGAGCCGAGCGCCATCGTCGCGTTCGCGGTCGAGCCGCTGCTGCTGGTGAACTGGACGTGGTCGCCGCGGTTGTTGCTCAGGGTCAGCCCGGAGAGGTCGACGTTCGGCGTGCCGCTCTCCGCCTCGACGTGGATGCCGTCGTCGCCGGTCGCCGATCTGGCGGTGCCGCTGTAGGTGCCGCCGACGACGTCGGCGTCGAGCGTGCCGCCGCTCGCGACGACGTCGAGGTTGCGGAAGGCGTTGTCGGAGACGTTCGCGCCGCTGATCGTGACCGTCCCGCCCAGCCGTCTGAGCGACAGGCCGCTGCCGGTGCCGCCGCTGCCGGAGCCGTTGCCGGTCACGGCGCTCGCGTCGGTCAGCGCGAAGCCGGTGAGGCCGTCGGCGGCGATGCCGCTCCCGCTCGCGTTTCTGATCGCGACCGCCGCGAATCTGACGTTGCTGGCGTTGGTCAGTCTGACCGCGTCGCCGCTCTGGCCCGTGAGCGTGCCGCCGCTGCCGGCCGTCGGCGACCCGGCCGGGCTGCCCGTGACCGTCAGGCCGCCCGCCGAGCCGGGGTTGGCGAGCACGATCGCGTTGCCGCCGCCGGCCTGGTCGATCGAGCGGAAGGTGAGCCCGCCCGAGGCGATCTGCGGGCCGTTGAGGCTCAGCGCCGTGCCGCCGCCGGTGCTCGTCAGCGTGCTGCCCGAGCCGGTCAGCGCAAGCGTGCCGGCGCTGCTGCCGGTCGCGCTGACGCCGGCGCCGGTCGTCGTGTCGACGTCGAGCCGGCTGCTGACGGTGACGGCGTGGGCGCCGGTGTAGGCGAGCGACAGCGCCGGCGAGGCGCCGGTGTCGAGCGTGACCGACGAGCCGCTGAAGCTCGTCGAGCCGCCCGAGCTGCCGCTCAGCTGGATGCCGCCGCCGGCGTCGGCGCCGTCGGCGATCGTCCCGGTCACGCTGACGGTTCCGGCGCTGCGGTTGGCGATCCGCGCGCTGAGGCCGGTGCCGTCACCGATCGTGCCGCCGTACTCGACGGTCGTCGGCCCGCCGTCGACCGCCAGCTCGGCGGTCGTGTGGCCCGACAGGCTGCCGCCGAGCGCCCGGAAGCTGCCGCCGCTGCCGGTCCCGCCGGCGCCGAGCTGGATGCCGTGGGCGCCGCCGGTCGAGCTGGCGGTCGCGAGCGCGATCGTCGGCGGGACGGCCAGCGTTCTCGTCTGGCTGGTCGTCACCGCCGCGCCGCCCGCCGTGACCGACGAGCCGGCGACCGAGCCGATGCTGACGCCCTCGGAGTCGGCGATCGTGATGCCGGGACCGGCGGTGTCGACCGCGACCGACGGGATCGACAGCGAGCCGCCGTTGCCGCTGAGCGCGATGCCGGTGTGGCCGCCGCTGCTGGTGACGGTCACCGCGCCGATCGTGCCGGAGGTCGTCGTGCCGGTGACGGCGACGCCGCCGCCGGCCTGCGCGGTGACGCTGTTCGTCCCGCCGAAGGCGACCGTGCCGGCTCTGTTGACGAGCAGCGCCGTGCCGCCGCCGCTCGCTCTCGCCGTCACGTCGGTGACCGTCCAGCTGCCGGTCGTCGCGTCGAGCGCCAGCCCGCCGCCGGCTCTGCCGTCGAGCACGAGGTCGCGCAGGGTTCCGTCGGCGGCGGTCGCGTTGCCCTGGACCGCCGCGGCGGTGCCGCCGGCGTCGCCGACGACGGTCAGGCCCGCGACCGTGTTGCCGGTCCGCAGCGTGACCGGCCCGACCAGCTGCGGGCGGACGCTCGTCCGGGCGGGCGCGAGGTCGAAGCCGTCGACCGACAGCGGCTGGCGCTCGCCGAGCAGCCGCTGGTTGGCGCGCAGCGTGACGCCGCCGCTCATGCCGGTCGTCGTGCCGTCGCCGTTGAAGAGGTAGATCGTGTCGCCGGCGCGGTCGGCGGCGGCCGCCGCCTGGGCGAGCGTGTCGAACGGCGACTCGGAACGTCCGTCGCCGCCGGGAGCGGCGCTGTTGTCGACGTAGACGACGCGCGGGCCGACCGCGACCGAGACGGTCGCTCTCGCGCTCGCCGCCGGGCTGCCCTGGTCGGTGACGTAGAAGGTCAGCGTCTCGGTGTCGCCGACGTCGGCCGCCGGGCGGTAGGTGAAGGTGCCGTCGGCGTTCCAGGCGACGCTGCCGCCTCTGTCCCCCATCGTCGGCGAGGCGGCGACGTCGACCTGCGGCGGACCCGGCCCGTCGACGTCGGTGACGGCCGCGAGCACGTTCGCGCTCGCGCCGGAGACGACCAGCGCCGGTCTGCCGGTGGGCGCCGCCGTGCCGTAGTGCAGCGGCGTGTTGCCGACCGCTCTGACGGTCGTCTGCGGCACGACCGGCGCGTCGTTGACCGCTCTCACCGTGATCGGGCGGACGACCGCGTCGCTCTCGAGCTCGCCGTCGTCGACGGTGATCGTCACCGAGCGCTCGGCCTCGGACGGGTCCTGGGAGCTGTTGGAGTAGGTGACGCTGCGCAGCGCCGCCTGGTACTGGGCGACCGTCGCGCTGCCGGTCAGCGTCAGTCTTCCGGTCGCGGCGTTGTAGGAGCCGGTGATGCCGTTCTGGTTGACGAACGTCACCATGTCCTCGGCCGCTCTGAAGTTGGCGCTGACCTCGACGCGGGCGCCGACGAGCTGCGCGCTGTCGCCGTCGGTCACGGTGAGCGTCGGGACGATCGCCGTCGGCGCGTCGTCCTCGCGGTAGTCGAGCGAGTCGGTGGAGCTGACGACCGGCGCGTCGTCGACGGCTCTGACGGTGACGTCGCGCGTCGCCGCCGCGCTCGCCGTCGTGCCGTCGGTGACGGTGATCGAGACGGTGCGGACCGCGGTCGACGGGTCGAGCGTGTCGGCGTTGGCGTAGCGGACGGTGCGCAGCGCCGCCTGGTAGGCGGCGACCGTCGCGGTGCCGCTCAGCGTCAGCGTTCCGGTCTCGGCGACGTAGGCGCCGGCGATCTCGCCGTCGGGAGTGAAGGTGAGCAGGTCCTCGCCGGGGGCGAGGTTGGCGGTCACTCTGACGGTCGCGCCGGTCAGCTGGCCGTCGTCGACGTCGGTCACGCTGACGGCCGGGTCGACCGCGACCCAGGCCGTGTCGTCCTCGGTGTAGTCGGCGGTGCCGCCGCTCGTCGTCACGACCGGCGCGTCGTTGACGGCCGTCACCGTGACGGTCGTGCTGTCGGCGGCGCTCAGCAGCCCGTCGGTGACGGTGAGCTCGGCGGTGCGGGGCGCGGTCGCCGGGTCGTCGCTGGCGTTGCGGTAGGCGACCGTGCGCAGCACCTGCTGGTAGTGGGCGAGCGTGTCGCTGCCGCTCAGCGTCAGCGTCCCGGCGCTGTAGGAGGCGGTGATCGCGGTGCCGCTGGTCGTCGCCGACAGCTGGTCCTCCCCGGCCGCGAAGCCGCTCGTCAGCGCGACCGTCGCGCCGGTCAGCTCGCCGCCGTCGGGGTCGGTGACGGTCAGCGCGCCGTCGATCGCGGTGGCCGGGTCGTTCTCCGTGTACGCGAGGCCGCCGCTCGGCAGGTCGATCGCGGGCGGGTCGCCGAAGACGAGCTGCTTGGTCGCGCCGGCCGATCTGCGCGCGTTCTCGACGGCGAAGGTGACGGTGCGGGTCGCGTCGTCGACGAGGGCGCCGTTGTGGCGGTAGGCGACCGTCCGCAGCGCCGCCTGCCAGTCGGCGATCGGCGCGTCGCCGCTCAGCGTCAGCGTCCCCGTCAGCGCGTCCCAGGCGCCCGCGATGCCGGCCTGGTCGGTGAAGGTCAGCTCGTCCTCGGCGGCGCGGTAGCCGCCGCTGACCGTCACCGTCGCGCCGGTCAGCCTCGCGCTGTCGGGGTCGGAGACCGTCAGCGCCGCGTCGAGCGCGACGTCGGCGCCGGCCCAGACCGTCTGGCCGGCGCTCGTCGCGACCGTCGGCGCGTCGTCGACGAGGTCGAACGCGACGGTCGTCGTCGCGGCCGCGCCGGCGCCGGTCGCGTCTGAGACGGTGAAGGAGACCGTCCGCGGCCCGGGCGCCGGGTCGGCGCTCGTGCTGCGGAGGCCGACGGTGCGCAGCGCCGCCTGGAACTCGGCCGCCGTCGCCGGTCCCGCGAGCGTCAGCACGCCGGTCAGGCCGTTCCACGAGCCGACGACGGCGCTGGTGTCGCTGAACGTCAGCTCGTCGCCGCCGCCGTCGAAGCCGGCCGAGATCGTCACCGTCGCGATCGCCAGCTCCGCGTCGTCGGGGTCGGTGACCGTGATCGCGGGGTCGACGACGACGCCGGTCGCGTCGCCCTCCGAGTAGGTCGGCGAGCCGCCGCCGGCGGTGACCGCCGGCAGGTCGTTGACGGCGGTGACGGTGACGCTCGCGGTCGCGCTGTTGCTCGATGCCTCGCCGTCGTCGACCTCGACGGTGAGCCCGCGCGTCACGGTCGACGGGTCCTCGCTGACGTCGCGGTACCTGACCGAGCGCAGCGCGGCCTGGTAGTCGGCGAGCGATGCGCTGCCGGTCAGCGTCAGCACGCCCGTGGCGCCGCTCCAGCTTCCGCTGATCCCGTTCTGGTCGGTGAAGTCCAGCACGTCCTCGCCGGCGCTGAACCCGCCGCCGACCGTGACCGTCGCGGAGGCCAGCCTGGCGTCGTCGACGTCGCTGACGGTCAGGTTCGGGAGCGCGACGACGGCCGGTCCGTCCTCGGTGAAGGCGGCCGTGCTCCCGCCGCCGCCGAGCACCGGGGCGTCGTTGACCGCGACGACCGTGACGGTCGTCTGCTCGGCCGCGCTGTCGTCCCTGCCGTCGGTGACGCGCAGCGCGACGGCGCGGTCGCCGGGCGTCGGGTCCTCCGCGCGCGTGTCGCGGTAGCCGACCGTCCGCAGCGCGGCCTGGTAGGCGGCGAGCGAGGCGCCGCCGGTCAGTCTCAGCACGCCGGTCGCGGCGTTCCAGCTGCCGCTGATCCCGCTCTGGTCGGTGAAGGTGAGCTCGTCCTCGCCCGCGCTGAAGCCGGCGCCGATCGCGACCGTCGCGCCGGTGAGGGCCGCGTCGTCGGCGTCGGCGACCGTCAGCGAGGGGAACAGCGCGACCGGCGCGGCGTCGCCCTCGGTGAACGTGCGGGTCGTGTCGGCGCCGCCGAGCTGCGGCAGCTCGTTGCGGTCCGCGACGGTCAGCACACGGGTCGACGGCGAGGAGCTGACGCCGCGGCCGGTGACGACGAAGGTGACGGTCCGCGGCGCCTCGGAGGGCGTCTGCGAGCTGTTGTCGAAGGCGACCCGGCGCAGCGCCGCCTCGTAGGCGGCGACGGTCGCGGCGCCGCTCAGTCTCAGCGTGCCGCTCGCCGCGTCCCAGGTCGCGGTGATGCCGCCGGCGGCGGTCAGGCCGAGCCGGTCGGCGCCGGTCTCGTAGCCGGCGGAGAGCGTCACGGTCGCGCCGTCGAGCTGCTCGTCGTCGACGTCGCGGACGGTCAGCAGCGGCGCGACGGCGGCCGGCGGGTCGTCCTCGGCCCAGGCGGTCGTGCCGGCGCCGGCGTCGAGCAGCGGCGGGTCGTCGACCGGTGTGACGGTCACGGTGACCGTCGCCGTCGCGGTGCCGCCGCGGCCGTCGGCGACGGTGTAGTCGAAGGTCGCGGTGCCGTTGAAGTCCGCTGCCGGCGTGAAGGTCCGCGCGGCCCCCTCGCCGGTGACCGCGCCCGACGTGGGCGTGCCGACCGCGTAGGTGAGCATGTCGCCGTCGGGGTCGGCGCCGGCGAGCGCGACGGGGACCGGCGTGTCCTCCGCGGTCGCGACCGCGACCGGCGCGGCCGTCGGCGCCGCGTTCTTCGGGCCGGGCGGCGCCGGCTGCTCGCCGGGCGGCAGCTCGTCCGGCGGGACCGCCGTGAAGCCGTGCGTCTCCAGCACCGGCGACGGCGCGCTGTCGACGACCTCGGCGAGGCTGCCCTCGCCGCAGAGCGCGTAGGCGCGGCGGAGCATCCAGGCGAGGAAGGAGCGCGTCAGACCGCGCTCCTTGGCGGCGATCGCGCCGTCGACCTCGGCGGCGTCGGCGACGAAGCAGCGCAGCCCGGTCAGGCCGCGGTTGCTGAACTCGAGCAGGCCGCCGCGGTTGTAGCGGTTGGGCAGCTTCGAGCCGTCGGCGGCGACGAGGTCGGGCAGCGCGGTGAAAGAGCCCTGGCCGGCCTGCGAGGAGGTCAGCGCGATCAGCAGGTTCGGCAGGCCGGCGAGCGGCTTCAGGAAGCCGCCGGAGCCGGGCGCGTCGAGCAGCAGCTTGAACGTCACCGACGGGTTCGCGCCGACGATCGCGCGCAGCGTCGCGGCCGTCACGACCTGCTGCTCGACTCTGCCGTCGCGACGGCCCTGGACGCCGACCGTGATCGCCGGCTCGCCGCCGTTGACGTAGCCGCCGCCGGCGACGTACAGGAGCACGTCGGCGCAGCCGCGGTCGGTCACGAGCCGCTCGACGTAGCGCTGCAGCGTCGTGCCGGTCGCGACGCGGTAGCGGGCGCTGACGAAGCGGCCGTCGTAGCGCGCGAGCGCGTTGAAGAAGTCGCCGAAGCGGGCGCGGGTGCGGTCGAAGGAGGCGGCGTCGAAGAAGTTGCCGAGCGTGTCGCCGACGCGCACGACGCACGAGCGCTCGGCCGCGAGCGCCGCGGCGGTGCGCCGCTCGGCCGGCGTGCCGTTGGAGGCGCGCAGGGTCGAGACGGCGCGTGTCGCCGCAGCCGCGGCGGCCGCGCCCGGCGCGCTCGGCCCGATCGCGATCGCCGCCACCGCGCCGAGCGGGTTCGCGGCGCTCCCCGCGGTCGCCGCCGCACCCGCGCTCGCGACCGCCGCCGACGCCGCGCCGACCGCCGCCGGCCCGGCCTTCGCCTTCGGCCGCGCCGGTCGCCACAGGCGCGTGAAGGCGCGTGCCCTCGGGTTGCGGTAGCCGGCGTAGCTGCGCAGGAAGTACGGCAGTCTGCCGTCGAGCAGCGGCGGCCAGGAGAACCGTCTGGAGACGGTCACGCGGCCGCTGCGCTGACCGACGAGCGCGATCCGGCCGGGATGCTGGTAGGCGGCGAACGGCTGCTCGTCGGCGTAGAAGAACCAGACCGGCTCGCGCCCGACCCGCGCGACGCGCGGCGCCTCCACGACCGAGACGCCGGCGGCGCGCAGCAGGTCGTCGCGCGAGCGGGCCGCGCGGGCGCCCGACCCCCTCGTCTGCCGCGGGAGCCGCTCCAGCCCGGCGACGGTGATCAGCGTCCCCGGCTTCAGCGGCCGGCCGTCGCGGAAGACGATCAGCGGCGCGCTGCCGCGTCTGGCGCCGAGCGCGGTCAGCGCCGCCCGCTCGGCCTGCGCGCGGGAGACGGCGGCCTCCGCGGGCGCCGCGACCGCGACGAGCCCGCAGCAGAGCGTCGCGAGCAACGCGCAGAGGGCGGCGACGAGCGGACGTGTGCTGGGCAAGCGGGGGTGGCGGTGACCTGGGCACGCCGCCGGAGGGCGACGCGGAGCAGGTGTATATCGGCGTCCGCGGACGGCTGCAAGAGCCCCCGCGGACGGATGGCCGAGCGACCGCCGACGTGCCGGATTGCGGTCTGTGCCGTCCGCCGTGGGAGGCGCTACGCTGCGCCGCGCGCATCCCGCGCACCGCCCCGATCCAGCACACTGACCAGATGGCCACTCCGTTCCTCGGCGAGCTTCGCCTGATGAGCTTCGACTTCGCCCCGAAGGGGTGGGCGGCGTGCGACGGCAGCACGCTGCCGATCAACCAGAACCAGGCGCTCTACGCGCTGCTGGGGACCATGTACGGCGGCAACGGCCAGACGACCTTTCAGCTCCCGGACCTGCGCGGGCGCACGCCGGTCCACGTCGGCGACGGGCTGCTCCAGGGGCAGCGGGTCGGCGAGGAGTTCCACACGGTGACGCTCAACGAGCTGCCCGAGCACGTCCACATGCTGCGGGTCTCGACCGCCGACGCCGACCAGTCGGTTCCGAGCGTGCTGGCCGGCAGCGCCAACCTCTACCGCGAGGCGACCGGGCTGACCTCGCTCCACCCCGCGACGGTCGCGCCGATCGGCGGCGGCCAGCCGCACGAGAACCGCCAGCCGTACCTGGCGCTCAACTGGTGCATCGCGCTCCAGGGGATCTTCCCGAGCAGCTGAGGAGCTGATCCGTGCCGCAACCGTACCTCGGTGAGATCCGCATCTTCGCCGGCAACTTCCCCCCGGTCGAGTGGGCGTTCTGCGACGGCCAGCTGCTGTCGGTCAGCGAGTACGTGACGCTGTTCAACCTGATCGGGACGACCTATGGCGGCGACGGCGACTCGACCTTCGCGCTCCCGGACCTGCAGGGGCGTGTCCCGATCCACCGGACCGGCTCCGGAGTGCTGTCGCAGGCCTACCCGCTCGGCGAGAGCGGCGGCGTCGAGTCGGTGCCGCTGACGGTCCAGCAGATCCCCTCGCACAGCCACGCGCTGCTGGCGTCGACCGGCGGCGGCACGACCGACCGCGCGCGCGACCGCGTGCCCGCCAGCTCGCCGGTCACGGCCGCCTACACGCGCGACGCGCCGACGGCGCCGTTGGCGCCGACGGTCGTGGACGGGGTCGGCGGCTCGCAGCCGCACGACAACATGGGTCCGACCGTGGCGGTCAACTACATCATCTCCCTGTTCGGCATCTATCCCAGCGCAACCTGATGGCAGATCCATTCGTCGCCGAGATCCGCGTCTTCGGCTTCAACTTCCCGCCGACCGGTTGGGCCTTCTGCGACGGCGGGATCCTGCCGCTGTCGCAGAACACCGCGCTGTTCGCGCTGCTCGGCACGACCTACGGCGGCGACGGCAAGTCGACCTTCGCGCTGCCGAACCTGCAGGGGTCGGCGGTGATGGCGCCGGGCCAGGGCCAGGGGCTGACCTTCCGCGAGCTCGGCGACGTCACCGGGTCCGACGCCGTCACGCTGATCCAGAGCGAGGTCCCGAACCACAGCCACACGCTGCGGGCCTCGACCGGCACGGCCGACCTGCAGGCGCCCGCCGCCGACCGTGCGCTCGCCCGCGCGCCCGTCTACCAGTCGAACACCACCAGCGGTCTCGACGCCGCATCGCCGTCCGCGATTGCGCCGACCGGCGCAACCTTCCCGCACAACAACCGCCCGCCGAGCCTCACGCTCAACTTCTGCATCGCGCTCCAGGGCGCGTTTCCGGGACGCTGGGGGTGAGCCCGGCCGGCGGCGACGAGCAGCGGCTCTCGCTGCGGCCGATCGAGCCCGGGGACCAGCCGTTCCTGCTCTCGCTCTACGCCAGCACCCGCGAGCAGGAGCTGGCGGCGGTGCCGTTCACGCCCGAGCAGAAGACGGCCTTCCTCACGCAGCAGTTCGACGCGCAGAGCCGCCACTACGCCCGGTACGAGGCGACGACCTTCGAGCTGGTGCTGGTCGGCGGTGAGCCGGCCGGCCGGCTGATCGTCGCGCGCTGGCCGGCGGAGCTGCGGATCGTCGACGTCGCGCTGCTGCCGGCCTTCCGCGGTCGCGGGCTCGGCACACGGCTGCTGACGCCGCTGGTCGCGGAGGCCGAGGAGCGCGGCCTGCCGCTGACGATCCACGTCGAGCGCGAGAACCCGGCCCGGCGGCTCTACCGCCGGCTCGGCTTCGCGCCGGTCGCCGACGAGGGCGTCTACCAGCGCTGGGAGCGGCCGCCGGGGCGGGCCGTCGGCGCGGCCGGCGGCGACGCGCCGCCCTCCCCTAGCTGAAGACCGCTTCGTAGGTGGCGCCGTCGGCGTCGCGCCCGATCGGCACGAGGAACGGGTCGAAGCGGCCGAGCCGCTCGTGCGCGAGCGGGACGACCTGCTGCGCGAGCACCGGCTCGGACGGGCCGGTGAAGGTGAGCTTGAACGGCTCCCGTCCGCTGTCGCCGACGACCGGCAGCTCGACCGCCTCCCCCAGCACCAACGCCAGCCCGTCGACGCCCTCGACGACGATCGCGAACGGCTCGCCGACGTACGGGCGGAAGTCGGCGACGGTCGCCGTCCCGAGGTCGAGCTCGCTCATGCGACCCGCACCGCTCTGCGCAGCGTGACGTGGGTGCCGTCGCGGGCGACGAGCGTGACGACCAGCTCGTGGCGACCGCGCGCGAAGCCGTGGCCGCGTCTGCCGGCGGCGGGGAAGCGCAGCCGGGCCCGGCGGCTGCCGAGCAGGCGCGCGCTCGCGCGGGCGACCGCTCTGCCGTCGTGGCGCAGCGTCGCGCGGACCGTCGTGTAGCGGCCGGCGCCGGTCAGCGTCAGGTCGGCGACGACGACGCGGCGGGCGGGGCCGCGTCTGAGCACGGCGCGGTGCAGTCGCGGGCGGGCGGCCGGGCGGCCGGCCGCGGGCTTGGTCGCGGGCGCGGGCGTGCCGCCGGGCGTGCCGGCGGCGGTGCCCGGCGCGGCGCCGCGCGCGCCGGGGTCGACGACGGCCGGCTCCTCGTTGACGCCGGCGATCCGGATCGTGCGGTCGACGACCGCCTCGTAGGCGCGCGTGGCGCCGTCGGCCTCGACCGGCGCGAGGAACAGCTCCAGCTCGCCGAGCTGGGCGTTGCGCAGCCGATGGCCGCCCTGCGCGATTCCGGACGGCCCTTCGAAGCGCAGCACGAAGGCGCCGTCGTGACCGCGCAGCGCCGGGATCGACGCGGCGACCGGCAGGTCGGAGACGGCCGTCAGCCGCAGCGGCAGGGCGCGGTCGCCGGCGAGCAGCTCGAGCGCGCCGTCGCTCAGCTCGGTCCAGGTCGAGCGGCGCAGGAAGCCGGGCAGCGGCGCGGCCGCGGCCTCCCCCTCCAGCAGCTGCCAGCCGCTCGCGACGGTGACGGCGGCGGCACCGGCCGCGCCCGCCTGGAACAGGCCGCGCCGGTCGAGTCGAAGCGTGTGCACGCGGCGATCATGACGGGCGCGGCGGCCGGCTTCAATCGCGCGTGGCCGGAAGTGGACGGGCGGGCGGGCGAGCCGGCCGGGCGCCAGCGGGGCGGCGCCGGCCGGGCCGGGCTACGCGGAGGCGGGCGTCGCCGCGCCGTCGGCCGCCGCCGCCTCGCGACGGGCGACCTCCTCGCGCACGAGCGGGGCGACCTTCGTGCCGAACAGCTCCATCGAGCGCAGCACGTCCTGGTGGTCGACGGCGCCGACGCTCATCTGGCCGA
>Ga0164243_10003965_pt1 | contig 23366 bp, 20 predicted proteins | sample OricompcompostOP_FD_108781 | JGI IMG/M metagenome (GOLD analysis project Ga0164243, IMG submission 108781) | Organic Plus compost microbial communities from Emeryville, California, USA - Original compost - Organic plus compost (OP) | ecosystem: Engineered > Solid waste > Mixed feedstock >...
CACCGGCACCTTGGCCAGCGCCTCCGGCCGCTCCACCGCCAGCTGCTCGATCTCCATACCGCCCTCGGCCGACGCCATCGCCAAAAACGTGCGGTTGGCGCGGTCCAGCAGGAAGGAGAAGTAATACTCCTCCGCGATATCCGACGCCTCGGTCACCAACACCCGATGCGTGATGTGGCCCTTGATATCCAGACCGAGGATGGCTTCGGCCTTCTCCCTGGCCTCGGCCGGATCCTGGGCCAGCTTCACACCACCGGCCTTACCACGACCACCGGTCTTCACCTGGGCCTTGACCACAACCTGCCCACCGATCCGCTCCGCGGCGGCCTGGGCTTCTTCCGGGGTGCTCGCAACCGCGCCGGGCAACACCGGCACACCATGAGCGGCGAAGAGGTCCTTCGCCTGGTATTCGTAGAGGTCCATGCGGATATCGTAGACTGTATGCAGTATTCGGGGAAGTGGCAGTGTGTGCCTCGGGCGGGGCGGCGGGGTGCGGGCGCGGGGCGGTCCCAGTGTTGCCGATCCGGGTGTTGGGTGGGTGCCGGGATCCGGTACCCAGGGGATGCCGCGCCGGTGCGGGGATACCGGTACTGGGGGTAATGGTCTAGGAGCATCCGTGCTGGGATACCGGTATCGAGGTTCCGGTGCTGGGATGTCGATACGGGGGGATACCGGCCTGTGGACATCGGTGCCGAGGATGCCGGTATCGGGAACCCCGGCACCGGGAACCCCGGCACCGGGAACACTGGTACCGAGAACACCGGTACCGAGAACACCGGTACCGAGAACACCGGTACCGAGAACACTGGGACCGACCGGGATACCGGCCTGGGAACACCGGTAGCGGAGGTACCCGTGCCGGGGATCCCCGTGCCGGGAACCCCGGTACTGGACCCGATGGCCGCGATCCCGGTATTGGGCCACCGAAAGCCCCATGAGAAGACCCACCGCAACCCCACAACCTCGCCGGGGTTTATCACTCGTTGGTAGGGGAAACCGGGGCGTGGCTCAACTCACGCCGGGAAGCGAAACGGTTCATTGTATGCTGTAGGCAGTCGACCAATGCTGGTTCGTCAGCTGGGAAGGCGCCGTCTTTCCCCGAAATCCGCTGGAGTTCACAATGCCGCCGAGTGAGTTGCCGCAGGACATGGCCGCACGCCGGATCGACCGGCCGGTCCCGCTGCGGGAACGCGTCTACCAGGCGATGCAGGAACTCATCATCTCCCGCCAGCTGGCCCCCGGCCAGCACCTGGTGGAAAGCGAACTCGCGGAGATGCTCGGCGTCTCCCGCCAGCCGATCCGCGAGGCGCTCCAGCTCCTCAACTCCGAGGGCTGGGTGGACCTCCGCCCTGGGTACGGCGCGTTCGTGCACGCGCCGACCGACACCGAGGTCGACCAGCTGCTCGCCGTACGGTCCCTTTTGGAGAGTGAGTCCGCACGACTGGCCGCACAACTGGCCCAGCCCAAGGACATCCAGGAACTGCGCGGGATCTGCGAGATCGGCGAGAAGGCGCTCGGCCGGGACGACATCGACGGGATGGTCGAGGCCAACGCCAATCTGCACCGCAAGATCACCGAGCTGTCCGGGAACCAGGTCCTGCTGGACTTCTGGACGCAGGTCGACCGCCGCGTCCGCTGGTACTACACGCCGATCGCCCGCACGCGAGGCCGCAAATCGTGGCAGGAGCACGCCAAACTGATCGACGCGATCGACAACGGCGACGACGCCAAGGCCGCGCAGATCATGCGCGAGCACACCGAACGCACCCGTGAGGCCTACCTGGCCGACCGCGCGGACAAGCCCGCCGAGGAGCCGCCCGCGCAGATGCGTTCCCGCCGGCGTCGCGTCGCGCCCCAAGCCTGAAGCACACCAAAGGAAAGTAGCTCATGCGCAAGGTCCTCAAGTGGCTCACGTCCGCGCCACAGGGGTTCAATGCCGACGGCCGGGCACTCGGCCTCGGCCTGTCCACCGCGGTGGAGTGGCCGCGCCGGTACCCGGCCGCCGACGTCGAGGAATACCTGCGGCGCGTCACACCGCCACATCGTCGGCAGCCGGCTCACGAGCCGGCCGACGGTTCTTGAGCACACTGGCCACGGTCGTGACGGCTAGCGTGCCCACGATCACCGCCAGGGACACCACGATCGGGATCTCCGGCGCCCACGACACACCATCGTGGTGCAGTGCCTCGAAAATCAGCTTCAACCCGATGAAGCCGAGCACCACCGAGAGCCCGACGCTCAGGTACACCAGCCGGTCGAGCAGCCCGCCGATAAGGAAGAACAACTGCCGCAACCCCATCAGCGCGAACGCGTTGGCGGTGAACACGAGGTAGGGCTGCTTGGTCAGCCCGAAAATGGCGGGAATCGAGTCGAGCGCGAACAGCAGGTCGGTGGTGCCGATCGCGATCATCACCACCAGCATCGGCCGGATTGCCGGGTACACCCGCCGCACCAGCCGCAGCACCCCGTTCTCGTGGAACTCCTCCTGTTCCGCGTCGCCGCTGCTGACCAGCTTCCACGCGGTGAACACGAGGAACGCGCCGAAGACGTAGAACAGCCAGTCGAACCGGCTGATCGCCTGCGCGCCCACCGCGATGAACAGGCCCCGCAACGCCAGTGCCAGCACGATCCCGACGAGCAGTACCTGCTGCCGTTTCTGCCTTGGCACGGCGAAACTCGTCATGATCACGACGAACACGAACAGGTTGTCCACCGACAGCGAGTACTCCGTCACCCACCCCGCGAAGAACTCGCCGCTGTGGACGGGGCCGGCGAACAGCAGCACGCCCGCCCCGAACAACGCGGCCAGCCCGACGTAACACGCGATCCAAATCGCACACTCCCGCATGGACGGTTCCCGCGGCCGCCGCGAGACCAGCCAGAAATCGAAACCGATGATCACCAGCAGGCCGGCGATCGTGGCGAGCCAGAGCCAGGCGGGAATCGTCATGCGCGCCTCCTGATGGTCCTCGCGTGCGCCAGGTACCGGTCAACCGCCGCGGCGGCCTCCGGGTTGTTCGGGCCGACCCGCGTCCACCAGCGCGGCGCGAGTCGTTCGTGCAGCCACAGAAAGCCGATCGCGAACCCGGCGCTCACGATTCCTTGGTATGCAAGGAAACCGAGTATGTCGTCCGGCAACGTGAAGCCACCGCCCAGCACCAGGTGCACCATGGCCTCGTGCAGCAGCCTGGCCACCGGGAAGGCCACCAGCCAGTACAGCGCGGCTGGCGCGAAACCGCCGAGCCGCACCCGCCCGGTCGCCAGCAGCCAGCTGTACCCGCCGCCGAACACGGCGAGCGGGATGCCGAGCGTCAGCATGGTCGCCAGTGCCCAGCCGGCGGGCTGGCCCACGACCGCGGCCAGCCCGCCGGCGACGACACCGGCGGCGAACCCGGTGAGCGCACCGGGCAACACGAGTTCCAGTAAGCGTTTTCCGTTACTCATCAGCTCACGACCACACCGAACTTGAACAGGCTGAAGAACAGCATGCCGAGATAGAACACCGCGCCGAATCCGATGATCATGTTGGTCCACCACCGCGGCCGGATAGGTTTCGGCAGCATCCTGTTGTTGACCAGCAACAACACCACGCAGTACGCGCCCATCGCGAAGGTCGACAGGAACGCCAGCGTGTCCAGCACCCCGCTCGGCCCGTCGGCCGGGCCGAACAACAGGATCAGGATGCCGAAGGTGATGACGCCCCAGAGGAAACCGGCGTAGAGATGCGACATCTTGAACCGCTTCGCACCAGGCACGAAGAAGTAGGTCATGTCCGCCTGCCCGCGCGAGAACGAGTCGAACAGGCCGAGCGTGGCGTTGAGCCCGATCAGTGCGATGAACCCGAAGAACAGGCTACCGAGCACGGATCCGCCGACCGCGGCGAACGAATCGGACATCGCGCTCAGCGCGGCGTCCCGGTCGCCGCCCTCGATCAGGGTCTTGACGTCCGGGTTCTCCCGCGCCGCCGCCTGTGCCAGCACGGTGAACGAGATGGTCACCAGCATCGTGATGCCCCAGAACAGCAGCATGGCGTCCCAGGTGACCCAGCGGCGCCAGCCCTTCCACTTCTTCATCTCGTCGGCGTCAGAGGTGTCGAACATGAAGCCCCGTGCGGGCATCTCCTCTTCCTTGCCGGCGTGCCGCAGACCGCGAATCTGCGGCACGTGCGCGCCCATGCCGGCGCCGCTGTCCCGCAGGTGCAGCGTGTACCACATCTGCTGCATGCCGGACGGTCCCGCGAACGCGATGGAACCGACCAGGATCGGGAACCACGTGGGCGACAACGCCTCCGACGGAAAGTATCCGAAGTGGAACATCCCGGCCAGTGTGCTGCCGAGATCCGCCCAGCTGCCCACCAGCGAAGCGATCACCGCGGTGCCGATCACCAGCACGCCGATCAGGACGGCGAGCAGGTTCTCCAGCAGGTTGTAGATCACCCTGGCCAGGCTGAACACGATCCCGACCAGGACAAGGCCGACGCAGGCGGTCACGACCCACGGGATGCCCGTGATCTCCTCGAACGCGGCCGCGCCCGCCGAGAGATGCCCCGGCCAGATGTAGACCAGTATCGCGGTGATGAAGAAGAACCACATGATGGGTTTGAAAACCCGTGCGGCGCCGGAGAAAATACTCTCCCCGGTCGCCATCGCGTAGCGTGCCATCTCCAGCATGACCACGGCCTGCAGGGTCACGCCGATCAGGAACAGCCAGCGGATTTCGGGACCGAAGACCAGCACGAGTCTCGGCCACATGTACGACTCGCCCATGCCAACGCCCAGCGCCACCAGGAACACCGTCGGGCCGAGCAGATGAATCGACGGCGGTGCTTCGGGCAGCTTGCGGATCGGCATCGGATCGAGCCCGCCGGCCTTCCAGACCGGTTCGGCTCGAACCTTGCCGTGGACGGCTTCGCCACTGGACGAAGCCGTCGCCGGGGCGTTCGAAGAATCCACCATTGGACCTCCTCATTATGTACCCCTAGTGCGGCGAGATCCCCTTCGTGCGCGGACTAGAGCAGACCGGCTGCCCTTGCCCACCTGTACTTCGCGCCGAGCACCGCGACCGGGCGTTCGGTGGTGTACGGATATGCGATGACGCGATGGTCGAACAGGTACTCGCTGGCCTTCTCGACCTCGGTGTCGCCGGCCAGCGAAGCGACCACGGGCTTGTCGATGCCCTTGGCCCGGTACTCCTCGACGACGCGTGAGGTGAGCTCCGCGAAAACCATCGGCGGAGTCACGATCGTGTGCCAGTACCCGAGAATGAGCGCGTGGATCCGGGGGTCCTGCAGTCCCAGCCGGATCGTCGCCTCGTACGTCGAGGGTGGCTCGCCGCCGGTGATGTCGATCGGGTTGCCCGCGGCGCCGAACGGCGGGATATACCGCCGGAACGCCTCATCCAGATCCGCCGGAATGTCCATCAGGGACAGTCCGTTGTCGACACACGCGTCGGAGAGCAGCACACCGGAACCCCCGGCTCCGGTGATGATCACGACGTTCTCGCCCTGGGGTGCCGGCAGCAGGGGTAGTGAGCGTGCGTACTCGAGCATCTCGTTCAGCCCGGGAGCGCGCACCACCCCCGCCTGCCGCAGGATATCGTCGTACACCTTGTCGTCGCCGGCCAGCGCGCCGGTGTGCGAACCGGCCGCCCGCGCGCCCATGTCGGTACGGCCGGCCTTGAGCACGACCACCGGCTTCTTCTTCGTCATCCGCTTCGCCGCGTCGACGAACGCCCTGCCGTCCTTGAGATCCTCCAGATGCATCGCGACACACTGGGTGTTGTCGTCCTGCTCGAAGAACGTCAGCAGATCGTCCTCGTCCACATCGGACTTGTTGCCGAGACCCACGATCGCGGACACGCCCATCTTCGTGGTGCGGGAGAAACCGAGGATGGCCATGCCGATGCCGCCGCTCTGCGAGGTCAGCGCCACGCCACCGCGGACGTCGTAGGGGGTGCAGAAGGTCGCGCACAGGTTCTGCGGCGTGTAGTAGTAGCCGTAGATGTTGGGGCCGAGCATCCGGATCCCGTACCGGTGGCCGATCTCCACGATCTCGTCCTGCAGGGCCTGGTTGCCGGTCTCGGCGAAACCGGACGGGATGAGCACCGCCGCGGGCACGCCCTTCTCGCCGCATTCGGTGAGCGCGCCCGGCACGAACTTCGCGGGCACGGCGAACACGGCCACGTCCACCTCGCCAGGCACGTCGCCGATCGACGGGTACGCCTTGCGCCCCATGATCTCCGCGGCCTTGGGGTTGATCGGGAAGATCTCGCCCGCGTAGCCGCCGTTGATCAGGTTCTTCATCACCGAGTTGCCGATCTTTCCCTCGGTGTCGGAGGCGCCGATCACGGCGACCGACCGCGGGTTCATCAGCCGGTCCATCACGCGCAGGATCTCCTCCCGCGACGGCCGCACCGGTTCGGCGACCTCACCCGTCTCGACCAGGATCCGCACGTCCGCGGCACACGCGCCGGTCGAGGTCGCGAACACCGGGTTCAGGTCGAACTCGCGGATCTCGGGGAAGTCGGTGACCAAAGTGGACACCTTGGAGATGATGTCGGCCAGCGCGTCGATGTCCACCGACTCGGCGCCGCGTGCTCCGTGCAGTACCTCGGCCGCCTTGATCGAGTCGATCATCGTGCGTGCCTCGGCGGGGTCGAGCGGCGCGAGCCGGAACGTGACGTCCTTGAGCACCTCGACCAACACCCCGCCGAGCCCGAACGCGACGACCTTGCCGAACGTCGGATCCGTGGTGGCGCCGACGATCACCTCCTGGCCGCCGCCGAGCATCTGCTGTACCTGCACGCCGGTGATGGTCGCGGAGGCGTTGTACGCCTTGGCGTTCGCCACGATCTTGGCGAAGGCCTCGCGGACCGCCTGCGCGCCCTCGACGCCCACGAGCACGCCACCCGCCTCGGTCTTGTGCAGGATCTGTGGTGAGACGATCTTGCACGCGACCGGCCCGCCGATGTCCTCGGCCAACGCCGCGGCCTCGTCCGCCGTCGTCGCAAGTCCCTCGCGTGGCGTCGGGATGCCGTAGGCGTCGCAGACCAGTTTGCCCTCGGGCGCGGTCAGCGCGTCCCTGCCCTCGGCGCGTACTTTTTCCAGGATTTCGCGAACGGATTCCATCAGATCACACCCTGTGTCTTCAGGTCCGCGAACTTCTCGCCGAGGCCGAGTTCGCGCACGTAGATGTCCTCGTTGTGCTCACCGAGCAGCGGCGAGCGCTCGACGTCGACGGGGGAGTCGGACAGTTTGATCGGGCAGCCGACCGTGGTGAACTCGCCGCGCTCCGGGTGCTCGACGCGCACCACCATGTCGTTGGCGGCGAGCGAATCGTCCTCGATGATCTCCTTTGTGGACAGGATCGGGCCGCACGGGATGTTGTGCGCGTTGAGTTTCGCCAGTACCTCCCATTTGCCGTGCCCGATGCTCCACTCCTCGATGAGCTGGAACATCTTGTCCAGTTTGTCCAGTCGCGCCTCGGGCGTGGCCCACTCCGGATCGTCGGCCAGTTCCGGCCTGCCGATCAGCTTGGTGATCGGCTCCCAGCCGGCGGGCTGCACGATGACGTAGATGTAGTCGTTCGGCCCGCCGGGTGCGCACTGCACCGCCCACCCAGGCTGACCACCGCCGGAGGCGTTGCCGGAGCGGGGAACCGTGTCGCCGAACTCCTCGTTCGGGTACTCCTTCAACGGCCCGTGCGCCAGGCGCTGCTGGTCGCGCAGCTTGACACGACACAGGTTCAGCACCGCGTGCTGCATCGCGACCGTCACTCGCTGGCCGCGGCCGGTGTGCTCACGCTGGTACAACGCGGCGAGAATGCCCGCCACGGTGTGGATCCCGGTGCCCGAGTCGCCGATCTGGGCACCGGTCGCCAGCGGCGGTCCCTCCTCCAGGCCGGTCGTGCTCATCGAACCGCCCATCGCCTGCGCGACGACCTCGTAGGCCTTGAAATGGGTGTACGGTCCCTCGCCGAAACCCTTGATGGAGGCGAAGATCAGCCGCGGGTTGATCTCCTGGAGGCGTTCCCACGGGAAGCCCATGCGCTCGAGCGCACCGGGGCCGAAGTTCTCGGCGAGGATGTCGAAGCGTGGCAGCAGCTCGGTGAAGATCTGCTTGCCCTCATCGCTTTTCATGTTCAGCGTGATGCTTCGCTTGTTACAGTTGAGCATCGTGAAGTACAGACTGTCCACATCGGGCAGGTCGCGCAGCTGCTTGCGGGTCACGTCGCCGCCCGGCGCCTCCAGCTTGACCACGTCGGCGCCCAGCCAGGCCAGGATCTGCGTGCACGACGGTCCTGATTGGACATGGGTCATGTCGAGCACACGGACGCCTTCCAATGCCTTTCCCATGACATTCCCCTTACTTGTACATGGTCTGGTTCATGGTTCCCGGCGCGTACACCTCCGGGTCGACCCACACGTTGATCAGCGACGGCTTGCCGGACTCGCGGGCCCGCCGCAGCGCCGGGGCGATGTCCGCGGGGTCGCGCACCTCCTCGCCGTAGCCGCCGAGCATCCTGGCGAACTCGCTGTAGGGCACGTCGCCGAGCGTGTTGCCGACGCGACCACGATCGGCGCCGTACTTCTGGATCTGCCCGTAGCGGATCTGGTTCATCGACGAGTTGTTGCCGACGATCCCGACGAACGGCAGGTTGTACCGGACGAGCGTCTCGAAGTCCCAGCCGGTCAGGCTGAACGCGCCGTCGCCGAACAGCGCCACGACCTCCTTGTCCGGCCGCGCGTACTTCGTGGCGAGCACGAACGGAACCCCGACACCGAGCGTGCCGAGTGGTCCGGGATCCATCCAGTGACCGGGGGACTTGGGCTGCACGACCTGTCCGGAGAAGGTGACGATGTCGCCGCCGTCGCCGATGTAGATCGAATCCTCGGTGAGGAACTCGTTGATCTCGTGCACCAGCCGGTACGGATCGATCGGGTTGGCGTCGGAATGCTGGCGCGGCAGGCGTTTCTCGTACGCCTGGGTCTCGACGGTGCGCAGCTCCTCGAGCCATTCCTTGCGTCCGGTCGCGCCGTTGTCCTCACGCCCGGACGCGGCCTGGGCGACCGAGGACAGCACGAGCCCGGCGTCGCCGACGATGCCGAGGTCGATGTCGCGGTTCTTGCCGACCGTGCGGTAGTCGAGATCGATCTGCACGACCGTCGCGTCGGTGGAGAGCCGCTTGCCGTAGCCCATCCGGAAGTCGAACGGCGTGCCGACGATGATGATCAGATCCGCGTTGGAGAACGCATAACGCCGCGCGAGCTGCAGGTGGTGCGGGTCCTTCGGGGGCAGGGTGCCGCGGCCGGCGCCGTTCATGAACGCGGGCACGTTGAGCTCGCGGACGAATTCGATCGCGGCGTCGGTGGCCCGGCACGACCAGACCTGGCTGCCCAGCAGCACGCACGGTTTCTCCGCGTGCACAACGAGATCGGCCAGTTTCTCGATCGCCTCGGGGTCGCCGGCGCTGCGCGTGGAGGCGCGGTAGGCGCCGGGCTGCGGGACGCGGGCCTCGTCGGCAGGCACCTTCCGGTCGAGCACGTCGCGGGGGATCTCCAGGAACGACGGGCCGGGCGCGCCGTGGTAGCACTCGCGGAAGGCCATCGACACGAGGTCCGCGGCGCGTTCGGTGGCAGGCACCGTGGCGGCGAACTTGGTGATCGGTGTCATCATGTCGACATGCGGCAGGTCCTGCAGTGATCCCATCTTGTGCTGGGACAGCGCGCCCTGGCCGCCGATCAGCAGCATCGGGCTCTCCGCGCGTAACGCGTTCGCGACGCCGGTGACCGCGTCCGTCGTGCCGGGGCCGGCGGTGACCACGGCGCAGCCCGGCCGGCCGGTCACCCGCGCGTAGCCGTCCGCGGCGTGCGCGGCCACCTGCTCGTGGCGGACGTCGACCACGTCGATTCCCTCGTCCACACAGCCGTCGTAGATGTCGATGATGTGCCCGCCGCAGAGCGTGAAGATGACGTCCACGCCCTCCGCCTTCAGGGCTTTCGCCACGAGATGGCCGCCGGAGATCAACCCGGGTTCGCCGTCGCCTGCCATTGCGCCGTCATCTCCTCACAACATTGTGGCTACCGAATACTGCATACGATATGGAGCTAATGGTGTACCTCGGCCGCCGTGGTGTCCAGAGTCATTGACCAACTCGTTCCATACTGTATTCTGCATACACTTTGGCCGCAAGATCGAGGAGACACCGTGAAGGTCGCAGTTCTCGGTGCCGGCGCCATCGGCGCGTATGTCGGCGCCAGCCTCCACCGCGCGGGAGCCGAGGTTCATCTCATCGCCCGGGGCGCGCATCTGGACGCCATCCGGAAGTCCGGAGTGCGGGTGACGAGCCCGCGTGGTGACTTCACCGCCCGCCCGCACGCCACCGCCGATCCCGTCGAGGTCGGCCCGGTGGACCACGTTTTCCTTGGCCTGAAAGCGAATTCCTACGCCACCTGCGGTCCGCTGATCCAGCCGTTGCTCGGCGAGCGGACCACGATCATCGCCGCGCAGAACGGCATTCCGTGGTGGTACTTCCACGGCCTGCCTGGCGAGTTCACCGGCCGCCGGATCGAGGCCGTCGACCCGAACGGCGCCGTCAGCGCGGTGCTGCCGGTGGAGCGCGCGATCGGCTGCGTCGTCTACGCCGCCACGGAAATCGCGGCCCCCGGCGAGATCCGGCATCTGGAGGGCACCCGGCTCTCGATCGGCGAACCGGACGGCAGCATTTCGGCGCGCTGCCGCGAGTTCGCCGACGCCATGATCGCCGGCGGGCTCAAATGTCCCGTGGAACCCGATCTGCGGCGCGATATCTGGATCAAGCTGATGGGCAACATCGCGTTCAACCCGATCAGCGCGCTGACCCGCGCGACCATGCTCGGCATCTGCAAACACGGCGACACCCGCGAGGTGGTCGTGCGAATGATGCGCGAAACGCTCGACGTCGCGGCGCGGCTCGGCGTGCGTCCCGACGTGTCGATCGAACGGCGCATGGCGGGTGCCGAACGGACGGGGGAGCACAAGACGTCGACTCTGCAGGATCTGGAGAAGGGCAAGCCGCTCGAACTCGACGCGATCCTCGCCGCCGTGGTCGAGCTGGCCGATCTCACCGGTGCGCCGGTGCCTACCCTGCGCGTCGTCAACGCGCTCGCCGGGCTGCTCAGCGACCAGATCGTCAAGGAGGCCGTCGCGTGATCATCAAACCCGGAACCGAATGGCCGTCCGTGTACGACCGGTGCACGCTGGTTGCTCCCGAGGCGTTCGCCGACCACCGGCTGCTGAACTTCTGGGGTGGGCGCTGGCGGCTGGAGGGCGTCCCGGCCGAGACCACGTCACCGCTCGACGGCACCATCATCACCGGACCGCCGCGGCTGGACGCGTCCGACGCGACGCGCGCGGTACGGGCGAGCCTGAACGAGCACCGTACGTGGTCGTTCGCACCGCTGGCCGAGCGCAAGGCACGCGTGCGCGCCGCCGTCGAGGAGCTGGCCGGGCACCGCGAGCTGCTCGCGTTGCTGCTGGTGTGGGAGATCGGCAAGACCTGGAAGTCCGCACAGGCCGATGTGGACCGTTGCGTCGACGGAGTTCGTTGGTACCTCGGGGAAATCGACAACATGCTCGACGGTCGCGCACCGCTGCGCGGACCGGTCAGCAACATCGCCAGCTGGAACTACCCGATGAGTGTGCTGGTGCACGCGATGCTCGTGCAGGCGCTGGCGGGCAACGCGACAATCGCGAAGGCGCCGACCGACGGTGGTGTCAACTGCCTGACACTGGCCACCGCGCTGGTGGCTCGGCACGGCGTTCCGGTCACGCTCGTCAGCGGCTCCGGAGCCGAGCTCTCCGAAGCGCTCGTGACGTCACCGATGATCGGGTGTCTGTCCTTTGTGGGCGGTCGTAGCAGTGGAGGCGAGGTGGCCGCACGGCTTGTCGACTCCGGCAAACGGCACATCCTGGAGCAGGAGGGGCTGAACTGCTGGGGCGTCTGGGAGTTCAGTGACTGGCCGGCGCTGACCCGGCACGTCCGCGCGTCGTTCGAGTACGGCAAGCAGCGGTGCACGGCGTATCCGCGTTACGTGGTGCAGCGGTCGCTGTTCGACGAGTTCCTCGCCGCGTACCTGCCGGCCGTGCGTGAGCTGACGTTCGGGCACCCGCTCGCCGTCGAGAACGCCGAGGATCCCTTGCCGGAGCTGGATTTCGGGCCATTGATCAACGACGTGAAGGTCAAGGAGCTGCGCGATACCGTGGACGACGCGATCAGTCGCGGCGCGGTGCCGGTGCATCGCGGCGACCTCGCGGACGGACGGTTCCTGCCGGGCCAGGACACGAGTGCCTACCTCGCGCCGGTCGCGTTGCTGAACCCGCCGCCGTCCTCGCCGCTGCACCACGCCGAACCGTTCGGCCCGGTGGACACCGTGGTGCTCGTGGACACCGAGGCGGAACTGCTCGCGGCGATGAACGCCAGCAACGGGTGCCTGGTGGCTTCGCTCGCCTGCGACGACGAGGCGACGGCCCGGCGCCTCGCGACGGACCTGCGGGCGTTCAAGGTCGGGATCAACCGGCCACGTTCGCGAGGCGACCGGGCGGAGTTCTTCGGCGGGCACGGCGCGTCCTGGCGCGGCGCGTTCGTCGGCGGCGAGTTGCTCGTGCACGCGGTGACCCAGGGCCCGCCGGAGGAGCCCCTGTACGGCAACTTCCCGGCGCGGGCCCTGTACCCGCCGACGTGAGCACCACGCCGTAGGACCGGCGCACCCCGAGGGCGCCGGTCCTACGTCTGCTTCACCGGTCCGCGACGGCCTGCTCGGCGGCGTGCATCCACTCGCGCCACTGGGCCGCCTGCTCCTCGGCCTTCTTGGCGCGGCGTTCGTCGCCGGCGGCGCGGGCCTTCTCCGCCTGCGTCTCGAACTGCGCGACGCGCTCGCGGAACTGGTTCACGCGCGCCTCGGCCTCCGGATCGGTGCGGCGCCAGCGCCGGTCCTCGACCTCGCGGATCCGGTCCTGCAGGGCCTTCAGCCTGCCGTCCAGCTCCCGCATGCGCTCCCGCGGCACCTTGCCGATCTCGTCCCACTGCTCCTGCAGTTTGCGCAGGTGGGCCTTCGCCGCGTCGAGGTTCGCCGACGGGTCGAGCTTCTCCGCCTCCGCGAGCAGTTCCTCCTTCTTCGCGGCGTTCTGCGCGAACTCCGCGTCGCGCTCGTTGAACACCGCCGACCGGCGTGCGAAGAACTTGTCCTGCGCGGCACGGAAACGCTGCCACAGCGCGTCGTCGGCCTCCTTGGGCGCGCGGCCGGCGGCCTTCCACTCCGACATGAGTTCCTTGTACCGCCCCGCGGTCGGGCCCCATTCGGTGGAGTCGACCAGCGATTCCGCCTCGGTGATCAGCTCTTCCTTGCGTGCCTTGGCCGCCGCGCGCTGCTTGTCCAGCTCGGCGAAATGCGAACCACGACGCCGGTTGAACGCCTCGCGGGCCTTGGAGAACCGCTTCCACAGCTCGTCGTCGGTCTTGCGGTCGACGCCCTTGATCGTCTTCCACTCGTCGAGAATCGCGCGGAGCCGGTCGCCCGCGGCCTTCCACTGGGTGGATTCGGCGGCGATCCGCTCGGCCTCCTCGGCCAGCGCCTGTTTGCGCCCGATGGCGGCGGAGCGGGCTTCCTCGCGCTCCTGTTTGGCGTTGGCCAGCGCGCGTTCGGCGTGCCCCACGATCTGGTCGAGGCGGGCGCCCAGCGCGGCCAGATCGCCGACGACGGCGGCGTCGGCGAGGCTGTCCCGGAGCTGGTTCGCGCTGCTCAGCGCGTGCTTCGGATCGCCGGCGCCGGAACTGAGCCTGGTCTCCAGCAGCTCGACCTCGGTACGCAGATCGTCGAACCGCCGCGCGTAGTGCAGCAGCCCCTCCTCGGCGGTGCCCGCCTGCCAGACCCCCACCGCCCGTTCGCCGTCCGCGGTCCGGACGTAGACGTTGCCCTCCTCGTCGACCCGGCCCCAGCGGGACGGGTGCGGTTCGGCCGGGGGCACCGGCGGCGCGGCCGGTGCGTGCGCATGTGGCATCTTGTGCGGCGCCGGGGTGCCGGTCTCTGTCTCGTCGGCCATCGCAGGCTCCTTACGCCTGTCGGCCCGCCGTGGGCGGGCGCCCCACCGGTGGGTGGGGCCGGGTGGTGCGGGTGTCGAACTCGTCGGGGTGTTCCGACCCCCTCGCCGCATTGAAGCAGTTCAGCGCGGTTTGTGGTACTCGGCGAGGTGGTTGGAGCGGGTGATTCTACTGCCCCGGCCTGTGGGAGCGGTGTGATCACGGGCGGCAGGTAACCTCGACCAGTGTGATCACGCATGCCGTGGTGGTGCCACACCCTCCGCTGCTGGTACCCGAAATCTCGCCCGGGCCCGCGCCGGAGCTCGCCGCGCTGCGTGAGGCGTGTGTGGCCGCCGTCAGTCGTCTCGGTGACCGGTGGATCGCGGTCGGTGCCCACGCCGAGGATCTGACCGTGCGGCCCACCGTCGCCGGTTCCTTCCGCGGGTACGGCGTCGACCTGCGCGTTCAGCTCTCCGAAGGACACTGTGAAGATCAAGTGCTGCCGCTGCCCGCGCTGATCGCGGGCTGGTTGCGGGAATGCGCCGGCGCCCGTGAGGTGGTGGCGCGGATGGTCGCCGGCGACACCGCGCCGGCGGACTGCGCACGCCTCGGTGAACGGCTGGCCGCGCGCGAGGACACCGGGTTGCTCATCGTCGGCGACGGGTCGAACCGCCACGGCCCGAAGTCGCCGGGCAGCGAGGACGAGCGGGCCCCCGGTTTCGACGAGGCCGTCGCCAAGGCACTGGCCAGGGCCGACGGCGAGGCGTTGCTGGCGATCGATCCCGCCGTCGCGAACGAGCTGGGCGCGGGTGGCCGCGTGCCGTGGCAGGTACTGGCGGGCACCGGCGGCGGCTGGCAAGGGGAGCTGCTCTACTCGGCCGCGCCTTTCGGCGTCGGGTATCACGTGGCCGTGTGGGAGCGGGGATGAGGACCGCACGAGCGGGCGCGCACGAAGGAGCACCCGCGCAGGAGGACCGATGGGGTGCGGGCACTCCCGCATCGGCACCGAGGTCGATAGCCGTGGTCGGGCCGACCGCCACCGGCAAGTCGGCACTGGCCGTCACGCTGGCACTCGAACTGGGTGGCGAGGTCGTCAACGCCGACGCGATGCAGCTCTACCGCGGGATGGACATCGGCACCGCCAAGGTCACGGCCGAGGAACGGCGCGGCGTGCCGCACCACCTGCTCGACGTGCTGGACGTGACCGAGACCGCGTCGGTCGCCGCCTACCAGCGCGATGCCCGCGCGGTGATCGAACGGCTGCTCGCCGAGGGCAAGGTCCCGGTGCTCACCGGCGGTTCCGGGCTCTACGTCCAGGCTGTGCTGGACGATCTGCGGTTTCCCGGCACCGATCCCGAGGTGCGGGCCCGGCTGGCGGCCGAGGCCGAGCGGGTCGGTCCCGCCGTGCTGCACGAGCGGCTGAGTGGTCTGGACCCGGTCGCGGCGGAGGCGATCCTGCCGTCGAACACGCGCCGGATCGTGCGTGCGCTTGAGGTCATCGAGATCACTGGGCAGCCGTTCTCCGCGACGATGCCGAAACCGGGACCGGCGCGCTATGAAACCGTGATGATCGGGATCGATCGTGACGTGGAAGAGCTCGACCAGCGCGTGGAAACCCGGGTGGACCGGATGTTCGAGGCCGGTTTGGTGGACGAGGTGCGCGAGCTGGTCGGCCATGGCCTGCGGGAAGGCAAGACGGCGTCGCGGGCGCTGGGCTATCAGCAGGTGCTGGAGGCGCTGGACGCCGGCGGGGACTTCGCCGCGGCGGCCGCGGCGACGAAGCAGGCCACGCGCCGATTCGTTCGCAGGCAACGATCCTGGTTCCGCCGGGACGGCCGGGTCCACTGGTTCTCCGGAAACGATCACGATGTGGCCGAGCGGGTGCTGTCCGTGGTCGGCCAGTAGGCTGAAGGCGTGGCAATCGAGTTCCTCAAAGGGCATGGCACACAGAACGACTTCGTGCTGCTGCCCGATCCCTCCGCGCGTCTGGAGCTGACGCCGGAGCGGGTCGCCGCACTGTGCGACCGGCAGCGCGGACTCGGTGCCGATGGTGTGCTCCGGGTGGCCCGCGCCGAGGCGCTGGGGCTGGCCTCGGCGGGCGAGTGGTTCATGGACTACTACAACGCCGACGGCTCCGTCGCGGAGATGTGCGGTAACGGGATGCGGGTATTCGCGCGGTATCTGGCCGACGCGGGCCTGGCCGAGGGGCCGGAGTTCCAGGTCGGCAGCCGGGCGGGCGACAAGCAGGTGATCGTGCATCCGGACGGAACGGTCACGGTGCACATGGGCCCCGCGACCGTCAACGGCGCGTCGGTCGCGATCGTCGACGACCGCAATTTCTCCGGCGTCGCGGTCAACGTGGGCAACCCGCATCTGGTGTCCATTGTGGATGAAGACGTCGCGACCCTCGATCTGCGCGCCGAACCCCGTTACGACGCCGACTTCTTTCCGGACGGGGTGAACCTGGAGTTCGTCAACCCGGTCGGCGAGGGCGCGCTGCGCATGCGCGTGTACGAGCGCGGCGTCGGCGAGACGCGCTCGTGCGGCACGGGCACGGTGGCGGCGGTCGCCGCGGCGCTGCACCTCGCGGGCACCGACACCGGCGAGTCCACAGTGGACATCCCGGGCGGCAGGGTCACGGTATCGATGAAACGCGGCGAGGCGACCTTGACCGGCCCCGCGGAGTTCGTCGCCCGCGGCGAGCTGCTCGACGACTGGTGGGCGTCACTGGGCTGACACCGTGCGCAGCGGAATACGCCAGCTCATCATCCCGTTGAACCTTGGTTCGCCAGGAAACCCGGTAATCAGTTCGGCTATCCGGGCAAATCGTGGGACGATGAAGGGACGATGACAGAACTGACACACACGGACTTCTCCGACGACGACCCGTCCATCGGTGAGCTGGAGCTCGAGGACCGCGCCTCGCTCCGCCGCGTCGCGGGCCTGTCCACCGAGCTCTCCGACATCACCGAGGTCGAGTACCGGCAGCTCCGCCTGGAGCGCGTGGTGCTGGTCGGCGTGTGGACGGAAGGCACCGCGGCCCAGTCGGAGGCGTCGCTGGCCGAACTGGCCCGCCTCGCCGAGACGGCTGGTTCCGAGGTACTCGACGGGCTGGTGCAGCGGCGCGACAAGCCGGACCCGGCCACCTACATCGGTTCGGGCAAGATACGCGAGCTGTTCGACATCGTGCTCTCCACCGGGGCCGACACGGTGATCTGCGACGGTGAGCTCTCGCCCGGCCAGCTGCGCAACCTGGAGCAGCGGCTCAAGGTCAAGGTGATCGACCGGACCGCGCTGATTCTGGACATCTTCGCCCAGCATGCCCGCTCCAAGGAGGGCAAGGCCCAGGTCGAGCTGGCCCAGCTGCAGTACCTGATCCCGCGGCTGCGCGGCTGGGGTGAATCGCTGTCCCGGCAGGCCGGTGGCCGCGCGGGCGGCGGCAACGGCGGAGTGGGCCTGCGCGGTCCCGGTGAAACCAAGCTGGAGACCGACCGCAGGCGGATCAACAAGCGGGTGGCGAAGCTGCGCCGCGAGATCGCCGCGATGGACACCATCCGCGGCACCAAACGCGGCCGCCGCGTCGCCAACGAGGTACCCAGCGTCGCGATCGTCGGCTACACCAACGCGGGCAAGTCGAGCCTGCTCAATGCCATCACCGGCGCCGGGGTGCTGGTGGAGAACGCGCTGTTCGCCACCCTGGACCCGACCACGCGCCGCAGCACCACGCCGGACGGGCGCACGTACACGCTCACCGACACCGTCGGCTTCGTGCGGCATCTGCCGCACCAGCTGGTCGACGCCTTCCGCTCCACGCTGGACGAGGCGGCCGACGCCGATCTGCTGCTGCACGTCGTGGACGGTTCCGACCCGGCGCCCGAGGAGCAGGTCAACGCCGTGCGCGAGGTGCTCGCCGACATCACCCGGCGCCGCTCCGAACCGCTGCCGCCCGAACTGATCGTGATCAACAAGGCGGACGCGGCCGACGAGCTGTCGCTGGTGCGGTTGCGGCACCTGCTGCCCGACGCGATCGTCGTGTCGGCACGCACCGGGCAGGGCGTGCCCGAGCTGGTGCGCGCGCTGGCGGACCGGCTGCCGCGGCCCGAGGTCAACGTCGAGGCCGTGGTGCCCTACACCCGGGGTGAGCTCGTCGCGCGCGTGCACGCCGACGGTGAGGTGCTGACCGAGGAACACCTGGCCGAGGGCACCCGTCTGGTGGCCAAGGTGCGCCCGGAACTGGCCTCGGCACTCGAGGCATACGCCGTTGACGGCTCGCCGGCCTGACTCTCGGTAGCCTCGGCGGTGTGATCCTCCGCCGCTGCGCGTCTCTCGTCGTGATCTTGCTGGGCCTCGCGTTGTGCGCGGGCACGGCTTCCGCGGCGCAGACGCCGGCGACCGTGTGCACGGTGACCGACAAGCGGATCACCGAGCTGTCCGGCCTGGTCAGTGACGGCCAGCGCTGGTACGCGGTCAACGACGGCGGCACGAAGGTGCAGGTGTTCGTGCTGGGCCGGGACTGCGCGGTGCAGAAGGTCATCACCAGCTCGACCGATCCCTACGACGTCGAGGATCTGGCCCGGTCCTCGGACGGCACGCTGTGGCTGTCCGATACCGGCGACAACGACAAGAAGCGGGACACGGTCGCGTTGCTCGCGGTGACGCCGCAGGGCAGGACGACGCTGTACCGGCTGACCTACCCGGATGGCGCGCACGACGTCGAGGCGTTGCTGCTCGATCCGAAGGGCACGCCGTACCTGGTCACGAAGAATCCGTTCGGGGACACCGGTGTCTACCGTCCGGCGGGCGAGTTGACGAGCCCGGGACCGACGCCGCTGCAGCGGGTGGGTTCGCTGAACTTCAAGACGACCGACACCCAGGGCGGCCCGGTGGGCAGCTTCGGTTCGGTGCTGGTGACCGGTGGTGCGACGAGCGCGGACGGCAAGGTGGTCGCGCTGCGCACCTACACCGACGCCTACCTGTACTCCGCACCCGACGGGGATGTCGCCGCCGCACTCGGCCGTGCCCCGGTGCGCATCCCGCTGCCGAACGAACCGCAGGGGGAGGCCATCGCGTTCGACCCGGACGGGACGCTGCTGTCCGCGGGGGAGGGCGCCGGCCAGCCGATCCGGACCGTGAAGGGCGCCACGGCACTGGTCACACCCGCCGAACCGGACGCCGCCTCACCGGCCGCCGGCGGGGAGACGACAACCGGCAACGGTGCGAACGGCGGTATGGGCGCGTTGCCGGGCCTGCTGCTCGCGGTCTGCGTGGCGGGCGGCGCCGTCTACCTCTGGACGAAGCTGCGGCGCCGTTTCCGGTGAGTCTCAGAGCCTGCGCAGTACCGCGACCACCTTGCCGAGGATCGTCGCGTCGTCACCCGGGATGGGTTCGTAGGCCTCGTTGTGCGGCAGCAGCCAGACGTGCCCGCTCTTGCGCTTGAACGTCTTGACCGTGGCCTCGCCCTCGATCATCGCGGCGACGATCTCACCGTTGTTCGCGGTCGGCTGCTGGCGCACGACGACCCAGTCACCGTCGGCGATCGCGGCCTCGATCATCGAGTCACCGGCGACCTTCAGCAGGAACACCTCGCCCTCGCCGACGAGGTCCTTCGGCAGCGGGAAGACGTCCTCGACCGACTGCTCGGCGAGCACCGGGCCACCGGCGGCGATCCGTCCGACGACGGGCACGTACGCCGGCTTGGGCATGTCGTCCTCGGTACGGCCGACGCGGGCGGCGCGCTCGGCGGCTGCGGTGAGCACACCCACCGCACGCGGCCGGTTCGCGTCGCGGCGCAGGTAGCCCTTGCGCTGCAGCGTGCGCAGCTGGTGCGACACCGACGACGTCGAGGTGAGCCCGACGGCCTCACCGATCTCGCGCACGCTGGGCGGGTAGCCGAACCGGTCGACCCACGCGCGGATCACCTCGAGCACCTGCTGCTGGCGGGGGCTGAGCCCCTCCTCGACGTCCTCGGGTTCGGGAAGGGGATGCACGTCCCCGAACCGGCCGCCCGGCCTGCGCGGAATCTCCGCCGATTCGTCGATCTCGGTCATCGGTGCTGCCTCCCAGCGGTCAGTGAAACTTCATCCTGTGCCGGGCCGCAGACCTGCGCGACCGGCGCGTTTCGCCTTGTACTGGTCACCCACGGTAGTCCACCGGACCCCGAACATCAAACAACTGTTCGAGCGACACGCCGGGCGGCTCTCGATTTTGTCAGACCCTGGTGGTACACATTCGCTCGGAAGTTCGATAGAACGAGTGTTCGACCGGACGGGCCGGGTCCCGCGCTGGTCATGCCGCGAGGAGGCACTGATGACGGTTCTGCTGGACGGGCGGCCGGCCGCCCGGGAAGAGTTGCGCACGACGGTTCCGCCGGTGCGCCGCCGGCCCGCCGGGGAGGTCCGGCGTCCGCCGACGAGGGTGCGTTACGTCGCCGGGCACGGACGGCCCGCGATGGCCGCATGCCGGCCGCGCCGGGTGATGCCGCGGTGGCCGTGGCTCGCGGCGGTGGGCATCGTGGTCGCGCTCGTCGTCACCGGACTGGGTGTTTTCGCCAACCAGATGTCGGACGGCGCGGTTCCGGAGCGCGCAGCCGTCGTCACGGTGAGCGATGGTCAGTCGCTGTGGGACGTGGCGCGGCAGTATGCGCCGGAGGCCGACGCGGATCAGGTCGTGGCCCGTATCCAGGCGCTCAACGAGCTCGACGGCACGACCGTGCTCGTGCCCGGCCTGCCGCTGACCGTTCCGGTCGGAGCGGAGTCGCCCGGCGACGGTTCGTGACTTCCTGTCCGATCATCAGGGCGACACGGTCTTTCACCCCTCCGGGTTGCTTGCGCCCAGTCGGCGTGCGGCATACTCTCCACCGCTATATGTAGTAGTTACATGGCTGTAGTTGGTCCACAAGTTGGGGTAGACTAGAAGCGAGTTGTCCACAGCTGTTCGGTGTTCACCCACCGGATATCCACAAGATGATCACCAGGTCATCGTCGTCCGTGCCGTTGCGTGGCGGCCGGACGGGGTAGCCGGGGGACAGACGTGAAGGGAAGGTGATCGGTCATGCGGTGCCCGTTCTGCCGGCATGCCGACTCCCGGGTCGTCGACTCCCGCGAGGTGGACGAGGGGCAGGCGATCCGTCGCCGCCGGTCGTGCTCGGCCTGCGGTCGTCGCTTCACCACCTCGGAGACGATGGTGCTGGCCGTCGTCAAGCGGTCCGGGGTCACCGAGCAGTTCAGCAGGGACAAGGTGGTCCGGGGCGTCCGCCGGGCCTGCCAGGGCAGGCCGGTCGACGACGACGCCCTGCAGCAACTCGCCCAGCGGGTCGAGGAATCGATCCGCTCAACCGGTGTCGCGGAGATCCCGAGCCACGAGGTCGGCCTTGCCATCCTCGGCCCGCTCCGTGAGCTCGACGAGGTCGCGTATCTCCGGTTCGCCAGCGTCTACCGCTCCTTCTCCTCGGTCGAGGACTTCGAGAAGGAGATAGCGGACCTGCGCCAGGCCATGGCGGACAAGGCAGCGGACGGCGAGTGAACTCGTCGCAGGTGCGGGAGAGGGAGATCCATGACGGAGACCGTGGCGACAGGCAGTAAAGGCGCGAAGAGGGGCAAGCGCGGGCTCACCGTCGAGCGCGTGTTCACCACCGAGGGCGTGCACCCCTACGACGAGGTGAACTGGGAAAAGCGCGACGTCGTGATGACCAACTGGCGCGACGGGTCGATCAACTTCGAGCAGCGCGCCGTCGAGTTCCCCGAGTTCTGGTCGGTCAACGCCACCAACATCGTCACCAGCAAGTACTTCCGCGGCGCGGTCGGCAGCCCGCAACGTGAGAACAGCCTCAAGCAGCTCATCGACCGGGTCGTCAAGACCTATGTCCGCTCCGGCACCGAGAACGGCTACTTCGGCACCGCCAAGGACGCGGAGATCTTCGAGCACGAGCTGACCTGGATGCTGCTGCACCAGGTGTTCAGCTTCAACTCCCCGGTCTGGTTCAACGTCGGCACCACCTCGAAGCAGCAGGTCAGCGCCTGCTTCATCCTCGCGGTCGACGACAGCATGGACTCGATCCTCAACTGGTACAAGGAAGAGGGCCTGATCTTCAAGGGTGGTTCCGGCGCGGGCCTGAACCTCTCCCGCATCCGCTCGTCCAAGGAACTGCTCTCCTCCGGCGGCACCGCCTCCGGCCCGGTCTCCTTCATGCGTGGTGCCGACGCCTCCGCGGGCACCATCAAGTCCGGTGGCGCCACCCGCCGCGCCGCGAAGATGGTCGTGCTCGACGTCGACCACCCCGACATCGAGGAGTTCATCGCCACCAAGGCGCGCGAGGAAGAGAAGATCAAGGTCCTGCGCGACGCCGGGTTCGACATGGACCTCTCCGGCGCCGACATCCACTCGGTGCAGTACCAGAACGCGAACAACTCGGTCCGCGTCAACGACGAGTTCATGCACGCGGTCGAGGCGAACTCCGAGTTCGGCCTGCGCGCCCGGCTGACCGGTGAGGTCATCGAGACCACCGACGCGAAGAAGCTGTTCCGCTCGATGGCGCAGGCCGCCTGGGAGTGCGCCGACCCCGGCATCCAGTACGACAGCACCATCAACGACTGGCACACCTGCCCCGAGTCGGGCCGGATCACCGCGTCGAACCCGTGCAGCGAGTACATGCACCTGGACAACTCCAGCTGCAACCTGGCGTCGCTGAACCTGCTGAAGTTCCTCGGCGAGGACGGCATGTTCGACGCCGAGCTGTTCGTCAAGGCCGTCGAGTTCGTCATCACGGCGATGGACATCTCGATCTGCTTCGCGGACTTCCCGACCGAGGCCATCGGCGACACCACCCGCAAGTTCCGTCAGCTGGGCATCGGCTACGCCAACCTCGGCGCGCTGCTGATGGCGACCGGGCACGCCTACGACTCCGACGGCGGGCGCGCTCTCGCCGGTGCGATCACCTCGCTGATGACCGGCACCTCCTACCGGCGTTCGGCCGAGCTGGCCGGTGTCGTCGGCGCCTACGAGGGCTACGCCCGCAACGCCGAGGCGCACCAGCGGGTCATGCGCAAGCACGCCGCCGCCAACGACGCGATCCGCACGATGCACGCCAACGACGTCAAGATCCGCGACCTCGCCACCCGCGAGTGGCAGCGCGGCATCGAGATCGGCGGCAAGAACGGCTGGCGCAACGCGCAGGCCAGCGTGCTCGCGCCGACCGGCACCATCGGCTTCATGATGGACTGCGACACGACCGGTATCGAGCCGGACTTCTCGCTGGTCAAGTTCAAGAAGCTGGTCGGCGGCGGCTCGATGCAGATCGTCAACCAGACCGTGCCG
>Ga0164243_10003967_pt1 | contig 23364 bp, 19 predicted proteins | sample OricompcompostOP_FD_108781 | JGI IMG/M metagenome (GOLD analysis project Ga0164243, IMG submission 108781) | Organic Plus compost microbial communities from Emeryville, California, USA - Original compost - Organic plus compost (OP) | ecosystem: Engineered > Solid waste > Mixed feedstock >...
ATTGGAGGCCTGGTATGGGCATTTTGGCGACAGCCGCTGACGAGCGGGTCAAGTCGGTCTCCTTTGACGAGGACCGCCTTATCGTCGATCTGATGGACGGGCGCACGATCGCGGTGCCCGTCGCCTGGTATCCGCGCCTGAACGCCGCATCGTCCGAGCAGCGCGCCAACTGGAGCCTGGCGGGAGCCGGTTACGGCATCCATTGGCCGGACATTGACGAAGATTTAAGTACCGAGGGCCTGCTGCGCGGAGCGCCAAGTCCGGAAGTGGTTCAAAAGGGATAATCCGTATGGTCGAGTTTGCACTGCCCAGGAATTCCAAGGTCACCAAAGGCCAGACCCATGAGGCGCCGGAGGGCGCCACCAATATCGGCACCTTCCATATCTACCGCTGGTCGCCCGAGGACGAGGGCAACCCGCGCATGGACACCTACAAGATCGACCTCGATGATTGCGGGCCGATGGTGCTGGATGCCATCATCAAGATCAAGAACGAGGTGGACCCCTCGCTCACCTTCCGCCGTTCCTGCCGCGAGGGCATCTGCGGCTCCTGCGCCATGAACATCAACGGCCGCAACACGCTGGCCTGCACCAAGGGCATGGACGAGCTGGGCAAGGAAATCCGCATCACGCCGCTGCCGCACATGCCGGTCATCAAGGACCTGGTGCCTGATCTGTCGCACTTCTTCGGCCAGTACGCCTCCATCAAACCGTGGATTCAGACGCAGTCTCCGCCGCCGCCCGACCGCGAGCGCCTGCAGAGCAAGGAGGACCGCGAGAAGCTGGACGGGCTTTACGAATGCATCCTCTGCGCCTGCTGCTCCACGGCCTGCCCGAGCTACTGGTGGAACTCCGAAAAATTTCTCGGCCCCGCCATCCTCCTGCAGGCGTACCGCTGGATCGCCGACAGCCGGGACGAGAACACCGGCGAGCGGCTGGACACTCTGGAGGACCCCTACCGCCTCTACCGCTGCCACACCATCATGAACTGCGCCAACACATGCCCCAAGGGCCTGAGCCCGGCCAAGGCCATCGCCGAGACCAAGAAGCTCATGGTGGAACGGCAGGGATAACGGATGTCTTCAGGATTGCGCATCATCAACATGGTATGGCATTCGCACTGAGCTTGTCGAAGTGCGGCAAGCGCTCAGGATGCGGCGGTCCTTCGACAAGCTCAGGACGAACGGCGGAGCATGCCAGAATCATACCTGAGTTGATGACACCGAACCGCTGAGTTTAATGGACCTATGATACAGGGGCCGGCCGACGATCCAGACGATCAAACCGTCAGCCCCTGGGTGCTTCCCCATGAGGATGGGCCGCTGTCACTCTATCTCGCCTGCGTGAAGGCGGGGGAGCTGGAGGCCGACGACGTGCAGCGCCGCGCCGCCGCCGAGCTGGACCGGCTGCATGGCGAATTGCAGGATCTGGGCGACAATTCCCTGATGGGCCGCCTGTTCGGCGTCAGGCCCAAGGCGCCGGCGAGCCTTTATCTCTACGGCCCCGTGGGGCGCGGCAAGTCCATGCTCATGGACTTCTTCACCGAGACCGCGCCCATTCCCGCCCGCCGCGTGCATTTCCATGCCTTCATGCAGGAGGTGCACGCCATGCTGAACGACTGGCGGCAGATGAGTGCGCGGGAGCGGCGCGCCGCGGGCTTCAAGGGGGACGATCCGGTGCCGCCCCTGGCCAGGAAGATCGCCAGGGAGTCGCCGCTGCTCTGCCTGGACGAGCTGGAGATCAAGGACATCGCCGATGCCATGATCGTCGGCCGCCTGTTCTCCGGCCTCCTGGAGGAGGGGGTGGTGGTCGTGGTGACCTCCAACCGCGCGCCGCGCGACCTCTACCAGGGCGGCCTCAACCGCCAGCTCTTCGAGCCCTTCATCGACCTCATCATCGAGCGCTTCCGTATGGTGCGGCTGGAATCCGACCGGGATTACCGGCTGGGCGGGAACGACAAGCCGCATTACCTGACGCCGCTCGGGAGCGCCACCCGCGAACGCATGGACGCGCTGTTCGCCGCCTTCGCCAGAGGACCGGCCAAATCCGCGAAAATCCGCGTGAAGGGCAGGGAGGTGCAAATCCCCTGCGCCTCCGGCCCCGTGGCGCGTTTCTCCTTTGAGGACCTCTGCGCCCGGCCCCTGGGCTCGGGCGACTATCTGGCGCTGGCCCGCACGTTCGATGTCCTGTTCCTGGACGACATCCCCATCCTCGGTGTCGAGAACCGAAACGAGGCGCGCCGCTTCGTCACTCTCATAGATGTGATTTACGACGAAGGCGTTGAGTTCGTATGTTCCGCTGCGGCGCCGCCCGACGCGCTGTACCCGGCGGGCGACGGACACTTTGAATTCCAGCGCACGGCGTCCCGTCTGGAGGAGATGGCAAGGGGAGGGCGGAGCCGCCGTGCACAAAAATAAGGCATGTATAATATATGCACAAAATCCAAAATTTATGGCGGCCGGCTCCTTGCTCGGGGCCGAGAATCGCGCTACACCGACTACACGATTCCGCAATGCAAAAATCTGATATCCGGAGGTAATACCTATGGCCCGCAGGAAGATCGCACTGATCGGCGGCGGCATGATCGGTGGCACCCTTGCCCACATGATCGGTCTGAAGGAACTGGGCGACGTCGTCCTCTTTGACATCGTGGAGGGGCTGCCTCAGGGCAAATCTCTGGATATTGCTGAATCCTCGCCCATCGAAGGGTTCGACTCCGCGCTCAAGGGCACGCAGGACTATGCCGATATCGCCGGCGCCGACGTGGTGATCGTCACCGCCGGCGTGCCGCGCAAGCCGGGCATGAGCCGCGACGACTTGTTGGGCATCAACCTCAAGGTCATGAGCCAGGTGGGTGCGGGCCTCAAGGCGCATGCGCCGGATGCCTTCGTCATCTGCATCACCAACCCGCTGGACGCCATGGTCTGGGCGCTGCAGAAATTCTCCGGCCTGCCGCCCGAGAAGGTGGTGGGCATGGCGGGCGTTCTGGACTCCGCCCGCTTCCGCTATTTCCTGGCCGAGGAGTTCAACGTCTCCGTGGAAGACGTCACGGCCTTCGTCCTCGGCGGCCATGGCGACACCATGGTGCCCTCGGCCCGCTATTCCACGGTGGGCGGCATTCCGCTCCCCGATCTCGTCAAGATGGGGTGGACGACGCAGGAGAAGCTGGACCAGATCATCCAGCGCACGCGGGACGGCGGCGCCGAGATCGTGGGCCTGCTCAAGACCGGCTCGGCCTACTACGCGCCGGCCACGGCCGCCATCCAGATGGCCGAAAGCTATCTCAAGGACAAGAAGCGTCTGTTGCCCTGCGCGGCCCATCTCACCGGCCAGTACGGGCAGGACAATCTCTATGTCGGCGTGCCGGTGATCATCGGCGCGGGCGGCGTGGAGCGCATTGTCGAGATCGAGCTGGACGGCGAGGAGAAGGCCGGTTTCGAGAAGTCGGTGAATGCCGTGAAGGGGCTGATCACGGCCTGCCAGGGCATCAACCCCGATCTCGCCTGAGAAATGGCTCCACCGCACGGGGCTTACCCTTGTATCGGCGTTAATGTGAGAGTAATTCCTTCTTGTTAACCACGGTTGCAGATGTCCGCTCTCTACACGCGCCCCCAAACCGGTCCGGGATGGTCTAGCAAATGAACATACATGAATATCAGGCCAAAGGCCTGCTCTCGAAATTCGGCGTCAAGGTATTGCGCGGCGGCGTTGCCTATACGGCACAGGAAGCCGAAACCGTGGCCAAGACGCTGGGCGGCCCGGTCTGGGTCGTCAAGGCGCAAATCCACGCGGGCGGCCGCGGCAAGGGCGGCGGCGTGAAGGTCGTCAAGTCGGTGGACGAGGTGCGGGAAACCGCGCGCCAGATGATCGGCATGACCCTGGTCACCCATCAGACGGGGCCGGAAGGCCGCGAGGTCAAGCGCGTCTATGTCGAAGACGGCTGCGCCATCGCCAAGGAGCTCTATGTGAGCTTCCTGGTGGACCGCGCCACCTCGTCCGTCACCATCATGGCCTCCACCGAAGGCGGCATGGACATCGAGGAAGTGGCCGCCAATACGCCGGAGAAGATCGTGACCCGCGCCATCGACCCGGCCATCGGCTACCAGCCCTTCCACGGCCGCGAGATCGCCTTCGCGCTGGGGCTGGAGAAGGTGCTGGTCAACAAGATGGTCTCGCTCCTCGGCCAGCTTTACAGGGCGTTCACCGAGCTGGATGCCAGCCTGCTCGAGATCAATCCCCTCGTCATCACCGAGGACAAGGAACTGGTCACGCTCGACGCCAAGATGAATTTCGACGACAACGCGCTGTTCCGCCACAAGGACGTGGCCGACCTGCGCGACCCGGACGAGGAAGACCCGGCGGAGCGCGAAGCCGCCAAGCACGAGCTCAACTACATCAAGCTCGACGGCAATATCGGCTGCATGGTCAACGGCGCGGGCCTCGCCATGGCGACCATGGACATCATCAAGCTCTATGGCGGCGAGCCGGCCAACTTCCTGGACGTGGGCGGCGGCGCCACCAAGGAGCGCGTCACCGAGGCCTTCAAGATCATCCTCTCCGACCCCAATGTGGAAGGCATCCTCATCAACATCTTCGGCGGCATCATGCGCTGCGACGTGATCGCCGAGGGCGTGGTGGCGGCGGCCCGCGAGGTGAACCTCAACGTGCCGCTGGTCGTCAGGCTGCAGGGCACCAACGCCGAAATGGGCAAGCAGATCCTGGAGCGTTCGGGCCTGACCATCATCGCCGCGGACGACCTGGGAGAGGCCGCCGAGAAAGTCGTGAAACAGATTGAGAGTGCTGCCTGATGGCCATCCTCGTTAACAAAGACACCAAAGTCATCTGCCAGGGCTTCACCGGCGCCCAGGGCACCTTCCACTCCGAACAGGCCATCGCCTACGGCACCAGGATGGTGGGCGGCGTCACGCCGGGCAAGGGCGGCGAGACGCATCTGGACCTGCCGGTCTTCAACACGGTCGCCGACGCCAGGCAGGCCACGGGCTGCGACGCCTCGGTGATCTACGTGCCGCCGCCGTTCGCCGCCGACGCGATCCTGGAAGCCATCGACTGCGAGATTCCGCTGGTGGTCTGCATCACCGAGGGCATTCCGGTCATGGACATGGTGCGCGTCAAGCGCGCGCTCAGGAACTCCAAGACCCGCCTGGTCGGCCCCAACTGCCCGGGCGTCATCACGCCGGGCGAATGCAAGATCGGCATCATGCCGGGCCATATCCACAAGCCGGGCTCCGTCGGCGTGGTCTCCCGCTCGGGCACGCTGACCTATGAGGCGGTGGCGCAGACCACGGCGGTGCAGCTCGGCCAGTCGAGCTGCGTGGGCATCGGCGGCGACCCGGTGAACGGCACCAACTTCATCGACGTCTTGGAACTGTTCCTTGCCGACGACAAGACCCAATCCATTATCATGATCGGCGAAATCGGCGGCAGCGCAGAAGAAGAGGCCGCCGACTTCCTGCGCCAGTCGAAGACGAAAAAGCCGATCGTCGGCTTCATTGCGGGCCGCACGGCGCCTCCGGGCCGCCGCATGGGCCATGCCGGCGCCATCATCGCCGGCGGCAAGGGCGGCGCGGAAGACAAGATCGAGGCGATGCGAAGCGCCGGTATCGTGGTTGCAGACTCGCCCGCCAAGCTGGGCACCACCCTTCTGGAGCTGGTGAAGGGGTAGCCTGGCCAAACATATGGCACAACGGTTGGAACAATGATTGAAACGGACCCGTCCTCATTCCTTTACGGCCAGAACAGCCGGTTCATCGAGGACCTCTACGCCAGATACTCGCGTGACCCCAATGCGGTGGACGAGAGCTGGCGGAGCTATTTCCGCAGCCTGGAAGAAGGCAATGCCGCCGCGCTGACGGACCATCACAACGGCCCCTCCTGGGCCCGTTCCGACTGGCCCGTCGTCATGGACGAGGAGGGCGCGCCCGAGATCGTCAGCGAACGCCCCGCGGCCGCGCCGGCCGATGTGGGGGATGTGCGCGCCGCGACCCTGGATTCCATCCGCGCCCTCATGCTCATCCGCGCCTACCGCGTGCGCGGCCATCTGGCCGCCAACCTGGACCCCTTGGGTCTGGAGAAGCCGGTACAGCATCCGGAGCTGGACCCCGAGACCTACGGTTTCGGCCCCGAGGACATGGACCGGCCCATCTTCATCGACAATGTGCTGGGCCTGGAGACGGCGACCATCCGCCAGATCATGGACCTCTTGAAGCGCACCTATGCGTCCAACATCGGCATCGAGTTCATGCATATCTCGGTGCCCGAGGAGAAAGCCTGGCTGCAGGCGCGCATCGAGGGGCTGGAGAAGGAAATCTCCTTCACCCGCGAGGGCAAGCTCGCCATCTTCCAGAAGCTGGTGGAAGCGGAAGGCTTCGAGAAGTTCCTCAACCGCAAATACACCGGCACCAAGCGCTTCGGTCTGGACGGCGCGGAAGCGCTCATTCCGGGCATGGAACAGATCATCAAGCGCGGCGGCCATCTGGGCGTCAAGGAAATCGTCATCGGCATGCCGCACCGCGGGCGCCTCAACGTGCTGGCCAATGTACTCAAAAAGCCCTTCAAGGCCATCTTCCACGAATTCCAGGGCGGCTCGGCGAACCCGGACGACGTGGGCGGCTCCGGCGACGTGAAATACCATCTCGGCACCTCCGCCGACCGGGTGTTCGACGGCAACGAGGTGCATCTCTCGCTCACCTCCAACCCGTCGCATCTGGAAGCGGTGGACCCGGTGGTGCTGGGCAAGGCCCGCGCCAAGCAGTCGCAGCGCGAGGACAGGGAGCGCAAGGAAGTGCTCTCGGTCCTGCTGCACGGCGATGCCGCCTTTTCCGGCCAGGGCCTGGTGGCGGAATGTTTCGGCCTCAGCCAACTCCGCGGCTACCGGACCGGCGGCACCATCCATATCATCGTCAACAACCAGATCGGCTTCACCACGAGCCCCAATTTCTCGCGCTCCTCGCCCTATCCGTCCGACATGGCGAAGATGGTGCAGGCGCCGATCTTCCATGTGAACGGCGACGATCCCGAAGCCGTGGTGCATTGCTGCAAGGTGGCCACCGAATTCCGCCAGGAATTCGGCAAGGACGTGGTTATCGACATGTTCTGCTACCGCCGCTACGGGCACAACGAGTCCGACGAGCCGGCCTTCACCCAGCCGCTGATGTACAAGGCCATCTCCGGCCATCCGACGACGCGGGAGATCTACGCCCGGAAACTGGTGGAGGAAGGGCTCCTCAATGACAAGGAGGCGGAAGCCCACACCACCGACTTCAACACCATGCTCGAAGAGGAATTCGAGCAGAAGAACTACCGTCCCAACGCGGCCGACTGGCTGCAGGGCCGCTGGGCCGGCTTCGAGGTGGCGGGGGGCGACGTCCGGCGCGGCCAGACGGCCGTTTCCATGAACCAGCTCAAGAAGATCGGGAAGATCCTGACCACCATTCCCGACGGCTTCGAGATGCATCGGACTCTGCGTCGCCTCATCGGCAACAAGGAGAAGATGCTGGAAAGCGGCCAGGATATCGACTGGGCCACGGCGGAAGCGCTGGCTTTCGGCACGCTGGTGGACGAAGGCTACCGCGTGCGCCTCTCGGGCCAGGATTCGGGTCGCGGCACCTTCAGCCAGCGCCATGCGGTCTGGGTGGACCAGAACACCGAAAAGCGCTACGTGCCGCTCAAGCAGGTGGGCGTGCCGGATTATTTCGAGGTGCATGACAGCATGCTCTCCGAGGCCGCCGTCCTGGGCTTCGAATACGGCTATACGCTGGCCGAGCCCAATGCGCTGGTCATCTGGGAAGCCCAGTTCGGCGATTTCGCCAACGGCGCGCAGGTCATCATCGACCAGTTCATCTCCTCCGCCGAGGCCAAGTGGCTGCGCATGTCGGGGCTCGTCATGTTCCTGCCCCACGGTTATGAAGGCCAGGGGCCCGAGCATTCCTCCGCCCGGCTGGAGCGCTACCTGCAGCTCTGCGCCGAGGACAATATCCAGGTGGCCAACGTCACCACGCCGGCCAACCTGTTTCACATCCTGCGCCGGCAGATGCACCGGAAGTTCCGCAAACCGCTCATTCTCATGACGCCGAAATCGCTCCTGCGCCACAAGCTGGCGGTCTCGCGCCTCGACGAGATGGGCCCCGGCTCCTCTTTCCACCGGCTCCTCTGGGACCGGGCGGAGAGCGACCCGACGGACGATTTCAAGCTGAAGTCGGACAACCAGATCACCCGCGTGATCTTCTGCACCGGCAAGGTGTATTACGACCTGTTCGAGGAACGAAAGGCGCGCGGGCTGACCAACACCTACATCTACCGCATCGAACAGCTTTATCCGTTCCCTTACCGCGTGGTGGTGCAGGAGCTGCAGCGCTTCAGCAAGGTGAAGGACGTGGTGTGGTGCCAGGAAGAGCCGCGCAACATGGGCGCCTGGACCTTTGTCGAGACCTATCTCGAAAAGGCCCTGCAGAAGGCCGGCTACAGCGTCCAGCGGCCGCGCTATGCCGGCCGCCGGCCCGCCGCCTCGCCGGCCACCGGCCTGATGTCGCGGCATCTGGCGGAGCAACAGGAATTTTTTGACAGCGCGCTGAAGGGATAAGGCACGGCGCGCAATTGGGAGAAGTCGACGCATGTCCACGGAAATCAAGGTCCCCGCGCTCGGAGAGTCGGTCACTGAAGCGACCATCGGGCAGTGGTTCAAGAAGGAAGGCGAAGCCGTCGCCATGGATGAACCGGTGGTCGAGCTTGAGACGGACAAGGTGACGCTGGAAGTCAACGCCCCCGTGGCCGGCAAGCTTTCCGAGATCACCGTGAAGGAGGGCGAGACGGTGGAAGTGGGGGCGCTCCTCGGGCTGATCGAGGAAGGCGCCGCGGGCGAGAAGCCCGCCCCCAAGCCGGAAGCCAAGCCCGCTCCCAAGACGGAAGAACCGAAGGCGCAAGCGCCGAAAGAGGCCGCGCCCGCCGCCCGGCCGGCGGCGGAGGCCACGTCTGCTCCCGCCGCGCGCAAGATGGCGGAGGAGAAGGGAGTGGATATCGCCAAGGTCTCCGGCTCCGGCAAGGACGGCCGGGTGCTGAAGGAAGACGTGGCGGCCGCCCGTCCCGCATCCGCTCCCGCCCCGGCACCGGCTGCCAGGGCGCCGCGCGAGCCGGGCGAGCGCGAGGAACGCGTGCCCATGTCGCGCCTGCGCCGCCGCATCGCCGAACGGCTGAAGGAAGCGCAGAACACCGCCGCCATGCTGACCACCTTCAACGAGGTGGACATGGGCGCGGTGATGGCCGCCCGCAAGGACTACAAGGAGCTCTTCGAGAAGAAGCACAATGTGCGCCTCGGCTTCATGGGCTTCTTCGTCAAGGCCTGCATCACCGCCCTGAAGGAGATTCCGGCCATCAATGCCGAGATCGACGGCACCGACATCATCTACAAGAACCACTATGATATCGGCGTGGCGGTCTCCACGCCTCAAGGGCTGGTGGTGCCCGTGCTGCGCGATGCCGATAGTCTCAGCCTCGGCGACGTGGAGAAGGCCATCAACGATTTCGGCAAGAGGGCCAGGGACGGCAAATTGAGCCTGGATGAATTGCAGGGTGGTACCTTCACCATTTCCAACGGCGGTGTCTTCGGCTCGCTGATGTCCACACCCATCCTCAATCCTCCGCAGTCGGGCATTCTCGGCATGCACAAGATCCAGGAACGGGCCATGGTCATCGACGGCGAGGTGGCGGTGCGGCCCATGATGTATCTGGCGCTCTCCTACGATCACCGCATCGTCGATGGCCGCGAGGCGGTCACCTTCCTGGTGCGCATCAAGGAACTGCTGGAAGACCCACGCCGCCTGCTGCTGGATTTGTAGCACTCCCACGTTCGCCCTGAGCCTGTCGAAGGGCGGCCGCATCCCGAGCGCTGGCCGCCCTTCGACAGGCTCAGGACGAACGGTTACTGAACGAAAAAGGCAAATGCCATGAGCGACGACAAGACTTTCGATGTGGTGGTCATCGGTGGAGGGCCTGGCGGCTATGTCGCGGCCATCCGCGCGGCGCAGCTGGGCCTCAAGACCGCATGCGTGGAAAAGCGCGGGGCATTGGGCGGCACCTGCCTCAATATCGGCTGTATCCCCTCCAAGGCGCTGCTTCACGCCTCCGAGCTCTATCACGAGGCGAAAGAGGGCATGGCCCAATTCGGCGTGAAGACGCAAGGCGTCTCGCTGGACCTCAAGCAGATGATGGCCACCAAGGACAAGATCGTCAGCGACCTGACCCAGGGCGTCGAGTTCCTCTTCAAGAAGAACAAGATCACCTACATCAAGGGCGCGGGCAAGTTGAAGGGCGACGGCAAGATCCAGGTCACGCCGCAAAAGGGCGAGGCGGAGACCATCGAGGCGAAGAACATCATCATCGCCACCGGGTCCGACGTGGCCACGCTGCCCGGCATTGAGATCGACGAGAAGAAGGTGGTCTCCTCCACCGGCGCCCTGTCGCTGCCTGAGGTGCCCAAGCATCTGGTGCTGATCGGCGGCGGCGTGATCGGGCTGGAGATGGGCTCGGTCTGGAACCGGCTGGGCGCCCAGGTCACCGTGGTCGAATATATGGACAATATCGTTCCCGGCGCCGACCTGGAGGTCGCCAAGGCCTTCCAGCGCATCCTCACCAAGCAGGGCATGACCATCAAGACCGCCACCCGGGTGACCGAGGTCAAGCAGGCCAGGAACGGCATCACCGTGACCGTGGAGCCCGCGAAGGGCGGCGAGGCCGAGACCATCAAGTGCGACTATGTGCTGGTGGCGGTGGGCCGCAAGCCCTATACGCAAGGCCTGGGCCTGGAGGATGTGGGTGTCGAGACCGACGAGCGCGGGCGTGTGAAGGTGGATGCGCACTTCGCCACCAATGTGAAGGGCGTCTATGCCATCGGCGACGTGATCGCCGGGCCCATGCTGGCCCACAAGGCGGAGGAGGAGGGCGTCGCCTGCGCCGAGATCATCGCCGGCAAGCCGGGCCATGTGAACTACAACGCCATTCCCTCGGTCATCTACACCAATCCGGAAGTGGCGTCGGTGGGCTTCACCGAGGAGCAGTTGAAGGCCGAGGGCACGCCCTACAAGGTGGGCAAGTTTCCCTTCACCGCCAACTCCAAGGCCAAGGCCAATCTGCAGACCGACGGTTTCGTGAAGGTCCTCGCCCATGCCGAGACCGACCGCGTGCTGGGCATGCATATCCTGGGAGCGGACGCCGGCAACATGATCGCCGAGGCGGTGCTGGCCATCGAGTTCATGGGCTCGGCCGAGGATATCGGCATCACCTGCCATGCCCATCCCACGCAGATGGAAGCGGTCAAGGAAGCCGCACTGGCCGTCCACGGCCGGGCGATTCATATCTGACGATCCTGCACCCCTGTCGTCATTCGCCGATTCAATCGGCGAATCCAGTGCTGGACTCGCCGGTCAAGCCGGCGAATGACGAGGGGGTGGAAACAGAGGCGAAAGAAGAAGCCCCCTCTCCTGAGGGAGAGGGTAGGGTGACGGCGATACGGTGAGCGCCATCCGATGTCCCCGTTCACGTTGAGCTTGCCTGCGGGCGGCCGGCACTCAGGCCGCGGCCGGGCTTCGACAGGCTCAGCCCGAACGGGGATTGCGTCCCGTCATTGAAAACAGATGCAGGCCACCGTTCGTCCTGAGCTTGTCGAAGGACGGCCAGCGTTCGGGCCACGGCCGGGCGATCCACATATAAGGTCTCTACCCATAGATCGTCACTCGCCGGTCAAGCCGGCGAATGACGAATTGGGGATAGGTGAGCTTGTCTACTTCGCCGCCATGGTGGCCGGATCGCAGGCTTTGTACCAGACGTCCAGCCAGCCATCGGGCCGGCACTGGCCGGAAACCAGGCGGTTGATGCGGGCCACGCGCTCGGCGTTTTCCCGCGGGTGAGTGATGGGGTCCAGCGCGTTGGGGGCGATGAGCATGGCCACCAGGGAGGCGAATTCCTCGTCGGTGAGCGCCGGGACGCTGGTGTTGTAATAGACCCCCGCCGCCTCGCCGAACCCGATGACCGGCTTGCCGTTCACATGGCCGAAATAGGCCTGGTTGAGCATGAGCTCCAGCTCTTCGTCCTTGTCCATGGCGGGGTAGAGGACATAGCGGGCGATGAGCGTTTGCTCGATCTTGGCAAAGCCGGATTTGAAATTGTCGAAATAGAGCCTTTTGACCAACGCCTGGGTGAGGGTGGTCATGCCTTGGCCGGGGGTGGAGAAGTCCACGCCCTGGTTGCGGTAGAATGACGGGTCCTCGACCGAGAGCAGCAGGTGCCGGCGCTCGGGCGTGAGCATGTCGAGCGTCACGGGCCGATCCGCCACTGCCGCCAGAATCTCCGGCGTCTTTTCACGGGCACGCCAGACCATGGCACCCTCATACGCCAGGAACGCTATGGCCACCACCATGGCGGCCGTGGCGAATTGTGCCTTCAGGCTCACTGTCGCCTCCCCTTGGATCATTCCGATCACCTTGAGGAGTAGCGGAACAATACGCCCAAAATTCGGCGTCAATTTGGTGAAATTCTACCGAGGCTTGGCCGGGGACTTGTGGGCGCGGGCTCTCGGGTGGGCTTTTTCATAGACCTCCAGGAGCCGGGTCATGTCCACCTGGGTATAGTGCTGCGTGGTGGACAGGTTGGCGTGGCCCAGCAGTTCCTGGATGGCGCGCAGGTCCCCGCCGCCGGCCAGAAGGTGGGTGGCGAAACTGTGCCGCAGCGCATGGGGGGTGGCGCTTTCAGGCAGGCCCAGCGCGCCGCGCAGAAACTGCATCAGCTTCTGCACCTGGCGGGCAGAGAGCGGTTTGCCCCTGACGCCCCGGAACAGCGGTTCGTCCGCCTCCGGCTCGTAGGGCATGAGCGCGCGGTATTGCGCCACCGCCTCGCGCACCATGGGGAGAAGCGGCACGATGCGCTCCTTGTTGCCCTTGCCGAGGATGCGCAGCATGTCCCCGCCCTCGAAATGCCGGGGCGTGAGGGAGAGGGCCTCCGAGATGCGCAGGCCGCAGCCATAGAGGAGCGCCAGCACCGCCGTGTCCCTGGCCGCCACCCAGGGCTCGGTCTCCATGGTGTCCGGCATGTCCAGGATATCCCGGGCGGTCTGCGCCGTGACCGGGCGGGGCAGGCTTTGCGGGATCTTCGGGCCCGTGAGATTGGCCAGGGCCGGGTTCTCGATATCGTGGCGGCGCTCCAGGTAGCGGAAGAAGGTCTTGAGTGCTGAAAGGGCGCGGGCGTTGGAGCGGTGGCTCACCCCGTCCCGCGCGCGCGCCGCCAGCCAGGCCCGGAAGTCCCCGGCTTTGAGGCCCGCCAGGTCCCCGAGCCGCGTGCGCTCCCCCCGGTGCTGTACCAGAAAGCCCAGGAACCCCGCCGCGTCGCGCTGATACGCCTCCACCGTATGGGGCGACATGCGCCGCTCCGACGAGAGCCACGCGATCCACGCCCTGAAGGCCTCCATCAGGGCGGCATCGGCGGTCTCGGACAACAGGGCGGTGTCGGTCATGGGGGGAGTCTGGCCAAAACCGAGGCCGTTGTCACGGCATTCCCGCCCACCAATCGTTCGGACTGAGCTTGTCGAAGTCCGGCCGCATCCTCGGCGCCGGCCGCCCTTCGACAAGCTCAGGGCGAACGGTTGTGAAACCTACAGAATCTTGAACCCAGTCTTCTCCCAGTCGTCGGTGAAGCTCTTCAGGCCCGCGTCGGTCAGCGGGTGCTTGAAGAGCTTGCGGATGACGTCCGGCGGCATGGTGCAGACATCCGCGCCGATGCGCCCGGCATCCACCACATGCATGGGGTGGCGCACCGAGGCCACCAGGATCTCCGTGGTGAAACTGTCGTAATGATCGTAGATCTGGCGGATGTCGGAGATGAGGGCCATGCCGTCCTGGCTGATATCGTCATGCCGGCCGATGAAGGGGGAGACGAAGGTGGCACCCGCCTTGGCGGCGAGGATGGCCTGCGAGGGCGAGAAGCACAGCGTGACATTGACCATGATGCCTTCCGCGCGCAACGCCTTGCAGGTCTTCAGGCCATCGACGGTCAGCGGCACCTTGACGGCGATATTGTCGGCGATCTTGGCCAGCTTCTGGCCTTCTTTCAGCATGGTCTCGAAATCCGGGGCCGTGGTCTCGGCGCTCACCGGCCCGTCGACCACGGCGCAGATCTCGGGGAGGATTTCCAGGAAGTCGCGGCCCGCCTTGTAGACCAGCGACGGGTTGGTGGTCACACCGTCCAGCAGCCCCGTGGCGGCCAGTTCGCGGATGTCGTCGAGGTTGGCGGTATCAACGAAGAATTTCATGGGATGTGGGTCCTTGGTGTCACGCGGGATGGTCCCCCGGTGATGCCGCAATCGGCTCCCTAAAGCAAGACCGCTTGTCCCTTTGGCGGGCGGCTGGCAGTTTAATCGCCCATGACCGATCCGCACACCATTTCCCAACCCGCTGACAGGGTGAAGGTTCTCCTGCCCGTGCCGCTCGACGGCCCGCTGGATTACCGCGTGCCCGCGGGCCGGCGCGTGCAGGCGGGGGACTTCGTGAAGGTGCAGCTCGGCAGCCGGTCGCTCATCGGCGTGGTGTGGGGCCTGGGCGAATCCGCCCTGCCGGACGCCAAGGTGAGGCCCATCAGCGCGGTAATGCCGGTCGCGCCCATGCCCGAGGGGCTGCGCCGGCTCATCGACTGGGTGGCCGGTTATACGCTCAGCAATCCGGGCCGGGTGCTGCGCATGGCCATGAGCACGCCCCAGGCCTTCGACGAGCCGCCCAAGCGCACGGTCTATGCCCGGGGCGATGCGGCGCCCGAGCGCATGACCCCCGCCCGCCAGCGCGTGCTGGACCTGATGAGCGAGCGGCCGGAAATGACGGCGGCCGAAATCGCCCAGGAGGCGGGATGTGGCGAATCGGTTGTCAAGGGCTTGGCGGGGACGGGGGCGCTGGTCGCCCATTCGGTCTCGGCGGACCGGGGCTTCGCGCAGCCCGACCTGTCCCTGCCCGGTTTCACATTGTCAAAGGGGCAGGCAAGCGCGGCGGAGCGCCTGAAAGCGGCCGTCAACCGCCGGGCCTTCGCCCCCATTCTGCTGGAGGGCGTCACCGGCTCGGGCAAGACGGAGGTCTATCTGGAAGCCGTGGCGGCGGCGCTTGAGCAGGCGGATGATGCGCAGGTGCTGGTGCTGGTGCCTGAAATCTCGCTCACAGCCCAGGGGCTGGAGCGCGTCGCCCGGCGCTTCGGGGCCAGCCCGGCGGAATGGCATTCCGGGCTGACACCGGCGCAGCGGCGGCGCGTCTGGCGGGGTGTTTCAGAGGGGCGGGCACGGGTGATTGTGGGCGCGCGCTCGGCCCTCTTCCTGCCCTTTCGCAACCTCCGGCTCATTGTGGTGGATGAGGAGCATGACCCCTCCTTCAAGCAGGAGGACGGGGTGATCTACCACGCCCGCGACATGGCCGTGGTGCGCGCCCATATCGAGCGCATTCCCATCATTCTCTCCTCCGCCACGCCGTCCCTGGAGACGCTGGCCAATGTGGAGGACGGCAAATATGAGCATCTCAACCTGCCGGACCGGCACGGCGGCGCGCAGATGCCGGACATCAGCCTCATCGACATGCGGCGCACGCCCCCGGAGCGCGGGCGCTGGCTGTCGCCGCCCCTGAAAGATGCGCTCATCAGCAACCTGGAACAGGGGGAGCAGGCGCTCCTCTTCCTCAACCGCCGGGGCTATGCGCCGCTGACCCTGTGCCGCCATTGCGGCTACCGCTTCCAGTGCCCCCACTGCACCGCCTGGATGGTGGACCACCGCTTCGAGGAATCGCTCCAGTGCCACCATTGTGGCTTCCGCCTGGCGCGGCCCAGCCAATGCCCCGAATGCGGCAAGGAGGATGCGCTGGTCGCCTGCGGCCCCGGCGTGGAGCGGCTGGCCGAGGAGATCGCGGACATGTTGCCCGAGGCGCGGCAGGTGATTCTCTCCAGCGACATGATGGGCGTGCCCCGTGCCATCGGCGACGTGATCGACCGGGTGAGCCGGCACGAGGTGGATATCGTCATCGGCACGCAGATCGTCGCCAAGGGCCATCACTTCCCCATGCTCACCCTGGTGGGCGTGGTGGATGCGGACCTGGGGCTGGCCGGCGGCGACATGCGGGCGGGCGAGCGCACCTACCAGCTTCTGGCGCAGGTGGCGGGCCGCGCCGGGCGCGCCGAGCGGGCGGGGCGCGTGATGATGCAGACCTATATGCCCGAACACCCGGTGATGGCGGCCCTGGCCGAGGAGGACCGGGACCGTTTCCTCGCCATGCAGCTCGAGGAACGGCGCTCCCAGGGCTGGCCGCCCTATGGCCGCCTGGCGGCGCTGATCGTCTCGGGGCCGCATCAGCCGTCGGTCATGCGCTCCGCCGAGCGGCTGGCGCGCACGGCTCCCGCCGTCACCGGAGTGTCGGTCCTGGGGCCGGCGCCCGCCCCCCTGGCCCTGCTGCGCGGCAAGCATCGCTATCGCCTGCTGGTCAAGGGCCCCAAGACCGTGGCTCTACAACCTATGCTGAGGGACTGGCTGGGACGCACGGGCGTCGAGCAGGGGGTGACGCTGACCGTCGATATCGACCCCTACAATTTCCTCTGACGAGAGGGCGCGAGCCGCGGAATTCCTGCCCTTGCGCGACAAAATGCTGCAGCGCAGTGAAAACCCCTCATTTTGTATCGAGACTCGGGTTGTCACCCCAAAAGCCCTATGATAGAGAAGCGGTGCCGTTGCCGGGGTGCGTGGGTTTTTCCCGCGTGCGTGGCGACGCGATCGGCAGGAATATCCGGTGGCAGCCGGTTCGTTAAGCCTCAAAGAGGGTGATAGGTGACAACAGGTAAGACCATTGTGTCCGGGGTGGCCGGCCGCTACGCAACAGCGGTGTTCGAGCTCGCCCGCGAGGAAAAGACCCTGGACAAGGTTGAAAAGGATCTTGCGGCCATCCAGGCACTGATGGATGAAAGCGCCGATTTCCGCACCCTGGTGCAGAGCCCGCTCATCTCCCGCGAGGACCAGGAAAAGGCCATGATGGGCATTCTGGACAGAATGAATGTTCAGAAGACCACCCGCAATTTCGTCGGCGTGGTGGTGCGCAACGGCCGCCTGGACACGCTGCCCCGCATGATCGCCGCCTATAACCAACTGCTGGCGGACGAACGCGGCGAGGTGACCGCCTCCGTGACCTCCCCGCGCAAGCTGACGCAGGCGCAGTTGAAGTCGGTCTCCGACACGCTGGCGCAGTACGCCGGCCGCGACGTGAAGATCGAGCCACACGTGGATGAAAGCCTGCTGGGCGGACTGGTCGTCAAACTGGGCTCCAAGATGATCGACACGTCCCTCAAATCGAAACTTGAACATTTGCAACTTGCCATGAAAGAGGTTGGATGATGGACATCCGGGCCGCTGAGATTTCCCAAATCCTCAAGGACCAAATCGCCGGCTTTGACAGCGAAGCCAAAGTCTCCGAAATCGGCCAGGTGTTGAGCGTCGGCGACGGCATCGCCCGTGTCTATGGCCTCGACCAGGTGCAGGCCGGCGAGCTGGTGGAATTCCCCGGCGGCGTCAAGGGCATGGCCCTCAACCTCGAAGTCGACAATGTCGGCATCGTGATCTTCGGCGAAGACCGCAACATCAAGGAAGGCGACACCGTCAAGCGCACGGGCACCATCGTGGACGTGCCGGTGGGCAAGGGGCTTCTTGGCCGCGTGGTGGACGCTCTGGGCAATCCCATCGACGGCAAGGGCCCCATCGAGGCCACCGAGCGCCGCCGCGTGGACGTCAAGGCGCCGGGCATCATCCCGCGTAAATCCGTGAACGAACCCATGCAGACCGGCCTCAAGGCGCTGGACGCCCTGGTGCCCGTCGGCCGCGGCCAGCGCGAGCTGATCATCGGCGACCGCCAGACCGGCAAGACCGCCGTCGCCATCGACACCTTCATCAACCAGAAGGAGGTCAACAAGAGCGGCGACGAGAAGAAGAAGCTCTACTGCATCTATGTGGCCGTGGGCCAGAAGCGCTCCACCGTCGCGCAGATCGTGCGCGCGCTGGAGGAAAACGGCGCCATGGAATATTCCATCGTCGTGGCCGCCACGGCCTCCGAGCCGGCGCCCTTGCAGTTCCTGGCGCCCTATGCCGGCTGCGCCATGGGCGAATATTTCCGCGACAATGGCATGCATGCCGTGATCGTCTATGACGACCTCTCCAAGCAGGCCGTGGCCTACCGCCAGATGTCGCTGCTGCTCCGCCGCCCGCCGGGACGTGAAGCCTATCCGGGCGACGTCTTCTACCTGCACTCGCGCCTGCTGGAGCGCGCCGCCAAGATGAACGACGAGAACGGCGGCGGCTCGCTGACGGCCCTGCCGATCATCGAGACCCAGGCCGGCGACGTCTCCGCCTATATCCCGACCAACGTGATCTCCATCACCGACGGCCAGATCTTCCTGGAGACCAACCTCTTCTTCCAGGGCATCCGCCCCGCCATCAACGTGGGCCTGTCGGTGTCCCGCGTGGGCTCCGCCGCCCAGACCAAGGCCATGAAGCAGGTGGCCGGCTCCATCAAGCTGGAGCTCGCCCAGTACCGCGAAATGGCGGCCTTCGCCCAGTTCGGCTCCGACCTCGACAAGGCCACGCAGCGCCTGCTGAATCGCGGTGCGCGTCTCACCGAGCTCCTCAAGCAGCCGCAGTTCTCGCCGCTGCCGTTCGAGGAGCAGGTGGTTTCCATCTACGCCGGCGTGAAGGGCTATCTGGATGGCATCGCGGTGGGCGACGTGACCCGCTTCGAGCATGACCTTCTGGAGACCGTCCGTGCCGAGCACGGGGATGTCCTCAAGACCATCCGCGAGGAGCAGAAGCTCACCGACGAAACGGAAGGGAACTTGAAGGCCATTCTCGACAAGTTCTCCAAGGCATTCGCATAAGGATCAGCCTGGATGGCCAACCTCAAAGACCTTCGCCTCCGGATCAACAGCGTCAAGTCGACGCAGAAGATCACGCAGGCCATGAAGATGGTGGCGGCGTCCAAGCTGCGCCGCGCGCAGGAGGCCGTGGAAGCGTCGCGCCCCTATGCCCAGCGCATGGAGACGGTGCTGGGCTCGCTCGCCCAGAGCGTGCAGGGCCTGCCCGGCGCGCCCCGCCTGCTGGCCGGCACGGACAAAGACGATGTGCACCTGCTGGTCGTCGCCACGTCCGAGCGGGGCTTGTGCGGCGGCTTTAATTCCTCCATCGTGCGCGCCGCCCGCAAGGCCGCCAACGCCCTGCTCCGGGACGGCAAGACGGTGAAGATCCTCTGCCTCGGCACCAAGGGCGCCCAGCAGCTGCGGCGCGACCTGGGGCAGTTCATCATCGATACCATCCCGCTGGCCGGGGAGAACAGTTTCGGCCAGGCGCAGGAGGTGGGCAAGCGCCTGATCGACATGTTCGAGGCCGGCGAGTTCGATGTGGCGACGCTCTTCTACAACCAGTTCAAGACGGTGATGACGCAGATCGTCACCGAGCAGCGCATCATCCCGGCCAATATCCCCGAAGCCGGGGAAGAGCAGGACCTGGGCCTGGCCATCTACAGCTACGAGCCGAGCGAGGAAGGCATTCTCGAGAACCTGCTGCCCAAGAATGTGGTGATGCAGGTCTACCGCGTGATCCTGGAGAACGCGGCCAGCGAGCAGGGTGCGCGCATGACCGCCATGGACAATGCGACGCGCAATGCCGGCGAGATGATCGGCAAGCTGACGCTGGAATACAACCGCACGCGCCAGGCCGTGATCACGACGGAACTGACGGAAATCATTTCGGGCGCCGAGGCGCTTTAGAGGAATCGAAGAGAGGCAAGAATGGCAAAGCTAGAAAAGGGCCGCATCACCCAGGTTATCGGTGCCGTGGTCGACGTGGATTTCGAAGGTGATCTGCCGGCCATCCTGACGGCGCTGGAAGTGGACAACCACGGCAACCGCCTGGTCCTGGAAGTGGCGCAGCATCTGGGCGAGTCCACCGTGCGCACCATCGCCATGGACAGCACGGAAGGTCTGGTGCGCGGCCAGGAGGTGGTGAACACCGGCGAGCCCATCTCGGTTCCGGTGGGTCCTGAGACGCTGGGCCGCATCATGAACGTGATCGGCGAGCCCATCGACGAACTGGGCCCGGTCAATTCCCAGACCCGCGCTCCCATTCACGCCCAGGCCCCGGAATTCGTCGACCAGTCGACGGAAAGCTCCATTCTCGTCACCGGCATCAAGGTCATCGACCTGCTGGCGCCCTACGCCAAGGGCGGCAAGATCGGCCTCTTCGGGGGCGCCGGCGTGGGCAAGACCGTGCTCATCCAGGAGCTCATCAACAACATCGCCAAGGGCCATGGCGGCACCTCCGTGTTCGCCGGCGTGGGCGAGCGCACCCGCGAGGGTAACGACCTCTACCACGAATTCCTGGAAGCCGGCGTCATCGCCACCGACGAGGACGGCAAGGCGACCTCCGAAGGCTCCAAGGTGGCCCTGGTCTACGGCCAGATGAACGAACCGCCGGGGGCGCGTGCCCGCGTGGCCCTCTCGGGCCTCACCATCGCGGAATATTTCCGCGACCAGGAAGGCCAGGACGTGCTGTTCTTCGTCGACAACATCTTCCGCTTCACACAGGCGGGCGCCGAGGTGTCGGCGCTGCTCGGCCGCATCCCCTCCGCCGTGGGCTACCAGCCGACGCTGGCCACCGACATGGGCCAGCTGCAGGAGCGCATCACCTCCACCAACAAGGGCTCCATCACCTCCGTCCAGGCCATCTACGTGCCCGCCGATGACTTGACGGACCCGGCCCCCGCCACCTCCTTCGCCCACCTGGACGCCACGACCGTGCTCTCCCGCGCCATTTCGGAAAAGGGCATCTACCCCGCCGTGGACCCGCTGGATTCCACCAGCCGCGTGCTGGAGCCGCGCGTCGTCGGCCGCGAACATTACGAGGTGGCCCGCCGCGTGCAGGAAACGCTGCAGCGCTACAAGTCGCTGCAGGACATCATTGCCATTCTCGGCATGGACGAGCTTTCCGAAGAGGACAAGCTCATCGTGGCCCGGGCCCGCAAGATCGAGCGCTTCCTCTCCCAGCCGTTCCATGTGGCCGAGGTGTTCACCAACATTCCGGGCAAGTTCGTCGAGCTGGAAGACACCATCAAGTCCTTCAAGGCGGTGGTGGACGGCGAGTATGATCACCTGCCGGAAGCCGCCTTCTACATGGTGGGCGGTATCGACGAAGCGGTGGAAAAGGCGGAGAAGATGGCCGCCGAAGCCGCATAGTGCATGATGAGTCCGGGTATGGCCATCCATCTTTCCTCGTCACTCGCCGATCAAGTCGGCGAATGACGAAATGGATATGATCCTGCCTATCCTGTATCACGCTAACCGACTAAGGATCGATCATGGCCGATAGCGTATTTTTCGAACTCGTCTCGCCGGAGAAGCTTCTGGAATCCGGCGAGGTGGCGATGGTGGTGCTGCCCGGTACGGAAGGCGATTTCGCCGTGATGCCGGGGCTGGCGCCCGTCGTCTCCACGCTCAGGCCCGGCGTCATCGAGGTCTACCGCACCGAGGGCAGCGCCGCCGAGAAGATCTTCATCCACAGCGGCTTCGCCGATGCGGCCATGGACCGGCTCACCGTCCTGGCCGATGACGCGGTGCATGTGGAGCACCTGACCAGGGAAAGTATCGAGGCCCGTGTCGCCAAGGTCCGCGAGGAAATCGCCGCCGCGCAGAGCGACGAGAGCCGCCTCCAGCACGAAAGCGCGCTGGAGCAGCTCATGGACCTGGCCAACGTGCACAACCATTGAGACGGGCTTCATACCAATTGAAAAGCCGGGCATTGACCCGGCTTTTTGTTTGCCTTCTGCCCAGCAGGGTGGAACCATTCCTGCTGATGAACTGAAGACGGAAAGAAGGTCATGAAAGGCAAAGCGGTCTCCCTGATGGTTGGCGCCTCCATCGCCCTGGCGGCCACGCCCGCTGCCGCTGCGTCCGGCGATATCGCGGCCGCCATCGAGACGGCCTTCCGGGCCTGCCACGAATGGGTGACCAACCCCGACAGTTGGGCGGACGATATTGCGGGTTTTCCGAAAACCATGGGGCTGGAGAAGGTGATGGAGCACCGCGAGACCGTTCCCCCCTTCGCGCAGCCGCCGGCCAACCTCCAGGATGGGGCCATTTACTGGCAGATCGCCGCAGGCAAGGACGAGCTTTATCTGAGTGTTTCCGTGGAGCAGCCCACCTGCCGCCTGGCCGGTGGCGGGCCGGACGATTGGCAACCCGGCGTGGAGACGGTGCTGGCCTCCCGCGCCTTCCGCGCCGCCTGGGAGGAGGGAGTGGACCACGCCAGTACCGGCATGCGCCTCACCCAGTATTCCAGCAAAAAGGAGGAAGGCTTCACCCTCTTCGTTACACGGGCCGACAAGCCGGGCCTGCCGCCCCGGCAGGCGCAGTTCCTGGCGACGGCGCGTCTGCGTTAGGCGCGCCGATCTCCCATTGCGCTTGGCGGCCATTGGGCTAAATTGTCTACAATCATCGTGACTGGGAGAATGATCATGACGACGGCAAGGTTTGCGGGCTCGTTGGGCCGTTCCGGAGCCCTTTTCGCGGCCATCCTGGCCCTGGGCGGCGCTTATGGTGCGGCGCCGGCGCTGGCCGTGCCCGATGCGGGCTATGTGCAGCAGGACGACGCCAACAACGACGTCGCCAAGCATTTCCAGCAGGGCAAGGCGCTGGCGGAGGCGCAGCTCTGGTTCCCGGCCGAGAAGGAGTTCCAGATCGTCCTGGAGGCCACGCCCGACGATGCCATGGCGAACTATTACATGGGCGTGGTGAAGGTGGGCAAGAAGGAGACAGACGCCGCCGTTCCCTATTTCTCCAAGGCCGTGGAGAACGGCGAGGACATGTATCTCGCCCGCTCGGAATTAGGCAAGATTTATGCCGGGCAGGGCAAGGCCGACATGGCCGCCAAGGAGCGGGACGCGTTGCAGGCCATGCTCGACGGCTGCACCGAGAATTGCGACGCCAAGAAACAGGCGCTGGATGCGCTGAACGCCGCCATGAGCGGCGGCTCCGCCAAGACCAGCTCCCTCTTCATGGGCGGGCGCGACGGCAATGTGGCCTATCAGGCGGCGGTGGCGGAGATCAATCGCCAGAACTACGAAAAGGCCATCACCATCCTGCAGGAGGCGGCCAATGCGGTGGGCCCGCATCCGGACATCCTCACCTATCTGGGCTTCGCCAACCGGCATCTGGGCCGCTATGACCAGGCGCTCAAATATTACACCGAGGCGCTGGCCATCAACCCGGAGCACAAGGGCGCCCATGAATATCTGGGCGAGATGTATATCGAGATGGG
>Ga0164243_10003971_pt1 | contig 23349 bp, 22 predicted proteins | sample OricompcompostOP_FD_108781 | JGI IMG/M metagenome (GOLD analysis project Ga0164243, IMG submission 108781) | Organic Plus compost microbial communities from Emeryville, California, USA - Original compost - Organic plus compost (OP) | ecosystem: Engineered > Solid waste > Mixed feedstock >...
AGACCGAGCTCCGAGGCAAGCTGCTGGTACTCGATGTCGATGTCGTAGAGGATCTCGACGTGCTCGCAGATGAAGCCGATCGGGCAGATCAACACGTGCTGATAGCCCTCCTTGTGCAGCTCCGTGATCACGTCGGCGGCGTCCGGGACGAGCCACGGATCGGGCGTCATCGCGGCGCTCTGATACGCCCAGCGCCACGTTCGTCCCGGCAGACGCTCGGTCAGCGCGGCGACCGTCTCCTGCAGCACGTGGGGATACGGATCGTTCCACGTGGTGATACGCTCCGGCAGACTGTGCGCGGAGAAGATCACGGGCACCTCGTCACGCACGTCCTCGGGGAAGGTCGCGATCGCGGTCTCGAGGCGGTCGATCAGCGCATCAAGGTAGCCCGGCAGCAGGTGCCACGCCTCGATCGGGGTGATGGTGATGGGCGACCCGGCCTCGGCAAGACGCTCGAAGTAGGCACCGATGCTCATCTTCGAATAGTGCGGAGCCATCACGAGACCAAGCGCCTCGGTGACGCCGGCGGCCTCCATCTCGGCGAGCGTGTCCTTGATGAACGGCTTCCAGTGCCGCATCCCGACCCACACCTTCCAGCGCTCACCAGGGGCCGCGAGGCGGTTCAGCTCGGCCTCGATGCCGGCGGCTTCCTCCTGCGTCAGCTCCAGGATCGGCGAGCGACCACCGATCTGGCGATAGCGATCGGTGATCTCGGCGGTGACGTGCTCGGGTGTCGGACGGTAGTGGCGGACATCCAGCAGATACGGGGCAACATCATCAAGACTATTCGGGCCACCATAGGCCATGATCAACAGATGATTCGTGTATCGATCTTCCATGAGATTTCCCCACTCCATCGTTTGGGATATCGGGCGCACGACCGCACAGAGGGATGATCCCGTCTGCGTGATCTGATCACGGATTGGTGGGCGTATCTTGTCCGACGAGCCAATCCCACCCAGTCCTGACAAGTAGTAGCATATCGCGATACCGGATGGTGTCGGGAAACCTGCTCATTTCCCGGGATTCGTTCGCACCGCGACTCCTCACCTGCCACGATCGCGTCAGATCGGCTACGATGACGGGGACATTCGCCTCCCGTGCATCATGCCGGGAGCATCGACACGCCGCACGAGACAGGCAGAGAGATCCGTGGAACCATCTTCCTCCCGACAGCGACCGATCCTGACGAAGGCGGACATCGCCGCGATGATCATCGTCGGTGCCCTGATCGCCATCATGACGATCATCCTCGTCGTCCTGCTCTTCTAGATCACGCTCCACCGCAACACAGGAGACCCCGAGGCGTGCCTCGGGGTCTCCTGTGTTGGTCGCTAACGAGCGATCCCCTAGCGGTAGACGCGCACGAGGATCTGTCCCGCCGCGCCGCCCGCCGGCTGCGAGGCCGCGAGTCCCGGCTTCTTCTCGCTGTACGCGTTCGCAATCACGACGGTGCCCGAGGCAAGCGCCTGCAACACGACCGTATCGTTGCGCTCCGAGAAGGAGTCCTTCACTTCAAGCTCGCCACGCTGCTTGATGATGACGTGCTTGAAGAAGTTCACCGGATCGGTAACGTCCGCGTTCTCGAGCCCCTCGGCAGTCGCCGCCGCGCGCAGGCTATCCTGCGTCGAGACCTTCGACTTCACCGTGCTCGAGACATCCGCCGCGATCGGCAGCGAGGACGTCAGCAGATCGTGACGACCGACCGTGTCCTCGATGATCTCGAAGAGCGGCGTCGCGTTCTGCGAGTAGAGCTTGTCGCCCACCTTGAGGACAAGCGACGCATTCGCCGTTACCGTCACCGGAGTCGACAGACGCTCCTCGTGATTGAGCCCCGCGAACGCCACGAAACTCACGACCTGCTTGCCCTGCAGATCGACGATCTGGAGCAGATGCCCCGCTTCCACCTTGAATGCCGCGCTCTCGCCCGAGGCGAGCTGCCTGGCCGCAACTGCGCGGCGCCCCACCATGACGCTTGTCATAGATCTCTTGCTTCCTGACTGTGCGCGAGACTGATGGATACGCACCCATTCCACACTGCGCGAGTTACCGGGTATTTTCGCAGCACAGGTGGTCTCCGGTCCAATCGCCCCCGGAATGATGAAATTGCTGTCAACATCGGGCATGGATCTCGACATCAGGTGACTCGACGTGCGAAGGTGGTGCCACGAATGTTCCGCCCTGATCGATCGGGAGCCTGCATGCCGTCCAACCTCGCGAGCGTTGTTCGGCTCGCCCTCCACCTCGGATTCACCGCGTTCGGCGGACCGGCCGCGCACATCGCGATGCTCCGCGAACACGCCGTGACGCGTCGCAAATGGCTCTCCGAGCAGGAGTTCCTCGATCTTCTCGGACTCACGAATCTGATCCCCGGCCCGAACTCCACCGAAATGGTGATGCACGTGGGGTACAAGCGCGCCGGCGGGATCGGGCTCGTCCTCGCCGGAATGGCGTTCATCCTTCCCGCCGCGCTGATCACGCTCGTCTTCGCATGGCTCTACATGCGCTACGGCACTACCCCCGAAGGCGACTGGATTCTCGAGGGCATCAAGCCAGTCGTCCTCGCCGTGGTGCTGCAGGCAATCTGGAATCTCGGCCGGACGGCGTTCAAGTCGCGCCTGCTCGCCACCATCGGCGTGATCGTGTTCGGACTCTACCTGCTCGGCTGGAACGAGATCCTGCTCCTGTTCGGCGCCGCCCTCGCCTACGCGGCGATCACCCGCATCCTGCCGCGCATCTCGTCGATCCGGACGTTCGCGATGCCGCCGCTCCTGCTGATCCCGGCGATGCTCGCGACTACCGCCGCGACACCCTACTCGGGCGGACGTCTCCTCCTCGGCTTCCTGAAGATCGGCACCTTCCTCTATGGATCCGGATACGTCCTCGTGGCGTTCCTCCAGAGCGAGTTCGTCGATCGGCTCGGCTGGCTGACGCGCGAACAGCTGCTCGATGCGGTCGCGGTCGGACAGTTCACCCCGGGGCCGGTCTTCACGACCGCGACGTTCGTGGGCTACGTGATCGCGGGATTCCCCGGCGCGGCGCTCGCGACGATCGGCATCTTCCTGCCGGCGTTCATCTTCGCCGCGATCGTGCATCCGATCATGCCGCGCCTGATGGCGCTCACCTGGACGCGTCCGCTGCTCGATGCGATCAACGTCGCGGCGATCGGGCTGATGGCCGGGGTTGCCCTCACGCTCGCGCGCGACGCGCTCGTGGACATGCCGACGCTCCTGCTGGGCGGCATCGCGCTTGTGCTGTTGGTGCGTTTCCGCATCAACTCCGCCCTGCTGATTCTCGGCGGCGCACTCGCGAGTGGGGCAATGACCGCTGTGTCATGACCGGAGTTCGGGTACCCGATTCCCCAGAATCAGGCAGACTCTTGCAGAAGTCCGGTAGAATCCAGGGAACATCGGCGACCAGATCGGCTCGCCCATCGCTACGTCAGGTCACATCGGCATCACGAGGGAGGGATCATGGCCATCACTTGCTGGAATTGCGGCGCCGTTGCTCGACCAGGCGCCAAGTTCTGCACCACTTGCGGAACGCGTCTCACCACCCAGGAACCGGCCGCCGCGCCGGCAACCCCATCGGCATGGGGAGCTCCCGTCACGCCGGAGACCACGACCACCACACCTGACGTCACGCCGGCCGACACCACGCCGAGCACCGACACCTCGACGGCGACCTGGTCGTGGGGCGCCCCGAGTGCGCCGGAGACGACCACCGACGCCCCGCCGACCGAGACGTCTGCCGTCAGCGACGCCGCCTCGCCGGAGATCACCTCCGTCGAGCCAGTCGCCAGCACGGACGAGCCGACTGACGCTCCGAGCTGGTCGTGGCAAGCCGCGACGTCCGACGCGACAGATGCCGCCGCCGAGCTGGTCGACGAGGCAACGTCCGCTGCCTCCGAGACAGCCGAACAGGCGATCGACACGATCGGCGATCATGCCGACGACGTCACGACAGCGGCATCGAACGCGGTCGATCAGATCACGGACACCGCATCGACGGCGACGGATCAGGCGCGCGACACGGTCGGCGATGCCCAGGACACCATCCGCAATGTGGATGTCTCCTCCATCTTCGATGACGACACGCGCGACACGGCGAGCGGCGTCCGCTCGCTCGCCGAGATGTCCCGTGCCTACGAGGAGGATGACGACGAGCCGGTCACGGCCATCGAGGCATCCTCGTCCGCGGCCGCGACGCCCACCGCTGACGAGGTGACCAGCAACGATACCGCCACGATCGCGGAGATCGAAGACGACCTCGGTGCCTGGGCGCAGGCGATCAGCGGCGAGGACGAGGACAAGCCCGTCACGGAGACGTCCGACGAGGCGACCTCCAGCGACGAATCCGCGACGACGGATGAGGAGGTCGCCAGCGACGAGTCCTCCGCAACCGATGCGGGTGCCGACGAGGACGATGAGACGATCGCCGCCAGCGAGTCTGAGGACGAGGGCGGCACGATCGCGGACGCGGACGCCGTCGAGCCATCGCCGGATGACGTGGTCGCCGACGACGAGCCATTCGCGACGACCGAGCCTGACGCGATCGACAGCCCGGACGAGTTCGAGATGAACGCGGATGACGAGCCGAGCTCCGACGCGATCTCGTCCACCGATGACGCCACGGGTACCGATGACGATGCCGACGAGGACATCCCGACCATCGCCTCCGCGAGCGACGCCATCGCGATCGTCGAGGCACAGGACGAGGCTGACGAGGGAGAGGCATCCGACGAACACGCGACCACGTCCGACGACGAGACCGAGGACACCAGCCTCCCGGACGAGACTGCACTCGCCGCGGTCGAGGACGATGAGGCACTCGCCCGCGGTGTCACGTTCGAGGACGAGATCATCGCCGAGGACGAGCCGATGCCGGCGGCCACCGATCTGACGTCCTACTCGCCAGACGTCGCCCTGACCACGCATCCGGCCGAGCCGACGACATCTGTCGCGACACCGGCCGCCGGCCCGGTCATCGAGGAGGCGCAGTCGTTGCTCTCGCGCCTGAACGAGCTCCTCCCGACGATCGCCGCATCGGCCGCGGCCTCCGTGCCGGCGGTCGACGCCAGCGCGATCGCCGACTCGCTGGATGCCGCGCTCGCGAACGCTCCGACGAAGGATCTCTCGGAGCTCCGCGCGCTGCTCGAGGAGACGAAGAACGATCCGGATCGCATCAGCACGCTCATCCGCCTCGGTGAGCACGCCGGCGATCTGCTCTCCCTGATCGACGCACGCGACGCGCTGACCACGGCGATCGCCGACGCCGCGAAGACGCTCCGCCAGGACAACCCCGACGCCGAGTAACCGACGTCCTGAACGTCAAACGAGCCCCGGGATCGCACGATCCCGGGGCTCGTTCGTTGTCGCGTGCGCGATCAGCCTTCCGCGTTCTCGGTATCCCCGATCTGGACGAACGGCAGGAGGTCGCGCGTCGTGACCATCTGGATCCATGCCGTCGACGCCGAATCGCCACCGAACCCGAGCGCCACGACCGACGGATTCTCCGGCGACGGCGCAGCCTCGACCAGCGTCATGATCTCGCTGTAGGGTGCCGCCGTCATGGCCGAGGGAACTTCTTCCCAACGCCAGGCGATCACCTTCGCCGCCTGCTCGGCATCTTCCGGCGAGGAGGTCGTGAACCGTGCCTCCGAGATCACCGTGAGGTCGTCTTCCGGCGTCGCATCGGCCGGCGCCGCCTCCGCTGCCGAAAACTCCACCGTCGCCCCCGCATGAACGCCAAACGCCCCGAACGTGATGCGCGGCAGGGCACCGATCGTCTCGTTCGACGTCTGGAGATCCTTCGTGAACGTCTCGAGCTGCTCCGGAGTCAGCCCCGCCGGCAGCACGTTCGCAGCCGCAAGATACTGCTCGGCGACCCCGATCACGGAGACGATGTCCGCCGGGAACGTGTCAATGGACGCCGCGATCGCCGCGATATCGATCAGCGACTTCCCACCATCCTGCGCATGCTCGACGAGCCCCTCGACCGTCGAGGCGAAGCGCGAGAACACGACCGTATCGTCATCCAGGAAGCCCGCATTGTTCAGGGCGCCGACACCGAAACGCATCACCGGCGAGGTCAGATCGACCTCGCCATCCTCGCTCAGCGTCCAGTACTCGCCACCATTGCGGAACGTCTTGTGCTCGTAGCCGCTCGCCTCGAGCGCGGCCGTCACGGTCGCGATGTCGATGCCACCACGGAAGACGCTCGCATCATGCGGGGGCGTCCCGAAGTAGACCGTCTGCCCGACCGACAGCGGCTGGAAGCCGAACGTCTCCTCGAAGCCATCGGCGAGGGCATACTGGAAGGCCTGCGACGCGACGGCAAGCGCGATCGTCGCATCGACGAGATTGTCCGCATCACGCGGCGCCGCGCGATCGATCCCGAAGGCGTCGAGCTGTTGCGCGACATCCGCGTAGTAGAAGAGGATGCCGGATTCTGCGGCCTGCTGCGCGGCGTCCAGCGGAATCACGCGCAGCAGATCCGCGATCGCGCTGGAGGAGGTCGTCGCGATCGGGGTCGCGGCCGGTGTGGCCGCGGGCGAAGCATCCGGCGTCTGCGCGGAGATCCCGGCGCGATGCCCCACGAGCGAGCCGCCGGCGATGGCTGCCGCGAGCGACCCCATCAGCAAGCGACGGCGATCCAGCGAAGCGGTCGTACGGCGGCGGATCGGATGATCCGGAAAGATGATTCCTGCCATGCGTTGGTGCCTTTCGTCGAGTTCGGACATCGTGGCGCGAGATCGGCGATCACCATGCGATCAGGGGGTGTCTTCCCAGAAGGCAAAGCCGAAGTCGCGCTCTTCCATCATCTGCAACCAGTCAGCGGCCCCATTCGCGAGCGTCGCATCAAGGACGAGCACGTCCCGATCCGATCCGCCCGCCATCACCGTGGCATCCGCCACGCGTGCTCGATAGAGACGCCCCGTTACGGACGAGCGCCCGTCACGCAGGCGATCCGTCACCAGCGTGACGCCCGTCCCGGCGTCATCGGCATCGTCGAAGACGAGCGCCATCAGAAGCGTCGGGGCCGCATCATCCTCACCTGCCGGCGAGGCGATCGGTGTGGCGCGGACCGTCGAGGCGGTCACCGGTCGCGAATCGACCAGCCCGATCAGCACGAGCTCCGGGGTCGGCATCGCCACATCCGTCTCTGGTGTTGACGCCTGAAGCACCGGTTTGGTTTCCGCCGCAACCGCCGTCGCGACGCGCGCACTGGCCTCATCCGCCCCATCCTGCGGGATGGTAGCCAGAAAATCACCCTTCTCGATCACCGCCGAGAGCAGCGCGTCGACCGCATCGAGCGCAAGCAGATCCTGCACGTCGTCCTGTTCGGCGAGCGAATCGGCGTCGCCGTTCACGACGCGGAGGACGGCCTTCAACTGCGAAAGCTTCGCCGCCGCGACGAGGGTTCCATCCGGCAGGAGCACGATATTGTTCAGACTGCCAAGCGCCGGCCGACTCGCCGGCGCGGTGAGCGCGATCTCGTCGCCCGGCCACAGCGACCAGATGGTGACGCCCTCGACCTGTACCGCCTGATACCCGCTCGACGCCCACGCATCAAGCAGCGTGCGCTCATCGAAACGTCCGCGCATGATCAGGATCGAATCTGGCGCGGCACCAACCATCAATACCTGATCAACGCGCGTCAGATCGAAGCCGTAGGTCTCCTGCCAGAGCTCCTCCGTGCCGCGCGTCTCGAGGCTCGTCGGCAGTGAGAGCGCCTGCAGCGAGCGTTCCCAAACGACGAGTCCGGGATCATCGAGTCCGGTCGGCATCGTCAGTCCCTGCGCGTCCGTCCAGCCCGCGATGTCCGCATAGCCCGCCACGAACGGCAGCGGGATGTCGTCATTCGAGAGACGATCCGGAGCGTAGCCGAGAAGTTCCGTGAGGCTGCCCGTCGGTTGCGCGACCGCCGGCGTCGCGATCGTGACGGTCGGGCTCGGGGTGACGGTGGCGGTGGACGTCGCGGTCGGGGTGACCGTCGCCGTGGATGTCGCCTGCCGGCTCACATCCTCCGCGGTCGGTGTGGGGTCATTGGGGGAGTCATCGCGAAGGCCAAGGGTGATCGCCATCAGCACGATCGCGATCACCACGGCGCCGATGCCCGCCATCAGCCACATGCGTCGCTGGGTGGGACGCATCATCGCTCACCTCGCGACGGGCATCGGCGCTCACTCATTCGTCACCAGTCACGAGTGAGAGGCGCGTCTGGAAGGAGGCGGCGTTCCGGAAGGCAGTCGACACGCTCGATCCGGCATGCACGCGCTGGATCGCCTCGCCGAGCAGCGCGGCGACAGAGAGCACCGTCAGGCGATCGAATCGCTTCTCGGCCGGGACCTCGATCGTATTGGTGACGACGATCTCCTTGAACTGGCTCGCCTTGAGACGGTCGATCGCCGGCCCGGAGAGTACCGGGTGGATGCACGTCGCGTAGATCTCGGTCGCGCCGTGCTCAAGGACGACTTCTCCCGCGTGCGTGATCGAGCCGGCGGTGTCGATCTCGTCATCGACAATCACGGCCTGGCAGCCATCGACCGAGCCGATGAGGTTGAGGATCTCGGACTTGTCGGCGTTGCCGATGCGACGCTTCTCGATGATCGCGAGCGGCGCGTTCAGGATCTCCGCGAAGTTGCGCGCGCGCTTCGTGTTGCCGAGATCCGGCGAGACGACGACCGGATTCGTCAGTCGCTTCTCGACGAAGTACTGCGCGGTGAGATACATCGCGCTCATCTCGTCGACCGGGATGTCGAAGAAGCCCTGGATCTGGCCGGCGTGCAGATCGACCGTCAGCACGCGATCCGCCCCCGCCTGCACGATCAGCTTCGCGACGAGGCGCGCCGTGATCGGCACGCGCGGCTGATCCTTCTTGTCGGTACGCCCGTAGCCGTAGTAGGGAATCACCGCGGTGATTCGCCCCGCCGAGGCGCGCTTCAGCGTGTCGATCATGATCAGCAGCTCCATGATGGAGTCGTTCACCGGCTTCGAGAACGACTGCACCACGAAGACATCGTGCTGGCGCACGCTCTCGCCGATCCGCACGAACGTGTTGTCATTGCTGAACTTGAAGACATCCGCGCGCCCACGGGGAATCCCCACGTACTCGCATATCGCATCTACCAGTGGCCCATTGGAGTTGCCCCCAAGGATCTTGATCTCCTCGAATCCCCCAGCCATCGCCGCAGGTCCCTTTCCTCTCGTGTGCGTGTGTCGCCGACGATGACGCTATCGTTCCTGGGAATCTCGGTCGTCGAGATCATCGGATGCGACCGCCGTGGTCGCGGAGGTGGAATCGCGATCGAGCGTCGCGAGCGCCTCGCGCGCAGCGGCCTGCTGCGCTTCGCGCTTGCTTCGCCCCTTGCCAACCCCGATCTGCTCGCCATTGAGCACCACGGCCACCGTGAACTGACGCGCGTGATCCGGGCCATCGGTCGCAATCGTCTCATACTCCGGCGGCGCGCCAAACCGCTCCTGCATGGTCTCCTGCAGACGCCCCTTCGGGTTCGTCTCCTCCTCGCTCGCGAGGATGAACGCGATGTCGCGCACGAGGAAGCGCAGCACCCACGCCCTGGCGACGTCGAGCCCCTGATCGAGATAGATCGCGCCGAGCAGCGCTTCGAAGCCGCCCGCCAGCATGCGATCGCGCGAGCTGGAGGTCACGGTTTCGCCGGTGCCGAGGTAGAGATGGTCCGGCATCGCGAGCTCGCGCGCCCAGCGCACGAGCGTCTCCGCGCGGACGATCGCCGCGCGACGTCGCGTCAGCGATCCCTCGTCGGCGGCGGTGTCATTGTGAAAGAGATACTCGCCGACGAAGATGCCGAGCAGCGCATCGCCGAGAAACTCGAGGCGTTCGTTGCTCTCGCGGCGGGCATCGAGATCGTGGACATTCACCCAGTCGTGCAGCACCGACCGATGCGTGAGCGCGAGCCGGAGGAGGTAGGGATCCACGAAGCTGATGCCGACGCGCTCGGCGAACACCTGCTCGGAGGCGAGATCCGGCAGGCGAAACGGGGTCGGTCCGGTCGATCCGCGTGACGACGCGGCGGTGGCGGGAGGAACAGTCATGAGGCTCTCTTCTGCGCGCGCTCGGATGGAACGTGCGGACGACGTACAATCGCGAACTCAGTGCGAAAGGCGCTCCGCGAGACGTGGAAGCACTCTGGTGAGATCGACACCCGACGCGAGGGCGACATCTCCAAGGCGATCCCAATGGATGGACAGGTAGTAGGTGTAGGTCGATTCGCTGGTGGACTCGGTGCGTGAGGTGGCGAGATCGTAGCGGACGAGGAAGCGGATGAGGGCATCGGCCATGCGATCCTCCTCCGGCTTGCGATCGTCGAGCGGGAGCTCGCTGCCCCCCATCGCGGCGCGTTGCCAGGCGCGAATCAGCCCCTGCTCGAAGGCTTCGGCAAGATGCTCGGCCCGAACGGATTCCCGGCGGGCGGCCTGCTGTTTCTCGGAGTCGCTGTCGGTGGTGGACACGACGGGCGCATCGCGATCGATCGTGCGAAACTCGTCATCCACCACATATCTGGCCACGATGTAGTTGAGAACCTGGCGCAGATCGTCCGACACGGCATCCTCCCCGAATGGCGAATGCGCAGGACGACATCCCTGCACACCCATACGGGGTCAAAGTATACGCGCTTGCGGAGGCCACGCAGCAGCACTTTCCGTTGAATGTGACGAAGGCATCCTGCCCGAACGTGCCGATTGACACGTGCAACACCAACGTGCCACCATGGTCAGGATCCGGTACACCCGGTCAATCAGGCACCTTTGACATCACCACACGGCCACAACACCAGCGGGGGAAACCGGTGCGATTCCGGTACTGTCGCGCAACTGTGACGCGGGGATCCTCACCCCGCGAAGTCAGATCGCCCGGTTGTCGGTCGCTTCCAGCTCCTCGCGTCAGGGAGCGGGTTTCCTCATCGCACGATCCACGCAACCGATCGCGCGATGTCGACCCGTTTCAGCCGAAACGGGTCTTGTCGTTGTCAGATCACCGTGCCCATCGCTCATCACGTCCTGCGCCGACGCACCAGGTACGCGACGAGCACCCATATCCAATCCGGGAGTTCCGAGAGGAAGGAGCTCCTGCGCAGAAAGAGGGAACACATCATGGCAGTCGCCACCGTTCCAGGGTTTCCGCGAATCGGGCGGAACCGCGAGCTGAAGAAGGCCCTCGAAGCCTTCTGGTCTGGCAAGATCACCGGTGAGGATCTCCTCGCCACCGCCGATACCATCCAGCGCGAGAACTGGGCCACCCAGCAGCGCGCCGGCCTCGATCTCCTTCCCGTCAACGACTTCTCCTTCTACGACCAGGTCCTCGACACCATCGGCCTCGTCGGCGCCATCCCGGCGCGCTACGAATGGTCGGGCGATGCCCCGGGCTTCGACACCTACTTCGCGATGGCACGCGGTCGCACCGGCGATCAGGATGTCCCCGCGATGGAGATGACGAAGTGGTTCGACACCAACTACCACTACATTGTCCCGGAGCTCTCCGCTGACACCACCTTCGCACTCACGGGCACCAAGCCAAGCGCCCTGCTCAAGACGGCGCAGGACGCAGGCGTGAATGGCAAGGTCGTCCTCATCGGCCCACTCACCTTCCTCCTGCTCGGCAAGGCGCACGACGACGCCTTCAACCCGCTCACGCTGCTCGATCGTCTCGTGCCGGTCTACGCCGAGCTGATCGCGAAGCTCGCCGCCGAGGGTGCCGAGTGGATCCAGCTCGACGAGCCGGTCCTCGTGCAGGATCTCGTTGAGGGTGAGCTCGACGCACTGACGTCCGCCTACACCGCGCTCGCCGCCGCCAAGGGCGACGCCAGGCTCATCGTGCAGACGTACTTCGATCACGTCGGCGAGACCTACGAAACGCTCGTCAACCTCCCCGTCGATGGCATCGGGCTCGACTTCCTGCGCGGTCCGGAGAACCTGGACTTCATCACCGAGCGCGGCTTCCCGCAGGACAAGGTCCTCGTGGCCGGCGTCGTCGATGGCCGCAACATCTGGGTCAACGATCTGAACCGATCACTCGATCTCCTCGAGACGCTCGCCACGCACGTCGATCGCGACCGCATCCACGTCTCGACGTCGTCCTCGCTGCTGCACGTGCCCTACAATGTCACGCGCGAGACCGGCATCGACGCCGAGGTCCGCTCATGGCTGGCCTTCGCCGAGCAGAAGCTCGCCGAGGTCGTGATCCTCACGCGCGGTCTGAACGAGGGCCGCGACGCCATCGCGACCGAGCTCGCCGCGAATCGCACGCTGCTCGAGAGCGCGGCCGCCTCGCCGAAGCGCCGCAATCCGGCCGTGCAGGATCGTCTCGCAAACCTCCCCGCCAACATCGCCGATCGCGACCTCCCCTACGCCGAGCGCGCGAAGCTCCAGCAGGAGCGTCTCAACCTGCCGAAGCTCCCGACCACCACGATCGGGTCCTTCCCGCAGACGCCGGATCTCCGCGTGGTGCGTCGCAACTTCGACAAGGGAGACATCACGCGCGAGGAGTACGAGACCTTCATCGAGGGGCAGATCAAGGCGGTCATCGATCATCAGGAGGAGCTCGGCATCGACGTGCTCGTCCACGGTGAGCCCGAGCGCAACGACATGGTGCAGTACTTCGGCGAGCAGCTGGATGGCTTTACCTTCACGCAGAACGGCTGGGTCCAGAGCTACGGTTCCCGCTGCGTGCGCCCGCCGGTGATCTACGGCGATGTCTCGCGCCCGAACCCGATGACCGTCCGCTGGGCGACGTACGCGCAGTCGCTCAGCGACAAGTGGGTGAAGGGCATGCTCACGGGGCCGGTCACGATCCTGAACTGGTCCTTCGTGCGCGACGATCAGCCGCGCTCGGTGACGAGCACGCAGATCGCGCTCGCCATCCGCGACGAGGTCGCCGATCTCGAGGCGGCCGGCATCGCGATCATCCAGATCGACGAGGCCGCGCTCCGCGAGGGCCTGCCGCTCCGCCGCGACGACTGGCAGGACTATCTCGACTGGGCGGTCGAGAGCTTCCGCATCACCGCCGCTGGCGCGCATCCGCAGACGCAGGTGCACACGCACATGTGCTACTCGGAGTTCGGCGACATCTTCCAGGCGATCAGCGATCTCGATGCCGACGTGATCTCCATCGAGAACGCGCGCTCTGGTCTCGAGTTGCTGACCTCGTTCAAGGAACAGGGCTACGACAAGGGCGTCGGCCCGGGTGTCTACGACATCCACAGCCCACGCGTTCCGCCGACCGACGAGATCGCCGCGAACCTGACGGCGACGCTGACGGTGCTCGATCTCGACCAGGTCTGGATCAACCCGGACTGCGGCCTGAAGACGCGCAAGCCGGCGGAGACCACCGCCGCACTGCAGAATATGGTCGCCGCGGCGAAGCAGGTTCGCGCGAACCTGACCTCGTCTGCCGCCGACTGATCGTCGCAGGCGACATCACGGCCCATGGCAGCGGCGGAGCGGGACATCCCGCTCCGCCGCTGCTCGTAGTATTCTTGAAACCATGATGCTGCACGGCGCGCGAAGGAATCACTGCATGGTCTCGACACGTATGACTCGCAAGGGACAAGTCACGATACCCGCCGAGATTCGCGAATCACTCGGACTCCAGCAGGGCGATACGTTCATCGTCTGGCAGGAGGGTAACCGGATCATCCTCGAGAACGGTCTGGCGGCAGTGGATGACCTGTTCGGCATATTCCAGGATCGGATTCCTGCAGAGGAACGATCACATTCCCTCGACGAACGCGTGGCTCGAAATCGTGAGGCCTTCATCAGCGAGATCGCCCACGAGGATGTCCCTGAAGAGCCCTCCCATTGAGTACTCCCGAGACATTCCTCGACTCGAATGTCCTGGTCGAATTCCTGCTCAACAAGCACACCGATGAGGCCGAACGGATCCGCAACCTGTTCCGCCGCGTCGCGACACAGGATGAAATCATCCATCTCTCGGCAACCGTGCTGTTCGAAGCCGCATTCGTCGTCACGCGCCGCTACGACATCTCTCGCGAGGAAGCTGCACGAGCATTCAAGCGGCTGATCGCCTTGCCCGGCGTCCGTCTTCCCGAGCCGATGATCATCACCGACACCCTCGATCTGTGGGTGAAGGAAACACCGCTCTCGTTTGCGGATTGCTACCACCTCATGCTGACGCGGCATCTCGGTCTCGACGCCATCTACACCTTCGACAAGAAGATGGGGCGCCTCCCGGACATCACGCGTCGCGAACCATAGGCGAAGTCAGCGGCCAGCCTGTCGCAATCGCTCCCGGACAAATGCATGCGGCACCGCATGACGCACACGATGGTGGTGCCCAACCGTGGTCTCCGCCATGAAGAGCGAGTTCAGCAGCGCCTCCTCGACCGCCTCCTGCGTCGCGATGAAGATCGGACTCAGCTCGGCATCCCGCAGCGATGGCCCCTCACCTACGGAAAACGCGATTCCGTAATCCCCGCTTCCGTGCGTATAGTCCGCCCCGACGCGCGCCATCCCGAACACCGCTCGCCGCGCGACGCGTCCCAACTGACGCGCATCGAGCGGCGCATCCGTGGCGACGATGATCATGCACGAATTGCCCTGCTCCGACTCGGGCGTCGCGACGACCTCCGCGAGCGCCTGATCCGCGGGAATCGCGACACCATCGACGCGCAACGTCCCGGAGAAGTTCGCCTGCACCAGCACCCCCACCGTCGCCGGCGCATCGCGCCCCTCGATCGGCACCACGCGCGACGATGTCCCGATACCCGCCTTGAACCCGAGTGCCGTCGTGCCCGTTCCCGCGCCGACGCAACCTTCCGCGACCGGTCCGTCGCTCGCGGAGGTGAGGGCATCGAGGACGTGCGCCTCGGTGATCGGGCGCGAGCGAATGTCCGAGAGAAATCCGTCATTGGTCTCGCCGACGATGGGGTTGACCGAGGTCATCTCCTCGTTGCCGGAAAGCGCGAGCATGTAGCTGACCAACGCATCCGCCGCACGAAACGCCGAGAGCGTCCCGGTCAGCACGACCGGCGTCTCGATCTCACCGAGTTCCACAAGCTGCGTCGCCCCGACAAGCTTGCCATAGCCATTTCCGACGAAGAGATTCGCAGGAAGCGTCTTCCGCGTCGCGAGCGACCCCGGCACGATCGCAGTGACGCCGGTGTGGAGCGCGCCATCTCGCAGCGTGATCTGGCCGACGCGCACGCCGACAACATCGGTGATCGCATTCAACGATCCGGGCGCGAAATTCCCGACAGTGACACCAAGCTCACGCACGCGAACGGGGGACTGGGACATGTGCAACTCCATGAACGAAGCGAGATCAGATCGAGCGACATTCCGATATACTGAACGCAACGACACGTTCGCGCAAAGGATGTCATCATGGCCCTGCAGAAGCCCATTGCCCAACCTAACGTCCGCATCCTCGACGCTTCCGATGCCCGCGATCATCTCACCGAGGTCATCGACTCCGTCAGCGACGGCGTCGACGAGGTCGTGATCGAGCGCGACGGCGCCCCGAAGATCGCCGTCATCTCCTACGAGGAGTATCAGGACATCCGCGCTCGCCGCGAAAAGGAACGTCGTGCGTGGGCGATCGCGGAACTCCGGAAGCTCTCGGCCGAGATCAACGAGCGGAACAAGGATCTCACCCAGGAACAGGTCGACGAGATCGCCCAGCGCCTCTCGCGAGAACTTCGCGAGGAACGGTATCAGGCAGCGGAGCAAGCGCGTCAGCAGCGACCATCGCAACAGTGAGAGCCTTGCTCGACGCAAACCTGATCGTGAGCTACCTGCTTGCCCCCACGTCTGCGAGTGCCCCGATCGAGGTCATCACGCGAGGCATCCTTGGCGAGTTCGTGGCACTTGTGAGTGTCACGACGCTGGATGAAGTGAGCAGGAGCATTTCGTCGAAGCCGTATCTCGTGGCTCGCATCCCGCAGGATCGATTCGATCGGTTCGTCGCCATCATCCGGGCCTCCGGCAAGATTCTCCCGCCAATGGAAAATCACCCAATCACACAAACTACGCGCGATCCGAAGGACGACTATCTGATCGCCCACGCGCTCCGCGATCAGGTGGACATCCTCGTCTCCGGCGATCGCGATCTCCTCGCCCTCGCCGACGTGACGCCGTTCCGCATCCTCACCCCCGTCGACTTCCTCGCGCACCTCGACGAGCGCTGATCGCTGCATCACCTATACTTCCGTCATGTTCGCGCGTCCCCGGAGGGAGTCATCATGGCCCTGCAGAAGCCCATTGCCCAACCCAACGTCCGCATCCTCGACGCCTCCGATGCCCGCGATCATCTCACCGAGGTCATCGACTCCGTCAGCGATGGCATCGATGAGGTCGTGATCGAGCGCGACGGCGCCCCGAAGATCGCCGTCATCTCCTACGAGGAGTATCAGGACATCCGCGCTCGCCGCGAAAAAGAACGTCGTCAGCAGGCAATTGCCAGGCTTCGAAAAGTCGCGGCAGAGGTCAGTGCCCAGAATCGAGACCTCACCGGTGACGAAGCTGACAAGCTGGCCGAGCGATATGTCACCGAGGTTCGTCGGGAGCGACTCGCGGATTCCTCGCATCAATGAGAGTGCTGGTCGATGCCAACGTCTTCATCAGCTACCTCCTCACTCCAGAGCCTGATCGCGTTCCGATCAAGATCATGGAGGCGGCCTTCGACGCGCGGTTCGCATTGCTGGTGAGCGAAGGCACGCTGATCGAACTCGAGCGCAACATCCGGAAGAAGTCCTATCTCCGACAGCGTATCTCCAATGTTCAGCTTGCCGATCTCATCGACAGCCTGAACGTGATCGCCAGCGTGCTCCCGTTGACGACGACCCCATCCGGGTCCGACATCCGCGATCCGAAAGACGACTATCTGATCGCGCACGCGCTCCGCGATCAGGTGGACATCCTCGTCTCTGGTGATCGCGATCTCCTCGCCCTCGCCGACGAGATGCCGTTCCGCATCCTCACCCCCATCGACTTCCTCGCGCATCTCGACGAACATTGATCCCCAACCTGGGTCGGATTGCCGAACAGATCAGTCGGTAACCGAGCGCTGCGTCCATTGACCTCTCTTCCCCCGACCGCCATGATCGTGACAGGAGATCCGTCACGATTCGCGCCACCTCAGGGAGAACGTCACCGATGCGCCTCACCGATTTCGCCGCCCTCAGTTTCGATTGCTACGGCACGCTCATCGACTGGGAAACCGGTCTCCGCACCGCGCTCCAGTCCATCGCAGACCTCACCCCGACCGATTCCCCCGTCACAGTCGACACGCTGCTCGAAACCTATGCCGACGCCGAAAGCACTGCCGAGCGAGCGTTCCCGACCGCGCCGTATCCGGAGATCATCGCCCATGCCGCCATCGCGACCGGTACCGCGCATGGCATCATCGTGCCGGAGGCCGTCGCCGCGCAGATCGGCGCGTCGGTGCCAGAGTGGCCCGCCTTTCCCGATTCCGCCGAGGCCCTCGCTCGCCTCACCCAGCGCTTCAAGCTGATCATCCTGTCGAATGTCGATCGCACCTCGTTCGCGGCAAGCAACGCGAAGCTCGGCGTCACCTTCGACGCCATCTACACGGCAGAAGACATCGGTTCGTACAAGCCCGATCCACGCAATTTCGCCTATCTGCTCGATCACATTGCCGAGCTCGACATCCCGAGCGATCGACTCCTGCACGTCGCGCAGAGCCTCTTCCACGATCACGTTCCGGCGAAGGCTACCGGCCTGCCGACCATCTGGATCGATCGCCGCGGTACGCAGGAAGGCCACGGTGCGACACCCATCCCCACGACGAGCGTGCAGCCCGACTGGACATTCCCCTCGATGGCCGCGTTCGCGGAGGCCGTCGAGGCCGAGCTCGGCTGACGCTCGACGTCCGGACGACGGCATGGTGTAATAGGCAAACAGGATTTTTCTCGTTTCGCCGGAGGCCATCCATGCCACGCTCCCCGATCTCGCTCAATGGCCCCATTGCCGAGGAGGCGTATCGCCCGCTTCGCGGTGGCGATCTCGCGCTCGACTTCATCAACACGATCGATCGCACGGGCGACGATCCGCTGCCGAGCTACGATTACTTCGCCCCCGGCTACGCGAATCTCCTCGCCTGGAGCACATTCGCCGGCGTAATCGGCGAGCGCGACGCAACTTCCCTCCGCCGCGTCGCGCGGAAGGAGGGACGGCAGGCGGCGGCGGTCCGCCGACGTGCGGTCGCGCTGCGCGAGGCGATCTGGTCGATCGCACGCGGACTGCGTCACAACGAGATAATCCCGGGAGAGGCCCTCGCCACGCTTGCCGCCGAGGTCGAGATCGCGCAGCAGGCACAACGACTCGTGCTCGTGGATGGGCATCTGGCACGCGTCTTCGATGAGCGTCCCGATCTCGACGCGGTCCTCTGGCCGGTCGCACTCGCCGCGATCGCGCTCTTCGAGTCCCCACGCGTCGATCACGTCGGCGAGTGCGCGGCGGAAGGGTGCGGCTGGTTCTTCCTCGATACCAGCAAGAATCACAGCCGACGCTTCTGCAGCGCCACCGGCTGCGGCAACACGGAGCGCGTTCGCCGCTTCCGCCAGCGCAACGCGGCGACCGCCCCCGCGACGAACCCGGTATGATGGAACGCATCTGTTCGCGCCCGTCCAAGGAGTCGCCCCGTGGTTTCCCCGTCGCTCGCCAATCACCCCCTCGCCGCTGATCCGCGTTACGAGCTGCTCGGCCCGATCGTCCGCCTCCAGGTCCAGATCGCCCATCTGAAGCAGGGCGAGAAGCCACACCGCTGGTACGAGCCGGCGCCGATCACGTCCGTGCCGCACATGCGCATCGAGACCGGCGGCGTAGTCGGCCTGGAAGGCGCGCGCGAGATCGGCGACGTGCATCACCGCGATCATGACATCTCGCGCAATCGCGGCGACAATGGCATCTCGATCGGATTCACGTCGCACTATGTACTCATGCGGAACCAGTTCGGATCGCACCTGGCAGATGGCATCGCCGGCGAGAACATCCTCGTCGCGAGCGAGCGGACGTTCACGCCCGAGGAGTTGATCGCCGGCGTCGCGATCGCCACGGCCGATGGCGTCGTTCCCATCGACGAGGTGCGCGTCGCGCCGCCCTGCGTGGAGTTCAGCAAGTTCTGCCTGCAGTATCCCCCGGAGAGAACGGCCGATCGCGATGTCGCGACGGCCCTGCGATTCCTGCATCAGGGAACGCGCGGCTTCTACGCGACCTACACGCTCGCGGATGACGTGGATACGCCGACGATCATCGCGACCGGCGATCTGCTCTACCGACGCCTTCCATAAGGACGAGAGTCAATCGCGCTTGAGCTCCGGATGCGCGGCGAGATACTGCCGGATCACCTCGGGATAGAGCACGCATTCCTCCATGAAGACACGCGTCCCGAGCGTCGTCGGCGTATCGTCGGGGAGGACGGGCACCTCGACGGTCATCAGCGGCGGCCCCTCATCGTAGGAATCCGTCACCAGATGCACCGTCGCCCCGGAGATCGTGTCGCCGTGGGCGATCACCGCGGCGTGCACGCGCTCGCCGAACATGCCCTTGCCCGCCGCGTAGGACGCCGCCTGTGGCAGCAGTGCCGGGTGGATGTTCAGGATGCGCCCCTCCCACCCGGGGAACACGAGCATCTGGCGGAGGAAGCCAGCCATCACCACGAGATCGGGCGCATACGGGGCGATCGCGTCATAGAGCGCCTGCGAGTACGACGCCACATCCGGATGCCCCTTGCGCGTCACGACGCTCGCGGGAATCCCGGCCTCGGCCGCGACATCGAGACCGCGCACGCCGTTCACCGAGCTGACGACCGTCACAATCTCGATCGGCAATTCGCCACGCGCGATCACCCGCAGCAGATTCTCCAGCGTCCGCCCCGCTCCCGAGAGCAGCACGGCCACCCGCCACGGACGTGTCGTTGCCACATCCGTTCCCACATTCCCAACCGGCATTCGCCCCGATCCCCTCTGCATGACGTCCGATCGCGCGCCATTCGACGCGCCCATTCGCGTCATTATCCGACATCCGGCATGATGCACGCATTTCCCGTTACAATGATGGTTGCGCGTTGTTCACAGACAACAGGGGCCGCGGCTCCCTCCCACCGGGTCGCCATCTGCTACGTCGATATCGTTTGAAACCACGCATGTGAACCACCCGCATCTTCCCCGCAAGGGTTCGCCGCCCGTTCATCGGCGCGCGACATCTGCTTCATCTAAGAGAAAGTCTTCATCATGCCACCTACCCGATCTTCCCGACCGTCGCGCCCCGCGCGACCGAACTCCGGCCCCTCCCGCGGCGGACGTCCCGGCAACGGCCAGACCCGCGATGACGAGCGCCCGAGCCGACCGTCCCGCCCCTCGCGACCACGCGAGGTGTACAACGAGGCGAGCGATCCCGCCCTCCGCACGATCGGCGAAGGTGCGGTCGCCCGCGATGCCGGCGATCGTCCACGACGCGCCGGCAATCATCCGTCGCCACGACGCCCGATGGCATCCGAGCGTCACGCTCCCGAGATGGAGCCCGTGACCGTCACCATCGACCGCATCGTCGGCGATGGCAAGGGCATTGGCTTCGCGGACGGCAAGACGATCTTCGTGTCGCGCACTGCCCCGGGCGATGTCGTCAAGGCACGCATCACGCGCGCGCAGGGGAAGGTCCTGCACGGCGAGATCCTCGAGATCATCACGCCGTCGCCGATGCGCATCGAGCCGCGCGTCGCCGACTACGATGCGAGCGGCGGTCTCGATCTCATGCACATCAGCTACGCCGATCAGCTCGCCGTGAAGGCGGGCGTGATCGCCGATGCGCTGCGCCGCATCGCGAAGCTCGATCCAGTCCCGGAGATCGATGTCATCCCGTCGCCGGAGGAATGGGGCTACCGCTCGCGCGCCGAGTTCCAGATCGACCACGCAAACAAGACCGTCGGCTACTTCGCCGAGCAGAGTCATCGTGTCGTCGATGTCGAGGAGAGCCCGGTCCTCTCGCCGAATGTGCAGCTCCTGCTGACGACGCTCCGCGACGATCTCGCCGCCGGCCTCGTGCCGAGCGCAGCGCGCGAGTACCGCGCCGTGGAGGGTGATGTCGGCAGCGTCCTCGAACCGACCGCGACCGCCAAGTCCCGCATCGTGATGCGCAGCGTCGGCGATGAGCTCTATCGCTTCAGCGCGTCGTCGTTCTTCCAGGCGAACATCCCGATCGCCGAGAAGATCGTCCGCCACGTCATCCGCATCGCGGAAGAGGCGAAGCTGAATCCGGGCATCGCCCTCGATCTCTATTGCGGCGTCGGGCTCTTCACCGTGCCGCTGGCGCGCAGCTTCCCTCGCACGATCGGGGTCGAGAGCTTCCCTGATGCCACGAAGTACGCCGAGGAGAATCTGCACAACGCCGGTCTCGAACGCGCGCGCATCGTGACGCAGCCGGTCGAGCAGTGGATCACCGGCGATCGCTCGCCGCTCGGGCGTGTGGCGCTCGCGGTCTTCGATCCGCCGCGCACGGGCGCCGGTCCCGAGGTGATCGACGCGCTCGTCAAGCTGAAGCCGGCGCACATCGCGGCGGTCTCCTGCGATCCGGCGACCTTCGCGCGTGATATCCGCGGACTGCTCGATGGCGGCTACGAGATCGTCGAGATCCAGGGCTACGACATGTTCCCGCAGACACATCACGTCGAGATCGTCGGCCACCTGCGCCGCGCAGACGTCGTGACCGAGTAGCCGCGATTCGATGAGCGACCCGATCACGCTGAAACTCACGCTGCCGTTGCCGCCGGGCGTCAATCACCAGTACGTCACGGTCGGCAAGCGACGCGTGCTCAGCAAGACCGCGCAGACCTTCAAGCGCGATGTGACCAAGCTGATCTCGGGCCTCCGCGAGAAGGGGCACATCGCGCCGTCCGTCGAGCAGATGATCGGGAAGTCGCTGCTTGGCGTCTACCTCACCTTCTACTTCGAGACGCCGATGAAGCGCGATCTCGATGGCGGCCTCAAGATCGCGCTCGACGCGCTCGGCTCGGCACTCGACTTCGACGATCGCTCCGTGGTCGATCTGCATCTCACGAAGCAGATCGACCCGCTCCATCCACGGCTCGAGGTCGAGCTCGAGACGATCGCCGACTGGAGCTTCGATCGGGAATATGTCTACCTCGGCGAGACCGACAACGACGATGCCCCCGCACAAGACGACGATTCCGCCGAATCGTGATCTCCCGCCACAATTCGCCGCTCTCGGGTAGAATGCCTGTAACACCCGTCGGCCCAGACCGACGTCGGCGCGCGATCCCATGCTGCGCCCCAACCGCGACCTGGTCTCCCCTCATTCACCACCCACGGAGTTCTGCCCTCGTGTCGACGCAAGATCTCACCTCCCCCATCGCGACTGCCCCTGCCGACGCAGAGGTCAGCGGCAAGCCGACCGATGCCGTCGTCGTCCTCGACTTCGGCTCGCAGTACAGCCAGCTCATCACGCGCCGCATTCGCGAAATCGGTGTCTACGGCGAGCTGATCCACCACGATGTCTCGTGGGATGAGGTCGCGAGCCTCGACCCGAAGGCCGTGATCCTCTCCGGCGGACCGGCCAGCGTCTACGAGGATGGCGCGCCGAAGCTGCCCTCGTGGGTCCTGGAGCGCGAGCTGCCGGTGCTCGGCATCTGCTACGGCATGCAGCTCCTCGCCTACAACCTGCCGGGTGGAGAGGTCGCACCGGCCAATCGCCGCGAGTACGGTCCGGCCACGCTGAACGTCGACCCGAACGCGCAGGACACCGCGCTCTTCGCGAACCTCCCGCAGGATATCGACGTCTGGATGAGTCACGGCGACCACATCAACACGGCGCCGGAGGGCTTCGAGATCATCGCCACCTCCGCCAACTCGCCGGTCGCGGCGATGGCGAAGGGCAATCTCGTCGGTATCCAGTTCCACCCGGAAGTGCAGCACACGCCGCTCGGCATCGACATCCTGCGCAACTTCCTCGTCGGCATCGCCGGGATCGAGCCGAGCTGGTCGCCGGAATCGTTCATCGACACCGCGATCCGCGAGATCCGCGAGCAGGTCGGCGACAAGCGCGTCCTCCTCGCGCTGAGCGGTGGCGTCGACTCGTCCGTCGCGGCGGCACTCCTGCACAAGGCGATCGGCGATCAGCTGACACCAGTCTTCGTGAACAACGGTCTCCTGCGTCAGGGCGAGGCCGAGCTCGTGCAGGAAGTCTTCGCGCGCTCGTTCGGCATGCAGCTCGTCTACGTCGATGCCACCGAGCGCTTCCTGACGCGCCTCGCCGGCGTCTCCGATCCGGAGCAGAAGCGCAAGATCATCGGCGAGGAGTTTGTCCGCGTCTTCGA
>Ga0164243_10003972_pt1 | contig 23348 bp, 10 predicted proteins | sample OricompcompostOP_FD_108781 | JGI IMG/M metagenome (GOLD analysis project Ga0164243, IMG submission 108781) | Organic Plus compost microbial communities from Emeryville, California, USA - Original compost - Organic plus compost (OP) | ecosystem: Engineered > Solid waste > Mixed feedstock >...
AACGTACCAGTATGAGAAGCAAGAGCCGCTCAAGTGCCCTATATCTGTATTCGGAAGTTTGGATGACGGCGAGGTAAACTATGCTGAATTATGTGCCTGGTATACCGAGACGCCGCATCCAGTAACAATCCGACTCTATGAGGGCGATCATTTCTATCTTCAGAACAAGGTAGAACCATTCCTCGCAGCCGTCACAGAAGATCTGTACCGTTATCTGCCTCTCCGTTTCTAAGTGTTTGGAGCATTCAGAGGGGCTATCAACTCCTCTGAATGTTGTCAAAAGAGCACTCAGGGCCGGCTGGCATAGAGCAGATAAATCACGGAACCCTTATAGAGTTCGTCCTGTTGCACAGTGAGCGTGTAGCCATGCGCTTTCAACAGGTTCGTGATCGTGTCCAGTTGACCATGAAGGTTATGCACCTCTGCCACAATGGAGTGTATCTTGTTCCAATCCTCGTCAGCGATGCCTCTCAGTACATCGAGCTCACTTTTCTGAACATCGATCTTCAGCAGGTCGATACGCTCAACAGCGTTTTCTTTCATTACCGCCGAGAGAGGATGCAGTTTGCAAACAAATGTCTGGCTTTTCAGGCGCTCCTCGACGAGCTCGCCAGCATAGCGCATCACCTGCTCCATTTCGGGCCGGGCTTGCTGGTACTGGTTCTGTAGAATACTGGTTAATACCTCTTCCTCCTCTGCCCGGTTGGCATAAAAAGACGACATGCCCGTAGAAAAGGGATAAAAAGTGAACTCTGCGGTTCTGGCAGTGTCGGATAGACCAAAGGGGAAAAGGCGGGCATTGACCTTATGGAGAGCTATATTGCGAGAGAGAACCTCAAACGTAGGGGGCGAGGGTTCAAAGGCGTATATCTGGATCCCCCTGTTCAGGTAGTGCAAGAACAGCGTAAACAGACCGATGTTTGCTCCTACATCGAAGACGCAGGCGTTTTGTGGCAATTCAGGTAGATGGCTGGTATAAGCGCGATGGACGAAGATGTCTTCATAGAAATGGTCCGTTTCCGCTTTGTTCTGGTGCATAATCTTCAGCCCATTGGGAAGTTGATAGTGCAGGGCAGGTCCAGTGAAAGCAGCAGGTTGTGCTTCATTATGCTGGTGGTGCTCTCCACGCAGCGCATCGTCCAGCACTCTGGCGAACTGGGCTACCGTTGGGGCTTCAAACAGAGAGCTAAGGGGAAGCTCTACCCCATATGTTTTTTTCAAGGCCTCAAGGATACGGAGAGCGAGCAGGGAATGTCCGCCTAATTCAAAAAAACTGTCATGTATCCCGATGCCATCGATGTGTAGAATCCGTTGCCAGAGCGAAACCAGAGCCTGTTCACGTTCTCCGGAGGGCGGAACATAGTCTGTCGTGAGCCAGGGACGGGTGCGTTTTTGTTTGGGCTTCCGCCTTCGGCTCATTTTTCTTGCTTCGCTCGTTTCCTGTTCGGGAGGCTCAACAGTGGTCCGGAGAAGCTGAGGGAGGGTGTAGTCTGGCTTTTGTTGATAAAACTGATTCCAGTTGAGCGGCACGCCTGTAAGCCAGAGTTTTCCTATCGTGTTGAGGAGAAAAGCCCTGTCATCCAGGTGTTCAAAAGCGGCTCGCATGGTTGGCAAGGTAACGCTCTCCTGTTCGGGGTTCTGCCGGGCCTGGAGTGCCAGGCTACAAAGCGTCTGGCCGGGACCAACTTCCAGTAATGCCATTTCGGGCTGTTTCCAGAGCGCTTGCAGGCCATCTGCGAAGCGCACCGGCTGATGGAGATGTGTAGCCCAATAGCCGGGGTCAGTCGCTTGCTCGGGGGTGATCCAGGTTCCGGTTACATTCGAGAGATAGGGGATACGAGGAGCCTGTAACGTACAGGTGCGTACAACATCTTCAAACTCACTGGCAATTGCTTTCATCATATGTGAATGAAAGGCATGAGCCGTATTCAGCCGAATAGTGACTATATCCCTCTGCTGTAAGAGTCGCTCAAGTTCGGAAACTGCCTCAGAGGGTCCAGCAACAATTGAGAGGGCATCGCCATTTAAAGCCGCGAGGGAAAGGTGGTTGCCTAACAGAGGCATGATCTCCTGTTCTGAGAGCGGAACTGCCAGCATCGAGCCATGAGGAAGACGCTCTATCAATTGAGCTCGGGCTGCAACCAGCCGAACCGCATCAGGAAAGGAGAACACCCCGGCAAGACAGGCCGCGACATATTCCCCGATACTGTAGCCCAGAAGAGCGTGGGGGTGAATGCCCCATGAGAAGAGAAGTTGGGCTAATGCGTATTCAATGGCAAAAGTTGCCGGCTGTGCCAGGGCAGTTTGATTGAGTCGCGACGTGCTGGCTGTTCGCCGAAGCAACCTGCGTAAATCAAGCTTTTCCTGAGATGGGGTGTGCTCCTGCTGTGTGTCTGTGGGGTAGAGCGTTTCTTTCAACTGGAGCCCAAAAGGGCGAAGCAGCTCATCACTGTCATCGATGTACTTTCTAAAGACTGGCTCTGTGAGATATAATTGCTGACCCATATGCTCATACTGTTCTCCCAGACCCGGAAACAAGAAAGCAATTGGTCTGTGTCTTGTTTGTGGTTCACCTGTAAGGAGCTTCCCGGTATCGTGCAGACGAAGCGTTTCAAGCGCTTCCTGTCGATTATGGCAAACCAATGTTCTCCTTATGCTGTCTTCACCATAGCTGGCGATAAGAGCAGGGGCGACTTCTTCAAGGGCCAGTTCAGCATTTTCCTGAAGCAAAGCAGCAAGCTTTTCCGTCAGTGTATCCAGATCATGGTGAGTTTGAGCAGAAAATGCTAGCAGATACCATCGTTCAGGTGGTTTTATCATCGCTTTCTCCTCCATTCTTCGGACCTTCTTTTTGTTGTGATGCATGCAGAAAACGGGATATATGAGTAGAAAAGGTATTCTCGCGAGAAAGGATAAATAGACAAATTGCATTACAGAGACAGAAGAAATACAAGTTCAATTACAAAATTACTTTACCAATATAACATACTAGTTTGCCGTTTTTCCATTGTTAGCATTGTCAATTGAGACTGTTCCCATAAAGATATATTTTCGTCTTCGGCGAAGATATAGTATAGAGAGGAAGAATTTGGTAATACAGTTGTTTGACATTTGGCATTTCATCATTTTATACTAGTTTAATGAAAGAGGTTATTAAGTAAATGATCATCGAAAACATACCTTGTTATTTGTATTTATATAATACAGAGTAAGCTTAGAATACTATATAGTTAATAAGCTGAAAAAGAAATATCAGGGTATGATAAATGGTGAACTACAAGTAGTACTCGTTTGAAGAATAACGAGGGAAAGGAAGAGCCAGGCATGTTCCGAATGATGTGTCGTGGAAAAATCCATCGTGCAACTGTTACCCAGACGAACGTTAACTATGTAGGCAGTATTACAATTGACCAGGATTTGCTGGATGCGGCAGGGATGGTTCCCTACGAAAGATTACAGGTAGTCAATGTGACGAATGGAGCGAGATTAGAGACATACACTGTTCCCGGAGAGCGGGGGTCTGGTGTCATTTGTTTGAATGGTGCCGCCGCACGCTTGAACAATGAAGGAGATATAGTGTTAATTATCAGTTACGCATTCTGTACTGACGAAGAAATCCGCACGCTTGTTCCTCAACTTGTTTTTGTAGACGAGAATAACCGAATAACCGAAGTGAAGCACGTTCAATTGAGTGAAATGCTTTCGGATAGTTTTGATCCTCTTATTCCATCCACGAACCTGTAAGAAGCGGGGTTCGATCTTTTCTCTCTTCTGCTGTACCGTTTGTAATCAGATACTGGAGCCACACCTTGTCAATACAAATATATACACTCACACATGAGTATGCAGACGTATGGATTGCGGCTGATGGAGAACTGCATACCTGTTATGCCTATGGCGGAACCAGGATGGTTGATCCGTCCAGGAAATCTACACAGATTGAGGATATGCTGAAACGCTTGATGTGGGATGAGAGCCTGTTTAAGAATCGCCTGATCAATGGAGCCTTACGCCGGGGAGTGCTGGACACATTTCAAGATCGTCTGCCGGAGGGGCTGAGTGAAAGTGTTGTTGGTGGAGCACGCTGTATCATCGTGCCCCGAGATCAGGAAACATATACAGTTCTTACCGACCCGCAGCATCCAGCCTTTTATGAAAAGCTTTCTCCTATCTTTGCTGAGATCGGGGCATTTCTCAATGAGCAACAGGGAAGGATCAAGCTCACCCCGGATTTTGGACGGTTTGCCGGTCTTGCTGACCTACTGGCTACCTATACGCCGCATGTCCTCGGTATCCGTTGTCCGGATGGAGGATGCGGAGGAAAGTCTTCTTACTCCAGTACAGGGGTGATAGCTGCTCTTGAGCTTCTGGATATTGCTGATTACACGCAGAAGGCAGTCACCCTGATCGGTGCAGCGGGTGCGATGGGGAGCGATATCACTCGCTATTTCGAGGAAAGAATGTTTGAAGATGTCGTGGTTTGCGATCTGGTGTACGATCAGGCCGAAGCAACCGTCACGGCTCCCTCCTCGTTCGTGCATCTATCCGCGAAGAATCATTGTTTTACTGATGCCTGCTTGCAGCGTGGAGGAACTATTGTCGCCACAACGGTCGGAGAAGAACTTGAAAATTCAAATTGGCAGCTTATTCCTCCTGGAACCAGGCTCTTTCTTGCACATAATCTCGCGATCCCACGAGGGGAGCGCGGACTGCATTTGATGCAGGAGCTTCAGAAACAAGGAGTGCTGGCATTGCCCGGACAGTTACTTACTCTGGGAGGTGCTCTCACCTCGCGAGTTGAGTGGTTCTGGCGGCAATCCAGACCGAATCAGGCGTTCGATAAGCCACTTGCTCACGCTATCGTGTATGCAGTGGTGCAATTCTTAACCCGCGAGATCCTTGCTACAGCGCAGGAGACGGGCAAAACTCCTTACGAAGCGATGCTTCAGTTTGTCGATGGTGAGCAATAATGCGTTAGAAGCGCTTGCAGCCCTACTACCATTTTTTGCAGGAGAGGAGTCGTTTTTTTATGGGTGGTATTGCCGGTATCATTGATCGTTTGCAGGCTGAACGAACTGTGAGCCTGAAGGAGCAGCTTTTTCATATGCTCCAGGCCATTACCCATCGTGGGGATGAGCAGGCTGCTGGAGAAATGCATATATGCCCGACGGCAGCGCTTGGGTGCAATCGCCTGCTTGTGACTGATGGCGATAAGGTGCCTCAGCCTGTCACTGATGAGGGAGAGCGGCTTGCTGCTGTGCTGGATGGCAGGATCTTTAACTACTCGGCCCTGCGCCAGTCCCTGGAAGGATGTGGTTATGTATTCCGCACGGAAGCGGAAGCCGAGTTACTGCTGTATGGATATCGAGAATGGGGTGAAGATCTTCCACAGCGCCTTGAAGGGATGTTTGCTTTTCTCATTTACGACAGAGAACAGCATACTTTTCTCGCAGCCCGCGATCATATCGGCATTAAGCCACTCTACTACGTCTATGATGGGGCTTGCTACTTTATCTCTTCGGAGTTGAAGTCTTTGCTGCCCTTAAAGAAAAACATCACGACTCTCTCGCCGGGCCATTACCTGACGGATCATGGTGTTCAGCAATACTTTCATCTATCGGCATCGAAGGTGTCGGAAGATGTAGAAGTGGTCAAAGTCTCTTTACGAGAGGCTTTGACTCACGCGATTGAAAGGCAGCTACCCTCGGACCAGCCCTTTGGAGTTCTGTTCAGCGGAGGCATTGATAGCGCGATCATTTTACATGTTGCCAGAGCGAAAAACAGGGAGGTGGTTGCCTTCTCGACTGGCTTTGCAGGGGCAGCAGATGTCGAGATCGCTCGTCAATACTGCCGGGAGCACAATATCACTCACTTTGTGAGTCAGCTCACGCTGGAAGAGATGGTGCAGGATCTTCCGCAAACGGTCTACTATTGTGAGGTCTTTGAACCAATCAACATTATGGACTCCTGCACTGTGATGCCAACCTTCCGCCTTGCCCGCGCGCAGGGGATCAAGGTGGTGCTCTGTGGTGATGGAAGTGATGAGCTGCTGGCAGGGTATGATCTCTTCCAGACGTATCCTGATCCTCAATACTTGATGGATTATCGTCTGAATAATGAGCATCGAACCGATTTACAGCGGATTGATCGCTGTAGTGCAAGATATGGTATTGAGGCGCGTGTCCCTTTCTTCGACAAAGCATTTATGGAGTTTGCTTATAGCATTCCTTTCGATATGAAGCTGCGGAATACTGTCCATAAATGGATTTTGCGCGAAGCATTTCGGGATATTTTACCCGATTACATTGTGCATCGGCCCAAAGTTCGGATGCCGGATGGCTCAGGCCTACAGTATCAGCTACTCGATTTTGCGAGCAAGCAGCAAACAAACGTCGATCCCTCGATTCTTGCGCAGTTGTTTATGAGCCCGACAGATGGCGCCTATTTCCTGGAACACTATCTGAAACATGGCTTCCCTGTGCCAGTTGACCGTTATAAGAAAGCTGGATTAGATTTCTCCCCACACGGTTACTTCGATTTTATTACAGCGGTAAGACAGGAACATGCAAGTGAGTTGTAATGATGGAAGTGCGTCTACAGCGGAAGAAGGAGTATACGAGTTGGTTGATCCCGCAATTCTTGAGCATGGTATTGCGATTGTTGGTATGGCCTGCCGTACCCCTGGCGCTCAGAACATAGATCAATTCTGGCAGCTCCTTCGGGAAGGGAGCCATGCAATCCGCTTCTTTTCTGATGAAGAATTGCTGGCGGCAGGGGAAAAACAGGAACTTCTCCAGAATCCCCGTTATGTAAGAGCGAATGGTGTTCTGGAGGGGGTTGAGCTTTTTGATGCGGCTTTTTTTGGCTACAGTCCAAAAGAAGCTGCAATCACTGATCCACAGCACCGTTTGTTCCTTGAATGCGCTTATGAAGCGCTTGAGCATGCAGGCTACGATTCTGAACGCTACAACGGCCTGATTGGTGTGTATGCCAGTACCTCTATCAGCAGCTACCTGATTACCCATCTGCTTCCTCATCAGGAGAAGTTAGCCCAGACAGGATATTTTTCAGTTTTGCAGGGGAACGATAAAGATTATCTCACAACTCGTGTTTCCTATAAACTGAACCTGCGTGGGCCGAGCTACCTGATTCAATCCGCCTGTTCATCGTCGCTGGTGGCGGTCCATGTTGCCTCACAAGCTTTGCTGGATCACGAGTGTGATATTGCCCTGGCTGGCGGTATTTCTATTCAGGTTCCGCAAGAGCAGGGCTATCTCTATCAGGATGAGGGTGTGCTGTCGGCAGATGGCTATTGTCGGGCTTTCGATGCGAAGGCAACCGGCACCGTTAAAGGCAATGGTGTAGGTGTTGTTGTCCTGAAGCGAGCGAGCGATGCATTGCAGGATGGAGATATCATTCACGCGATCATTCGGGGCTCTGCTGTGAACAACGATGGAGCTTTCAAAGTCGGGTTTACGGCTCCATCCGTTGAGGGTCAGGCTGCCGTTATTGCCAGTGCTCTTGCCGTCGCTGAGGTTGACGCTGATACTGTGACGTATATGGAGACTCACGGTACCGGGACCGCGATTGGCGATCCGATCGAGATAGAGGCCCTGAACAGAGTGTATAGAGAATATTCAGAGGAGAAAGGCATCTGTGCAATTGGGTCCGTCAAGTCGAATATCGGGCATCTGGATACAGCCTCGGGCATCATCGGCTTGTTGAAAGTAGTGCTTTCTCTCAAGCATAGACAGATTCCGCCAAGCCTGCACTTTGAACATCCCAACCCTCAAATAGATTTTGAGAATAGCCCTTTTTATGTCAACACTTCCCTGGCTGACTGGAAAAGCCCGAAGGCACCGAGACGAGCCGGGGTCAGCTCATTTGGTATCGGGGGAACGAATGCGCATATTCTGCTTGAAGAAGCTCCACCGGTTGCGTTACAGCGTTCCTCGCTCCCCTATCACTTACTGGTATTCTCGGCCCGCACTGCAACAGCGCTGGAAAAGACAACAGAACAATTCATCGCCTGGTGCCAGCAGCCTCAGGAGCTCCCAATAGCAGATATGGCCTATACGCTTCAGGTCGGTCGGCGCGAATTTTCCTACCGTCGCGTTCTGGTGGCTTCTGACCCTCTCGATGCGGCACAGGCCCTCGCGAAACGGGAGCCATCGAGAGTGTTGACCATGTATCAGGATGGGCGAAAGCGGCCGATAGCATTTCTCTATCCTGGCAGCGGTTCACAGTACCTCCATATGGGAGCCGACCTTTATCGTACTCTCCCGGTGTTTCGAGACGCGATGAATCAATGTGTCGATATCTTGAAACCGCTCTCGGGTATCGATTTCCTATCAATTGTGTATCCCTCTCCTGAGCAGCAGGCCAGCCAGCTTCAACAGACGCTGTACAGCCTGCCGGCGCTTTTTATGGTCGAGTATGCCCTGACCCAAACCTGGCTTTCCTGGGGAATAGCGCCATCAGCTCTTATCGGTCATAGTCTCGGGGAGTATGTCGCGGCCTGTGTCTCCGGCGTCTTTTCGCTGGAAGAGGCTTTACGGTTAGTCTGGCTACGGGCGCAATTGCTCGATAGATTACCGGGTGGCGAGATGCTGAGTGTCTCGCTTTCAGCCGAAGAGGTTGCTGAGTTTCTGGACATGCATGTTTCCCTGGCGGCCATTAATGGCCCCTCTTCCTGTGTGCTTTCGGGAACCAGGGAGGCTATCGCACAACTGGTAGCGCTGTTGGATGAAGAGGAAGTTGATTACCTTCGGATTCCTGTTGATGTTGCCGGTCACTCACCGCATGTAGAAGAGATCCTTGATGCATTTCGAGATGGCGTCAAACAGTGTGAGCTGCATGCGCCGCAAGTACCCTTTATCTCAAATGTCACAGGCACCTGGATTACCGAAGAGGAGGCCACTGACCCTGAGTATTGGGTGCGCCATCTGCGCCATACAGTCCAGTTCTCAGCGGGTATTCGTGAGCTATTGAAGGATCCTTTCCTCTTATTGCTGGAAGTTGGTCCGGGCAATACGTTAAGTATTCATGCAAAGCTACAGGCCGCCCCCGAACGCTTCGCAGCTATCATTCCTTCTATGCGACATGGTCTGGAGAAACAAACAGATGTGTATATGCTCTTACAGGCCCTGGGCAAGCTCTGGCTGGCCGGCGCTGCAATTGATCTGGCGCAGGTCTATCATCCAGAAAAACGAAGGCGTGTGCCCTTACCAACATATCCATTTGAGCGACAGCGTTATTGGATTGATCCACCAGAGCGTGGCTTTTCTCCTGCACTGGCGAGCCAGCAGAGCAATGAGGTGCAGGAATATGCTGCCCCTCTAACGACCTATGAACGTCCGGCTCTAACCAGTCTGTATAAGCCGCCTTCCAATGAAATTGAGCAGAATATCTGTGATATATGGCAGCATCTGCTAGAGGTCAAGCAGATCGGTATTCACGACAACTTCTTTGAACTGGGTGGCAATTCTCTGCTCGCTACGCAAGTAGTAACCCGTTTACGGGAACTCTTCTCTGTTGAGCTGCCTTTACGCAGTGTTTTTGAGACGCTAACCATCGCAAAGCTAGCCGAGCTTGTCGAAGAAAAAATGATTGAGAGTCTGGAAAGCTTGCCTGAGGATGACCTATCAGAAGAGACAATCCAGGGATTATTCTCATAGGAAAACAGGAGAATGGATATGGATGCCCGGTCAGATAGCGCCAGGAGCACCGAAGAGAAACGTCTGCTGGTACAGCAGCTCCTTCAGAAGAAACGGGAAGGTATCCGTTTTTTCCCGCTTTCCTTTGCGCAACAGCGGCTCTGGTTTCTTGAACAACTGATGCCCGGCCAGCAGCTTTATAATGTGCTGACCGGGGTACAGCTCAAAGGCAGGGTTGATGTCTCGGCGCTGGAGCGCAGCTTTCAGACCATTATCCAGCGGCACGAGACCCTGAGAACAACCTTTACCCTGTTGAACGATCAGCCAGTACAGGTCATTATGCCCACGCTGGATTTTCATCTTCTTCAGGAGGATGTGAGCACTCTTCCCGCTGAAGAGCGCGAGCAACAGGTACAGCAGTCTATTGAGCGCGAAAAAAAGCATGTCTTTTCGCTGGATAAGGGACCTCTGCTACGGGCCGTTTTGCTCTCTCTTGCGGACGAACATTGGCTTCTGCTGCTCAATATGCACCATATTGTTACTGATGGGTGGTCTATGGGGGTGCTTGTGCAGGAACTGGTGACCTGTTACAGCGCTTTTGTCCAGGGGGTGACGCCTGAGCTCCCCACACTTTCCGCTCAATATGCTGATTTTGCTCGGTGGCAACGCTCGCAGTTGCAGAAAGAACGCCTGGAACAGCTCCTTGCATACTGGCGAAAGCAGCTCGACGGAAGTACGCCGCTCGAATTGCCGACAACCTATCCCCGGCCCGCAGAATTGACCTATCACGGAAGCACGCTCTCTTTTACGCTTGCCCCCGCGCTTTGTCGAGCTCTGGAAACTCTCAGTATACAAGAAGAAGCCACTCTCTATATGACGTTGCTGGCGGCTTTTCAAATGCTCCTGGCTCGTTATACGGGACAGCGCGATATCGCGGTAGGAACCCCGATTGCAAACCGGACGCGTTACGAGCTAGAAGGACTCATTGGTATCTTTATCAATAGTCTGGTTATCCGGTGCAACCTGCCCGCGAACCCTTCTTATCGTGAGGTGCTTCAGCAGGTCAAAACTGCTACCACTGAAGCATATGCTCATCAAGATGTCCCTTTTGAAAAGCTTGTTGAGGAGCTACAGCCAGATCGTACCCTGAATCGGAGCCCGCTCTTCCAGGTAATCTTTACGCTGCAAAATGCGCCAACTGCGACCGTCAGCCTGCCAGGGGTTTCCGTAACGCCGTTGGAAATAGAGCACGATATCACCCGGTACGATCTCGAATTCAACCTGCGCCAGCATGGTCATGAGCTTGAGGGTTTGGTTGTCTATAGCACAGATCTCTTCAGTGCGGCATTCGTGCAGCAGATGATCGCACACTTTCAGAATATCCTGGCGTGTATTCTGGAAAACCCTGATATACGGCTCTCTGAGCTTGCGTTATTGAGCGAGCAGGAACGAGAGCGCCTTTTCAAGCAATGGAGTGCAGGAGAAGCCTGTGAACTGGATCCGTCCTTTTTTCAGGCCACGTTTGAGGCCTTCGCTGCACAGCAGCCAGATAAACCCGCGCTGGTGTGGGGGGAGAAACGCATCACCTATCGGGAGTTAAATGAGCGGGCAAACCAGTTGGCGCATTCCTTGATGAGAGCAGGAATCGGCCCCGAGGTCGCAACAGGAGTCTGTCTTGAGCGCTCACCCTGGCAGGTTATCGCCTTTCTGGCTATATTGAAGGCCGGGGGGATCTTTGTGCCCCTTGATCCTACCTATCCCCGCGAACGTCTGGCATTTATTCTGACCGACGCTCATATCTCTGTGCTGCTCACTCAGGAGCATCTGAAAGCGATCTTCTCTTTGTCAGATCCAGTGACTGTGATCGCCCTTGACCAGAGTCATACGCGGCTTGAAATGGAGCCGCGAACCAATCCTTTGCCCCATCTTTCGCCTGAGAATATCGCCTATATCATCTATACCTCGGGCTCAACCGGTAAGCCGAAAGGGGTCATGATTCCGCACCGGGGGCTTCTCAACGTGTTGGAAGCGCAGAAGCAGATATTCGGCCTCTCATCCAATGACCGTATCTTGCAATTCTCCTCGTTCAGTTTTGATATGTTTATTGCAGAGTGCCTGATGTCATTTGGCTGCGGGGCAACCCTCCACATGCTGGAAGCCCCAAGCGCGCTGTTGCTTGGCCCGACGTTGGCAGAGATGCTCTTTCAACAACGGATCACCGTTGCCGCACTGGCTCCCTCGGCTCTGGCTACACTTCCGCTGGCTGAGTTGCCCGATTTACGCGTTATTGCAACCACAGGAGAAGCCTGTCAGGCAACACTAGTGCAACAATGGGGCGAAAAGCATCACTTCTACAATGCATATGGACCAACCGAGGGAAGCATTTTTGTCTCCATTGGACAATGTGTCCCCGGAGAGACTGACCCCCTTCCAATTGGAAGACCTATACTGAACGTGCGGGCTTATCTTCTGGATACTTATGGCTATCCTGTTCCTGCTGGAGTACCCGGAGAGATCTGTATTGGCGGGCCCGGGGTTGCACGTGGCTATGTTCATCGACCCGAGCTTACAGCAGAGTACTTCATTCCCGACCCATTCAGTGGCGAGCCAGGGGCACGTCTCTATAGGACTGGAGACCTGGCCCGCTATCGACAGGATGGCACGCTTGAGTTTCTGGGACGCGTCGATTTTCAGGTCAAGATTCGCGGCTTTCGGATTGAGCCCGGCGAAATCGAAACGGTACTGGAGCAGCATCCTGATATCGCGAGGGCGGTTGTTGTCGCTCAAGAGCAGGAACAGGGAGATAAGCGGCTTGTCGCCTATATTGTTGCCAGGAAGGAATGCAGCCAACTGGATAGCGGAGCATTGCGGCAGCATGTTCAGGCACAATTACCTGATTATATGGTCCCATCAGCCTTTTTTGTGCTTGATACGCTTCCATTGACACCAACAGGAAAAATTGACCGGCAAAGGCTCCCGCGAATGGACAAAGTGCAGGTGCAAACACAAAGGGAGTATATTGCACCGGGAAACAATCTGGAACTCATGCTTGCTCACCACTGGGAGGAAGTGCTTGGTGTAGAGCGGGTGAGTATTCGCGACAATTTTTTTGAGCTCGGTGGCCACTCCCTGCTGATGACACGGCTCCATAACAGACTTCAGCAGGTGCTTCAGCAGGAGATTCGCCTGTTGGATCTGTTTAAGTACCCGACAATCCAGGCCTTTGCACAATTTCTCGACTCTCAGAAACGACAGACAGGGAAGGCTCTGCTCCAACAAAGCGCCCGAAGAGCAGAGGCCCGTTTACAGGCTCAGCGTCAGCGCAGGCAGGGGCGTGAACAGAGACGAGCGACAAAGATGCAATAAGAATACAGGAGGATACTTGTGACTATTGAACTGGTTGGAGTTATTGGAGCCGGAGTGATGGGGTGTGGGGTAGCACAGAATCTGGCACAGGCAGGATTAAAAGTGATTCTGGTTGATATCTCCGAAGCACAGCTTCAGCATGCCCAACAGACCATTGTCCGATCTCTTCGCCTCGCGCGCATGCTTCAGAAAACAGCTTTCTCCGGAACAGTGAACGACTGTATGGAGCGTATCAGCCTGACTACGGAGTATGAGGCGCTTCAACAGGTAGAGTTCCTCATTGAGAACATAACAGAGAAATGGGAGATGAAGAAAAGCATCTATCCCGAAATTGATCGTATCTGTCCCGCATCCTGTGTTTTCGCGGTCAATACTTCCGCCATATCGATTACGCGCCTTGCCTCTTTGACGAACCGCGCAGATCGAGTGATCGGAACTCATTTTATGAACCCGGTCCCCTTGAAGCAGACCGTTGAGGTTATTCGCGGTTACCATACCAGCGAGGAGACTCTTCAGATCACGCAGGAACTGTTACAGTCTCTGGGGAAAAAGTGGGTTGTTGTTCAGGATATGCCGGGGTTTGTCTCAAATCGTGTTTTGATGCTTACCATCAATGAAGCAATCTTTCTGCTTCAGGATCAGGTGGCGAGTCCTGAGGATATCGACCGGATTTTTAAAGAATGCTTTGGCCATCCGATGGGACCTCTAGAGACAGCAGATTTGATCGGCCTGGATACTATTCTCTACTCTATAGAGGTCCTCTACGAAGCCTACAACGATAGCAAGTATCGGCCCTGTCCTCTCTTGAAGAAAATGGTTGATGCAGGTCTCTACGGCCGGAAAAATGGACGAGGTTTCTATACCTATACCGCGAATTAAACCAGGAGAGTGCTTCATGGAAACAATAAAAGAGAAAATACGCTTGTTTTTGCACAGGCATGTAGCTCAAGCGGGACTGGATGACGATCAGGATATCTTTGCGCAGGGCTTTGTAAACTCTCTCTTTGCCATGCAGCTTGTGCTATTCGTGGAGAAAGAATTCGAGATCAGTATTGAAGATGACGATCTGGATATTGATAATTTCCGCTCCGTGAATGCCATCGCACAATTGGTGGCGCGTAAAAAAGCGCATATTCAGGGCTGAGCATATGAAGATCGAACTGACACCCCAACAGCAGGCGATTCAAGACACCTGTCGTTCCTTTGTGCAGGAGCATATACAGCCTGTCGCGGATACATTGGATCGGGAACAACAGACGCCAGTCGAGCTTATCCGCACGATTGCCCGTAATCAGTATCTGGGCCCGTTTGTATCGACGGAATATGGTGGACAAGGAATGGATATGGTGACTGTCGGCATACTCCATGAAGAGTTTGGTCGAGGGTGCTCCTCTCTTCGCAGCTTGCTAACCGTTCACGGTATGGTGATCTATGCTTTATGCCGTTGGGGGACAAAACAACAAAAAGCGCAATGGCTTCCCCGACTGGTAAGGGGAGAAATCATCGCGGCATTTGCCCTGAGTGAGCCCGACGCAGGAAGCGATGCGCAGAGCATTCAAACGACTGTTACTGCTCAAGGCACGTCATTTCTCATTAATGGGCACAAGAAATGGATAACCTACGGTCAGGTTGCTGACGTGTTCCTTGTCTTTGCACTATATAAAGGAACGGTTTCGGCGTTTCTGGTAGAACGTGAGACGCCCGGATTGACTGTTCAGCCCATCACCGAGATGCTCGGGACGCGAGCTTCTATGCTGGCTGAACTCTCGTTTCAGGATTGCTCGATACCACAGGAAAACCTGGTAGGGAAGCAGAATTTTGGTCTTCAGGGGGTTGCTACCTCCTGTCTGGACTTCGGAAGATACAGTGTTGCCTGTGGCGCTGTTGGAATCGCTCAGGCGTGTCTGGATGCTTCCCTTCGCTATACCAGCCAGCGAAAGCAGTTTGGCTCCTATTTGAAGGAGTACCAGCTTATTCAGCAGATGATTTCGGACATGTTGACGGGAACGCAAGCTGCGCGGCTCCTCTGTTATCAGGCGGGATATCTCAAAGATGCAGGCGATCCCGCCTCTATTATGTCTACCTGTATGGCGAAATATTTTGCTGCACAGATAGCCGCAAAGGCTGCCAGAGCTGCCGTTCAAATTCACGGCGCGAGCGGCTGTAGTGGTGAGCATTCGGTTCAGCGCTATCTTCGGGATGCCACCATTATGGAGATTATAGAGGGAAGCACCCAGATTCAGCAGATTATGATAGCGCGTTATGGGTACTCCAATAGATGAGCAGGAAATGCGAAGGATAGAAACACATGGGAAGTGAGCAGCAGATAGTCCAACGCAAACAGATCAAGTGTGTGGTCTGGGATCTGGATAATACACTATGGGATGGCATCCTGTTAGAGGATGAAGCCGTCACTCTTCGTCCTGAGCTGCTTTCTGTGCTTCAGAAGCTAGATGAACGCGGTATTCTGCACTCGATTGCCAGCAAGAACGACCATGATACTGCCGTTTCAAAATTGAAGGAACTGGGAATCTACGATTACTTTCTTTATCCTCAAATTAGCTGGCAGGCAAAATCCACCTCCATTCAACATATTGCCCGGCTGCTCAATATAGGCATTGATACCCTGGCCTTTATTGATGATCAGGCGTTTGAGCGCGACGAGGTCGCCTATGCGTTACCGGATGTCCTCTGCCTTGATGCACAGCAGATTGCAACCCTTGTGGACAGGGCTGAAATGCTCCCTGACACGATCACCGCAGATGCACGGCGCAGGCGTTTGATGTACCTCAGTGAGATAGAAAGGCAAAAAGCTGAAAAAGATTTTACTGGCACAAACGAGGAGTTTCTGACAACGTTAAAAATGGTTTTCACCATTTCCCGTGCCCACGAGCAGGATCTGAAGCGAGCAGAGGAGCTTACAGTCCGTACGCATCAGTTAAATACGACCGGCTATACCTATTCATATGAGGAGCTAAGAGCACTGCTCGGTTCTTCTCGACATCGGCTTATTATTGCGGAGTTAGAAGATAAATATGGCTCATATGGAAAAATCGGGTTGGTGCTTCTGGAGTGCGAAGAAAAGATATGGACGATTAAGTTGCTCCTGATGTCCTGCCGCGTTATTTCGAGAGGCGTTGGCTCAATTCTGTTGAGCTATATTATTCAGGCTGCCAGAAGAGCGCAGGTCCAGTTGCGAGCGGAGTTTATATCGAATGATCGAAATCGCATGATGTTGGTGACCTACAAATTTCATGGCTTTAAGCCGATCAAGCAGGATGGGAACTTCACGCTCTTTGAGTATTCCTCAGATGTCGTTCCAGCCTTCCCCGATTATGTGCAGGTAATCGCCGAGGAACTCTAGCCAGCCAGATACAGGAAGACCGGCTACACAGCATGCTCTGTAGCCGGTCCGTTTTCTGTCTGCTAGATGGATGCCTTCATGTCCCGGGCGATTTCGCGCTGCGGATCTATAGCCTGAAGGAAATGGTTGAGAGACTGATGCGGCTGCGAAGCCATCAGAGTAAGCACCTGCTGGAAATTCTCCGCGATACCGGCAATCATACGATCACTAAAGTAGCGGCGATCGTAGGCGAGCGAGAGTGCAAGAGACGTGCCGGGCATAATCTCGACGCGTAAAGGGTGTTCAGTCTGGCCGAGCGAGCGCACATCAGTTACGTTCCAGTGTCGCAATGATTCAAGCGCTGCCGTATTCCAGGGGAAATTCTCGAAGACAACATAGCTCTGGAAAAAGGCCTTATAACGTGGCAGCTCACCCCATCCTTGCATATGAGGCTGTAAGCTATATTCGTACTGACGCATCTCTACCAGCATCCCCTGTACATCGCGGAGCCACGGAAGTAATGACGCTTCGGGTGTGACCTGGACACGTACCGGTAGCTGATTATTGAAAAGACCAACCATCTGCTCAACACCGGTAAGTGTGGTGGGACGCCCGGCAATCACATTGCCAAACACCACATCTGTCTGTTGTGTATAGCGACTGAGTAGTAAACTCCAGGCTCCCTGAAGCAGTGTATTCAGGGTTAATTGATGTTGGCGTGCCAGTGTTTTCAAGCGGGTCGTTGTCGCTGCGGCTACAAAGCTCAATTGTTTTACATAATGATCGGGATAATTGACGGGATCGAGGTCTCTCGGCTCTGGAGCCAGCGGTGTTGGTCGGGTAAAGCCGTGCAGGGTATGTTGCCAGTAGCGTTGAGCCTCCTGTTGATTCTGGCGCTGTAACCAGGCAATGAAATCACGATAGGGCCGGGGCGCTTCCAGGTGGAATTCTCGTCCCATATCAAGAGCCTGATAGGCAGTAAAGAAGTCTCGCTGGATTACCGGAAAACTCCAACCGTCCTGTAGCATATAATCAAAGCATAGGAGGAAGAGGTACTTCTTCTCGGCAACGCGGAAGAGGGCTACAGAGGAGTGTGGAGCCTCGTTCAGCTTGAATCCTTTGCGCCGAAGCTCACGAATACGCCGGGTCAGGCGCTCCTGCTGGCTGTGCTCGTCAAGTGCTCTCCAATCCTCTTGCTCCAGGACGACTCGAACCTGCTTATGAACAACCTGCAATGGTTGGTCCAGATCATCCCAGATAAAGGATGTACGTAAAACTGGATGAGTCTGTATAGTGTGCTGCCATGCTTGCTCAAACGCGTTGATGTTCAGGTTGATATTGTCAAGCGTGAGACACTGATAGATCACATACAGTCCATCCTGGGGATGGTGAAGCCGCTGGAAAAGCATATTCTGCTGCATGGGCGTTAAAGGGTAGACATCCTCAATAGCCGGGTTCTTTCCAAAGAGACGATCAATCTGTTCTCGGGTGAGTCGGGCGAGAGGGAAGTCTGAGGGCGTGTAGCCATAAACGCCGGGGGTAGTGCAGTGCTCTACCAGTTGCATGAGCATCCTCTGATATGAGGTAGCATAGCCCTGAATTGTTGCCGGGTCGTATACCTTTGAATCAAAGTGCCAGCTAATAGACAATGTATCCTGCTGTAACCGGGCAATGAGAACAGGAAATTCCTTGCTCTCTGCTTCTGCCAGATGGATAGCAACAGTTTCCGCGAACAGCTCCCCTTGAGCGTTTGGGTCGTCCATATAATGGAGAGCAAACGGCGTATGATCGAAAAGCGGTGTCTTATCTGGCTGAGGAACGTGACGCAGTTGCTCTTTGACAAGTTTGATGGCCTCACCAGGAGACCTCTCTTTGGTCTGGAAATGATACAGGTAAGGTATTGTGAAACAGCCGAGGCTTTGTGTATAGTCAGCCTCGTCGAAACTCGCGTTGCGTCCGTCCGCATAGAGGGCAAAGGTGAAAAGCTGCCCATTGCCTGTTTGTTGAAGCGTGAGCAGCAGGGCCGTAACCAGGAACTCCTGTGGCCTTGTCCGATACGCCTTTTGAGCATTGAAGAAAGCCTGTGTCTCTTCCCGGGTCAGGCTGAACTGAAGGTGGATCTGTTCGCCCTGTTCATGTGTGTGCCCTTTGCCAACCGGCTGAAGCTCTTTTGGCCAGAAGTTGCTATAGCTCTGTACCCATTGGAAGAAGGATGGAACCTGCGAAGTAGAAGGCGTTGCTCCCTGGGCCAGCCGTTGATATGCCTGCGCAAAATCGTGTATCAGCACGCTCAGAGAACGGCTATCAGCGATAAGCGGATGCAAAGAGAAGTGCAGATAGCTTACCTCATGCTGCTCAATGAGCGTGATTCGGCTCAGAGCGGTTTCGCCTGTATGCAGCTCCTCTATGATCTCGGCTTCACTGCTATCAGGACGTTGCCAGTGCACAAAGAACTGGCTGATATCGCCTCGTTCCTCTCCCTGTTTATAGCCGTCGGCTGTCTCCACAAAGCGCGTATGTAACGCGGGGTGCGCGATCAGCAGATATTGAGCCGTTTGCCGAACAATGACCGGGTTCAATGCGGTGCTTGTTTTGACGAGCAACTCGTATGGACGATGCTTCTCCTGTTCCAGAAGCTGCTGCTGATAGGGAGTCAGGGGCCAGAAAGCCTGTTCGGTCTCCCTGGGAGGAGTTGTTTCCTGGGTATCAAGCAGTGCCTGTGAGAGCTCGGCAATGGTCTGATACTGAAACATCAGCCTGGGCTCCATATGGATGCCGACCTCGTTTGCTCTTGCAACGACCTGAATCCCTTTAATAGAATCGCCCCCAAGCTCAAAGAAATTATTGCTTCGGCCTACCCGTTCCAGGCCCAGAACGCTCGCCCATATTCGAGCCAGCTCTTCTTCAAGTGGCGTTGTTGGTGCCTCATAGGTTGCTTCAATGCCCAAAGCCACACTTTCGGGAGCAGGGAGCTGACGCCGATCGACTTTGCCATTGGGAGACAGTGGTAATTCTGGAAGCAGAATATAGCTGACAGGAACCATATATTCAGGGAGCCGCTCCTGTAGATACGCTCGTAAGTCGTTGATACGCTGTTGTTTCTGCTTATCCTGAAAGGGCATGGTTGCGTATTGCTGCCAGTTTGGTTGTTGAAGGTGCTGAAGGGAAGCCGGGCTGTAATCCAGTACAGGCCGCTCGCCTTCTTTTCGCACAAAGACGACATCATAAGAGCCTTCGTTATTGTCTGGCGTCCACTGAATAATCACATGATAGCCCGATGCCTCACCTGTACTCCACCATTCCTCAGGATCAATTCCTATTTCATAGTCATATGCAGTGGACTGCTCAAAGAGTTCCGCCACAGTCTGCTTCGAGTATTGGGTCAACTGCTGATAAAGGAAAACATCGCGTTGTACGCGAGCGTTTGGTATCCCTGTAATGGCGAGCAAAGAGGGATTGTGCTGTTGTAGTTCTTCCTGAAGCGTGATCGGGCTGAGATCCGCATTCCAGGAGCGCCAGGGAACATCAGTCAGTACAGCCAGATTGGCCTGTTCCAGATGGAGCGTGACATCATAACGGAAACGAGTCATCTCGTTATCATACCCGCGTTTCAGATGGACCTCTACACAGGAGATCTGTGGGAAACGCTTCTTGAGGGCCGCAAAGAAGGCAGGGTCTAGAACAAGCTCGTCTTCCTGTTCACAGCGCTTATGAATACGGGCAAGCAACTGAGCAGCAGGGACATCAGGTGCCGCATGCTCTATCTCTACAGAGGTATGGAAGATGGTGAGTAGCGGGAGGTTACGAATATCTCCGAGGAAGATGCGACCTCCTGGTTGCAGGTGTTGTATGGACTTTTCAATTACCTGGAGCAGATATTCGATATTTGGGAAGTACTGAACGACCGAGTTTAAAATGATGGTGTCAAATTTTTCACTATTGAGGCTGCTCAAGTCATCCGCACGCGCGCAGGCAAGGGTAACATGGGCCAGATGTTGCGCATCAATATGTTGTTGCAGTCGCTCAATAACGGAGGGTGCAATATCTGTTCCATGATAGCGCGAGCAGTGTGGGGCCAGGCGGAACAGCAGGAGGCCAGAGCCGCACCCGATTTCCAGAATGCGTTGTGGTTGTAGGGCTGCGATGCGATCAACAGTCGTGATGGTCCAGACACGCATCTCCTCAGCGGGAATTGAGAGACCTGTATAGCTACTGTTCCATCCCGATGTATTAAAGGTGGGGTCACCCTCTGCTTCGCTGTTGCGATAGGTATCGTCAAAGATCTCCTGCCAGTGAGAAACCTGCTCCTCTGAGAAATGCTGTTCCGGGGATTGTGCCTCATGCTCCGCATCCTCAAGGGTAACATAAGCGACCAGACGCTTCTCACCGGGAGTATCTTCGCGTGCCAGCACAGCAGCGGCCTGTACTGTCGGATGCTGACTTAACACAGCTTCAATCTCTCCCAGTTCAATGCGGTATCCTCGTATCTTTACCTGATGATCTATCCGTCCCAGGAATTCCAGAGTGCCATCTTCACGAAAACGCGCGAGGTCGCCGGTCTTGTAGAGGCGAGCACCCGGTTCCTTGCTAAATGGGTCAGGGACGAACTTTTCGGCGGTGAGATCCGGGCGATTATGATAGCCTCTCGCAAGGCCGATTCCACCATAGTACAGCTCGCCGGGAACACCTGCCGGGACCGGGTTACCATACACATCTAATACGTAGGCCTGGGTATTGCTGATCGGGCGTCCAATCGGTATAATGCCCCACCCACGGTTGTCATCCCCTTTCTGACAATACCATATGGTTGAGTCTACAGAAACTTCGGTTGCGCCACACAGGTTTGTCAGTTCCGCATCAAGGCAGGAGAAGAAGCGGTTTTGATGCTCCAGTGTCAACGCCTCACCGCTGCACACGACATGTTTCAGAGAGGTACAGAGGCCGGCGTTTTTGTCTTCCAGGAATGCCTGAAGCATTGCCGGCACAAAGTGGATGGTGGTAATCTGCTGCTCTTGAATGGTCTGGATCAGATAGGTGCTATCACGATGGCCCTCCGGTTTCGCCATAACAATAGAAGCCCCGACCATAATCGGCCAGAAGAATTCCCAGACGGAGACATCAAAGCTCATAGGGGTCTTTTGCAAGACGCGATCATCTGTACTGAGCTTGTAAGCGTCTTGCATCCAGAAGAGCCGATTGCAGAGGCCCTGGTGCGTGGTCATCGCTCCTTTAGGCTTGCCTGTGGAACCAGAGGTGTAAATGATATAGCAGAGATTCAGTTCAACGGTAGTATGCACCGGGTTGGTTGTGGACTCGTGCGTAAGGTCTTCTGTGTCCAGACAAAGGACGGGGAGGCTGTGTGCAGGAAGCTGTTTCAGGAGATGCTGCTGTGTCAGAATAATTGATGCCTGAGCATCTTCAAGCATAAAAGCCTGTCTTTCCCGAGGATAGGTCGGATCGATCGGGACATATGCGCCTCCTGCCTTAAGAATTCCCAGAAGCGCAGGGACCAACTCTAATGAGCGTTCCATACAGATGCCGACACGCACTTCTGGCCCCACGCCGAGCGCTCGTAAACGGTGAGCGATCTGGTTTGCCCGGTTATTAAGTTCTCGATAGGAGATTTGCTGATCCTTGTAGATGACCGCAGGTGCATCGGGAGTACGCTCAATCTGTTCCTCGATAAGCCAGTGCAGGCAAACGCCCTGCCGATAGGCGATATCAGTTGCATTCCATTCCAGGAGAATTCTGTGTTTTTCTGCATCGGTCAGCAGGTTGAAATCGGAAATACGTTGTTTCGGTTGAGAGACAACCGCCTGTAAGAGCGTTTGAAGATGTCCAATGAGCCTCTCCATTGTCTGTGAGGTAAACAGATCTGTATTGTATTCCAGGCCGCAGAATAAGCGCTCGCCATCTTCCATGACCGAAAGCCAGAGGTCAAACTTGGAGGTTCCGCTTTCAACGCCTTCAAGTATCTGAAGGGTCAGTTCATCGCCAAACTGAAGCTCGGGCATAGGCGTGTTTTGAAGCACGAGCATGACTTGAAAGAGAGGGCTATGACTTAACTCTCTTTTGGGCTGAAGCTCTTCTACCAGACGTTCAAAAGGAACATCCTGATTCTCATAGGCTCCAAGTGTCGTTTCACGTACCCGGTGTAAAAGCTCCAGGAATGTCGGATTTCCATGAAGTTTTGTGCGTAATACCAGTGTATTCGCAAAAAATCCGATAAGCTGTTCTATTTCTCCCTGTGACCGATTGGCAATAGGCGTGCCAACAAGAATATCTTTCTGTCCACTATAGCGATACAGAAGAACATTATAGGTTGCGAGGAGTAGCATAAACAGCGTACAATCGTGCTGTTTGCAGAAATCGTGTAGTTGCTGAACGAGGGGAGGTTCTATTACAAATGCCTTCAAGGCTCCCCGAAAGGTTTGGGTTGTGGGACGTGGATAGTCTGTCGGAAGTTCTAAAATGGTGGGAGCGCCTGCCAGTTGTTCCCGCCAGTATTGCAGTTGCCTGGTGAGAATGTCCCCCTGGAAACGCTTCCGTTGCCAGAGGGCAAAATCTGCGTACTGCACAGGGAGTTCTGGCAGGGGAGAGGGTTTTTGGGCTGTATAGACGGAATAGAGTTCAGCGAGCTCTCTGGCGAAAATACCAAGTGACCATGTATCCGTAATAATATGATGCATTGTCACAATAAAGATATGCTCATGGTTATTGATGCGCGCCAGATGAGCCCTCATCAATGGTCCTCGGGAAAGGTCGAACGGTGTCTGGGCATCTGCGCGAGCAAGTCGCCGTGCCTCGTTTTCACGTTCCTCTGGCGGGGAAGATGCCTCCAGATCATGGATGGCCAGTGAAATAGTTCCTCTGGGAGCGATAATCTGCATTGGTTTGCCATCTATATCGGCAAATGTCGTACGTAGTACCTCGTGCCTGCGAACAATTTCATGAAGGCTTCTCTGTAATGCGTCAATATCGAG
>Ga0164243_10003973_pt1 | contig 23347 bp, 20 predicted proteins | sample OricompcompostOP_FD_108781 | JGI IMG/M metagenome (GOLD analysis project Ga0164243, IMG submission 108781) | Organic Plus compost microbial communities from Emeryville, California, USA - Original compost - Organic plus compost (OP) | ecosystem: Engineered > Solid waste > Mixed feedstock >...
GCGCCTCGATCAGCGAGGCGGCCTGATCCGGATGCAGGCGAACCGTCGCCGTACAGACGTTGTCCTTCCAGACCGAGAGCACCACGATCCGAGCCTCGGAGTGCCAGGTGACCCGGAGCGCGCGGCCCTCACCGCGGGCGTCGAGGAGAACGGCGCCCGTGGCCGGGATCGACCGCGCCGAGGGCATGTGTCCATGGTGCACCTCTCGCGCAACCGTGTCATCGGCCACGGGCGATGGGCCCGGCTCAGGCCCCGTCGTCGACACTCAGCCAGTGCCGCCAGCCGACCCGGCGTACGGAGAGGAGCGCGGTGTCGCCAGCGGCGTCGACCACGGTGCAACCGCGGGCCTGGCGGCGGTAGGACTCGGACGGTACGCACGTGGTCACTCGGAGCGGGCCGTCGGCACGTGACCAGTCGCGCAGGTCACCGACGACACCGTGCCGAGAGTGGGCCCGGGCCCACGCCAGGTGACCGGCATTGATCTGGGCGACGAACTTCTTCGCGAAAGTACGGCCGGTGTAGATGCTCTTCCCGGTCACCTTCACCTTCGTCCCGGCAATCGCGCGGACCCGGGCGCGGGCGTCGACGGTGCCGCAGGCAGCGCACTCATCCGCCTGGCCGCTTCGCCAGGTGAAGGTGGCGCGGTGGCCGGCGATGCGCAGGGTGCGTACCGAGCCGTTCTCGAAGGAGTGGATCCGGCGAGCCAGATCTTTCCGTCGTAGACCGGGCCGTGGGCACCAGGACGGTAGAAGACGACGTAGTCCGGCCACGCGACGCCGCCTCGGTCGCAGCTCACCGCGACGACGGCCGCTCGCGGGCCGTGCGTCGTGAACCGCCCGAACGCGATCTTGTCGGCCCGCAGTCGAACCTCACCCTGGCCGCTGGGGATCCCGGGGAGCTTGCCATGGACGAGATGGCCGGAGTGCTGGCCGCACAGGCTCGGCACCCAGGCGCTCTTCAGCGCCTTGACGGTCAGTCTCGGGGCGTGCTTCGCGGTCGCCGGGCACGACGAACCGGGCCCGAGCACCAGCAGAAGTGCCGCCATGCCAGCGGCCAGGACAGCCGCGAACACGCGGCGGAAGAGACGTGTGTTCATGTCCTCCTTGACGGCACGAGCGGCCACGGAGTTGCGACGCTTCAGCACGTCGTCGACGCGCGGGCTCTCGTACACTGAAACCCATGCCGGAGCTCCCCGAGGTCGAAGCGCTCGCACTCGACCTGCGCGGCCGGTTGCAGGACCGGGCCATCACGAAGATCCACGTCCCGGCGTTCAGCGCACTGAAGACCTACCAGCCACCCCTCTCCGCGCTCGAGGGCACACTCGTAGACGACGTGACCCGGCACGGGAAGTTCATCGACATCGAGGCCAGCGGCCTCCACCTGGTCTTCCATCTGGCCCGCGGTGGCTGGATCCGCTGGCGGGACGAGGTGCCGGCGCTCCCGCCCCGACCCAGCTCAAAGTCGGGGTTGGCGGTGCGAGTCGTGCTGGACTCCGGCGCCGGCCTCGACATCACCGAGGCGGGCACCAAGAAGCGGCTCGCGGTCTACGTCGTGCACTCCCCCGACGACGTGCCCGGCATCGCCTCGCTCGGCCCCGACCCACTCACCGCCGACTTCACCCTCGAGCGCTTCCGCAGCATCCTCGCGACGGAGGGCCGCAAGCAGATCAAGGGTGTGCTGCGCCATCAGGGCACCATCGCCGGGATCGGCAACGCCTACTCCGACGAGATCCTCTGGGCCGCCAAGATGTCGCCGTTCAAGCCGGCCGAGATGACCGCGGAGGAGTCCGAGCAGTTGTACGCCGCCCTCCGCTCGACCCTCGCCGAGGCGGTCGAACGCTCGCGCGGGCTGGCGATGAGCGAGCTGAAGGGCGAGAAGAAGTCCAACCTCGCCGTGCACGGGAAGGTCGGACAGACCTGCCCGCGCTGTGGCGACATCGTGCGCGAGGTGAGCTTCGCCGACTCCAGCCTGCAGTACTGCCCGACCTGTCAGACCGGCGGCAAGCCGCTCGCCGACCGCCGGATGTCGAAACTGCTGAAGTAGCGTGAGCGCGTGACGATCCCGACCATCGAGCTCGACAACGTCCCCGCACCGCTGCCTGAAGGCCTCCCCGTCCTCGACGTACGCGAGGACGACGAGTGGGCGGCCGGCCACATCGAGGGCGCGCTGCACATCCCGCTGGCCGAACTCCCCGCCCGGGTCGACGAGATCCCGGCCGACCAGACGCTGGTGGTCTGCAAGGCCGGCGGTCGCAGCGCCCGCGCGGTGATGTACCTCGCCCAACAGGGGTACGACGTGGTCAACCTCGCCGGCGGGATGCTCGACTGGGAGGCCGCCGGCAGGCCGATGGTGAGCGAGACCGACGACCTGCCGTACGTGCTCTGAGGTCAGGGCTCGGAGGTTCTCACAGAACTTCTCAGTAGCACTTGTCGCTCTGGTAGTCGAGGTAGGCGTCGAACTTCTTCTTGTCCAGCTTCTGCGGTGCGACCTCTTCGACCCAGCCCTCTCGCTGGTTGGCGGTCATATCCGAGGGCGTGCCGATCGAAATGCGGTACCAGAACCACGCGTAGTAGGCGTTCACGTCGCCGTCGGGCAGGTCGGTGATCAGGTGGTAGGCATCGCAGAACTTCTGTACCGGCGCGTTCTTCGGCGCCTTCACGGCCTCGGACCGGTCCGGATAGCGCTTCGGCTTGTCGGTAGGCAACTGGGAGGGCCACGCCGTCGAGGTGGCCGTCGGGCTGGTCGAGGGCTCGTCGCTGAACGGGTCCGTCGGCGACTCGCTGAACGGATTCGTGGGTGTGGGTGACTCGGTCGGGGCCGCGGTGGTGGCATTGGCGGTCGGGGTGAGCGGATCCTTCGCCGAGGAGCTGCTGTCGTCGCGGGTGACCAGCACGATCACGATCGCCGCGACGATGACCACGAGCAGACCGCCGCCGATGCCGAACAGCCAGGCCGGGTTGACCCGGCGCGGGGGCTTGCCCGGTGGGCCGCCGGCGTAAGGCGCCCAGGGCTGCTGCTGGGGGTATCCAGGCGGCGCCTGCGGCGGCGTCGGCTGACCCGCCTGGGGATAGCTGATCTGGGTCGGGCCGCCGACGGGACCGGGCTGTGCAGGACCGGGCTGCACGGGGGCAGGCTGCACGGGGGCAGTTGGCGGCGGACCTTGGGTGTGCTCGGTCCACTGGGTGCCGTCCCACCAGCGCGTAGCGCCGTCGGGATCCTCGTACCACCCCGCCGGTGGCTGTGTCATGCGTCTCCCCCAGAGTTCGTTCCGTGATCTGTCACATGCAGTTGGCGGCCCAGTACTGGCCGAGCGACTGGATGTCGTTCTGGTCCATCGAGCCCACGTCCGCCATGCCCGACACCGAAGCCAACCATTCCCAACCCCGCCGGGCGTCGGTGGGAATGTCGGAGGGCGTACCGACCGCGAGCATGTCGGACTGGAACTTCTTGAGATCCTCGAGGCTGCCACCCGACCCCAGCTTCGAGAGTGCCTGCAGGTCGAAGGAGTCACAGAAGTCCGAGGTCGAGGCGTTCTTCGGCGCGCTGGCCGCGCGGGAGTGCAGGTCATCGCCACCCTCGGTCGGCGTCGATTCCTTGGTCGGTTCACCCGACTCGGTCTGGCTGGGCTCGTCGGTGGGCTGGTCGGTGGGCTGGTCGGTGGGCTCGGTCGGGGACGGCGACTCCTCGGTGGACTCCGAGGGCGAGGCCGCCGCCGACGCCGAGGTCGACGACGAGGCGTTGTCGGTGTCGTCGTTGTTGCGGGTGGTGAAGAAGACGATCAGACCGATGATGACCAGGGCGGCGAGCACACCGCCGCCGATCCCGGCGAGCGCCCCGGGGGACAACTTCTTCCGCTCCGGCCCGCCACCGGGCATCACGCCGTACTTCGGTTCGCCCGGCTGCTCCGAGGACAGTTGCTGAGTGGCCTGCTCGGGCTGCTGATCGGGCTGGCCGGCCAACGGTTGGGTCTGCTCCTGGGTGTGCTCGGTCCACTGCGTACCGTCCCACCAGCGCAGATTGCCGTCAGCATCGGGGTACCACCCCGCTGGCGTCTGTGTCATCGCCGCGTCCTCAGGAGCACTTGTCGAGGTAATAGGTGGTGAAGGCCTTCAGACCGGAGTCGTCGCCATCGAAGTGCTCGACGTCGCTGACGCTGTCGGCGTTGACGAACTTCTCCCAGCCCTTGCGGGCATCGGCGGACATGTCGGACGGCGTGCCGACCTTACGCATGTCGGACTGCCACTTGTCCAGCTGCTTCTCACTGGGCTCGTCGGTGTTGCTGGTCTTGATCCACGACATCGAGTCGCAGAAGTCGGAGAGCGAGGCGTCCTTCGGGGCGCCGCCCGCGTTCTTGCTGCCGCCACCGCTGAAGATTAGCACCAGCACCACGACGACAATCACTGCGACGATGACACCGCCGCCAACGATCAGCATCCACGGCTTGACCCGGTTCCCCGGCGGCAGGGCCGGACCCGGCTGCCAGGGCGCCGCGCCGAACGGAGCCCCGGGAGGCGGCCCGGAGGGCGCACCGGACGCCGGCATCGGTGCGCCCGGGCCACCTTGGACACCTGCAGAGGGCGACGCCCAGGGGCTGGGTGGTGCGGTCGGGCCGGCCGGGGCCGCCGGGCCTCCGAAGGCTGGCGGCGGGGGCGGCACCGCGCCCGCCGGCGGTGCGCCGACGTACGTCGGGGAGTCGTCGACCGGCGGGGGCGGCTCGGCGGCCGGCGGGCTCGGCTTGTCGATCGACACGCCCGGGGTCTCGCCCTGCGTCTCCAGGCCTGCCTCCTGGCCGATCTCCTGGCCTGTCTCCTGGCCGATCTCCGGGCCCGTCTCCGCGGAGGCAGGTGCCTCGGTCTGCGGCCGGAACGCGGGCCGCACCCGGGTACGGTCGTCGGCCTCCTCGGTCGGCACCTGGGGCGTCTGCGCGTCAGGTGCGTCGGCGGGTGCAGGTGGGGTGGGCGGAGTGGGCGGCTGGGTGTGCTCGGTCCACTGCGTACCGTCCCACCAGCGAGTGGTGCCTTGGGCGTCGACGTACCAACCTGCCGGAGTCTGGCTCATCCCGCCGCCTCCATCGAGAAAAGCCACGAATACGGCCGCGGCAACCTGAGCCCCTCGATGGTCGCTCGCTGACGCTCGCTCATGCGCCCTTCCTTCCCCACAGACTCGGTACCTCCGCTCGATCCGCGGGGCACACGCACAGCCTTTCATCCGACGGCGTGTCGTGCACACACCACCGTCCCCCAAAAGTTGATGGCTAATCCTTCGGTCGACCAGCGAAGGCGGTCGGCAGCGGCAGTGCGAGAGCGCGGACCAGACGCCGCAGATAGTCCCGGCGGGGCACCTCGACCACCCCGAGAGAGGCGAGGTGGGGCGTGCTCCACTGCACGTCGAGCAGCCGCGCTCCGACCTCGTCCGGCGAGCCTTCCCGCAAGGCCCCCACCAGCGCGACCAGCGCAACCTTCGACGCGTCCCGCTCGCGGTGGAACATCGACTCGCCCGCGAAGAGCCCGCCGATGGTGACGCCGTACAACCCGCCGACGAGCCGGCCGTCGCGCCACGCCTCGACCGAGTGCGCCCAGCCGAGGTCATGCAGTGTGCCGTAGGCCTCCTTGATCCGCCGGTCGATCCACCCGTGCGGCCGCCGCGGGTCGGCACAGGCATCGACGACCTCGGCGAACGCCGTGTCGATTCTGATCTCGAAGTCCCGTATGGAACGCCGTAAGGACCGGGAGACCCTGAGGCCGTCGAGCGGAAGGATCCCCCGCTGGACCGGGGAGAACCACAGCATCGGATCGCGCGGACCCTCACCTGGCATCGGGAAGATGCCGTGGCGGTACGCCGCCAGCAGCGTGCCGGGATCAACATCGGCCCCCATCGCGACCAGGTCGTCGAGCAGTTCGTCGGACCGCGGATCGTCCAGGTCGGCGAAGACCCAACGAGACGGCTCGGGCTCGATCGGCCCCAGGTGAGACGGCACGCCAACGACGGTAGCGGCTCGGGTCGGTCGGCCCGGCGCCGACCGAGGGCCGACCAGCAACCGACCAGCAGCTGACCAGCGACGCCACTTGGCTACTGGTCCGTAGGATCGCCGCATGATCAACCGCAAGAAGGCGCTCGCTACGACCGCCGGCGCGCTCGCTCCGAAGCTCATCGAGCTTGCCCCGAGCCTGACCTCCGGCGTGATCCGGCAGGCGCTGCACCGCGCGATCATGGGCGTCGGCCCGCTGCCTGGCGCGATCGCGGCCGCCGAGAAGCAACTCAAGGAGCAGAAGGGCAACGTCGACAAGGCGGTCCGCGAGGTGATCGAGAACCACGTGGCGCTGGCGTCGGCAGGCGGCTTCGCCACCAACCTGGGCGGCCTGATCGCCGCCGCGGTCACGATCCCGGCCAATGTCAGCGGCCTGGCGATCATCCAGTGCCGGATGGTCGCCGGTATCGCCCACCTGCGGGGCTACGACCTGACCGACCCACGCGTCCGCAACGCGATTCTGCTCTGCCTGCTCGGTGAGGAGCGGGTAAGTCGGCAGATCAAGAGCAAGAAGCTCCCCGCCCCGCCGATGGCGATCGCGACCGCACCGACCTACGACGCGGCGCTCGACAACATGGTCGCCACCGAGGTGGCGACCGAGATGCTCAACCGGGTGGTCGGCAAGCGCCTCGCCGCCACCGTCGGCAAGCGGATCCCGGTCGTCGGGGGCGTGGTCGGCGCCGGCACTGACGCCTGGGCGACGATGCAGATCGGCCGTTACGCCTCACGCGAGCTGCTGCCCCGCGCCCGCCGGTAGAGCCCGAGCAGCGCCTGGCCGGGCCGATTCCCCTCGAGCGCCTGGACGGACCGCCGCCGGAGTTGGTACGTCGGCCGCATGTAGGAGCGCTCGAGTGCCTCGCGGGTCTCGGCGAGCTCGCGCCGCAGCCGGCTCTCCTCGTGGCGCAGCCGGGCGTTCTCGACCAGCAGCGCCTCGATCACGTCGAAGGCTGCCTGAGCGACCTGGCGTGGCCGAGGACGGTCGGGGTCGGCGTACTCCTCCGGCGGCGTGGTCGGGGTGGGCACCAGCAGCTCGTCGAGGTCGCCCACGATGTCGTACCCGCGCGAGCGGAGCTCGTCGACCCACCGTCGGGAGATCTCCTGGACCGCGGGTACCGCCGTGGACGGGAGCGCGAGACGGGGTGAGCCGCGACGCCGGGAGAGCGTGCGGTGGGCGAGGAGCTCGCGCACCAGCGGCCGATAGTCGGCAGGCTGGACCACGGCATTGGCCTGGATGTTGATCCGCCGCAGCAGCGCGGTCTCGGGAACGCCGAGCGACGGGTTGCTGCGCTCATCGCGCAGGTCAAGCTCGATCCCGTCGAGGCCGAAGGCATGGCTGAAGCGCTTCCACAGCAGTGTCGGGTCGCTGCCCGGCGGGGGCACCGTGACCAGATGGACCCGCTCCGGCGCAATCCCCTGGCCCCACCGGTCAAGAATGGCGGGAAGCTCCTGCACGCCCCAGAACCAAGCGCCGATCTTGCTGTCCCTGGCCGGGTCGGCGATGAGCTCGAGGAAGCGCCGGTAGCGCAGCGTGCTCCGGTGCTTGATGTTCTCCTGCCACTCCGCCGGGATCTGCCGGCCGAGGTCACGCGCCGAGAGCACCAGATGGATCTCGGTCTCGCCGGGCCCGGCGCTGAGATCGGCGAGCGCCTGCGCCGCCTGCTGACGCGACGCCGTGGCGAGGATCTCGTGGCTGACCACGACCGTGCCGTGGTCGACCGCGCGGACTGCGGCGGCCAGTCGGTCCCAGGCGCCGACGGCCTCCACCTCAAGGCCGCCCCAGGGCAGCTTCATCAGGTCGAGGGCAGCGAGGAAGTGCGCGTCGAAGCGGTCCGCGGGGTAGTGGATGCCGTACCCGGCCAGCGCTTCTCGGTTCCGGAAGAGGACATCCTGCAGGTAGGACGTTCCGGTCTTGGGGGTGCCGACATGGAGCAGGATCCGTCGGCGTTGCGGCTCGCGCTCTGCAGCGTCGGCCGGTTCTCGAGTCTTGTCGTTCTGCGCCGCGTCGATGCGACCGCTCTCGGTCACGACCTGCCTCCTCCTTCGACCAGCAACCGCAGCGCCAGGGTCAGGACGTGAGCTACGTCGGGAACCCCGGACGCGTCGCCCCGGCTGTCGCCGACGGAGCCGAGCATGGGGGCCATCCCGCGGTCAGGCGCTGGATCCGCCGGCGGCACCAGCTCATCCAGGTCGCCGTGGACAGCGTAGCCATCGGCTCGCAGACCGTCCCGCTGACGCTCCGCCTGCTCGCGGACCCAGTCCCGGAACTCGGCCGGTACGCCGAGCGCCGGCTGCCCCGGCCCGGCCAGACCGTGCCTGGCCAGCCGAGGGCGCAAGCCGCGGCGTAGGAGCACGGCGCGCTGCTCCGGCCTCACCAGGAGGCCCAACAGCAGGCCTACGTTGCGCGCCAGCTCGACGGCGGAGGCGGAGAGGGTCGGCGGCTCCAGGGCAGCGGCCGACAGTCCGCGGACCCGCAACAGCGCCGGAATCCGCTCCAGGCCCATGACCACCGCCACGCGCTCGGGGCCCACCCGGTGGCGCCACTCGCGGGCCATCCCGAGCAGGTCGGCCCGCGGCCCCACGCCGCCGCGCCGCCGGGCCTGCTCCAGCCACGCCTCCCAGTAGACCGGCCCTTGGCCGAAGCAGCGCACCGTCCAGGCATCGGTCAGCACCTGGTCGAACCGCCGCGCGACGACGTAGACGATGTGGTCGCGGCCCCCTTGCGGATAGCCCTGACGCAGCAGCTCCTCGCGCAGCGGCCCGGTCGCCCAGCGGTCGCCGGAGAGCCGGTAGCGCTGGCGCCACCACCACCGCCGCGGCCCCGGCACTGGGGAAGGACGAGTCTCTCCGGCCGCGTCGGCGCTCACCAGGTCCTCGGCGAGCAACAGGCAGGCGGTCCGCAGGAGTTCGGTGGCGGTGAGGTCGCCGGGGTCCACCGGCCCCACGCCGTACGCCGGCGGGGCGCCATCGCCCACCAGCGGTACGTCGCGCCGCCCCCGGCCGGGCGCACTCGTCGTCAGCGCCCGGCGTACGAGCGTAGGGCCGGGTCGTCCCTCCAGATTGAGACGGCGCAACAGCTCCAGCTGCTCGGCGCCGGGCAGGGCGTCGGCTCCGGCATCGGCAGGACCCGGCTCGGTCCATTCCGACCAGGGGGTCGTCCCGCCGGCGCGCAGATGCGCCGCCCAGCCCCAACCGCGGGAGCTCGGTGCCGTGCCGGTCGGGCCCGTGGAGCGATTCATCGGCCACGCGCCCGACGTACGGCGTTGACCATCTTGGCGTTCAGCTTCGTCGTCAACGGCTCCTCCGGTAGTGGCCGCCGACCCGCTTCGAGGACGACCGCGACGAGCGCATCGAGCGCGGCATCGGCGACCTCCCGCGCCCGCGGAGCATCCGGATTGGCCCAGGGCTGCTCGGGATCGGGGCGCACCGGGAGAAGCTCCTCGAGGTCGCCGATGACGTCCACCTTGGCACCCTCGGCCCACTCGATCCAGCTCTCGGCGACCTCGGTGGCCCAGTCGTAGGCCCCCGGTGGCAGCGTCACCCGGGTCATCTCGGGCCGCTGCGCGAGCGTACGATGGGCGATCGTCTCCCGGACGATCGAGCGGTACTCCTCACCGGAGAAGTCCTCGTCGAGCAGGACGGTGTTGAGCCGACGCAGCAGGGTCGTCTCGGCGCCGCCGAGTGACGGGTTGCTCCGTTCGCTCTCCTCCGGTGCCCACGCCGGGTCGATCCCGACTGCCTCGCACAAGCGCAGCCACAGCGTGCCGTGCGGCGCACCCGGCTGCGGGACGGTGATCAGGTGGACCCGGTCGGGCGGGAGGTTGCGGCCCCACCGGGTGAGTACGTCGGGCAGTCCCTGGACCCGCCAGAACCAGCGGTTGGCGTGGGTCTGCTTCGCCTTGCGGACCTGCCGCAGGTAGCGACGGAAGCTGTTGCGGCCGTTGTGCTTGACCTGCTCCTGCCACTCCGCAGGGACCTGACGGGCAATGTCACGGGCGGTGTAGACGATGTGCACCTCATCGCCGGCCAGGTCGGCCATCGCGCGCTCGACCTGACCGGGTCGGGCGCCGGCGAGGATCTCATGGCTGACGATCACGGTGCCGCTGGTACGGCGGATCCGGCGTACCAGCGCCTCCCACTCGCCGTGCACCTGCTCGCGGAGCCCGCCCCACGGACGGTCGATCAGGTCGAGGGCGGCGCCGAACATGTCACGGTTCTGGCCGATCGGGTAGTGGATGCCCCGACCGGCGAGCTCGGCGCGGTTGTTGAAGAGCCGGTCCTGGACGTAGGTCGTCCCCGTCTTGGGGGCGCCGACGTGGAGATAGACCGTCCGACTCATGTCCCAGATTGTGACGCACCCGCGGGCGGAGCGGGCTCCTACCCCTACGCGCCGCCAAGTGCGCGGACGACGGCGCTGGGGCTCGGGCGGCCCAGCCGACCCGCCATCCAGACGCTGGTATCGACCATGGCTCCAAGATCGATGCCGTGCTCGATCCCCAGTCCCGTGAGCATCCAGACCAGGTCCTCGGTGGCGAGGTTGCCGGTGGCGCTCTTGGCGTAAGGGCAGCCGCCGAGACCACCGGCACTGGCGTCGTAGGTGGTGATGCCCGCCTGCAGGCCGGCGTAGGTGTTGACCAGCGCCTGGCCGTAGGTGTCGTGGAAGTGCAGGGCCAGTGACTCGGTCGCGACACCGGCGTCGACGAAGGCCCGCACAAGCGCGGTGACGTGGCCCGGGGTGCCGACGCCGATGGTGTCGCCGAGGCTGAGCTGGCTCGCGCCCAGGTCGAGCAGGCGCTTGCCGACCTCGACCACCTGCGGGATCGGCACCTGCCCCTCCCAGGGATCACCGAAGCACATGCTGATGTAGGCCCGGACGTCGAGGCCGTGCTCGCGAGCACGCTTGACCGTCGGCTCGAACATCGCGAACTGGCCGTCCAGCGTCCGGTTGAGGTTCTTACCGGCGAAGGTCTCGGTCGCCGAGCCGAAGATCGCGACGTGCTCGCAGCCGAGTTCCAGCGCCCGGTCCAGGCCGCGCTCGTTGGGCACCAGCACCGGCATCCGGCGAGCCTCGTCGCCGAGCTCGTCGACCAGCCGCTCCATCAGCTCGGCGGCATCGGCGAGCTGGGGCACCCACGCGGGGTGGACGAAGCTGGTCGCCTCGATCCTGCTGGCGCCGCTACCCGACTCGGCCGCCGCCAGGCGGCGTACGAACTCGGCCTTGACCTCGGTCGGGACGGTGGCCTTCTCGTTCTGCAGACCGTCCCGCGGGCCAACTTCGTAGATCGTGACCTTGGCCGGCAGCCCATCGGCCGGTACGACGGCAGGCAGCTCCTGCTCCGGTGACTCACTCATCGTTGGCCTCCTCCACCACAAACAGTGTCGCTCCGAGGGCAACCTGTGCTCCCGCCACCGCGGCAGCGGCGGTGACCACACCCGCGAACGGCGCCTTCAGAGCCACCTCCATCTTCATCGCCTCCAACACACCGAGGACGTCGCCCTCGGCCACGCTCTGCCCGTCGGCCACCCGGACCTCGAGGACGGTCCCCGGCATCGGCGCAGTGATCACGCCGTCGCCGACGACCGCATGGTCGGAGAAGACGTCGGGTCGCGCGAAGACGTACCGCTGAGCGTGGTGGACCAGCTCGACGCGGTGGGCGTCGACGCTCGCTGTCGGCATCAGCCGCGGCGGGCGACCGGTGAGTTCCACGGTCTTGTCCAGCTCGATCCGGATCGGCGCCGGCGGCCCACCCAGCCGGAAGCCGTCGGCGCGGAACGGCCCAGGATCCGGCTGCTGGGCGAGGAACCAGGCCCACGCGGCGAGCCGCCGCGCCTCCGCCTCGTCCTCGGCCGGCGGTGCCGGGAGGTCATCGGCATGCCGATCAAGCCAGGCGGTATCGATGCCCCGATCGGTTCCGGCATCGCGGAACGCCTCGCTCGCAGCCAGGGCGCGGAGAAAGCCCGTGTTGGTCGGCAGACCGAGGATCGCGGTGTCGTCCAGCGCCCGGATCAGCGCCCGGCGGGCCGCCTCGCGGTCGGCGCCGTGGACGATCACCTTCCCGAGCATCGGGTCGTACGACGTGCTCACGGCCTGTCCGCTCTCCAGCGCATGGTCGACGCGGACCGCGGCCGGCCAGTGCACCACGGTCGCGGTGCCCGCCTGCGGCAGGAAGCCCGCGTAGGGATCCTCGGCGTAGATCCTGGCTTCGATGGCGTGGCCGTGGATCCCCGCGTCCTGGGCGAGGGTGAGCTCGCCTCCGGCGGCGACGCGGAGCTGCTCGGCCACCAAGTCGGCGCCGCCCAGGATCGCCTCGGTGACCGGGTGCTCGACCTGGAGCCGGGTGTTCATCTCCAGGAAGTACGGCTCCCCAGTCGCCTCGTCGAGGAGGAACTCCACCGTCCCGGCGCCGACGTAGCCGACCTCGCGGGCCAGCGCGACCGCGGCCGAGGTGATCCGCTCACGCAACTGCGCCGTGATACTCGGAGCCGGCGCCTCCTCGATCACCTTCTGGTGGCGGCGCTGCGCCGAACAGTCCCGCTCGTAGAGGTGGATCACCCGGCCGTGGGTGTCCGCCATGACCTGCACTTCGAGGTGCCGGCCACGCTCGACGTACTTCTCGATCAGCAGGGTGTCGTCGCCGAAGGCGCTCCTGGCCTCACGCGCAGCGGCGGCCTTGGCCTCCTCGAGGTCGGCCGGGTCCCGCACGACCCGCATGCCCTTCCCGCCGCCTCCGGCAGCGGCCTTGACGAGCAGCGGATAGGGACTCTCCTCGCCCCGCGGTACGACAGGCACGCCGGCAGCGACCGCGATCTCGCGGGCGGCGTCCTTGCGACCCATCTGCTCCATCACCCGGGCGGAGGGACCGACGAAGACGATCCCGGCCTTCTCGATCGCGCGCGCGAACGCAGGCGCCTCGGAGAGGAAGCCGTAGCCCGGATGGACGGCCTCGGCACCGCTCGCGACCGCCGCGGCGACCACCGCGTCGATGTCGAGGTAGCTCCCGACCCGGACCGCCTCGTCGGCGTACCGAGGGTGCGGCGCGTCGGCGTCAGCGTCGGTGAAGATCGCGACCGTGCGGATCCCGAGGGCGCGACAGGTGCGGAAGACGCGCAGTGCGATCTCGCCGCGGTTGGCGACCAGGACGGTGTCGAACATCGCCATCACATCCTGAAGACGCCGTACGACGGCGCGGGGACTGGCGCGTGGGCGGCCGCGGCGAGGCCCATGGCGAGCACCCGGCGGGTGTCGACGGGGTCGATCACGCCGTCGTCCCAGAGCCGGGCGGTGGCGTAGTAGGGACTGCCCTGGGACTCGTACTGCTCCCGGATCGGCGCCTTGAACGCCTCCACCTCCTCGGGGGTCTCCAGGTCGGTGCGGACCGTCGCCAGCACACTCGCCGCCTGTTCGCCGCCCATCACCGAGATCCGCGCGTTAGGCCACATCCACAAAAACCGCGGGTCGTACGCGCGGCCGCACATTCCGTAGTTCCCGGCACCGAAGCTGCCGCCGATGACGACGGTGAACTTCGGCACCACGCTGCAGGCCACCGCCGTCACCAGCTTGGCGCCGTCCTTCGCGATACCGCGGTTCTCGTAGTCCTTACCGACCATGAAGCCGGAGATGTTCTGCAGGAAGACCAGCGGGATTCCGCGCTGGTTGCAGAGCTCGATGAAGTGGGCGCCCTTGAGCGCCGATTCGCTGAACAGGATGCCGTTGTTGGCGACGATCCCGACCGGGTGTCCCTCGATGTGGGCGAACCCGCAGACCAGCGTCTCGCCGTAGAGCTGCTTGAACTCCTGAAGTCGGCTCCCATCCACGATCCGCCGGATCACGTCACGCACGTCGTAGGGCGTGCGCGGGTCGGCCGGCACCACGTCGTACAGGGTCGACGGGTCCTCGAGCGGGTCCTCGTAGACGCCGTTCCCGGTCTCGATACGGGTCTCGCGGTTCGGCAGGGTCGAGACGATTCCGCGCACGATGGCGAGGGCATGCTTGTCGTCGTCGGCGAGATGGTCGACCACACCGGACTTGCGGGCGTGCACGTCGCCGCCGCCGAGCTCCTCCGCGGTGACGACCTCGCCGGTCGCCGCCTTCACCAGCGGCGGGCCACCCAGGAAGATGGTGCCCTCGTTGCGCACGATGACGGTCTCGTCGGACATCGCCGGGACATAGGCGCCCCCGGCGGTGCAGCTGCCCATGACGCTGGCGATCTGGGGGATGCCGCGCGCGGAGAGGTTGGCCTGGTTGAAGAAGATCCGACCGAAGTGCTCGCGGTCGGGGAAGACCTCGTCCTGGAGCGGCAGGAAGGCTCCGCCCGAGTCCACCAGGTAGAGGCACGGAAGATGGTTCTCGGCAGCGATCGCCTGGGCCCGTAGATGCTTCTTGACGGTGATCGGATAGTAGGTGCCGCCCTTCACCGTGGCGTCGTTGGCGACGATCACGCACTTCCGGCCGCTGACCCGGCCGATCCCGGTGACGATCCCGGCGCTCGGGACCGCCCATGGGTCCGAGCCGCTGCCGTCGTACATCCCGTAGGCCGCCAACGGACTCAGCTCGAGGAACGGACTCCCCGGATCGAGGAGTGTGTCGACCCGGTCGCGGACAAGGAGCTTGCCGCGCTCGGTATGACGTTGACGGGAGCGCTCACTGCCGCCCCGACGCACCCGTGCGAGACGGTCACGCAGCTCGTCGGTGAGCTCACGGAGTGTGGACATGGGCCGAGGTTAACGTTCATTAACCTCTGGTGGCAAGGACGGCCGCGGCCCGGCGCCCGCCGAGCGAGCGCGGAGCCAGAGGCAGAGGGCGATCAGGGACAAGACGATGCTCAACACGCAGACCGCGCTCCACCCACCGTGCTCGTGCAGCCAGGCGGTCAACAGCGACGCGAGCGCACCGCCGGAGAAGATCGTCGTCATATAGACGGTGTTGATCCGGGCCCGGGCCTCGGGACGCAACGCGTAGATCACGTGCTGCCCCAACACCTGGTGCGACTGCACACTGAAGTCGATCGCCACCGCCGCGACGCCGAGGAGGACCCAGTTGCCCTGACCGAGCAACGCGAGCAGCGCGCTCGCCGCCGCAACCAGGATCACGACCCCACGTGCCAACACGCCGTACCCGCGATCGGCGATCCGGCCGGCGATCGGCGCAGCGGCCGCACCACCGGCTCCCACGAGGGCGAAGAGCGCGATCCCGCCTTGGGTGAACCCATGGTGGTCGATCAGCTCATAGGCGATGGCGGTCCAGTAGGCGGTGAACGCGCCGTACATGGTGGCTTGGGTCAGCGCCTGACGCCGCAGTGCCGGCTCGGTACGCACCAGGTCCCAGACCGAACCGAGCGTCTCGAGGTACGACGCCCGGTGATCGGAGCGCCACTGCGGCAGAGCGCGCCGCAGCACCAGGCTGAGCACCACCATCAAGACGGCCGAGATCAAGTAGATCGCCCGCCAGCCGAACGCCTCGGCAAGGGCCGAGGAGGCCGAGCGCGCAAGCAGGATGCCGAGCAGCAGACCGCTCATGACGGTACCGACGTACTGACCGCGCTGTTCCTCCGGGGCGAGGTGGGCAGCGAGCGGGATCAGGATCTGCACGATCACCGAGGTGACACCGATCAACACGGCGAGGGTGAGGAGGAACGGGAAGGCCGGCGCCACGCCGGCAAGCAGGAGCGCAGCCGCCGTGCCGAGGAGCAGCCGCGTGACCAGGCGACGGTTCTCCAGCAGGTCGCCCAGCGGGACGAGGAGGAGAAGACCGGCGGCGTACCCGATCTGTGTCAGCGTCACCACCAGCGAGGCCGCGCCCTGGCCGACCCGGAAGGAATCAGCGATCGGGTCGAGCAGCGGCTGGCAGTAGTAGATGTTGGCGACAGTCAGTCCACAGGCCGCCGCCATCACCAACGCCAGTGCTCGCGTCATCGTCGGCGGACGAGCTGTCGAGACGGTCACGACCTCACCCAACACCATCTGCGTGAGAAGTCATCCGACCGCCCGAAGTCAGCGCAGGGCGGCCAACGCCATCGAGGTCAACACGGCCCGAGTCTCCTCGTCGGGCAGGAGCCGGTTGTGAGGCGTCGAGTTGATCAGCCCGAAGGCGGCATGAGCCTTGGCCCGGGCAGTATCACGAGAGAGGCCGGGATCGCGTCGCCGCAGTTGGTCGGCCCAGATGTCGACGTACTCACGCTGCAGCCGGCGGACTCGCTCGCGGGCCTCCGCCGGAAGGGACTGCCAGTCCCGGTCCTGCACGACGATGAGGGCCCGATCCCGCAGGGCAAAGTCGACATGCCATTCCACAAGGGCCGCCACCGCGTCGTCCGGGGTCTGTGCCTTCTGAACCCGAGCGCACCCCTCGCTCAGCAGGGTCTCGGAGATGTCGACGAGCATCTCGGCGAGCATGGCGTCCTTGCTGGCGAAGTGCTTGTAGAGGGCCGGGCCGGAGATGCCACAGGCGGCACCGAGCTCGGCGACCGAGACGCCGTGGAACCCCCGCGCGGCGAAGAGCTCCGCGGCCGTGGCCAGGATCTGCTCGCGCCGTGTCGGTGGCTGCTCGGACGTGGTCACGATGACGAGGTTAACGGTGACTCACCCAGCCTCCCCGCCGCCCTCCAGGAGACGGCGCGCCCGCAGCGCCGCATCTACGGCGATCTCCACGGCGATCTCCACGTCGTCGACCTCGGCGCCGACACCCGGTCCCGTCTCCTCGACCGCGCCCGGCGTACGCCGCTGGGCGAGCAGCTCCTCGCGGGCGATGCCGCGCAGGTGGAGGAGGGCGGTGGCGTCACGATCGACCAGCCAGCCGAGCTGATGCAGCACGGCGAGGGCGTGAACGCAGACATCCTGCCAGGCCGCGCAGGTGCAGACCGCGGCGAGCTCGCCGCCGTACGGCACCAGCTCGACACCGGCCTCCTCGGCATGCTCGGCGAGATCGTGGGGCAGCTCGCCGGCAAGGAGCGCTGGCAGGCCCGTGCCGTCGACCCCAGCGGCCACCACCTCGTGGAAGGCCCGGAGCGCCTCCCCGTCGAGCGGCGGCGCGGTGCCGGTGACCGTCCACAATCCGCCCCCGTCGTCCACCGCGGCGGCGAAGGAGCCGACGTCGACGACCAGTCCGCCGATCCGGCCCGAACGGGCGAGGGCGCGGCCGGCAGCCAGCTGGGCATCGTCGTAGGCCAACTCCTCAACCGCGCGCAAGAACGCCCGGCCCCACCATGACCCGGGACGGTAGCCACCGCGCCGAGCCGGCTCACGCGGATAGCTAGTCGCCACCATCAGGGCGCGGCCCGCCGTCGGCTAGGGCTCTTCTGAGTCGGCTGCCGCAGTGTCACGAGATCACGCAGCTCGGCGTTGCTGAGCTCGGTGAGGGCCGCCTCCCCGCGCCCCAGGACGGCTTCGGCTAGCAACCGCTTGCGGGCCAGCAGCGCCCCGACCCGCTCCTCGATGGTGCCCTGGGTGACCAGCCGATGGACCTGCACCGGCCGAGTCTGGCCGATCCGGTGAGCGCGGTCGGTCGCCTGGTCCTCGACCGCCGGGTTCCACCATCGGTCGACGTGGACGACGTGGTCGGCCCGGGTGAGATTGAGTCCGGTGCCGCCCGCCTTGAGGGAGAGCAGGAAGACCGGCGGACTCTCGTCGTCCGGAGTGTGCTGGAACGCCGCGACCATGCGCTCCCGCTCGCGGACCGGCGTGCCGCCGTGGAGGAACTGGTACGGCACCCCACGGCCGGACCAATGCGCTTCGAGGAGGCGGGCCATGGCGACGTACTGTGTGAAGACGAGCACACCGCTGGCCTCGCTCAGCGCGGTCTCGACCAGGTCGTCGAGGAGCTCGATCTTCTCCGAGCGGCCGGCGATCCGACCGCTCTCCTGCTTGAGGAACTGCGCCGGGTGGTTGCAGATCTGCTTGAGCCCGGTCAGCAGCATGAGCACCAAGCCACGGCGGGCAGGATCGTCGCCATCGAGTCGCTCGATGCGCTCCATGCTGTCGCGGACGTAGGCCTCGTAGAGGACGGTCTGCTCGCGGGTCAAGGCCAGTGGGTGGTCGGTCTCCGTCTTCGCCGGCAGCTCCGGCGCGATGCCCGGGTCGGACTTGCGTCGACGGAGCAGGAAGGGCGCCACCAGCTCGCCGAACTGACGCGCCTTGCCGGTGTCGGCACCCGACTCGATCTGGCTGGCCCATGCCCGCCGGAACGCCAGCCTGCTGCCAAGCAACCCCGGCACGCACCAGTCGAGGATCGCCCAAAGCTCCGTCAGGTCGTTCTCCACCGGCGTACCGGTGAGCGCCACCCGTGCCTGCGATGGAAGTCGCCGCAGCGCCTTCGCCGTTGCCGACGAGGCGTTCTTGACGTGCTGCGCCTCGTCGGCCACCACCAGTCCCCAGGTCAGCGCCGCCAACGTCTCCACATCGCGTCGCATCGTGCCGTACGTCGTCACGACGACATCCGCGCCTCGACTCTCGATCCCGGAGAGCTCCCGCTCGGCGCCGTGGAACCGCCACACCCGTACGCCGGGGGCGAACCGCGCCAGCTCGGCCTCCCAGTTGCCCAGCAGGCTGGTCGGGCAGACCACCAGCGTCGGGCCGGCGCCGTTGGTCCGGCGGTGTAGATGCAACGCGATCAGCATGACCGTCTTGCCGAGCCCCATGTCGTCGGCGAGGCAGCACCCCAGGCCCAGGCCGGTGAGGCCGGCCAGCCAGGTGAGTCCCCGGCGCTGGTAGTCACGCAGCGTGGCCTCGAGCGCGGCGGGGACCGGCACCGGCTCGGCGGAGGTCGCCGCAAGCACGGCATCGCGCAGTCGGCCGATCGATGCGCCGAGGATCACCTGCTCGCCTTCGTCAGCAAGCCGCTCCTCGACCTCGCTCGGCGCCCGCCCGGTGAGCGCCACGGCCAGCGCTTCGCCGCCGGTTAGTCGACGCACCAGGCGTTTACGGGCCTTGCGCGCGATGGTCGGATGGATGACGGTCCATGACCCACGGAGCTTGAGAACGGGTGCTGCCGCGCGGGCGAGCGCATCCATCTCGGCCTCGGTCAGCGGCTCGCCACCCAACGCCAGCTGCCAGGAGAAGGCGAACAGCGCCTGGGTGCCGAGCGGCGAGTCGTACATCAGGTCCTCACGCAGCGGGGTCGGCGGCGCCTGCCCCTCCAAGACCACCCTGGCGGTCAGCCCCTGGTGGTTGAAGTAGGGCCCCAGCGAGCGCGGCCAGAGCACGTCGATACCTCGGTCGCGCAATGCGCCGACCCCGTCTTCGAGCAGGCTGCCGATCTCGTCTCCCGCCAGCGCGATCTCGTCGGGCACCGGACGGTCCAGCAGCCGATCCAGGACCGGCCACGCCTCGGCCGCACCGCGCAGCGCGACCAGCGCATGCGTACGGGCGCGCTCGCTGAAGCCGTGCTCTCCGTCGTCGGGGTCCCACAGCCGGGTCGCGTCGACGACATGCAACGGGTCGGCATCGTCGTGGACCTGGGGCACGAGTCGCACCCGGCCGCCGACCAGATCCTCTTCGTCGGCCACCACCCGCAGTGACAGTGAGACCAGGGCGGGCAGCGCCGCCTCGACGGCGCCGGTCTCAACCTCGCCCGACCCGAGCGGCTCGGTCAGATGCCGTGTCAAGCGGGCCTGCAGCCGCTCGCGGAACGCAGCCGTGCGGGCGACCGCGAGACGATCCCGCTCGTCGGTGGTCGGCGCTGCCGTCACGGGCGGTCGGGGCCGGACCCGCGGGGCGCTGCGCGGCACCGCGTCCGCCACGGCATCGAGCACCCTGCGCACCAGCGCCTCCGCGGCTGCGGCGTCGACCTCGTCGTACGCCCTGGCCTCAGCGAGCAGGCGCACCCGTTCCCGGTCGTCCTCGAGCAGGGTCACCCGCCACGAGGCGGCATCGGAGGCTGGCTCAAGGCGCCCTGCGGCGACCAGTCGGAGCCCCAAGTGGACCGCCGCCGCGATCAGCGCGACCGACGGGTGCAGGTCGTCGCGCGCGTGCGCCTTGGTGAGCACCGGGATGGCGGCGCGCACCGGCAGGCTGACCGTACGCCGCCGATCGCTGAACTCGACCGTGCCCTCCCTCGGCGGCTCGCCGGCGTGGAACGCCGCGGCGCCGGTGACGGGGACGAAGCTCATGGCCGACAAGGTAGTCCGGTCCGCCGACAGCGGCCGCCACCTCGATCGAGCAGTGAACGTCACCGAGCTTTAACCGTTATGCATTGGGAACCGGTTGGCCACTCCGCTTACCCTTTGTCGGTGACCAGCGACCTGACCGAAGAACCTCCCAAGCAAGCCCTCGACGACAAGATCACCGGTGACATCCTGGTGGTCGCGGGCGTCGTCGTCCTCGGCATGATCATGTCGATCCTCGACATCACCGTGGTCAACGTCGCGCTGCCGACCTTCCAGACGGAGTTGTCGAGCAACGGTGAAGCGATCGCGTACTCGACGGTGGCGTGGACCGTCACCGGCTATACGCTTGCACTCGCCGCCGTCATCCCACTCACCGGCTGGGCGGCCGACCGCTTCGGCACCAAGAAACTCTTCATCACCGCGGTCAGCCTCTTCGCGCTCGGCTCCGCCCTCTGTGCGCTCGCGTGGAACATCGAGAGCCTGATCGGCTTCCGGGTCCTGCAGGGTCTCGGCGGCGGCATGCTGATGCCGCTGGGCATGACGATCATGACGAAGGCGGCCGGCCCGCATCGGATGGGCAAGCTGATGGCGATCCTGGGCGTGCCGATGCTGCTGGGTCCGATCCTCGGCCCGATCCTTGGCGGCTGGCTGATCGACGCCGCATCGTGGCACTGGGTCTTCCTGATCAACCTGCCACTGGGGATCATCACGATCGTCTACGCCAGCTTCGCGCTGCCGAAGGACAACGTGAACCCCAGCGAGTCCTTCGACTTCGTTGGAATCCTGCTGATGTCGCCCGGTCTGGCGCTCTTCCTGTACGGAGTCTCGTCCATTCCCAACACCGGCACCGTCGCGGCGGCCAAGGTGCTGATCCCCGGCATCATCGGTGCGCTGCTGATCGTTGCGTTCGTCTTCTGGTCGTTCAAGCCCAAGCACCCGTTGCTCGACTTGCGTCTCTTCCGGGACCGGCAGTTCACCGTGTCGGTCATCGTCATGTTCCTCTTCGCCGGAGCATTCTTCGGCGCGCTACTGCTGGTGCCGACGTACTTCCAGCAGGTGCGTGGTGAGTCGACGCTGAAGGCCGGACTGCTGGTCGCACCCCAGGGTCTGGGCGCCATGCTCGTGATGCCGATCGCCGGCATCTTGGCTGACAAGCTCCCGGTCGGCCGGATCGTGCCTGTGGGCATGGTCGCGATCCTCATCGGCATGGTGGGGTTGGCCACCAGCACCTCTCCCGACACTCCGACCTGGCACATCTGCGCTTGGCTCTTCGTGATGGGCCTGGGCATGGGCGGCACGATGATGCCGATCTTCACTTCGGCGCTGCGCACCCTCACCGAGCATGCGGTCGCCCGCGGTTCAACGCTGATCAACGTCATCCAGCAGATCGCCAGTTCGGTGGGCGTCGCGGTGATCTCGGTGGTACTCACCAACAAGCTGAAGAGCGGCGACCTCGTGCCCGGCAGCGACAAGATCCCCGGCCTGGACGGTGGGCTCACACCGGCACAGCTCGCAAGCGGTTCGCACACCCGCGACGGCGCCGCGCTCGTCGAAGCACTCAAGGCTCCCGCCGCGCTGTTGAAGCAAGGCTTCGCCGACGCGGCCGACGCCTTCCAGACGAGTTACCTGGTCGCCCTCGTCATCATCGCGATCACCTTCGTCATCGCACTCGTCTTCCTCCCCAAGAAGAAGGAGGAGGGCCTCGACTCGGCGCCCCAGGCTCCGACAGTGCTCCACTGATCGCCGGTCCACGACCCATGGCGCCGTCCACCACAGGTGAGCGGTGCCTTCGGGTCCGCCGCGGTATCACTCAGCCCGTCGTCGCCAGCACCAGCGGGAGTACGCCGCCGGCGCCGGCCTCCCTCAGCGCCCGGGTCGCCAGCGTGAGCGTCCAGCCGGTGACCACCCGATCGTCAACCAGCAGGACGGCGGCGTCCTGGGGAACCTCGGCCCGAAGCGCGCAGCGACGACTGACCGCAGCCACCCGATGCGCAGAGTTGGCGGCGCCGGCACCCGGCGGAACGGAGTCGTCGACGATGGCGAACGTCCCGAGGACCGGCACCCTCAGGTAGCGCGAGAGCCCTTCGGCGAGGTCGCGGGCCAGCGTGGGGCGGGTGGCGGATTCGGCGAAGACGACCCCGGCCACCCGCGGTTGCCAATCGCCGAGAATCTCGATGACCGCATGGACCAGCGGCACGGGAACAGGCCCATCCTCCGTGTCCTCGCGGAACAGCTCCCGAAGCTGCTGGCCGTAGCCGAGATCGGTCAGCCGGGCGATCGCCCGGCCCTCTTCGGCTCCGTCGCGGATCTTGCCCTTCAGTGGCAGACCCAGCCGCTCCAGCCCGCTCGGCCAGAGCTTCTTCGGCTCGACCACCACGCCCGGCCGGGCCAGCCGGGCGGACGCGTCGGCCACCGCGTCGGCGGAGACCTCGGCTGCGACCGTGAACCCTCCGCAGTTGTCACATCGACCGCAGTCGGCGGCCTCAGGGTCATCGAGCTGTTCCCGTAGGAACCGCATCCGGCACTCGTCGGTGTCGAGGTAGGCCAGCATCGCGTCCTGCTCCCGGCGTCGCGCCTCGGCGACACGTGCATACCGCTCCGCGTCGTAGGCCCACGGCTGGCCGGTGGCCTCCCACCCGCCTCCCACCCGCCTGACCGCGCCGTCCACATCGAGCACCTTGAGCATCTGCTCCAGTCGGGAGCGACCCAGGTCGACGTACGTCTCCAGGGCCTGGGTGGAAAGCGGACGGCCAGCTTCGGCGAGCGCGTCGAGGGTGCGCCTGACCTGCTCTTCGCGCGGGAAGGCGAGCGAGGCGAAGTAGGCCCAGATGTCCCGGTCCTCCGGGCCGGGCAGGAGCACCACCGAGGCATCGTCGGTGCCGCGGCCGGCCCGGCCCACCTGCTGGTAGTAGGAGACCGGCGACGACGGTGCGCCCACGTTGACGACGAAGCCGAGGGTGGCGTCGAAGCCCATCCCGAGCGCGGAGGTCGCCACCAACGCCTTGATCCGACCGGTGGCCAGCTCCTCTTCGAGCTGCTGTCGCTCGGCCGTCTCCGTACGGCCGGAGTAGGCCGCTACGTGGTGGCCTCGAGAGCGGAGATAGTCGGCGATCTCCTGGGTGGCGGCCACGGTCAGGCAGTAGACGATGCCGGAGCCGGGCTGCTCGGCCAGGTGGTCGGCAAGCCAGGCCAGGCGCTGCTCGGCCGTCCTCAGGCGGACGACCGC